>Ga0164243_10002010_pt1 | contig 34062 bp, 28 predicted proteins | sample OricompcompostOP_FD_108781 | JGI IMG/M metagenome (GOLD analysis project Ga0164243, IMG submission 108781) | Organic Plus compost microbial communities from Emeryville, California, USA - Original compost - Organic plus compost (OP) | ecosystem: Engineered > Solid waste > Mixed feedstock >... | reverse complement strand
GCAAACGTCCGCTGAACTCCCATGCTCGTGCGCTCCGAAAAGAGTGAGGGCTTCGCTGCGGCAATACCGCAACAAAGCCCGCGACATGCAAGAGCAATCCCTCTTAAATCAGACCTTCCCTAGTTGGTGCCCGCGCGCAGAAGTCGTATCTAAGCGCGAAGGGCGCGCGATCAACAGGGGGAATGCACCACGCCGCGACCGTACGGCCGCGGCGAGTGAAGAGCGCCTGCGTGCGACGGGATCTACTCCGTCGCCCCACCGCCCAGCGCCACGTACAGCGCCACCAGGTTCTGCGCCGCGATCCGTCGCAACTGGAGCAGCGACTGCTCCGCCGCGAACAGGTTGCGCTCCGCGTCGAGTACCTCGAGATACGACACGGTGCCCTCACGGTACCGCACGCGGGCCAACTCGGCGATCTGTCGCTGCGCCGCCACGCCGCGTTCCTGCGCGGAGACCTGGTCGGCCAGATAGCGACGGCCGGCCAGCGCATCGGACACCTCCTGGAACGCGCCCTGGATCGTGCGCTGATAGGTCGCGATCGCCATGTTCTGGCGCGCTTCGGCGACTGCGAGATTGCCCTTGAGCCGACCATGGTTGAAGATGGTCGTCGTGATCGAAGGGCCAACGCTCCACGTCAGCCCGTCGTCACCGATCAGGTTGTCCAGCTCCGACGAGGCGAAGCCGAGCAGGCCGGTCAACGAGATCGTCGGGAAGAACGCCGCGCGGGCCGCGCCGATGTTCGCGTTCGCCGCGCGCAATTGCTGTTCGGCGGCGATGATGTCCGGGCGCGCGACGAGCAGCGTCGACGGAAGCCCGGCGGCCAGGGTCGTGTCGCTGAGCTGACCGGCGAGCGGAAGCGCACTCGGCAGCGCGTCCGTGACCGGGCCGCCGACGAGCACCACGAGCAGATTCTCCCGCTGCGCCTTCGCGAGACGCAGTGCCGCGAGCTCCGCCTCGGCCTGGGTCAGCAAGGACTCGGACTGGCGGTAGTCGAGCGCGGACGTGATGCCCGCATCGAGGCGCACTTTCGCGATGCGCAGGCCGTCGCGCCGGCTCTGCACGGTCGCCTCCGCGAGTTGAATGCGCTCGTTCGCCTCGAGCACCTCGAGGTATGTCGACGCGACGCTCCGGATCAGCGAGAGTCGGAACGCGCGCTGCGCCTCGACGGTCGCGAGAAAGTTCGCGCGCGCCGCGTCGGACAGGCTGCGGACGCGCCCCCAGAAGTCCAGCTCGAACGCGGTCGTGACGTCGGCCGAGATCCGGTTGGTGGTCAGCGGACCGCCGTTCGCCGCGCTGATCTGATTCCGCGACACGTCGGCGCCACCGATGAGCGTCGGATAGCGATCGGCATTCTGGATGCGATAGAGCCCGCGCGCTTCGTCGATCCGCGCGACCGCCACCGCCAGGTCGCGGTTCTTGGTGAGCGCCGTGGCGATCAGCGAGTCCAGGCGCGGGTCGCGGAAGAAATTGCGCCACGCGATGTCGGTCGCCCGTGCCCCGATGGTGACGTCACCCGCATAGTCGGGCGAATAGCCGTCCGGCGTGGGTGCGTCGGGACGCACGTTCGGCGGCGCGAGATGACAGCCGGCCAACAGCGTGACCGTCGCCAGCAATGAGAGTTTACGCATGGCTCGGCTCCACGTGCGCATGATGCGCGATCTCCTCCGGCGCCGGCGGACGCCGGCGACTGACCCACCGCCGGACCGACAGATAGAAGAGCGGAATGAAGAAGACGCCGAAGACCGTCGCCGCCAGCATCCCGCCGGCCACACCGGTGCCCACGGCGATACGGCTCGCCGCGCCGGCGCCCGTCGCGACCAGCAGCGGCACCATGCCGAGCATGAACGCGAGCGAGGTCATGATGATCGGACGAAGGCGCAGCTTCACCGCGCTCATCGTCGCGTCGAACGTGCTCTTGCCGTGCGACTCCTCCTCGATCGCGAACTCGACGATCAGAATCGCGTTCTTCGCGGCGAGGCCGATGATGGTGATCAGCCCGACGTTGAAGTACACGTCCGCCGACAGGCCGCGAAGCATCGTGAAGAGCACCGAACCGAGCACGCCGAGCGGAACCACGAGCAGCACCGCGAGCGGCACCGCCCAGCTCTCGTACAGCGCGGCGAGCAGCAGGAAGACGACCACGAGCGACACGCCGAAGAGCGTCACGATCTGGCCGGACGACTGCTTCTCCTCGAACGAGAGTCCGGTCCAGTCGAAACCGAAGCCCGCCGGAAGCTCCGCCGCCAGCCGTTCCATCTCGGCCATCGCTTCGCCCGTCGAGCGCCCGGGCGCGGCCATGCCCGAGATGGTCATCGAGGGATAGCCGTTGTAGCGCTGAATCTGCGGCGAACCCGCCGTCCACTCGACCGACGTGAAGGCGCCGAATGGCACCATCTCGCCGCGCGCGTTGCGCACCTTGAGATTGAGCACGTCGTCTGGCGTCATGCGGAACGGCGCGTCGGCCGCGAGCAGCACGCGAAGGATGCGCCCGTCCCGGCTGAAGTCATTCGCGTACGCGCTGCCGAACGTGATCGCCAGCGTGCTGTTGACCGCGCCGATCGACAGCCCGAGCGCGCGCGCTTTGATGCGGTCGATCTGGACGCGCAACTGCGGCGCATCTTCCTGGCCTTCCGGGCGGACGCCGGTGAGCACGGCGCTCTGGCTGGCCGTCCCGAGTAATTGATTCCGGGCGTCGCGCAATTGCTCGTACGTGTGACCGCCCCGATCCTCGAGCACGAAAGTGAAACCGCTCGCGACGCCGAGGCCCTGAATGGCCGGCGGGTTGAGCGTGAACACCATCGCTTCCTTCACGCGGCTCAGCGTGCCCAGCGCCTTGTTGACGAGCGTCTCCGCGCTGTTCGCCGATCCCGGCCGCTCTTCCCATGGCTTGAGGCTGACGAACGTCATCGCGTTCGCCTGGCCCTGGCCAAAGAAGCTGAAGCCGCGCACGAAGACCATGTTCTGGACCTGCGGCTGCTCCCTGTAGAAATCCTTGACCTGCTCGATCGCGATGTTCGTGCGCTCCGTCGTCGCGCCCGGGGGCGCCTGGACGGTCGTGATCACGCTTCCCTGATCCTCCGTGGGGAGGAAGCTGCCGGGCAGGCGGTGGAAGAGCAGCAGCGTCACGGCGATGAGCGCCGCGAACACGGCGAGGAAGCGCAACGGGCGAATGAGAATTTTCCCGACCACGCCCTGATAGCGTCCGGTCGTGCGCTCGAACCACCGATTGAACGCGCCGAAGAATCGGTCGGCCAGGCGCGCGACCGGATTGCTCGACGGCTGGCCGTGAGCGGACACGGGCTGGAGCATCGTCGCGCAGAGCGCCGGCGTGAGCGTGAGCGCGAGGAGCGCCGAGAAGGCGATCGAGACCGCGAGCGTCACCGAGAACTGACGGTAGATGCCGCCCGTCGATCCAGGAAAGAACGCCATCGGCACGAAGACCGCGACCAGCACGAGCGTGATGCCGATGATCGCCGACGTGATCTGCGTCATCGCCTTCACGGTCGCTTCGTACGGCGGCAATCGCTCCTCTGTCATGATGCGTTCGACGTTCTCGATGACGACGATCGCGTCGTCGACGAGGATGCCGATGGCCATGACCATGCCGAACAGGGTCAGCACGTTGATCGAGAAGCCGAGCAGCCACAGCCCGAGGCACGCCCCGGCGAGCGCGATCGGCACGACGATCGTCGGGATCAGCGTGGCGCGCCAGTTCTGGAGGAACAGGTACATCACGAGGAATACGAGGATCATCGCCTCGACGAGCGTCTCGATCACCGATTCCACCGACGCGCTGATGAACGGCGTCGAATCGTACGGCACGCTCCAGCCGATGTCCGGCGGGAAGCCGGCGGCCAGCTCGTTCATCCGCTCCTTCACGGCGTTCGCGACCGCGAGCGCGTTCGCGCCCGGGGTCAGCTGAATCGCCATGCCGGCGGCGGGCTTTCCGTTCAGCTCGAGGTTCGACAGATAGTTCTGCGCGCCCAGCTCCACGCGCGCCACGTCGCCGAGCCGAATGATCGAGCCGTCCGGATTGGCGCGGAGGATGATGTTCGCGAACTGCTCCGGCGTCGTGAAGCGGCTCTGCGTGAGGATCGTCGCATTGAGCTCGCTGTTCTCGGCGAGCGGACGATCGCCGAGCGATCCGCCGGTGGACTGGCTGTTCTGCTCCTGCACCGCGGCGAGCGCGTCGGACGGCGAGAGGTTGAAGTTCGCGAGCTTGTCCGGGTCGAGCCACACCCGCATCGCGTACTCCGACGAGAACGACCGCACGTCACCCACGCCGGGCACCCGGCGCAGCTCGTCGACCACGCGCGTCGACGCGAAGTTGCCGAGGTCGAGCGTCTGCATCGTCCCGCTCTTCGACGTGAGCGTGATGATCATCAGGAAGCCCGTCGACGCACGCACGACCTGGATGCCCTGACGACGGACCTCCTCCGGCAGACGTGTCTCCACGCGGCGCAGACGGTTCTGCACGTCCATCTGTGCGACGTTGATGTCCGTGCCCGACGTGAACGTGACGCTGATCGACGCGGTGCCGTTGGCCTGGCTCGACGACGACATGTAGAGGAAGCCCTCGACGCCGTTGAGCTCCTGTTCGATCACCTGCGTGACGTTGGTGGCGAGCACCGACGCGTCGGCGCCGGGATATGCGGCGCTGATCGTGAGCGACGGCGGCGCGATGGTCGGATACTGTTCGACCGGAAGCGATCGGAGCGCGATGAGGCCGGCGAAGAGAATCGCCAGCGCGATCACCCACGAGAAGACGGGGCGATCGATGAAGAATCGAGACGACATGATCTACCGCTCCGGCGCTGTGGCCGGCGCATCGGCGGCGGCATTCGGCGTCGCCTTCGGGGGCGCCGTCACGACCGTCACAGCCTTGCCCGGCTGCACCTGCTGCAGTCCGTCGACGATCACGCGCTCACCGACCTCGAGCCCGCTCTCGATCACCCACGCGTCGCCCGTGAGCGGTCCGACCTTCACCGTGCGCGCTTCGACGATGTTCTTGGCGTTCACCACCATCACGCTCGCGCCCTGTTGCGTCACCGTGACGGCCCGCTGCGGAAGCCGCACGCCGCTCGCCTGCACGCCCGCTTCGATCCGAGCCCGAACGAACTGGCCCGGCAGAAGCGCGCGCGACGGATTGCGGAACTCGGCGCGCAGGGCGGTGGTGCCCGTTGCCTGATCGACGCTGAGATCGAGGAAGTTGAGACGCCCGACGAGCGGATAGACGCTGCCATCCTCGAGGACGAGGCGCACAGGCACACCCGAGAGCGACTGCATGCCAGCCGCGCCACGCTGGCGCAGCGCGAGCATCTCGGCGCTCGACTGCGAGAAGTTCGCGTAGATCGGATCGATCTGCTCGATCTTCGTCATCAGCGTTGCGGTGGCCGCACTCACGAGCGCGCCCTCCGTGACTTCGGCACGGCCGGCGCGGCCGGCGATCGGTGCCGTCACCGTCGTATAGCTGAGGCTCAACCGCGCCGCGTCGACCTGCGCCCGAGCCAGCGCGACGTCGGCGTCGGCGGTGCGCTGCCGTGCGACGGCCGCGTCGTACTCTTGCTGGCTGAGCGCCTGCTGAGCGACGAGTCCCTGATACCGCGTCACGTCCTGCTTCGCGTTCGCCGCGGTCGCCTCGGCGCGGGCCAGGGTCGCTTCGGCCGAGTTCAGCCGCGCGCGGAGTTCGCGTGGGTCGATCGCGAAGAGCGGCTGGCCTTCGGACACGTCGGTGCCTTCGGTATAGAGGCGTCGCTGCACGATGCCGTCCACACGCGCGCGCACTTCCGCGGTGCGGACCGCCTGCAGGCGCCCGGGCACTTCGATGACATTGGCGATGGGCTGCGCGGTGACCGAGACGACGCGCACCTCGGGGGGCGGCGGTGTCGCCGGCGCGTCGGCCTTGCAGGCGCCTGCGAGGATCGCGAGGGTCGCAACACACCCGAGTCGGGCGACGCGGGTCACACCCGACTCATTCCAACAAGCATTCATGGTCTTGCCATACCTCGATCGGCCGCTCGCGATGGGGCGGCGGGATTCTGAAGATGAGAAGCTGAACGTCAGCTAGTGTTTGCTTCCGAGAAATGCCGCGATGGTGTCGAGCACCTGCGCGGCCGCTTCGACCTGAGCGGGGTCGAGGTCAGCGAGCGCGTCAGCGAGGATCTCGCGGCGGACCGCATGCACGCTTTCCAGCGCGCGCGATCCGAGCGGCGTGATGCTCATCAGGGAGACGCGCGCGTCGGTGGGCAGTGTTTCACGCGCCACCAGCCCGGCGGTCTCGAGCGCCTTGATGCGCGGCGTCACGGACGAGACGTCGACGCCGTAGCACGCCGCGATGTCCGAGACGCGCATCGTACCGATGCTGTCGAGATACTCGAGCAGCGCCCACGATGCGGGGGAGAGCTCATGTCCCGACCGGCGCGCGATGTCACCCAACCGTGCGCGTTCAGTCAGCAGCCGCGTGACGTGCGCCAGCGACCGTTCGAAGTCAGCCAGGGTATCGGCTGTCGCGTTGGAGAGTGACCGTCGCGCTCCGCGGGAGGGAGGACGAGTGGTCATGCCGCAGAGTAAGGAGGTGCGCGGCAGAAAACAAGTTTGGACAAACCAACTATGTCGCGGGCTGATCCGTGCGAATTTGGAGAACGCTAGTCGGCGTTCTTCTACAGTCCTCGCTCCTCTGCCGCGCCTGACGACATCCAGGGCCTTGACGCGCGCGGCCGACACCAATACCCTACGCTCCACAACCGAAGACTCGTGGTCATTTGCCGCCTATTGCCGCCACGTTAAACAAAGTGCTAAAACGCGACCTGCCCGGTGGCCCCTGCCATCCGGGCTTCTGTGTTTCTGGCGGCAACGTCTCCAGCAGCCGAGGCTACGTTGCCACGATCACTTGCCGTTCGGGCGTCGATTGAATCGACGTCCACTCGCCGACACCCCACTTCGCCGCGCCGCGCCCATCAGACGCCGCGCTTCGAGCTCGTCGGACCCGCCGCCGCACCGCTCATCATCGCGCTCGGCGGCATCTCCGCCAATGCGCATCTCACCGCCACGCACGACGATCCCGCGCCGGGATGGTGGAACGACGTCGTCGGCCCGGGCCGAGGCATCGACACGACCCGTTATCGCGTGCTCGGCGTCGACTTCCTCGACGGGGGCAAACGACGCAGCGGCCATCCCGAGCGCATCGTCACGACGCACGATCAGGCGGATGCCGTCGCACGAGTGCTCGACTTCATCGGTGTCGAGTGCGTGCACGCATTCGTCGGCGCGTCGTACGGCGGCATGATCGCGCTGGCCTTCGCCGAGCGGTACCCCGATCGGCTCGAGCGGCTCGTCGCGATCAGCGCTCCGCACGAGGCGCATCCGATGAGCACGGCGCTGCGCGCGGTGCAGCGCAACATCGTCAAGCTCGGGCTCGAGAGCGGTCGGCCGTGCGAAGCGCTCGCCCTCGCGCGCGGCCTCGCGATGACCACCTATCGCAGCGCGCGCGAATTCGGCGAGCGCTTCGAGACGCAGGCGGTCGAGCGCGGAGCGAACGACGCGACGTTTGCGGTCGAGCGCTACCTGGCGCACCACGGCGAACGCTTTGCCGCGCGCTGGTCGGCGGAGCGCTTCCTCGCGCTGTCGCTCTCGGGCGATCTCCATCGCGTCGATCCGGCGCGCATTCGCACACCGGCGGTGATCGTCGCCGCCGAAGGCGACGCCATCGTTCCCGAAGCGCAGCTCGAAATGCTCGCCGCGTCGCTCGGCGGACCGAGCCGCTTCATCCACCTGCCGTCGCGCCGCGGACACGATGCCTTCCTCACCGAAGCCGCCGCGGTCTCCGACATCCTCACCGTCGCCGTCTCCACCACTCTCGTCTCATGAGCATCCCCGACTCCTGTACCCAGGCCACGCGCGCCGTGCGCGCGGCGATCGCAACGGACCGCGAGCATGGCGCGGTGGTTCCCCCGATCCATCTCACGTCGACCTTCGCGTTCGAGGGCTTCGACAGGCCGCGTACGTTCGACTATACGAGAAGTGGAAACCCGACGCGCTCCCATCTCGCGTCGGCGCTCGCTGAGCTCGAGGGCGGCGCTCGCGCGGTCGTGACGAGCACTGGAATGTCCGCCGTCGCGTTGGTGCTCCAACTGCTCCAGCCGGGCGAGACGATCGTTGCCGCGCACGACTGCTATGGCGGCACGCAGCGGCTGCTTCGCGCGCTCGCCAGGAAGGCCCACTTCAATCTCGTCTTCGCTGATCTCACCGCTGAAGGCGTGGCGAGCGAGATCGCCCGGAACGCACCGCGCCTCGTCTGGATCGAGACGCCGAGCAATCCGCTGCTGCGCGTCACCGACGTGCGCGGCGTCGCGGCTGCGGCACACGCCGCCGGCGCGACGGTCGTCGTCGACAACACCTTCCTCTCGCCGGCGCTGCAGCAACCCATCACGCTCGGCGCCGATGTGGTCGTGCACTCGACCACGAAGTATCTCAACGGCCACAGCGACGTCGTCGGCGGGGCGGTGATCGCGCGCGACGCCGCGCTCGGCGACGAGCTGGCGTGGTGGGCGAACTGCCTCGGGATCAGCGGAGCGCCGTTCGACAGCTTCCTCACGTTGCGCGGCCTTCGTACGCTCCATGTGCGCATGACACAGCATCTGGCGAATGCGAACGCCGTCGTCGGCGCGCTGCTCGACCACGAGGCCGCGTTGCAGGTCTACTATCCCGGTCTCACGACGCATCCGGGCCACGAGATTGCGGCGGCACAGCAGACGGGCTTCGGCGCGATGGTGAGCTTCGAGGTGCGCGGTGGCCGCGCCGGCGTCGAGACGCTCACGTCGAATCTCCGGTGCTTCACGCTCGCCGAATCGCTCGGCGGCGTCGAGAGCCTCGTCGCACACCCCGCGACGATGACCCACGCGTCGATGGACGCGGCGGCCCGGGCGAGCGCGGGGATCAGCGACTCGCTGGTGCGGCTATCGGTCGGCATCGAGTCGCCGGAAGACCTCGTGCGCGATCTCACGCAGGCTCTCGACGCAGTCGCTGCCGCGCACGCCTCGGCCAGACGCGACGCCGCGGTGATCGCGTGAGCACCCGGGTCCTCGTGCTCGGGGCAGGGGCGGTCGGCCGCGAATTGTTGACGCAGCTCGCGTCGCGTCGCGGTGCGAGCGCGGAACTGTCCGTCTGCGGCGTGATCGACCGATCGGGCGTCGTCTTCGATGCGAATGGTCTGAGCGGAGACGCAATCGCCGACCTGTGCTCGCACAAGGCGAGAGGTGGATCACTCGCGACGGCCCGACGCGGACGCACGGCGGGGCCAGCGGCGTCCATGGACATCGTGACGGCGTCCGGGCTTGACGACGCCATCGTCGTCGATGCGACGGCGGCCGATACGAGCGGCCTGCTCCAGACGGCGCTCGCGAACGGCTTCGACGCGGTGCTCGCGAACAAGATTCCGCTCTCCGCGCGGCAGGCCGACGTCGACCGACTGTACGCGACGGCGCACCGGCATCGGCGTCGTATTCTCTACGAGGCGACCGTCGGCGCCGGTCTGCCGGTCATCGATACGCTGCGCAAGCTGCTCGATTCGGGCGACGAGGTGCTGAGCGTCGAAGGCTGTCCCTCGGGAACGCTCGGTTTTCTCTTCGGCGAGCTGCAGCGCGGCCGGTGTTTCTCCGACGCGCTCGGCGACGCCATCGCCGCGGGCTATACGGAACCCGACCCGCGCGTCGACCTCTCCGGACTCGACGTCGCGCGCAAGGCGCTCATCCTCGGCCGGCAGATCGGTTTTCGCGGCGAGATCGAGGACGTGAGCGTCGAGTCCCTGGTGCCGGCGGAGTTTCGAGAATGCTCGCGCGACGAGTTCGTGCGCCGGGCGCCGGAGTTGAACGAGGCGTTCGACGAACGGGTGCGTCGGGCGACGGACGCGAGGCGCCTGTTGCGCTATCGGGCTCACGTGACCTCGACGCAGATCAGCGTCGGCATCGCGGAAGTCGCGGCGTCGGATTCGCTGGGGTCGCTGAGCGGAACTGACAACCAGTTCACCTTCACGACCGCGCGGTACGGCGACCGGAAGCTCGTGATCACCGGGCCCGGCGCCGGCACGAGCGTCACGGCCTCCGGGATTCAGAGCGACTTGCTGCGGATCGTCGCGGAGGGCCGGAGGCCGGCCGGCCCTCCGCGGCGAAGATCAGCGCTGCCTGATCTTCGGAAGCCGCCAGGCGAGTAGTCCGATCAACGGCAGAAACGCGCACACGTGGTAGACCGTGACGATCCCCACGTGATCCGCGAACCACCCGAGCGCCGCGGCGCCGAGCCCCGCCATGCCGAACGAGAAGCCGAAGAAGAGACCGGAGATCATCCCGACCTTTCCCGGCACCAGGTCCTGCGCGAACACGACGATCGCCGGAAACGCCGAGGCGAGAATCAACCCGATCGCGACGGTGAGCGGTCCGGTCCAGAAGAGATTCGCCATCGGCAACAGCAGCGTGAACGGCAGCGTGCCGAGGATCGAGAACCAGATCACGTAGCGCCGGCCGATGCGGTCGCCGATCGGCCCGCCGATGATCGTCCCGGCCGCGACTGCCGCAAGAAACGCGAAGAGGTGCATCTGCGCGTTGGCGACCGACACGTGAAAGCGCTGGATCAGATAGAACGTGTAGTAGCTCGTGAGGCTCGCGAGATAGATGTACTTCGAGAACACGAGCACGAGCAGCACGGTGATACCGATGGCCGCCTCGCGGCGCGGCACGCGCTCACCCGTCGACTGCGCGTTCTTCGCCGCGGCGAGCCGTGGAAGTCCGTGATGCTTGTACCAGGCGCCGACGTTCCAGAGAATCGCGCCGGACAGAAGCGCGAGGAGCGCGAATGCCGCGAGGCTCGACTGCCCCCAGCGCACCACGATCAGCGCGGCCATGAGCGGGCCGAGCGCGGATCCGAAGTTGCCGCCAACCTGGAAGAGCGACTGCGCGAGACCATGTCGCCCGCCCGACGCCATGCGCGCCACGCGCGACGACTCCGGATGGAACACCGATGACCCGACGCCGAGCAGCGCCGCGCCGATCAGGAGCACGGAGTACGTGTGCGCCACCGAGAGCACCGTCAATCCCGCGAGCGTGAACAGCGTGCCGCCGGGAAGGGCGAGCGGTGTAGGCCGACGATCGGCGTACAGGCCGACTACGGGCTGCAGCAGCGACGCCGTGATCTGGTATGTGAACGTCACGAGGCCGACCTGCGCGAACGTCAGGCCGAATTGTGCCTTCAGATTGGGATAGATCGCCGGCAGCAACGACTGCATCATGTCGTTGAGCAGGTGGCAGAAGCTGATCGCCAGAATGACGGGAAAGACGGTCGTCTGCGGCGTCAGCGACGGTGCGGGGCGGGTCGCGCCAACGGCGATCGCCTGATGTTCATCCGACAGCTCCATGCGCCGAAGTCTAAGGGCGGGCGGAATCGCCCCTCGGAACGGGCATCACGAACTGGCTGGCTCCTGATAGACCCCGATCACGTTGCCACCAGGATCGCGCAGCCGCGCGGTGATTTCCGGCGCATCACCGCCGATCGGCTGTACGAGCTGCGCGCCCGCGGCCACGGCCGCCTCCACCGTCGCGGCGACGTCGTCGACCATGATGTAGAAGAGCAGGCCGGGGGCCGTGGACGGCGGACGGCCCAGCACCCACGTCCCACTCACTTCGTTGACGCCGTCATCGAACGCCTGTGCTCCATCGCCTCGCGTGCGAACACGCCAGCCGAACACGTTCGCGTAGAACGCCGCCGATCGAGCGACGTCGGTCGCGGGGATCTCGATGTAGCAGATCTTTCCATTTCCAAGTGTCGGCATCCTCGAACTTGAAGCGCCGGCAGACGTCCAGCAAGAACATGGCTCAGCGAAGTCAGCCGCCTTCGATCTCGACGGTCCATTGCGATGCCGTCCTCGAGCGGATAAATGGAAGGCGTTCGCGGTCGTGCCCCCCCCACCCTCCACCGGCTTGCCATGCGACGTTTCGCCTTCTTCCTCGCTCTCCTGTTTCTCGTGCGCTCCACGGCTCATGCCACGTGGTCCGTGATCGCCATCGACGCGAAGACCGGCCAGGTCATCATCGCGTCCGCGACGTGCGTCCGACAGTCCGCGTTCCCCCAGCGGCAGCCCATCGCGTCGCGGGACCTGATGGACTTGCAGGCGGTGATCGTTCCCGGCGTCGGCGTCGCCGCCTGCCAGGCGGGCGCCGACAACACGCACGAAAACCAGATGCTGGTCTACAATGAACTGAAGAAGGGCACCACCCCGGCCCAGATCCTCGAGCTGCTCAAGCGCGATCCGAACATCGAGCGGCGACAGTTCGGCATCCTCGCGATCCCGAACGGCACGACCATCACGGCGCAGAACAACATGGTCGGCTTCAACGGCAGCTCGAACTCGCAGTCGTCGCTCTACTTCGGCGGACAGGTCGGCGACATCTACTACCAGGTGCAGGGCAACACGCTGCTCGGCTACGACGTCGTGCAGAAGGCCGCGCTGGCGTTCACCCGCGCGACCGGGACGATGGCAGACCGCGTGATGGCCGCGATGGAAGCGGCCGACGACAACGGCGGCGACAAGCGGTGCAACTGCGGCAACAACCCGCTCACGTATGTCCCCTGCGACAACAAGACGGCGCACGTCGCGTACATCGCGATCGCCAACAAGGACGATCAGGTCGGCGTGACGCACAACGACGGAAAGTACTTCGCCTACATCAGCGTGACCGACGACAACATCAAGCAGGGCGAGAGTGCCAATCCCGTGAAGACGCTCCGGATGCGGTACGCGGCCTGGAAGCGCGCGGGCAGCAAGCGCACGGACCCACCGGCCGCGTCGCTGTTCAAGCCGTCGCCGGCGCAGTAACCCGATCGATGTGATGTTCTGAGCACGCGGCGCCGTCGCGCCGCGTGCCGTACGGCGACGTGGTCAGCCGAAGTACGCCTCGAGCGTCCATTGAAACACGCGGCGATACGCGGCGTGACTCCGATCCACGTCGTTGCGCGAGAGCGAATCGGCGAGCGACGGCGGCCGGCCGCCGCCGCCGAACGCGGTGATCGCCTCCTTCACCGCGACGACCACGCGCTCTGGCGGGACGCTCGCGGCACGCATCCGTTTGACGAACGTGTACACCAACTCGCGCAACCGGGCTTCGTTGCGGGGCGAAACGGTCTGGGTCAGCGCGACATACGCCTGCCCAAGCAGACGGGCGATCGGATCGCTCGCTGGTGCGGTCGAAGGCTCAGCCGCCATTGGGCCGTCGGATAGAATCGTGAGCACCGGCAATCTCCAGAGCGAAGTGCGGCGGATTCTCAGCCTCATTCCGGCTGAACCATGAACCCACCCCACCGGTCACGTGAACGAGACCGTGACACGGTGCCAGAGGAGCTGTCCGTCGTTGGACCCGAGAGCGGGCGGGTGGTTCCATCGCAAAGAAATTCTCGCGGAGTGTAGCGCACGGTGGATGGCAGGGGCGTCAGGGATTCACCGTCAATCTGTCCGTCGGACGCCGCATGTCGGCATTTCCGCACCAGATCGGGACACGCGGAGATTCGACGCGAAGAATTTCCCGGCTCCCGTCTTTCGTTTCGTGGGGTGCGGCGATTCATCGGACGCACTTCCACAAAGTCTCAATCCGTCGCGACGAGCGCTATGACCCATCGCACAAAACGAACGCTCGGTCGGCGCGAGTACGCGATTCCGATCGTCCGGCCCCCGCAGCGTCGAGCGGACTGCCCACTTACGAACTGCTCCATCCGCAAACGATCTTTCCTGCGGTCCTACTCTCCCTTCCCCCCACACTTCGTCTCGACCGGAGCACAATCGTGATCGGCACAGCGGATGTCGTTGTCATCGGTGGCGGTATCATGGGCGCAAGCACGGCGTACCACCTCGCCAAGCGCGGATGCGCCAATGTCGCCGTGCTCGAATCGGCCGAGATGTTCGGGCTCGGATCGACGGGGCTCAACGCCGGCGGCGTGCGCTACCAGTTCGCGACGGCCGTGAACGTCGAGCTCTCGAAGCTCAGCTTCCAGATGATGGAACGTTTCGCTGACGAGATGGACCAGCAGATCGCGCTGCGGCAGTGCGGCTACCTCTTCCTGCTCGATCGCGAATCCGATCTCGAGCAGTTCCGCCGGAACGTCGCTCTGCAGAACACCCTCGGGGTGCCGAGCCGAGTGATCGACGTCGACGAGATCGCGCGGCTCGCGCCGGAAGTGCGGCTCGACGGAATCATCGGCGGCACGTGGTGCCCGCTCGACGGTCTCGTCGATCCGAACGGCCTGCTCCAGGGCTACGTCACCCAGGCGCGCCGCCTGGGCGCGAAGCTCTACACCGACGCCGCGGTCACCGGCATCGAGACCTCTGGCGGCCGCATCACCGCCGTCACCACGAAGAACGGGCGCATCGAGACGTCGAAGGTCGTCGTCGCCGCCGGCGCGTGGTCGGGACTTATCGGCGAGATGGCCGGCGTCGAGATTCCCATCGAGCCGATCAAGCGACAGATCGCCGTCACGGGTGAGATGCCGAATCTGCGCCCGGACTTTCCGTTCGTCATCGACTTCTCGCGGTCGCTCTACTTCCACCGTGAGGGCCGCGGGATTCTCACGGGCAAGTCCAACGCGGACCAGGCGCCGGGCTTCGACACGACGGTCGACGAGGATTGGCGGCTCCGTCACATCGAGGAAGCGATCGAGCGCCTGCCACTGCTCGGCGACGCGGAGATCTCCGCGGAGTGGGCCGGCCTCTACGAGGTCACGCCGGACGACCAGCCCATCCTCGGCAAGCTCCCGCAGTTGGAAGGCCTGTACGCGTGCGCCGGCTTCAGCGGTCATGGCTTGATGCATGGCCCCGCGGCCGGCCTCCTCCTCGCCGAAGAGCTGCTCGACGGACACGCCCACACGATCGACATCGACTCGCTCCGCTACAGCCGATTCGCCGCCGGCGTCGCCGCGGGCGAATACAACGTCGTCTGATGGAGTGAGCACTCCGCGCGCGATCCTCGCACGGTTCCGGTCGCCTGCGAGGTCGCGCACGGCTGTGGCCGAACGGTCCGAGCCTTGCCCTTTCTGGCGCGAGTAACCTCGCACTGGAGGAGATGCGAATGGCAGATCGACACAAGACCCACAACGGACGCGACCTCGACGGCAACTACCGCGTGCGCGAAGCGGACGTCGAAGATGTGCTGGAAGATCCGAACGGCACCGACATCATCCGTGACGACGTCCGGCTCGGCGGCGCGGTGGCCGACTCCGGCCCGAATGCCGGCGACCACGCGAAGGAGATCGTCGAGCGGATCGAAGAGAACCGCGACGATGTCGGCCGCGTGACGGGAAAGAAGCGCGGACGGCGGTAGTCGATTCCGCTCGCGCGCCGGGATGGAGAACCACCATCCCGGCGCTTCCGCGAGGCGCTCAGAGCCAGCCGGCCCGCGCCCGCACGCGCTGGAACATTCGACGTTCAGTCCACTATACATCTCGGTATGACTGAAACGACAGGGCCGCGGTGACGCGCCGGGGAGCACGATTCATCATGCTGGCGCTCGTAGTCGGCATCGCGCCGGCGAGCGTGGGCGCGCAGGTCGGGCGCTTTGGCCGCGGCGGAATTCCCAAGGGGCCGGCCCGCGAACCGGGGATCGAGATCCCCTCGCAGGTGAACATGATCAACCTGCTGATCGAACGTCGGCAGGAGGTCGCGCTCACCGACAGCCAGTTCATGCGCGTGATCGCCCTCAAGCGCGAGCTCGATTCGACGAACGCGCCGCACATGCGGACGCTCGACTCGATCAGCCGACTGTTCCGCAAGGGACAGTTCGTGTTCTCGCAGCCGAGCCGTGAGCGTAACGACTCGCTCGCGCAGGCGCGTATGGCCGTGCGCGAGGCGTCCGCCGCCGTCGGCGAGAACAACGCGTCGGCGCGCGATCGCGCCTACGTGCTGCTGACCGACACCCAGGTGGCGAAGGCGCGCGCGATCCAGAGCAAGGCCGAGCAGGCGCTGGCCGCCACGGCGGCAGCCAGGAAGCCCTGATCGACCGCGGCTGGCGTCACTTGGCACTTGCTTCGAGCCCGCCGCTCGGTGCAACGTCCAAACGCCACGCCTCACGGAGAACACGGCGATGCCACGCTCCAACCGCGGATCTCTCGGATACACGCGTCTGACACAGCCGCTCGTTCGCGACGATGGGCGCCTGCGCCCCGCCTCGTGGGACGAAGCGCTCGACCGCGCCGCCGACGGATTCCGTCGCAACCTCGAGCGCCACGGACGCGCCGCGACGGGCATCTTCAGCTGCTCGAAGTCGACCAACGAGGTCAACTTCCTCGCGTCGAAGATGGCCCGCCAGGTCTTCGGCAACAACAACGTCGACAGCTGCAATAGAACCTGACATGCTCCATCGGTCGTCGGTCTGACGACCATCCTTGGAGCCGGCGGTTCCACGAGCTCGTACGAGGAAGCGGAGCACACGGATTTCGTGTTCCTCTGGGGCTCGAACGCGCGCGAAGCACACCCGATCTGGTTTCACCATCTGCTCAAGGGCATCCAGAACGGGGCGACGCTGCACGTCGTCGATCCGCGCCGCACGTCGTCCGCGATGTGGGGCGATGTGTGGCTGGGACTCAATGTCGGTACCGACATCGCGCTCGCCAACGCGATGGCCCGCGTCGTCATCCACGAAGGGCTCCACGATCGGACCTTCATCGAGCGGGCGACGACGGGCTTCGACGCGTATCGCGCGCTGGTCGAGCCGTACACACTCGACTTCGCCGAGCGCGTGACCGGCGTTCCGGCCGACGTGATTCGGGCGTCGGCCATCGCCTACGCTTCCGCCGACCGCGCGATGATCTGCTGGACGCTCGGCATCACCGAGCATCACAATGCCGTCGACAACGTCGTCGCGCTGATCAACCTCGCGCTGCTCACCGGGCACGTCGGACGGTATGGGTGCGGCTGCAACCCACTGCGCGGCCAGAACAACGTGCAGGGCGGCGGCGACATGGGCGCGCTGCCGAACAAGCTCCCAGGCTTTCAGGACGTCGAGAACGACGAGCATCGCGCGAAGTACGAGCGCGCCTGGGCGCGCGACATCATGCCGCGCAACGGATGGAATCTCACCGAGATGTTCGCTGCGATGGAGCGGAAGGAGCTCACCGCGCTCTACGTCATCGGCGAGAATCCCGCGCAGTCCGACGCCGACGCGCACCACGTCACGCACCTTCTCGAGGGGCTCGACCACCTCGTCGTCCAGGAGATCTTTCTGACGAAGACGGCGCAGCTCGCGCACGTGGTGCTTCCCGCGACCGCGACCTGGGCAGAGGGGGAGGGCACCGTCACGAACAGCGAGCGTCGCGTGCAGCGCGTGCGCAAGGCCGTCGAGCCGCCCGCCGGGGCGCGTGACGAAATCTGGATCATGTCCGAGCTCGCGCGGCGCCTCGATCGTGAGTGGGGCACGCCGACGGCCGAGCAGGTCTGGGACGAACTGCGGTCGCTCGCGCCGCAGCTCGCGGGAATGAGCTACGCGCGCCTCGAGGCCTTGAACGGCCTGCAGTGGCCGTGTCCGGACGAGACCCATCCCGGGACGCAGTTCCTCCACGCCCGCCTCTGGGATGACGATCCGGTCAAACGGGGCCGCCTCGCGCCGTTCTCGCTCGTCGAACACAGCGGCCCCGTCGAGCTGCCGGATGGTGACTATCCCTTCACGCTCAGCACCGGACGGCGATTGGAGTCCTACAATACCGGGGTCCAGACCGCGGGCTACGAGTCCCCGCTGCACCGCGGCGAAACGCTCGACATCTCTCCCGAGGACGCGTCAATGCTCGGCGTGAGCGCCGGTGACATCGTGCGGGTGACGTCGCGACGCGGCTCGGTCGAAGCGCCCGCGTTCATCGACCGCGGCTTGCGCCCTGGCGTGGTGTTCATGACGCTGCATTTTCCGGATGCGGTCGCGACGAACCTCCTCACCATCAATGCATCGGACCCGCGCTCCGGAACGGCGGAGTTCAAGGCGTGCGCGGTTCGTGTCGAGCCGGTCGGCCGCTCCGAATCGGCGGTTGGGGCCGCGACGATGCCGCGCTCCATTCGAGCAGCGCGACTCTCCACCACGGCGGGCGACGACTAGATGGATCTGAAGCTGCGTCACACCGTACCCACGCCGGAGGAACGCACGGCGGTCGACGCCCTCCTCGGCGAGCCGGCGTCGGCGTGGGACGGCGGACAGCGTGGGAGCGCGCGCGACGCACACACCGCGACTGGCGGGAGTGCGCTGCGCGCGCGACGGCATCTGCTGCTGCCTGCCCTCCGCGCGCTGCAGTCGCGGGTCGGCTGGATCAGTGAGACGGGGCTCGAGTACGTCTGCACACGCCTCGGTGTGCCGCCCGCCGAAGCCTGGGGCGTCGCGACATTCTACGCGCTCCTGTCGACGGCACCGCGCGCACCCACGGTGATCCACCTCTGCGACGACATTGCCTGCCTGTGCGCAGGCGCCGAGCGCGTTGCCGATCAGCTCGAGCGCGAGCTGGGGCCGGCGCATGCGCATGGTCCGAGCGGCGACGTCGCGCACGTCGATCCGGATGCCGTGACCTGGGTGCGCTCGCCGTGCCTTGGCCTCTGCGATCGCGCGCCGGCCGCATTCATTCAAGAATTCGGAAGTCGGCCGCGCGAACGACTCGTGAGTCTGGCGGCTCGGAATCCGTCGGGTATCCCATTTCCATCCCTCCCCGGCGCCGACACGTCGGCGATCCCGCAGCGCGGCGACGCGTCGCTCCGTCTGCTCCGCCGCGTAGGTGTGGTCGACCCCACGAGTATCTCCGAATACCAGGCGCACGGCGGCTTCCACGCGCTGCGGCGCGCGCTCGATATCGGCGCGGAGGCGGTGATCGCCGAGGTCGTCGAAGCTCGTCTCATGGGACGGGGCGGTGCCGCCTTTCCGACGGGCCGAAAATGGGCCGCCGTCGCCCGCCAGCCGTCGCGTCCACACTACCTCGTCTGCAACGCCGACGAGTCCGAGCCGGGGACCTTCAAGGATCGCGTGCTGCTCGACGGCGATCCGTTCGCCATCGTCGAAGCGATGACCATCGCCGCCTTCGCGACGGGCTGCGAGCGCGGCTTTTTCTACGTGCGCGGCGAGTATCCGCTCTCGGCGGAGCGGATGCAGCGCGCCATCGACCAAGCGCGGACCCGCGGCTTTCTCGGCGACCGTATCCTCGGCCGCGACTTTCGGTTCGACATCGAGATCCGACGCGGCGCCGGCGCGTACATCTGCGGCGAGGAAACCGCGATCTTCAACTCGATCGAAGGCTATCGCGGCGAACCGCGCAACAAGCCGCCCTTCCCGGTGGAAGCGGGCCTGTTCGGTTTGCCGACGGTGATCAACAACGTCGAGACGCTCGCCAACGTTCCGTTGATTCTCGAGATGGGGGGCGCTCGCTACGCCGCGATCGGTACCGCGCAGTCAACCGGGCCGAAGCTGTTCTGCCTGAGCGGGCACGTCGCGCGGCCGGGCGTGTACGAGGTGCCGTTCGGCCGGACGCTGCGCGACGTGATCGAGCTCGCCGGCGGTGTGTCCGGCTCCGGACGAATTCAGGCGGTGTTGCTCGGCGGCGCGGCCGGCGTGTTCGTCGGACCGCATGAGCTCGACAATCCGCTCACGCTCGAGGGCGTGCGCGCGGCGAACGCGACGCTCGGCTCCGGCGTCATCATGGTGTTCGACGATACGATCGACATGGCGCCGATCCTGCGGCGGATCGCCGCGTTCTTCCGCGACGAATCCTGCGGGCAGTGCGTGCCCTGCCGCGTCGGGACGGTGCGTCAGGAGGAAGCGTTGCATCGCATCGCGCACCGCAAGACCATCGGCGGGATAAAGGGTGAGATCGCGCTGCTCGATGAAGTGGGGCTCGCGATGAAAGACGCGTCGATCTGCGGATTGGGGCAGACGGCGTACTCGGCGATTGAATCCGCGATTCACCGGGTCGGACTCTTGAGAGAGGGCGCGTCGTGAAGGAAACGCGATCGTTCCTCCGTCGAGGCCGGGCATGACGGCCGTCGGCGTACCGCTCGTCCAACTGCAGCGCGCGACGATCGCCACCGACCGGGCGCGCCGCGCGTCCGGGAGAACGGTCGAGCTCACGATCGACGGCCAGAGTGTCGTCGTTCCGGAAGGCACGACCATTCTGAACGCCTGCCGCGCGATCGGCATCGAGATCCCGACGCTCTGCTTTCTCGACACGCTACACCCGGTGAACGTGTGCCGCATCTGCGTCGTCGAGGTCGAGGGCGCACGTGTGCTCGTGCCTGCCTGTTCGCGAGCGGCGGAGAGTGCGATGATCGTCCGAACGAAGTCCGCTCGCGTGCGTCACAGCCGCAAGCTCATCCTCGAGCTGCTCGCGTCGTCAGTCGATCTGTCGACGACTCCGAAGATCGTGGAATGGATCGCGGAGTACGGCGCGACGCCCGAACGTTTCGGCCCGCCCGCGCCGCCGGCACCCGTTGGAACGCGCGATGCGTCGGTGCCGGGACATCATGCGCCGCCACACCCCGACTACGCCGCGACCGTCGCTGAGCCGGTCAGGATCGACAACGACCTCTACGTCCGCGACTACGGCAAGTGCATTCTCTGCTACAAGTGCGTGGAGGCGTGCGGGCCCGATCATCAGAACACGTTCGCGATCGCCGTCGCCGGACGCGGCTTCGACGCGCGCATCGCGACCGAGTTCGCCGTTCCGCTCCCCGATTCGGCCTGTGTCTACTGCGGCAACTGCATCGCGGTCTGCCCGACGGGCGCGCTGATGGCGAAACGCGAGTACGATCTGCGCGCGGATGGAAGCTGGAACGACGCGACCATCACGACGACGGACACGATCTGCCCGTACTGCGGCGTCGGGTGCACGCTGCGGCTGCACGTGGCCGACGGCGAGATCGTCAAGGCGACGTCGCCGCTGGAGAACGCGATCACGCAGGGCAATCTCTGCATCAAGGGACGCTTCGGCTGGCGCTTCGTGCAGAACGTCGGCGAGCCGGGCGCGCAGCGAGCGAGCGATGATGGAAACTGACGATCCCCTCGCCGCCGTCGGCTATCGCGGCGCGACGTGCGAGCTTCCGCTCCGGCGGCTCGGTGACGAGACCTCGACGAACGGCGTGGCCGTCGTCGCCGAGGAGGTGCCGGTCGCGCTGGTCTACAATGGACGGCCGCACGCCGTCGTGATGGCGACCCCCGCCGACCTCGAGGATCTGGCGTACGGCTTCTCGCTGACCGAATCCATCGTCTCCGACTCGCGCCAGATCGAGCATGTCGACGTCGTGAAGGCGAGCCACGGCATCGAGCTGCAAATCAAGATTCCCGTTCCGGCCGCGGACGCGCTCGAGTCGCGGTCGCGCAATCTCGTCGCGCGCACCGGTTGCGGGCTCTGCGGCGTCGAGTCGATCCGCGACGCCGTTCGCCTGCCGCCGCAGGTCGAGCGAACGCTGAAGATCGACGCTGACTCGCTCTGGCGCGCTGGGCAGGCGATGGAAGAGCGCCAGACGCTCAACAACGAGACGCACACCATCCACGGCGCAGCATGGGCGACGGCCGACGGCCATCTGACGTTCGTCCGCGAGGACGTCGGTCGCCACAACGCGCTCGACAAGGTCTGCGGCGCGATCGCGCGCGACGGTCGCATGGCCGATGTGGGCTTTCTGGTCGTGACGAGTCGCGCGAGCTACGAGATGGTGCAGAAAGCGGCGATGCTCGGCATCGAGCTGCTGGCGGCGGTATCGCGCCCGACCGGGCTCGCGATCCGCTTCGCCGACACCGCGGGCATGACCCTCGTCGGTCTCCTGCGCGGCCGCACGGCGAGTGTCTACTCGCACGCCGATCGCATCGAGGCCTCACCTTCCTGACCAGGAACCGAATGACGACGTCCGTGTCCAGCGACATCGGCGTTTCTCCACTGCCCTCCGCCCCGATTCCGTCCGACATCGAGATTGCCCAGAGCGTCAAGCCACGCCCCATCCAGGACGTGGCGGCCGAGCTGGGGCTTGGCCCGGACGATCTCGATCTCTATGGCAGGTACAAGGCGAAGATCCCGTTAGAGATCGCTCAACGCCCGATCCGCGGGCGGCTCGTCGTGGTGACGGCCACCAACCCGACGGCCGCCGGCGAAGGGAAGAGCACTGTCTCGGTGGGACTCGCCCAGGCGCTGCGCCGGATGGGCCAGCGAGCCGCGCTCTGCGTTCGCGAGCCAAGCCTCGGGCCGGTGTTCGGCATGAAGGGCGGTGCGGCGGGGGGAGGATATGCCCAGGTCGTGCCGATGGACGAGATCAATCTCCATTTCACGGGAGACTTTCACGCCATCACCAGCGCGCACTCGCTGCTGGCGGCGCTTCTCGACAATCACCTCCAGCAGGGCAACGCGCTGGGCATCGATCCGCGGCGGATCACCTGGCCGCGCACGATCGACATGAACGACCGGGCGCTTCGCAACGTGATGATCGGCCTCGGCGGCGTCGGCGACGGGATTCCGCGCGAGGAGCACTTCGTCATCGTTCCCGCGAGCGAGGTCATGGCCGTCGTCGCGCTGGCGACGAGCATGGAGGATCTCGAGGAGCGGCTCGCGCGCATCATCGTCGGGGCCACCGCCGGGAAAGAGCGCCGGCCGGTCACCGCCGGCGAGCTGCGCGCCACAGGCGCGATGGCGCTGCTGCTGAAGGACGCGCTTCGTCCGAATCTCGTGCAGACGCTGGAGGGCGGCCCGGCGTTCGTACACGCCGGGCCGTTCGGCAACATCGCGCACGGCTGCAACAGCGTGCTCGCCACGCGCTCCGCGCTGGCGCTGGCGGACGTGGTCATCACCGAAGCGGGCTTCGGATCGGATCTTGGCGCGGAGAAGTTCTTCGACATCAAGTGCCGGATGAGCGGCCTGCGCCCCGAGGCCGCGGTGATCGTCGCGACGGTGCGGTCGCTCAAGATGCACGGCGGCGCCGATAAGAAAAATCTGAACGCCGAAGATCTCGGCGCCGTCGAACGCGGGCTGCCGAACCTCGAGAAGCACATCGAGAACGTTCGCCAGTTCGGCGTGCCCAGCGTCGTCGCGTTGAACCGGCGCCTCACCGACACCGACGCGGAGCTGCAACTCATCGCCGATTTCGCGGCGCGCCTGGGCGTGCGAGTCGCGCTCACCGACGTGTGGGCCAAGGGTGGCGCGGGCGGGGAAGCCCTCGGCGCCGAGGTGCTCGATCTGCTCGAAGGCGGCACCGCGGACTTCCAGCCGCTCTATGCGACGGAGCTGCCCATCAAGGAAAAGATCGACATCATCGTGCGACGGATCTACGGCGGCGAGGGTGCGGACTACTCGCCGGAAGCGGACCGCGCGATCAGCTACATCGAATCGATCGGACTGGCGAACACGCCCGTGTGCATGGCGAAGACGCAGTACTCGTTGAGCGACGACCCGGCGAAGCTGGGCCGTCCTCGCGGCTTCCGGATCAAGGTCAACTCCGTGCGTCCCTCCGCCGGTGCCGGCTTCGTGGTCGCTCAGTGCGGCGACATCATGACGATGCCCGGGCTTCCGAAGGAGCCCGCCGCCGAGCGGATGGCGATGCTGCCGAACGGGGAGATCGTCGGGCTGTTCTAGGATGGCACTCGCGCTTACGAAGAAGCCCCGCGCGACTCGTCAGTCGCGCGGGGCTTCGTGCGTCGCAGCGGTGTCGGACGTCAGCAGGACGGATACGACGGATCCGCTCCCGAGATGGTCAGGCGGGTCGGACGCATCGCGACCGCCCACATGATGTCGTGAATGAAATTCCCGATGCGCGCCATGTGATCGTAGTCGGCGTAGCGCGGTTCATCGGTCGCCTGGTGGTAGTCCTGCGCGTAGCCCGTGGAGAAATACGTCGTCGGAATGTTCTTCCGCACGTAGTTCACCTGATCGCTGCGGCAGAAGCGATTCATCGGATTCGCCGGCACGTCCCACGTGTGGTCGATCGCCATCGGATTCGTCGTGCTATGCGTCGCGATCGAGTCGATGATGTCGCCGTACTCGCGCGACAGACGCCGCGAGCCGAGCGTCTGGATCGAGTTCGGCGCGCCGTTGATCACCTGCTCGGCGTGGCCCTTCGCTTCCATGTCCATGTTGAGCACCGCGACGACGCTGTCGAGCGGAATCGTCGGGTGATCCGTGAACCAGCGCGATCCGAGCAGACCGGCTTCCTCGCCCTGGTGCGAGACGAAGATGACCGAGCGCGCCGCCGGCTGCTTCGCGAACTTCTCGGCGACTTCCATGAGAATGACCGTACCAGAGCCGTCGTCGTCCGCGCCGTTCATGATCGAGTCGAGGCGGGGCGGACGGACACTGCGCGCGTGCGCGATCAACGCGTTGATCTTCTTCCACTGGTCATCCGTCGGACGACACACCGGGTCGTTCGCGCCCTGACGGCGCGTCACCGTGTTCACGGCGCGCAGCGAGTCGTGTTCGACCGGCATCGCGTTCACGCCCACGTGATCGTTGTGCGCGCCGACGAGCACGTACTGGCCGGCGAGCTTCGGGTCGGTCCCGGGGACGATGCCGATGACGTTCCGCCCGGGCGTCGGCGAGATGTGCCACTCGTAGTTCCAGCGTCCGCTCACGGGCTGGCCCATCGCCCCGACGAGCAGTTGATCCACCGGATGGCCGAACATGCGCTCCGCGGCCTGCGCGGAGATCGCCGCCGCGGGCAGAGCGCCCGGCGCTGGCGCGGCCGGCTGCATCCCCATGCGCGACGTGAAGGCCGCGTTGGCAGCCGCCGCGTCCGACGGATTGAGCGCGACGAGCAGCACCGCGACGGCGCCCGCCCGCTCGGCGCGGGTGTCGCGCCCCGCAGGCGGGCCGCCACGTCCGCCACCGCGACCGCCTCGTCCCTGGTTCTGTGCCCGCTGCTCCGCCTCGACGCGCGCTGCGGCGGCCGCACCGAACTTGTCGGGGACCGAGTCGCAGCGCGGCGGGAGCGCAGGTCCGCCCCCCCGTCCGGCCAGACCGGCCTCCGCCGGCGTCGCCGTGAACACCGCGACCTTGCCGCGGAACATCGCCGGATCGAGCGCGGTCGCCGCGTCGCCGTACCGGCCGGCGAACACCGCCTGCACGCCGTTGAACTCGGCGCGATTGCCGAACCCGTTTGCGGCGCTCGGCGCAACGGGAACCCAGTCCGTCTTGGGGTTTAGTGGGGCGCCGCTCACCGAGAGGCTCGACGACGCGAGCGCAAAGCCCATCGGGCCGAACGGGAGATCCTGGAAGAAGGTCCCGTTCTCACCGCCCGGCTTGAGCCCGAACCGCTGGAACTCCCGGGCGATGTACGCCGTACCAACGAAATTGCCGGGCTCGCCAATGCGGCGGCCGTGCATGGAATCGTCGGCGAACTGGTAGAGGCGGGTGCGGAGATCGTTTGCGGTGATCGCCGCCTCGGTCGGACGCGGCGTCCAGGTCGCCGGACCTTCGTCGGGCCAGGCGGCGCCGGGCACGGTGGAAGTGGGCGACACATTGGGAGTGCCCGTGCCAGAACCAGCACAGGCAGAGGCGAAGAACACGAGGGGCAGCCAGCGACGGGACACGGAGGGCTCCGGTTTTGTACGAGGTCGGAACTACTTCGAGCATTAATAGATAGCTGATGGCGGGCAGGACTGGCGAGGTGTTGCCGGCCAGGCCCGTGTCAGGCGCCGAATCGAGCCGAACCGAACCCTTTCGCTCGAACCATTGTCTCATCGATGGTCTTTCGGCCAATTGCCTTCATCGATTTCTAATCTGGAATTCATTTGTGCCACACGCGCACTGCTACTATGGTGGTGCGAGATTGCGCGTTTTTCTCCCTGGCTCCCGCCCTGACCCCAGGATCGATCGATGCAAACGCTCCGCAAACGCTGGCTTCCGCTGCTGCTTCTCGCTTTCGTCGTCGGCGGCCCGATCGCCTGGTACAAGTGGCCTTCGACGGCGTCCGCGGCAGAAACCGCGCTCGTGGCGTCGGTGAAACAGGGCGACTTCAAGGTGACCGTGACCACCACCGGCGAGTTGCGCGCGCGCAAGTTCGTGCAGATCCAGGGGCCGAACTCCCAGGCCGCCCAGGTCTATCAATCGAAGATCACCTGGATGGTGCCCGAGGGCACGGTCGTCAAAGAGGGTGAGAAGATCGCCGAGCTCGATCGCGGCCCCGCGGCGACGCGCCTCGCGTCCGTCACGCTCGACCTCCAGAAGGCGCAGGCGGAATATCAGAATACCTCGCTCGATTCGGCATTGAACCTCGCTGTCTCTCGCGAGGAGGTTCGGACCGCGGAATACGCCCTCGAGGAGAAGAAGCTCGCCAAGGAGCAGGCGCAGTACGAAGCGCCGACGATCAAGCGCCAGGCCGAGATCGATTATGAGAAAGCGCAGCGGGCGCTCGAGCAGTCCAGGCGGAGCCTCGACACGAAGACGAAGCAGGCGGTCGCCAAGATGAGCGTCGCCGGCGCGGACCTCGGGCGCCGTCAGAACGATCTCAAGATGGTGCAGGACGCGCTCGCCGGATTCACGATCACCGCCCCGTCGCCCGGCATGGTCATCTACGTCCGCGAGTGGAACGGAAAGAAAAAGGGCGTCGGGTCACAGTGGTCGCCGTGGGATCCCACTGTCGCGACACTCCCCGATCTCACCCAGATGGAATCGCAGACGTACGTCAATGAGGTCGACGTGCGGAAGATCGCGGTCGGCCAGAAAGTGCAGGTCTCGCTCGATTCCGACCCGTCGAAGCATCTCAGCGGCACGATCACCGCGGTCGCGAACGTCGGCGAACAGCGGCCGAACCAGGACTCGAAGGTCTTCGAGGTGAAGGTCGAGATCACGCAGGCCGATACGACCCTCCGCCCCGGCATGACCACGTCGAACGCGATCGAGATCGCGTCGGTGCCGAATGTGCTGTCCGTTCCGCTCGAGGCGGTCACGACCGACAGCGGCTACTCCTACGTCTACAAGCGCGACGGCCGCAGCATCGTCCGGCAGATGATCGAGACGGGTGTCATGAACGACAACGAGATCGTCGTGCGCCGCGGCCTCGCGCAGGGCGACCAGGTGCTGCTGACCGTCCCGGCCGACAGGGCGTCCATCAAGACGGTCGTCATCCCGGGGCTCAAGCCGGTCGATACCAGTCCGAGCGGCGACTCGGCAAAGGGCGTGTCGCTCCCGGTCAAGTCCGAGCCTGGAGTTCCGGCCGTTCCGCAAGGCAGCGCGGCCCCCACGGCGCCTGCTCCGTCCGCGGCCAAGAAGGGCTGACCGGTGGAGACGCCGGCCATCGAGCCGGGTGCGCGATCCGCACAATCGCGCACCCAGGCCCTCCTCGCGCACGTCAGCTTCTCCGCACGCACCGCCGCTGAGGCGGTCGGCAACAACAAGCTGCGCGCCGGGCTCACGTCGCTCGGCATTCTCTTCGGCGTCGCCTCCGTCATCGCGATGCTCGCGATCGGCAACGGCGCCGAGCAGGAAATCCTCGAGCAGATGAAGATGCTCGGCGCCAACAACATCGTCGTCACGCCGATCGTCGAGCAGAAGGAAGGGAAGGTCGACAGCGATCCGTCGGCGAAGAAGGAGTCCAAGCGCTTCACGCCGGGCCTCTCCTATCTCGACGCCGAGGCGATCCGCCGGACGATCCCCGACGTCGGCGCGACGTCGAGCGAGGTCGTCGTGAACAGCGTCATCACGCGCGAGGGACATCACCGGTCCGGCAAGGTCGTCGGCGTGGATTCGGCGTACTTCGAGGTGATGAACCTCCACGTCGCCGAGGGCGCCGAGTTCGCGAGGTCGCACTTCAACGGCGCGTCGCCGGTCACGATCATCGGCCAGGGCGTGAAGTCGCGCTTCTTCACCACGAGAGACCCCATCGGCCAGGCGATCAAGGTCGGCAATCAGTGGCTGACGGTCGTCGGTGTGCTCGAGGACCGGAAGGTCTCCGCGGAGACCGCCCAGCGGCTCGGTATTCGAGACGCGAACATGGACGTCTACGTACCGCTGCCGACGATGCTCCTGCGCTTCCGCAATCGCGGCGAGGTGACGCAGGCGGAGATGGAGCTCGCCGCGCGCGACGCGAACAGCGGGTCCGGCGGCGACTCCACCGAGACCGACGACCAGCGCGCGGAGAAGCGCAACTATCACCAGCTCGACAAGATCATCGTGCAGGTCGACAAGTCGACGGTAGTGCCCGCCGTCGCGGACGTCGTGCGGCGCATGCTGCAGCGCCGGCACAATGACGTCACCGACTTCGAGATCACCGTGCCGGAACTGCTGCTCAAGCAGGAGCAGCGGACGAAGACGATCTTCAACATCGTGCTCGCGACGATCGCGTCCATCTCGCTCGTGGTCGGCGGCATCGGCATCATGAACATCATGCTCGCGTCGATCCTCGAGCGCATCAAGGAGATCGGCGTGCGGCGCGCCGTGGGGGCGACGCAGCGCGACATCGGCGCGCAATTCCTCAGTGAAGCCGTGATGATCTCGCTCGCCGGCGGCATCGCGGGCATCATCATCGGCGCCACGCTCGCCGTGGTCATCGAGCGCGTCGCGAAGATTCACACGATCGTCTCGCCGATGTCGGTGTTCGTCGCGTTCGGCGTGTCCGTCGCGGTCGGGCTGGTGTTCGGGATCGTCCCGGCGAATCGCGCGGCCAAGTCCGATCCGATCGTCTGCTTGCGCTACGAGTAAGAGAACGGCACGGCGTCTCGCGGCACTGGCGGCGAGACGCAGCTCGGCAACCAGCGGCACTGACTCGGCCAGTGTCGCACCCATCGCTCACCGTCCATCGGCCATGCGCTTCCTTCCCATCGCACTTCTCGCCTGCGCGTCGAGCCTCGCCGCGCAGGAACCGTTGACGCTTCAGGACGCGATTCTCATGGCGCAGCGGCAGGGCCCGTCGGCGCAGGTCGCCCGCAGCGTGCGCGACGCGGCTCGCTCGCGCAACGACGCCTTCAACGCCGGGCTGCTGCCCCAGGTCATGCTGACGGGCGACGCGGCGAATCTCACGCACGGGATCAACGCCATTCAGCAGAATGACGGCAGCGTGCAGTATCTCAATCAGTCGCAGAACACGTCGACGATCGGGCTCGCCGTCGCGCAGAAGATCCCCCTCACCGGCGGGACGCTCGCGTTCGGGTCGCAGGCCAGCCGCTTCGATGCGTTCGGGGGCAAGACCGATCGACAGTATTCGACGACGCCGTTCTTCATCCAGCTCCAGCAGGACCTCTTCAAGCCGCGCAACCTCGTCTGGGACGAGAAGCTCCAGTCGCTCAACGCGGTCGTCGCCGAGCGCGCTTACCTCGAGGCGCGCGAGGATGTGGCGGGGAACATCGCCGGCGCGTTCTTCGACCTGTACGCCGCGGAGATGTCGCTCAAGAACGCCGCGGCCAACGTCAGCGTGAACGACACGCTGTACACGCTCAACAAGGGACGGTACGAGGTCGGCAAGATCGGCGAGAACGACCTGCTGAAGAGCGAGCTCCAACTTCTGCGCGCGCGCGCGTCGCTCGAGGACGCGAAGGTTCAACGCGACCGCTCGGAGGCGGCGCTGCGTCGCCAGCTCGTCTATCCGGACAACAGGCCGCTGTCGATCGTGACGCCCGACGCCATCCCGGTGATCGACGCGGATCCGGAGATCGCCGTTCGGCAGGCGCTCAAGAACTCGAGCGTGACGGAGCAGGCGGTCTACGACGAAACGCAGGCGCGGCGCGGTACCACCTCGGCGAGGCTGAACAATCGATTCAACGCGACGCTCTCGGCGACGGTCGGCTTCAATCAGACGGCCGACGCTTTCGGCCGCGCGTACGCGAACCCACAAGGGCGGCAGACGGCGTCGCTCGGAATCTCGATGCCGATGCTGCAGTGGGGCGCCGGCAACGCGCAGGTCGAGGCGGCGAAGGCCGACGAGCAGCGCGTCGCGTCAAACAACAAGGCGCGTCGCGATGCGCTGGCCGAGGACGCGCGTTTTTCGGTGCTGCAGTTGCAGCAGGCGCAGCGCAACGTGGTGATTGCGGCGAAGGCCGATACAGTGTCCGCGAAGCAGTTCGAGGTCGCGCGCAATCGGTACGTGATCGGAAAGATCAGCAACACCGATTTGTACAACGCGCAGAACGACAAGGATCAGGCGGTGATCGGCTACGTTCAGGCGCTGCGCGGGTACTGGACTGCGTACTACCATCTGCGCCGGGTCACGCTGTACGACTTCGTGACGAAGTCGGAGCTCGCCGACGATCGCGATCCGCGTCAGTAGGCGATGGACTGCGGAACTATCGCGAAGGGCGCAGAGGAAACGCGGAGCCCGCGGAGAAGAACGGAAGAAGCACAGAGGATCGGAACGAGAGCAAGGCAACTAGGTGCTGAACTGTCGCAGATGATGATCGAGGTGCCTGGCCTGGAGACGGCTCCACTCCGCGCCCGTCGCTTCACCGAAGCCGGGTGAACGTCCCCAGGTGGTCGCTTCGAGCGGTCGCCCCGCGAATTCATCGATCAGCGTGACGCACCGGGTGCGCTCTGCCTCGAAGTCGTACCGATCCCCGGCGACGTAGTCCGGATGCGTCGGTGAACCCTTCGGCCACGGAAGGTTCAGAATGATGAACTTCAGCAGGAAGTTCGGAAGCGGTACCCGCATCGGCGCGTGCTCGCCGCGGCCGAGCGCGCTCTCGAGCAGCATGTTGCAATGCCAGAGCATCTGATCGGCCGTCATCTTTCCCCACGCGCGCGGCGAGTCGGGCGAGAGACGAGAGAGCCGCGCGCGAAGATCGTCGCGCGTCGCGGCATCGTGCAGGGAGCGTGGCATCGGTCGGGCCTGGGTGGGTGAGGGTTCCGAGCGGCGGTGCAACAGGTGCGACGGCGCTCGTCGTGATGGCCGCCGTCGCAGGGCGATTGTCGCCAGGACGGCGACGGGGAATGATCGCGTCAGACTCGCGCTTGACAAACTCCGGGCAGATTGGATAAAATATTCGGCATGCCACGCCCCACCGCCTACTCCTATTACTACTCCTACGCGACCCGCACCACGGGCCGGAGTTGGCGCACGCGCTGAGCATCACTGCCGCGAACCGACACCACGACCCGTGAATCCCACGGGTCGTTTTTTTTTCTCCGCCACCGAGCCCCGACCCATGATCATCGTCACCAAGCCCCACATCTCAGACGCCGAAATCGACCACATCCGCGAACGCATCGAGTCGGTCGGCATGCGCACCCACCTCTCCCGCGGCGAGGTCCGCACCATCATCGGCTGCATCGGCGACGAATCGCTCCTCGACGAGGTCCCGCTGCGCTCGATGCCGGGCGTCGAATCCGTCACGCCGGTGCTCAAGCCCTACAAGCTCGCGTCGCGCGAATTCGTCGCCGATCGCACGATCGTTCGCGTCGGCGGCCGCGACTCCGAAGCGACCTTCGGCGGCGACACGATCACCGTCATCGCCGGACCGTGCTCCGTCGAGAACCGCGAGATGCTCTTCGACACCGCGCACGTCGTCGCCGACTCCGGCGCCCGCATGCTTCGCGGCGGCGCCTTCAAGCCGCGCACGTCCCCCTACGCCTTCCAGGGACTCGGCGCTCGCGCCCTCGAGCTGCTCGCCGAGGTCCGCGCCGAAACGGGGCTGCCGATCGTCACCGAAGTGATGGATACGCGACAGGTCGACCTCGTCGCCGAGCATGCAGACATGCTGCAGGTCGGCGCACGCAACATGCAGAACTTCGCGCTCCTCGCCGAACTCGGACACGTACGCCGCCCGGTATTGCTCAAGCGCGGTCTCTCGGCGACGATCAAGGAACTGCTCATGGCGGCGGAATACATCATGGCGAACGGCAATCACGACGTCGTGCTCTGCGAGCGCGGCATCCGCACCTACGAGACCGCGACGCGCAACACGCTCGACGTTGCGGCGATCCCGGTCCTCAAGCGCGAGACCCACCTCCCGGTCATCGTCGATCCGAGTCACGCCGGCGGCGACGCGTCGCTCGTCGCGCCTCTCGCCTTCGCGGCGATCGCGGCCGGCGCCGACGGGTTGATCGTCGAAGTGCACCCCGACCCCGAGCGCGCGCTCTCCGACGGCGACCAGTCGCTGCCGCCCGCCGCCTTCACAACGCTCATGGAGGGCGTCGCGACCTTCGCGCGCGCCGCCAACCGCGAGCTCTCGCCCCTTCGCCATCCAGCCCGCGCCGTCGCATGAGCGAACCCACCAGCGCCGACACCCTGTCCGAGCTCGCACGTTGTCGCGACGAGATCGAGCGACTGGACAACGAGATCATTGCGCTGCTCGGAAAGCGGCTGACGCTCGGCAAGCGGACCGGCGCGCTCAAGCGCGCGGCAGGGTTGCCGATCCTCGATCCGACGCGCGAGGCCGCGGTGATTCGCCGCGTGACCGAACACGCGCGCCAGAGCGGGCTGCCGACGGAGCCGGTACGCGAGATCTTCTGGCAGATCGTCGGCATGTCGCGCCGCGCGCAGGAGAACGCGTGACGGCGCCGTTCAACACCGCGGCGGTCATCGGGCTCGGACTCATCGGCGGTTCAGTCGCGCGCGACCTCCACGCGCTCGGCGTCACGGTGCTCGCGTACGACGCTGACCCCGTGCAACTCGCGCACGCGGTCCGCGACGGCGTCGTCGATCGACGCTTGAGCGCGGGGCTGGAGGAACTCGCCGACGCGGATCTCGTCGTGCTGGCCGTTCCGGTGAACGAAGCCCTGCGGATGCTCCGGCGGGCCGCGCCGTTCCTTGGCGCGACGGCGCTCGTGACCGACGTCGGGAGCACGAAGGGGAGCATCGTCGCGCTTGCAACTGAACTCGAGCTCGGCGAGCGGTTCGTCGGCGCGCACCCGATGGCGGGGGATCATCGCTCCGGCTGGGGCGCGTCGCGCGTCGGTCTCTTCCTCGACGCACCGCTCTATCTCTGCCCGACCCCGCGCACCACCCCGCGCGCCATGGCGCTCGCGACGTCACTCTGGCGACAGCTCGGGGCGCGTCCGATCGAGATGGATGCCTCGGAACACGACGAACGGCTCGCCTGGACGAGCCACCTTCCGCATATGGTGGCCGTCGTCCTCGGCCTCACGCTCCGTGAGGGACGCGTGTCGCGCGACGACCTGGGCCCCGGCGGCCGGGACATGACACGCATCGCCGGCAGCTCGCCGGAGATGTGGACCGCCATTTCCATCGACAACGCCGAACCGATCGCGACCTCGCTGGCCGTCGCCGAGGGCGAATTGCGCGCGCTGCGTGAGGAGGTCGAGCGGTGCGATGCCGACGCCCTCCACGCCCGATTCGCGGCGGCGCGCGCCTGGTTCTCGGAGGTACCGTCGAACGCATCCGCCGATGAAGCCAGGCGAGCTACCCCACACGCGGATTCCACGCCGATCGTCGTCGGCACGCGCGGGCCTTCGTTCCGGTCAGACTGAATCCGCCGGGCGGGCGGCTCAGCGAGTCCAGACGTAGACCGTCGCGCAGCTCCGCGCCGAATTCTGGATCACCGCCCGCCTCGTGTTGTCGATCGGCACGAGCGGCCGCGAGTCGGCGACGGCCTTCCTCCCCACGATGGAGCTGGGCGGCCGATTGGGCAGGACGGTCCTGTCACTGCCCGTCGGGTAGATCTCGACGCTCGACACGTCGTCGATCGTCAGTGAATTCAGCATCACCGTTTCCGGCCCGCCGTTCAGGACGGCGACGCAGTCGCTGTCGACCTGTTTCGCTCGGCCCACGGAGGTGCGCGTGACGCCGCCCTGGATCGCGTCGCCGATCCATTCGATGCCCAGGTCCACGAGATCGTCGCGCGTGTAGAGCGTCGACTTCTTGAGATCGCGCCAGGCGAGCCGCGCCGAGAGATCCGCGAAGTTGTTCGCGGACTGCACGCCGCGTCGGCCCGGCTCGAGGAAGACCGTCACTCGGCGCCCGCTGTCTTTCGGCACGCGCACCGTCACGAGCTTCGAGAGAAATCCGCGGCGTTCGGCGGTGAGGAAGTACTGGCCCTCGGCGACGTCGAAGTGGAATCCGCCGACCGAGTCCGTCAGTGTGGTCATCCCCTCGGCGGCGAGCCGAACGGCCACGCCGGGGAGCGGGTGAAAGGTCGTGTCGCCGACGACGCCGCT
>Ga0164243_10002009_pt1 | contig 34066 bp, 33 predicted proteins | sample OricompcompostOP_FD_108781 | JGI IMG/M metagenome (GOLD analysis project Ga0164243, IMG submission 108781) | Organic Plus compost microbial communities from Emeryville, California, USA - Original compost - Organic plus compost (OP) | ecosystem: Engineered > Solid waste > Mixed feedstock >... | reverse complement strand
GCGTCGACATCGACGCAGATGACGTGGTTACCGGCTTCGGCGAGACAGGCGCCGGTGACGAGGCCCACGTAGCCGGAGCCGAAGATGGTTACGCGCATTCAGGTGTTCTTTGAGCCGTTTTGATGAAAGTGCGAGCCGCACAGCCTAGGGGACATCCCTGGATGGCTCAAGCTGAGCAAGCGGCGTGCCGTGACGGGCGTCTCAGAAGCGGGATAGAGCCGCGAGTCAGCAGGGACGCCAGCGAGTGCTGGGTTCCTGACCGTGCGGCGAACTGCGCGCCGGGCGAGTCACAGACCAGGACATTCCTATTCGACGCCCAATGCAATCGCCGCCAGACCCGCGTACTCATGCATCGCAAGTTCCGTCCCGGACAGGCCGCGGGAATCGGGCAAGAAATCTCGCCAAATGAAAGGGCGAACCCGTTGCGTGGCTGGCGCTGCAATGGCATTGAGTCCGGCGCGCTCCATAAGCAGCATGGCTCGAGGCATGTGATGCGAGGAAGTGACCAGAATGAATGGCTCAGCGCCGAGGAACGAAGCAATTTCTCGGGCTTCGGATGCGGTATCGCGCGCTTTGTCCAAAATCACCGTGGAACCGCGATCAACTCCAAGAGACTGCGCAAGCTTGGCATAGCCGTGGGCGGGTCGCGGCTTGCCCTGCGCCGCGCCACCCGACACAACGAGACGGGCGTGTGGCAGTAACCGGACCAAGCGCACTCCTTCGACAATACGTGCAAGCCCATCCGGGTCGAGGGCGGCAGTGACCGGAACATCGTCGTACGGATGGTAAGCACTGCCGAGCACGACCACGAACTTCACCGCCGGTAAAGCAGGCTGCTCGTTGAGAGGTGGATACTTCTTTTCAAGCGGTGTTAGCACGACCCTCGCGACCATGCTGGTACTGCTCAGGTAAGCCACGAGAGGGAGCGCGATCAGGACTGCGTTCGAGGCACGTTTGCACCGAAGCAGCCGTAGCGCCCAAGCCGCGGCGGCAAGTAGCAGCACGACGGTCAGAGGCATAAGCAGCAGGTGAACGGCCTGCTTCAACGCGTACATGAGGCAGCGGTTGTGGCCGCGATTGGACCTCAGGTCTGACTGGGCTTCGCCGCGACATCTGAATGGCGACGCTTGGCCGCGAAATCCGCAACCCTGCCAGCCTCCACGACCGGTGCAATGGACTTACGAGTCCACACATAGTCACTGATGGCATGTTTCGCGCGGTACTCTGCAACAGACTCCGTGAGTAGCGCCAGTGCGCGACGACAGTCGAAGCTCGCAAGTGCGACGAGAAGCTCATTCAGTATCTGCTGCATGCGCGGCCACGGAATCGAGTGCTCCATAGCACGCATAATCATAGGATGGTCCGTTCCCGTCACGTTCGTTCCAATCAGCAGTTCCTCGAATAGCTTCTCGGCAGTACGCAGTCCGGTGTACTGGATCTCGATGTCGCCATCGGGATTGGAAGCATCCCGGACCGTCAGGCCCATCAGGCTGATCATGCGGCGGGCCAAGTCGTCGATGCGCACAGGACGGCCCATATCCAGCACGAATACATCGCCCCCCTTTGCCATCGAGCCAGCCTGAATGACAAGCTGCGCCGCCTCGGGGATGGTCATGAAGTAACGAATCACGTCCGGGTGCGTGACCGTGACAGGCCCGCCGCGCCGAATCTGTTCACGGAAGAGCGGCACGACTGATCCCGAGGACGCAAGGACATTGCCGAAGCGGACCATGCAGAATCGTGTGCTGGCAGACCGTTCCTGCAACGCCTGCAAGACCAGTTCTGCAAGGCGCTTGGTGGCGCCCATAACATTTGCCGGATTAACCGCCTTGTCCGTAGAGATCAGAACGAAAGTCTCGACTCCGGTTTCCAGGGCTGCTTCCGCCGTATACCAAGTGCTGATCACATTGTTATGCACTCCCTCGATGACGTTGTGCTCGACGATGGGGACGTGCTTGTACGCGGCGGCGTGATAGATCGTTTGTACACCCAGGGTGGAGAGAACTTCGCGGACTCGGTGGCGATGGTGGGCGTTGCCGAGGAGCGGAAGTATCTCGACCGCCAGATTCTCACGCCGGGAGACTTCCTCGAGCTCGCGCTGAGTATTGTACAAGGCAAGCTCTGAGACTTCGAAGAGGACCAGGCGGCGAGGGCCAACACTCATGATCTGGCGGCAAAGTTCGGAGCCGATTGAGCCGCCCGCTCCCGTAACCATGACACATTTGTCACGGATGCACGACTCGAAAAGCTTGGGGTTTGGAGGTACTGGATCGCGCCCCAACAGATCACTTACGTCCACCTCCCGCAATTCATCAATGCTCGCTTTTCCCGCAATGATATCCGACAAGTCCGGCAGGGACTGTACGTGGACACCCAAAGGCTCGAGAGCGGTGAGAATCTCGCGCCTGCGTCGGCGAGAAGCCGAGGGCATGGCGAGTAGGATGCGCTCGATACCGTGCTTGCGAATGAGATTCGGCAGCTCGCAAGGATCGAATACGCGAAGCCCGTTGATCTGACTGCCTTGCAGGGCGCGCTTGTCATCAATGAATACAACTGGCTCGAAATGTGGCCCGCCAATAAGTACAGACGACAGGCGTGCTCCCGCGTCGCCTGCCCCGTATATCGCCACCGGTGCCGGAGGCTTGCCATTACGTGTGCGGGAAAACAGGTAGCGTATAAGGAACCGGCTGCCCACCACGTAGAGCAACGCCAGAGCCCAGAAAATCGCCAGTGCGGATGCGGGCAACTCCGCAGCGTCGTGGAGCCTATCGTAAGCCCCGAGCGCGAGAACTGAGAGCGTCACGCCGACTACAACGGTCAGCATCGTCTTTGGACCTATGAACCGAACTACGGCACGATAGAGCCCAAGCGCAGAAAAAATGATGACTGCCGATATCGGGGCGATGAGGTAGTTGCCTGTCGTGCGCTCAAGAGACGGCGTGAGTTCGTCGAACTTGAGCACCAGCGAGACCCAGAGGGCCAACGGAATGGCCGTGGCATCGGCGAGGAGCATGATGAAGCGCTTCGTGCTTCGAGACAGCCCGACCAGTGTTTCGGCGAACGCAGGTATTCTTGCTACACGTGACCCGTCTATGCTCTTGTCCGTCATCGACCACCCCTGAGCGACCGGGCGCAGCGCTCAACGCACCCGGGCAGCCAATTCTAGCGAATTCACGGCCGCCTATCGATCCACATAGATACAACTATACGGCGCCGGATGCGCATCACGCGTGGTGCACTCGGCAGTCAACCGCGGATGCAGGACCGGTTACTCAGGAACCAGGAATAGGTTTGCCGTAAACCGGTTTCCAGGTCGATTTTGGGCCGCCAGCCGAGGGACGTGAGCTTGGATACGTCCAGAAGCTTTCGCGGTGTGCCGTCTGGCTTGGTTGGGTCAAGCTGGATGTTTCCCGTAAAACCAACAACGCCGGCGACCAAGGTCGCGAGCTCGAGGATCGAGAGATCCACGCCCACCCCCACGTTGATGAGCTCACGACTTTCATACGACTGCATCAGAAAGAGCACGGCGTCCGCGAGATCGTCAACGTGCAGGAACTCACGACGCGGCGTGCCGGTTCCCCACACAACAACCTCATTGGCGCCTGCCGTTTTAGCCTCGTGGAATTTGCGGATCAGCGCGGGAAGCACATGCGAATTCTCAAGATCGAAATTGTCGCCGGGTCCGTACAAGTTCGTTGGCATGGCAGAAATCGCATTGAAGCCATATTGCCGGGAGTACGCCTGGCACATCTTGAGACCGGCAATCTTGGCCACCGCATACCACTCGTTCGTGGGCTCCAGCGGGCCCTCGAGCAGACAGCTCTCGGGCATCGGCTGAGGCGCGTGTTTGGGATAGATGCAGCTCGAACCAAGAAAGAGCAACTTGCGCACGCCGTGTCGATACGCCGAGTCGATTACGTTCGTCTGGATTTGCAGGTTATCGCGCAAGAAATCCGCAGGATACGCATCGTTGGCGCGGATGCCGCCCACCTTTGCGGCAGCGAGAAAGACATACGAGGGACGAGTCCGGCTGAAGAAGGCATCCACACGGGCGTGGTCTCTCAGATCGAGCTCGCGACGATCACACAGAAGCAGGTTGCTGAATCCCTCAGCACGCAGTCTCCGAACAATAGCCGAGCCGACGAGCCCGTTGTGCCCGGCGACGAAGATGAGATCACCCTTATTCACGGTGATGCATCGTACGATATCCCGCCTGCGCGATCATCTTGTCGCGTTTCGCAAGCTCCCAATCGCAGCTCACCATCTCCTCGACCAGTGCCTGGAAGCTTACCGTAGGCGCCCAACCTAGCTTCTCGCGAGCCTTGGCGGGATTTCCAAGCAGAGTCTCCACTTCGGTCGGACGGAAATAGCGCGCATCGACTCTTACGACGGTCTTGCCCGTTGTGACATCGACTCCGTGCTCGTCGACCCCCTTACCCCGCCACTCGATCCTCATCCCGAGATGGGCTGCCGCTGCGGCGACAAACTCCCGAACGGAGTGCTGTTCGCCGGTGGCAATGACAAAGTCCTCTGGCTTTTCCTGCTGGAGCATTCGCCATTGCGCGACGACATAGTCCCGTGCATGTCCCCAATCACGCAACGAGTCCAAATTCCCCAAGTACAGGCATTCGTCGAGCCCCTCTCGAATACGCGCCAAGCCGCGAGTGATCTTCCGAGTCACGAAGGTCTCGCCTCTGATTGGCGACTCGTGATTGAAGAGGATTCCATTACACGCGTATATGCCGTACGCCTCGCGGTAGTTTACCGTGATCCAATACGCGTATACTTTCGCCGCACCGTAAGGCGAGCGCGGGTAGAACGGAGTTGTCTCGGACTGCGGTGTCTCAACGACTTTGCCATACATCTCGGATGTAGACGCCTGGTAAAAGCGCGTCTTCGCCTCAAGTCCGAGGATCCGGATGGCCTCGAGCAGCCGCAACGTTCCGAGTGCGTCGGAATTGGCCGTGTACTCCGGTGTCTCGAAAGAAACGGCGACATGGCTCTGAGCTGCCAAATTGTAGATTTCGTCGGGCTGAACCTGCTGCACGATGCGAATGAGATTCGTTGCATCCGTGAGGTCGCCGTAATGCAGCCTCAATCGAAGATCCTTTTCGTGTGGATCCTGATAAAGGTGGTCGATGCGGTCCGTATTGAAAAGGGACGCACGACGCTTCACGCCATGTACTTCGTACCCTTTCCCCAGCAAAAACTCCGCGAGGTAGGCGCCGTCCTGTCCCGTGATTCCCGTGATCAGTGCCTTCTTGCTCAATCGCGCGCTCTTCATTGGCGTGCCGCGCATGGCACGCGGATTTAGTGTAGATTGAACGAACGCGCAGGGTATCCGAAGGGTACAGCTACCTCAAGCGCAGTAACGGCTCGCTTCGACTGTCGGCTATTCTTCGACCTGCCATTCGATGGCGTCGATCCAGCCATCCGCGAAGTGCAGGCGCTTTGTACGACCACGCCGCCCTGCCCCACCAAGATCCTCGAATGGCGCGCCTGCCCGCCAAACTCGGAGCCGCCCACGCTCGAGCTCGAGGAACGCGCCCGGGTATGGTCGCGTCACCGCGCGGATCAGCCGGTCTGCATCGAATACGCTTGACGCGAGCGTAAGGAGCCCATCGGCTGGCGTACGCGCACGCCAATAAGTCGCCGTCTCGTGCACTTGCGGCCGCGCTGTCAGGCGATCCTCCATGAGCGGACGCCAAATGCTCGCAAGAAGCTCGAAATGCGCGGACTCTATCCTGTCATACAGAGTAGTCGCCGTTTCACGCGGCCCAATCGCAAGTCTACGCTGCGCAAGTATGGGACCGGAGTCCACTCCCTCGTCCAACTGAAACAGAGTTACGCCCGTTTCCTGCAGCCCGAGGAGTATTGCCCACGGGATCGGTGCGCGACCACGGCCAATGGGCAGCAGTGTCGGGTGGATGCCCAGCACACCTTTTCGTGCGGATTTCAATACCGCCGCTTTCGCGATCTGCGACCAGCCTATGATGAAAAGCCAATCCAGCTCGGCTGCGGTGATAGCCTCAACCGCAACCTGATCGTTTACATTGGCGATCTTGGTTAACGGGATTCGATGTTCTGCACAGAAATCATCGAGAACCACACGCCCGGACTTGGTGGGTGCAACGTCGTCGCGCAACGTCATCGCAAACTGCAGACTGCCTCCTGCAGCGTAGATCGCCTTCATGCAGGAAAGGCCCAGGCGCACACACGTGACAAAGCCGATACGCAGCATTAGTACACCGGTGGACGGCGTGTGAGGTAGCCGAAGGTCCGGATCATGACCAACAGATCCAAACCAAACGAAATCCGTTGAGCATACAGCTTGTCCCATTCGAGCTTCTGGCTCTCGGGCATCCCATCGTACGCGTTGACCTGGGCAAGTCCGGTCAGACCAGGCCTCAATCGGTCGATACCAAACACCTTTCTGAAATGGATCAATGACTGCTGTGATAACAGAGCCGGGCGCGGCCCTACGAGGCTCATGTCGCCCCGTAGCACATTCCAAAGTTGTGGAAGCTCGTCGAAGTTCGTTCGGCGAATGACACGCCCGACCCTAGTCACGATGAGTGAACCGGCAGCTACGGAGGGTACATTCGGCGTTGTCACAGGCATGCTGCGGAACTTGTAGATCGTGAAGTTTCGACCATAGCGCCCAGCCCGCTGCTGCCGAAAAATCACCGGGCTTCCGTCATCCAGGACGATCGCTGCTGCTATTAGCACGAACAACGGAGAAAGCAGCAGCAGCATGCTTCCAGCCAGCAGCACGTCGAGCGTGCGCTTGATACCCCCTGAGTAAGCGATCACGTTGCACTCAGCGAGCCGGCGTCGCAGATGGCGATGGCAGTCTCAAACGCCTCGGCGCAAGGCAAACCCGATTGTCCGCCTCGGTATGTCGCCAGCGCGCGCAGAACCTCCTCACTGCGAGGGTGAGGCGCAGGGCGCATGACGCCCTTGTAACAGCGCAAGGCCGAAAGTTTACGATCGAAATGCGAGCTGGCATCGACAAACGTGTCAGGCCGAAATGGCGCATCTGGTCCCAGAGCCCAATCGGTAGACGAGAGCACTTCCATGAAGTAAACGCGTTTCAGACGCGGCCCGCCTGCGCGGCGCTGAAACAGGCGTGATGCGGCCTGGCAGGCACGCGAAGTCTGCAGGTGATCGTCGTTCAGGTCATTGGGATGATGTGTAAACAATACATTCGCTTGCGAATCGACAATAGCCCGCTCGATAAATCGGACCAACTCGATATGAGGAACTGTGTTCAATTGAATGTTTGGGAAATCGCCCAGAATCGGACGCTCAAACCCGAGCTCTCGCTGTGCGGACTCGATGTTGGCCAGAAGCTCTTCATCCGGAACACGGCCAGATCGGGCCGCCACGCCGCCGGATAGCGCACACATCTGAACGCGGTGTCCCGCCGCCGCCAGTGCCGCTCCGGTGGCACCGCAGCCGAGGACTTCGTCGTCCGGGTGTGCCACAACGACGAGCACGCTCAATCTTTCCACTTGCGAACCCCCTTGAATTCTGCCTTCGTAGCTTGAAGCCAGGCTACCGTTCGCGCAATGCCCTCTTCAAGCGACAGGGGAGGGTTCCAATTCAACAGTTCGCGAGTTGCCGAATCGTTGACTTCCAGCGAATCGAGCGCCTTCGAGAGCTGAGTAGATCGGCCGGTGCAGGCTGCGAGAACTCGCAGAATCGGGACGGGCATCGAGAAGATTGCTCTCCGCCGCCCAAGCGCGGAACGTAGCATACCGACTAACTCAGCCACGGATATCGCGGGACGGTCCGCTATGAGAAACAACTTGGAAGGCGCAGCGGGATGATCCACACACCTCGCGATCAGATCCGCCAGGTTCCATGCGCTCACGAGGCTGCGCTTGTTCTCGAACCGTCCAAACGGAAGGGGCCACGGCGAATCCGCAAGCGCCATCAGTAGCATGAAGTTCGCACGCGCACCCGGCCCGAATACAAGAGGTGGACGAATAATCACAGGCTTGGGGTGCGAGTTCACGGCCAGATTCATCAGCATACGTTCTGCCTCGAGCTTGGAGCGCCCGTAAGCATCCTCTGGCACAGGCTCATCCGACGCCTCGAACGGTCGCTGGGCCGAGCGCTCGCCGCAAGCCTTGATGCTGCTGATATAGATGAATCGCTCCACGGTGCCGGCTCGTGCAGCTGCCTCATACACCACACGCGTGACGCCCACATTGGCCTCGCGATAAAGCGCATCCGTCGCTTCTCCAGCCTGATCAAAATGGTGAGCCCGACCGGCGAGATGCACTACAGCGGTCGTGTGCGCAAGGTGTCGCTCCCACTCCTTAAATGCGCGGAGATCGGAAACGGACACATACTGAAGACGCGGATGTTGCGTCGCCGGCGAATGCTTGGACAGAGCGACAACGTACTTGCCCTCCGCGAGCAGGCGGTTCAGTACGAACTGGCCCAGAAAGCCGCTAGCACCCGTCACGATCACTCGCGACGCTCTGGCGTTGCTCCCCATCCCACGATCACCCTGGCTGGCGGCGGTAGTTGCGGTCACCAAGCAACTCCAACAACTTCAACGGAGCGCGACACGCTAGCTTCACGTAGTTCGTTCCAATTCCGTTTTGCCGGCATGCGCGCCTCATCTCGCGCGTGATGATCCATTTGCTCGAAAGGCCACGCGTGCTGAGCCCGCCAGTCCGCATCTCGACCAGCACCTGAGGGATGTATGCGTATCTGACAGAGTTTGCGGCGAAGACACGAGCAACGAGTTCGAAATCGCCGGCGATACGATACTGTGGATCGTAGCCTCCGAAGTGATCGTAGACGGCCTTGCGCAGATAGAGCGTAGGATGCGCGGGCATGATGCCGTATGCCACCCGCTCCGGCCTGAACGTGCCTGAGTTGTAGCGCCGCGTAACCTTCGAGCCGTGGGCTGGATCGACGTATACCATGTCACCGAATGTCGCATCCACAGCGGAGGCCCGGAATCTGTCGACAATCGTTTGAATGACGTCGGTTCCTGCGAACACGTCGTCGGCGTTGAGGAACCCTACGATGTCCCCTGTTGCCCGACTCAAGCCCTTGTTGAACGCATCATATACTCCGCGATCGCGCTCGATGATCAGCGCGCTCAGCACCGCCTTGTGACGATGCAAGATTTCCAGCGTCCCGTCCGTCGATAGCCCATCGACAACAATATGCTCGATCTGCGGATAGGACTGCGACTGAACAGACGCAAGTGTCCGCTCGACCGTGTCGCGCGCGTTCCTCACTGCCGTGATGATCGATACTTTCAACGACCCTCCCGATGAAGCACGTCGCGGTATATGGACAGCACACGTCCGGCATTTGCAATCGGATCGCAGTTGCTGAGCGCCAAGCGTCGCGCCTCCGCCCCCAACGAGCGACATAGCGTCGGATTCTGGCTGAGTTTCTCGATCGCATCGGCCAGCGCTACCGGGTCCCCCGCGGGAATCGAAAGCCCAGTTGTGCCTGGCACAAAGGTGTCAGGCGTCGGATTGGAGATCGCCGCAATGCTCGGCAAGCCGAACATCGCAGCCTCGAAGATCGGGCGACCCGGCGCATCGTAGTAGCTCGGAAAGCACACGGCATCAATTGATTGATAAACGTTCTCTATGTCTGCGCGGAAACCCTGAAGCTCCACGTACGTCTCGAGTTGCTTCTCCGCGATGTAGGCACGAAGCTCCGGTTCTATCTCCTGCGAGATTTTCACTGCATTGAGCAGGCTCTGCAGAATACCCTTCGGCTTCCGCGCACTTTCCCCGACAAGCAGAAATCGAACCTTCAGGCCGCGATCCTTGCAAATCGCCGCAGCCTGCACGAATTCGAGACAGCCTTTGGCCCGCTGCAGAGTTCCCACCATCGCCACGGTAAATGGACGCCCACGCTCTCCTGTTTGGGAAGCGCGCGACGAAATCGCGAGACTGTTGTGCACGACGTGAACGGGCAATCCACGCGGAAGACTCTCACCGACGGTCTGATCGATGGCAATGATGGCCGCCGAAAACTTGCGAAGCAGCTTCGCGACGGCGCGAGATCGAAGCGTCTTGCGAGTGCTCTGGACTGCTCGAACATGCACTACCATGGGCACTCGGAAAATCCACTTTGCGAGGATAGCAGTGGGCAATAGCGTGATTTCATTGACGTGGATGATATCGATCGTCGTCCAGAGTCGCCGTGCCCGCATCAACGCAAGAATCACCCACGGCAGCGCCGCGAATTCCCTGATCAGAATGGCCCATCTCACACCGCGGTAGTAGCTGTACCGCGTATTGTCGAAGAGCGCGACGCGCCGGGTTGTGATAACTGGAATACCGTGTTCGCTAAACAGCTGCGAAACGCGGCCCCGAGGAACGATCACGTGCGCAACCACCTCTGCCGGTGGGAAGGCGCGAATCAGCTCCAGCAGGCTCTTGGAGGCACCACCAAAATTCGCATAGTGGTGCAAAAACAGAACCGAATGGCTCACAAGTATCAAGCCGACCTTAGACGCCGGGTGAGCTCGATGAGACGGCGAGCAATAGACTCATCCGACGGATAATCAGAATGCGGCACACCGGGTGTACGCAGATAGATTTCAAAGTCATCGGGCGCAATACCGAGCTTCTTGAGCACATACGCACGGTCCGCAGCTAGCTCGCTATCGTCATACAAAGGCTTCTGGAGCTCCGCGAGGGCGGCATCGCGCGATATCTCGCCGTTTAGTACGAGGTTAGACAAGTGACAGCGCCGTTTATCGACGCCAAACTTCGTCGGCAGAATGTATGCCTGATAGAACTTCGTGAACGTGGACTCGTAGTGCTTGCCGCCGTAGTACTGCCATCCCACCTGCTCCGATAGCTCGCGAATGGCATGCGTCTTGTTGTACTGGATATAGTTGAGAAGGCTCACGGATCGTATGCCACGGACATACTGGTAGTACGCCAGCTTCCAAATGCTCATGGTTGGGAAGCTGCGCAGCTTCACCGTCCCATACCTCTTCTGAATTGCCTTGATGTTACGCAGGTCCGCTTTCATGTGAAGCCACGACCGTGGCATCACCGATTCAGTCGCGAAATTCGTTCCGGACAGCACGTAACGAATGCGGTTCTGCTCTGCGAGCCGATACAGGGCGGCAAAGATGGCGTGGTCCGTGAGCATCTCGATATCGATCACGTGCGCTCGAAAAAACGAACGCTGCAGGTCGCGGAACTCCGGCCAGTCAATCACATAGGTCTGCAGCTCGAATCCGAGCTTCTTGACGATGTTTTCGATGTTCCGAACCGCGACTTCGGAGTTCCAGCCATTGTCAAAATGCACCGCCAGCGGGCGAAGACCCAGTCGATGAGCCAGGTAAGCCACGTAAGAGCTGTCCACCCCACCGCTCAGGCCCATGATGGAGTCGTACTCGCCGCGCCGCGAACTCTTGATTCGCAGCGCCACAGACTCCAGCTGCTGTCGAGCGTCAGGCGCAAATGCAGGAATCTGTGCTACGCGCCGATCGTGGTGATGGCAATGATTGCAGACGCCCTGCTCGTCAAACACGATGTCCGGATCGCTGGAGTCCATGACGCATCGTGTGCAAATTCTGTATTCGTTTGTCATTGCGTTACCGTACTCGATGGAGCACTCACGGGACGAGCGCGCGCAGACAGTTCTGCCTTTGGCAATCGCCGCGAGAGAGCGCAGGCCCAGAGTACATACACTGGATAGTAATAGCGCGGGGCATATACCGGCGAAAGCGAGAACAAAACACAAAACAAGAGCGACCCGAAGACGAGCGGATCACGCAGGCGGAACCTCCCCGTGACCAGCAGGGCAATGAATACCGCCGCAAGGGCAACGGAGTGCAGCGCCACGAATACCATGTTGTAGAAGTCATCCGGGTCGCCGAAGTTACTGAGCCGCCCGATGATGCCAAACATCGCCTGAAGGGTCTTGGGGATCACGACCAGGATGTACCCGTAGCTATCCTGGATCGCAACCATCTGCTGGTAAATGCCAGACTGGTTTCCAATTGGCGCACCGCTCGCGGCGTTTTCGCTGACCAGATCGAGAACGCCACCGAGCTGTGGGTAGATCACTGTGAGCGCCAGGGTGGCGAGCGCCAGGGTGGCGAGCGGATATCGACGCAGCGGGTTCAGAAACGAGAACGCCAGTGCAACTGCAATAACAAAGGCAGTTAGTTGCCAACGGGAAAAAATGGACAGCACGAGCGCGGGCAACAGCCAGCGCAATCGCCTCGTGCCCATGAAACCCACAAGGAGGCATACTGTGGCATATGCAATGATCTCCTTGTTGATCGACAGGAGGCTCGCAAAAGTCATCGGATTGAGGCCGAGCACGAGGAAAAGCAGCCTGCGGTCGAGCGGAACGAACCTCGCCAGCAGTTTGAACCCGACAACGAACACCAGAATGTTGAGCACAAGAATCGCGACGCGGCTGCCGTTAACGGCTCTGAGCAGCAGGACGGGCCCGAGGTAGTTGGCACCTACGGATACCAGGGATTCTCCCTCCAGTTGGGCATCGAATTCGCCTGCGGCCATTTTCTCGTAGGTGACCGAATCGGCGTAGAACTGGTAGGGCAGCTCCTCGTCCAGGATCGCGATGCCCAAAGTGAAAAAGAATGCGACCGCGGCGGCGATGTACACCCACAACAAGAGTGTGCTTTGCCGCAAGGTCAGCCGACGCATACCTACAAGCTCGCCCTCGCCGGGGCGCCGTGTACAGCGAGCGCCTCAATCTCGTCGGAGGCGGGATAGCTTATGAGAACAGCACGATGGCGTCCGTGGAAGACGAACATGGAGCCCGCGGCCGCCGCCGCGGCATGACCGTCGCGTAACACTTCAGCAACGTGAGCCAGATTGCCCGCACCGCCGCAGGCCACGACCGGAACATTCACCGCATCGGCCACCTGCTTGACGAGCTTCACGTCATATCCCTGCATCGTGCCGTCGCGATCAATTGCGGTCAGCAGGAACTCCCCGGCACCGAGGGTCTCCATCTGGCGCGCGAATGTGACCGGGTCCAGGCCCGTATTCAACGTCCCTCCGTTGCCGCAGACCTCGTATCCACCGAAAAACTTCCTACGTACGTCAATGGACACAACGACACTCTGGCTGCCGAATGAGCGCGCCATCTCCCTGACGATATCGGGGTTCTGAATTGCGAACGTATTAAGGATGACCTTCTCGACACCAGTGCTCAAAATTGCTCGCGCATCATCGATCGATCGAACACCCCCACCGTATGCGAGAGGCATGAAGCACTCCGATGCGAACTCGCGTATCAAAGGTAGCGATGGAGACCGTCCCTCGCGCGAGGCCGTGATGTCCAGGACGACCAGCTCATCAACCTGCTTATCGTTGAAAATGCGAATCGCATTTATTGGATCGCCTACATACTTCGGGTCGCGAAAATTGATGGTCTTGACGAGACCATCGCCCTGGAGCAGCAGGCACGGAATGACACGTGGTCTCAGCATCGGAGTCGAGCGAAATCGTGTAACAAACTCATCCCGAACTGATGGCTTTTTTCGGGATGAAATTGTACGCCCATCACGTTGTCGCGCTCGAAACCAGCATCGAACTCGACTCCATACTTTGCCCGAAGCAGCACATCTTCCTGACGATCACATCGGACGTAGTACGAATGCACGAAATAGAAGCGAGAGGCTTTCGGCTGTGAGGTCAGCAGACGGCTGTGACGCAAGGCATGCACGGAATTCCAACCCATGTGAGGCACTTTGAGCGCCTCGCCATGTGAGAACTCGAAACGATGCGCTCTGCCCTTGATCCACCCGAGTCCGGGTTCCCTGCCCTCCGCACTACCTTCCATCATCAGCTGCATGCCCAGGCAGATGCCCAAGATGGGCTTGACCCGCGACATCACTGCGTCCTCGAGCAGATCAATAAGCCCGCGTGCGCGCAGGTTAGCCATTCCCGCGTCGAATGCCCCCACTCCCGGCAGAATGAGCTGGTCGGCACTCTCGATTAGTCCATGGTCGGACGTGATCACGCTGCGAACGCCAATCCTTTTGAGCATGTTGGCGATCGAGCCCAGATTGCCCAGTCCATAATCGATGACAGCTATCAAGGAAGGGCACTCCGCAGGCGCTGAACGAAACCCTCGGCGTAGAATTTTTCATTTGGGCTTGCGGACGCTCGCCTCGCGTTCATGGCGCAGGCCCACACAATAGCAGGGTCATCTCCCTTGAACACCGTGTGACCATCCGCAAGATCGATCACCAGCTCTGATCCGGGCAACGGGATTATCACGCTCGGCACCCCCAAGCCGATTGAGTCGTAATGGCTTGCCGAGGATATGCTCGCATGCACATCTGCGCCTACCAACAGGTCATAGAGGGAGGCATTTGAGCCATGGCCCAGGACCTCCACTGCCGGATGCTCGGTCAAACTGGCATACAGAGCTGGATCCCGATCGTATATGGGGTGTAACTTGATAACCATGCGCCACGACTGCGCGGTTGGAGCACATGCCACAACTCTCGCGAGCCAGTCGATAAGTGGACCTCTTTCCAGACCTTGTGTCGTAACCACAACTTCGAGACGCGACGTGCCTTGTCGTGCCAAGCGTCGGCGGCGTTGGCGCCAACGATCAAGCACATCTGAACCCACGATGACGATCCGCTGACGCGCTACTGCCGTACCTTGCAGCCGTTGCGCCCAGTACCTGCCGTAGACACCCAATACATCAGGAAGGAGGAGCTCGGAGGGCGTGGCCTTTTCAAGAGCCCAGCCAGGAATGGCATCTGGATGATTCTCAGTGAAGATACCGTGCTGAAGCTCGATAAATGGCACGGCCCTGCGCTTGCTAGCTATGTTCAGGGCGTACTCGCCTGCGTCCGCCACCAGAACCGCACGTGGACGAACTCGTGCGAGCAAGCGCTCGTAAAGTCTCGCCTGCCAGCGAATGGATTCCAGGCGGCGGGCGAGCCATACCTCATCGAGCTTCAGCTCAGGCAACGATTGGAGCGCGTGCGCTATTCTGCGCGCAACTCGAAACGTACTCGCCCGCACTCGCAAAAGCGCGAGGACACGCGCCAATGCGGCAATCGCGGTCTGCGAGATCTGAAACGGATGAAGCATATCGTGCCGCCTGATCTCGCGAGCAGAGTTCTGCTGCTGCACCTTGAATGCATCGAGGCCGTCAGCAATCAAAGAATCGAAGTAGATGTCCCGCAGCTTGTTATTCTCCCTCTCCCCCAGTGCGGACGTATAGGTCTTGATCAACAGTGTCCGGCGTCGGGCGAAAACGAGACTCCAGAGCAAAATGGGAACTTCGACCATGAGTGACAGCCAAGAGGCCCGGGTAGATGCTTTCCGCTGCACATCAACCGCGAAGCCCGTGAGAGCCAATCCTGCGACGCTGCGAACAGTACGCCAAGGAACCCACCCGTCGAGTTTTAGCCCGTATAGATCGAAGGACCGCTCGATCTCTTCGAGACGCGCCGCCGCTTCCCGTTCTGACAGGCGCCTCATCCCACTCACCGGCCAAGTGTGAAAATCCGGCTGCACAGTTCCATGGACCGAAACGCGTCATCGATCGTCGGCAGCGTGTGCTGCAAGCCCTGCGCCGCTCTCTTCAGTTGAATCGCTTGCTCGTACAACCCAGGCTTGAAGTTTGAATCTGCAACGTCTGTCTCCATTCGTACAAGTTGCCGCTCTCCTCGCTTCTGAACCGAAAGTACCTCCAGCGGCCGCATCTCTACCCGCAGGCTGGCGGTCGTGACGGCCACCGCCCAAGGCCCGGGCCCGTCCCAAATCCCCACGTATACGCCCACGTCTCCGCTGGAAAACCGGATGGTAGCCACGACCGTTCCTGGATGAGCCGCGTCCCATTTACTGGGCGTCGAAACATCCACGACATCGCCACGCCCGAACACACGGAAGTAGTCGATAACGTGTATCGAATTGGCAAACATCCAGTTGTGCACGATTTCGGGCGGCTGTCCTGCGGCGAGTGCAGCCTGCATGTCCTGCTGATCCTGCACCAGAATAGTACGGGCACTCTCCTGAGGGAGAAGCTCAAGAGCCATGCGCGTACTACTGTAATGCCGTCGATTCAAAGCTACATACGCCCTCGCACCCGCCCTCTTGGCAGCAGTCAGAATCGACTCGGCAATTTCCAGCGTATACCCCGCCGGCTTCTCGAGGAGAACGGTCCAGTCGTGGCGAAAACAGGCTTGGCTGACTGCTTGTGCGGAGAGCTCCGGAACAGAGACGACCACGGCATCGCAAGCAGCGACTGTGCGCAACTCATCCACGGAAGAGCAGACGTGAGGAATGGAGAACTCCTGCGCGAGTTGCTCGGCGCGTGTGCGCGTTCTGCTGAAAATACCCGCAACTTCAATTCCGTCCAGCGCATGGAAGGCACGCAAGTGTTCCCGCCCCATGTAGCCGGCGCCCACGAAGCCCACACGAAGAGCTGCTGGACTCACGCCCATGGAAAAACCCGGCGCACGTCGATCGCAGCACTATTTAAATTGACCGCCATCCCGCCCAACTCGTGAGATGCATGTGCCGCAGCAGCACATCTCACGGCGTGTAGCCCCGCATATCCGTCCGGGAACGTCTGCCCGCCTACCATGGCGCGCCAGACAGCTTCGGTAGGAGCAACCACATCAGCTGGTGCGATCGTGGTTAGAACCTCTTCCGCCGGCATGGCATAACGTGTCGTCGGCAGTGAAAGAAACTCGCCCTTGCGATGGATCGTTCGCACCTTTCCGGAAAGCTCATCCACTGTGATCTGACCATTGCGGCAGGAGTAGGCTACCTGCACGCCGTGCCCCACCGACGTACGACAATCCAGGATAAGGGTCTGCCCAAGCGCGTTGACGCAGCGTACTTGGCCGCCGCGATCCTTGAACTCGGAACCGCGCGGGTTAGGTACGTCATCGTCGTCCAGCCATGCGCTGACGGTGCCGACGTCGTGGTCCGTCATGAAGCGGAACATCTCAAAATAATGGGTACCGTTCATCGCCAATCCAAAATTCGAACCGAGCACAACGATGCTTTGCAATCCGCCGAGCTCCGGCGCGTCGACTCGTTCCTTGATTGAGGTGTACTGCTCCATGAACCGCATCTGGTGATTGACTGCGAGTTTCACACCGCGCGTAGTGCATTCCTCAATCATGGACTCGCACTGTTCTATCGACACGCCCATCGGCTTTTCACAGAGGATGTACCCGACTCCGCAGGCAGCACCTTGCAGTACAAGCGGCGCGTGACTCGGAGCAGTGGTAGCGATGGCTAGCGCATCGGGATGTGCTGCGCGCAGCATAGCGTCCAAGGACGCGAAGAGTTGATTCTTCCCCAGAGCAAACTGCTCCGCAGCGTTTTGTATTGCTGCGGCGTTGCTGTCAGTCACGCCGACAATGGACCATCCAAGATTCCGCGCGACCTGAATGTGGCGCAGGCCCATTCTGCCGACACCGACGACTCCGATTCTCATCGAGGGGCTCTCCCCATGATCTCCGTCCTCACTGCAATAAACGACGAGTGCTGTTCAAGCGCCCGCATCAACGCACAATGGCCACCTTCATTCAAATGATGCGCATCCGACATGAAGTGCTCAGGCCCAAGGATCGTCCCCAGATCCATGAACTGCTCTCTCAACACGCGATGCAAGATCGCATTGTACTTCGCAATTCGGGCAGTTATCCCCGGCACGAGTTCGTCGTAGCGCGCGCCGCCCAGAATCCCCAGCCAAACCACTGGACACGTGAACGAGTTTGCAATCTGGACGACGTTCTTCTCGAACTGCCGCTCCGAGACATAGCTGACGTTCCGAATCCGTCTCAGTAGCCGAATTGTGGACCGCTCCATCCTATTCAGGAGAGCGCGGCCGGCACGAGTCGCAAGCAGCACCGCAATCTCGCTCCTGCGAAATGCACGCGGCGCGCAATCCACGATGCCGGCCTGGACGATGACCATTGCAGGGTCTTGACCTGATAGGTAATCGAGCTGAGGCAACATGTCATCGGTGGACGCTCCACCGAGTGAAAGTTGGTACACGCAGGCGCCGGGGAGCGCGTTGCGCAGTAGCTGAGGCCAGGTGCGCTCGAGAGCGACGAACTCTGGAGTCCGTCGCGGCAGCCCGAGACTATCCGTGATCACGATGATCCGGTGGGCTTGCATGTACCAAACCACGGCATTGGAAAGAACCTGGCTGACAGCATCCAGGTCGCGGCAAAGAACAGCGCTTGGGTGATTGCGTAGGCCTGCGCGGCCCCAAGCGCGCCATTAACATCGATAAGACCGAGTGTGAGAGGTACGTTCAGCAATCCTCCGGTTACGGTGACGATTGCCAGCCAATGCGTTTTCCGGGCATAGGCAATGAGCAAGCCGACCATGTAGTACATCCCCTGAAAGGCGCCGCCTACCGATATCCAAAACGAGTATCGTGCTGCCTCTGCGTACTGGGCATCTATCAAAAGCGCTGCGATTAATGGCGCGGCCAGACCGATCGCAATACCTACAATGAGCGCAACCAGGAAATACTGATAACTGAACCGGACTATCTCCACTCGGACCGCGTGATCGCGCAGGGCAAGCCGGCTGTACAACCAAGGGTTGTACGCGCGGTTGAATGCATCGGCCAAGAGGGATGTGATCAATCCCACCTGCATGCCTGCGGCATAGATTCCGGCCTCGTGCAGCCCAAGTGCAGACGCGACGAGGACCCTGTCCGACATGGCGATCAGGAGCGCCCCGATACTGTGTGGAATGAGTGGCACGCCGTATGCCAGCGCGTCCAGCGCCGCGGGCCGATCGAAAGTTGCCCGCAACAGGCCATCGCGCGCCAACAACCCCACTGCCGCCGCTGCAAACACGACGATGACTGCAACTTGCGCCTCAACACGCCCGTACCAGCCACGCGCAAATGCCACCACAAGCACGATGCTCAGGCCGGCGGTAACGAACGCCAAGGCAAGTTGGAACGTCACATATGGTACTGCCGCATTCGCCGCCTGCCAGCAGACCAATCGCAACTGAATGAAGCCTTGACTCGCCGAGAAAGCCACGGCTGCAAGTAACCACGGCAAAGGAAGGCCGACGAGTGATGAAAAAACAGGATGAGCAACAAGTGTGACGATGGCCGTCAGCGCGGTGCCTGCCAGCATGACGACACAGCAGGTGGAAACGTAACGAACCAGAGACGCATCGGTCTGAGCGAAAAAGCGAACATTCACCGCGCCATGCAGATTCAGACCCGTGAACGCGTTGGCAAATGTCGCAAACGTAGTGAACATGACTGTCAGAGCGAACTCTGCAGGTGGCATGAATCGCGTCAGTATGGGCAAGAGGGCAAACGGCAACACGCCATTGATGATGCTCGCCGCCGCATACAGGCCCGCCGCCTTGAAAAGAGACGCGCGCACTCGGTCGGATACCGGTCAGCACTATCTACACTTCCAAGAAGCGTCGCAGGATGGACAGGCCGACCTGCGCACTCTTCTCGGGATGGAACTGACATCCATAAACGTTTCCGAGCTGGACTGCAGCGGAAATGCGTCGCCCCCCATAAGCGCAGTCCGCCAATCGATGAGCTTCATTGTCAGGCCAAGCCGTGAACGAATGCACGAGATACACTGCGGCATTGACCTCAGTGCCTTCCAGAATAGTGCCCGACCAGCTTCTGGATTCGTGAGGCAGTCGCAAACTGTTCCACCCGATGTGCGGTATACGATGAGGTTTTCCGGCCGCCGTCGTTTTCGGGATCGCAAGGACGCGACCCGGTATGATGTCGAGCCCTTGGTGCGTTCCAAACTCCTCTGAGACCGTCATCAGCATCTGCATACCGAGGCAAATGCCAAGTAGCGGCCTGCCGGACTGCGCGAATCTGCATATGGGCTCGACCAAATTTCGATCGCGGAGGCCCGACATCCCATCTCTGAAGGCACCTACGCCGGGTAGTACAAGGCGCTCCGCCCGCATGATGACATGTGGATCTTCGCTGAGATCCACTGTTGCGCCACAATGTTCAAGCGCTTTGCGAACACTGAAGATGTTTCCCAAACCGTAGTCGACGATAACAACCCTCCGCGTCATACGGAGCGCACCTCCATGCCCGCGTCGATCGCAGCTTGCCGCACTTCGTGCAGCGTCAGGCGGTCAAAGTGGAGCACGTCGGCCATGGCCACCGCATCTGGCTTGCCTCGTGCAACAAGCTCGAGCATATGCTCGATCGTTCCCATTCCGCCGCTGGCAATCACAGGGACAGTGGAAATCTGCGTAACCGCTTTCACCAACTCGACATCAAATCCTTTACGCGTGCCTTCCTGATCAATGGAAGTGAGCAGGATTTCACCCGCGCCAAGTTCAATCGCACGGGGAACCCATTCCAGGACGTCCAGACCAGAGCGTTCCCGGCCACAATCGGTGTAGACCTCCCAGCGATTCACGCCCTGCCGCTTCGCCTCGATCGAAAGAACCATGCACTGTGACCCGAAGCGTCGCGCAACCTCCTGTATCAGGCCCGGCCTTGCCACGGCTGCTGTATTGATTGCCACCTTATCCGCACCTGCCCGCAAAAGCTCCCTGACGTCGTCCACAGACCTGATTCCGCCCCCCACGGTGAGAGGAACAAAAACATCCTGCGCAGTCCTGCTGACGATCTCTTTCAGGTTATTCCGTCCGTAGAGGCTCGCCACGATATCCATGTACAGCAACTCATCTGCACCCTGCTCGTAGTATCGCCGCGCAAACTGCTGCGGATCCCCCAGAACGCGCAGGCCCTCGAGATGAACGCCCTTGATGAGGTTCGGCCCCTTGACATCCAGCCGGGCAATGATCCGCAAGCGTGACATTTCAATTCTGATCCCAGACAGTACTGCGCAAACGCCATTGTTCGCCGTCTCGCATCCACAGATGCGGTGAGCGAAACGAATCGGCAAGATTGAGGAAGTACTCGCGATCCATCAACGGCTGCTCGAACATGCGCGAGGCTTGTGGAAATTCCTTTTCGGGTAAGCTGAGATACCTGAAGATCTCATCCGCGAAGCGCTCGGGAAACTCGCCGTCAAACCGACGCACCAAAGCCACACCCTCCTCGCGCGTGATATCCCCTGAGCGTATCTCCTGAGCCGCGTCGTACGTCGCGCGCCCGATGCCGAACTTGATGTACGTCGTGTAGTAATGGAAATCGTCGATGCGGTCGTCGATGCTGTTGTACTTGCTGTAAGTGCCCGCCGTACGTTCCGGGGACGCCTGGAAACCCCCATGCTCCACCGCATAGTAGTAACAGCTTTGTGGATGCCATTTCAGGTAATAGCCCAGATAGTGCACTTCCACTTTCTTGCGCTCGAGGGCGTCCGGATCTGCGGGGAGATAGGGCTGCAGCTCGTAATCCTCCACTCCGAAGTGCTTCTTCAGATCGGCCAGAGACGTGCCGCCAAGGAAGATGCTCGATTTGTCTGCCATCGTGAAGTACGACCAGTCTCGCCGAGCCGAGCTGGTGTCAGCGATGGGGTTACCATATTCGGCTTCATTCTCGCCGTAGAACACGAGCGGGATGTCGTGCACAAGCGCCATTTTCGGCGCAAGCGACTTTTGACCAAAAATAAATGGCTGAAAAGGATGAAACAGATTTTCGACTGCAAGCCTTGTCAGCAACCGATGTACACGCCCGTTCGGCGTGCACAGAAAATTGTCAAAACCAGCGTGAATCCACGATTGAAAATTGCGCCATCCCCATTCGGTATAGATGTGCGGCGCCCATGTGACCGTGAGAGGATGCATGCCGTAGTTGTGCTTCAACACGTGCGCGGCATAGAAGCTGTCCTTGCCACCCGAACCCGGGACGATGCAGTCGTAAGAACCGTCGTTCCGCCGGAAGCGATCGCAAAGTTCACGCAGCTGTCGTTCCCGGTCGGCCCAATCGATGGTGCGCCTTTTCTGCTCCGTGAGGCGACACGCGTCGCAAACGCCTGCTTCGTCGAATGCGATCGTGGATTTCAGGCTTTCAGATGTGTGCGCATACTCAACCGCTGAATTTGGCCGCTGATTGGAGATTACGCAACGCGTGCAATACTGCACGTTTGATGGAAGGCCGTACTTGACCACGGTACCCGCGTCGCGCGCAAAGGGTGCCAGGTCGATTTCTCTACGACGGGGAAATTTCTTCATTTCGGGAATCCGTTATCAGCCGCTCCGCTATAAATAGATCCAGTTCGGAATCGATATCGATCGAGCGCACCCTGGGCATGACATAGCCAATCGTTCCTTCAGGAATGAAGGTACGCTCTCGCATCAATACATCCGCTCTGGTCACGTAGACTGCACCATTGAGCACGTGCACTGGCGGCAAGTCCTGTCGCCTGCTTGCAACCGAATGCTCAGCCATGAGCGGGCGCATACGTGCTTGTTGATCCAACCGGTACATCCAGTAAGGGCTCTTGTCCACCTCACAGACCGATACGCACGCGGGTGCGCCGGAATCGACGCACAATCTGATTGCGTTGTCGATGTCTTCTGCGGTTCGCAGTGGCGACGTCGGCTGGAGCAGCACGACAATTTCGAACCCTGAAACCTTTTCCAACGCGTCCAGAACAACATCGATCGAAGGCGTATCGTCCGCCGCGAGCTGAGCCGAACGCATAAACGGCACCTCGCAACCATGGTCACGCGCTACCGCAGCGATCGCGACGTCGTCCGTGGACAGAATCGTTCGACTTACCAGTCGCGCGCTCAGCGCGGCCCGCACGCTCCAAGCCACCAGAGGCAAGCCGCCGAGCAAACGAATATTCTTACCCACCAAACCCTTCGAGCCACCGCGAGCCGTGATCACGGCGAGCACCGAGCCGCGCGAACTCATAGAAAATGCTCCGGGAAATCCTCATTCGCCTTCTCGAAATCCGCAATGCGCCCGATGTCCAACCAGTAACCGCGAATCGTGTAAGACGCCGCGCGCCTCCCACTGCGAATAATCTGCTCGAACACATCGGGCATGTCGTAGTAGGTGTCGCGCGCGAGTAATGACAACGCCTGCGGAGACAGCACGTAGATTCCAGCACAAACCATCGAGCGGTGGATCGGCTTCTCCGTTATGGCCGAAATAATGCCGTCGTTTTCCGAGATGACGCCGAACGGTATCTGGAACTCGTACTCGCGCACCGCCATCGTCGCGCAGGCAAGCGAAGACTCGTGACTCGCAAGCATGTCCAGATAGTCCACCTTCGCGACCAGATCGGCATTGACAACGAAGAAGGGCGAATCCGGAATCTTGGGGAGAAGACTGAGCGCACCTGCCGTTCCCATGCGCTTAGTCTCGCGCAGGTATTCAATGTTCGCATCAAAGGCACTACCGTTGCCGAAGTGCTGCTCGATGACCTCGGCCTTGTAGTTCACAGCAATGTAAAAGTTGCGAAAACCCTGCTCGACGAATGTCTCGATGAGAAGCTCAAGGATCGGTCGATCTCCCACCTTCAACATCGGTTTGGGGGTGCTTCGGGTCAACTCCTTCAGGCGGGACCCAAGGCCCCCAGCCATGATGACAACGGGATTCGCACGCTGCTCGGGAATGACGATATCTTCTATAGTCTCCAACCCAACGACACGATCTTCTGCATCGACAATGGGCAACTGGTGCAATCCGCAGCGACGAATCTTCGCGAATATGGATCGCCGCGACTCTCCTTCGCGTGCCACCGTCGGGTCCCGATGCATAACCTCGCTGACGCGCGCATCGAGTGTCGTACCCGACAACAATGCTCTGCGAACGTCACCATCACTCAAAGTGCCCAGCAAGCGACGATTGGCGTCCACGACCATTACGGCCTGCACTCCGCCCCGATCTATGCGGCGCATCGCCTCCCGCAGCGTGCTATCTGGCGCCACGAGCAGATGTTGCCAGTCCTTCAACTTTGAACCCTCGCCGGAACGCCCATTACCCGCGCTCCCTCCGGAACGTCAGCAACCACGACCGCCCCCGCTGCGACAAAACTGCCGGCTCCCACCTTGACCCTCTGGATGACAACTGCGCCCACCCCTATGTGGACGAGATTCCCCACCCGGACCTCTCCGGCCAGAACGCACCGGGGGGAAACATGCACATGGGACCCGATCGTGACATCATGTTCTACTATTGCTCCCGTATTCACGATGCTGTTCTCACCTATCACCGCAAGCGGCTGCACCACAGCTTGCGCGAGAACCTGTGCACCGGCGAGCAAGCTTGCAGAAGCGGCGATAGTCGCGTCAGGATGTACGACGGTCGCGAACTGAAAGCCGCGCCTCTTGGCGGTCTCGTAGACGCGGAAGCGTGCATCCATCACTCCTGCCGACCCGATGCCGTTTACCAGATCGACGTCCGACGGGCGTGCATCGTTCAAGACTTCATCGCCCCCCAGTACGGGGAGACCCAATAGCATGGTGCCTCGCTTTGCAGGATCCGCGTCGATGAATCCTCGTACACGGCGCCCCGAGACCAGCAGGGCATCCGCAATAACGCGCGCATGCCCTCCTGCACCCAATATCAGAACGTCGGCTGTCATGGATCGATGAGCTCCTCCGCCACGTAAGACCTCCCCGCCTTGCGGCCGACGTACTCCCAATAGGCGAGCGGCGAGACGCCATCACCCGGTCTCTTGGTCGTTAGATTTACCTCTGTGAACAACTCCCCCGCTCGAATGGCGCGGGCTGCAACCAAGCTCTGCCGCGCAACCATCCGGTTCGCAAGCTCCCCCGGTGATGGCGCCTTGATTGCACTACCGAGCGCGGAATCGACCTCGCGAATTCCAGCGATCATGGTTGCGAGCTCATTGGGCAGAAGAGACGCAGCATGATCCGGACCGGCTAGCGTGCGATCCAGCGTGAAGTGTTTCTCCACTACAGTTGCACCACGGGCAACTGCAGCAATGGCAATTGCAATGCCTCTGGAATGATCCGAGTATCCCACCTGCAACTGAAAAGCTGCGCGCATGGAATCCATTGCAAGGAGATTGACGTGCCGTGGGGGTGCCGGATACTCGGTCGTACAGTGGAGCAGCGTTACGCGGCGTTCCAATGCAGCACGTTGATCAGCATCGGCGTAGGCGAACTCAAAGTCAGCACGTGTACCTCCACCCTGAGGATTGTGAATGCCGAACGCGATCACGCCCAGAGCACGTTCAATATCAGCCAGTGTAGACATGCCGGTTGACAGAAAGACGTGGCGACCACTCCGGGCTGCCTCAAGCAGCAATCGCGCATTGACGATCTCCCCCGAGGGAATTTTCACACCTGCCATGTCATATCGATCAAGCAGAAACCGCAGACTGATCTCATCGAAGCCTGTCGACATAAAAAGAATGGAGCGCGCCTTGCAGCGAGCCACAATTGCATCGTGGTCCGACTCCGAAAGTTGCAACGCTTCCAACATTTCCAACTGCGAAGCGTGGGAGTCATTGCGCTTCTGATAGTCAGCTTTTGGTGCTCGTGAGCTCACGAGACGCTTGGGGTCGAATGTCTGGAACTTCACGACATCCGCGCCGGCAGCAGCCGCAGCGTCCACCAGTTCCAGCGCGAGCGGAAGCGAACCGTTGTGATTTACACCAGCTTCGGCGATCACCAGTGTGCTCATTGCAGACCCCGGTAATCATGGAAAGTCTTCTTGAGAAGCGCGCGCGGATCGGGCACCGCCGCGAGCTGAGCGACAATCTTGTCTGCGGCGAATCCATCGCCATATGGGTTTACCACTCTCGAACAATCCATGGTGAACGCTCGTTGTATCGCCGAAGAAATCGCATCTGCTTCAGCTGCACAATCGATCACCGAAGAGGCGCGCAACCGCCCGCGCTGCCGATCCCCGATGTTCACCGTGGGCTTCTGAAATGATGGAGCTTCGTAGAGACCACTTGAGGAGTTGCCAACGACGATGTCCACGTGCGACATGGCACTCAGGTAGAGCAGTGGACCCAGAGACTCGAACGCGGCCGCACGTCCGCCGGAGTCACGGACGAAATCCTCGATGAGCGCGCGGATGGCTCGACCGTCGTTGTCGGCGTTCGGCATCGTGAAGATGATGGCCGCGTCCTCACCCAGGCCCGCCAGCGCTGTGAGCAGATGGCTCATGTGAATAGCAGACGCGGTTTCGTCGAGCGTAACCGGATGGAACGTCACGAGCAAATTGCGAGCGCGGAGGGTCAGCCCTAACGCACGTTCCAACTCGGTCCGATCCAACAGCTTGGCGTGTCGGATGTAGTCCAATCCCGGACTGCCGAAGTTGAAGACATACTTGGGATCTTCACCCAGCTGAAGAACCCGGCGCCTTGCATCCTCGTTGGTTACAAAATGCAAATGCGACATCTTGGTGATGGAATGCCGGATTGCCTCGTCGTATGCCCCTTCCGTCGTATCGCCGCCGGCGATATGAGCAATCGGAATCCGCGCGATCAGTGCCGCCTGCGCAACTGCAAGCAATTCAAATCGGTCTCCAAGAAGCACGATGATATCGGGTGAGAGCCGCGCCAATGCGTCGGCGAAACCTATTGTCGTAACGCCAACCGACTTCGCCACACCCACGGCGGTATCACTGGAGAGCAAGCCCTCAACGGCTGCGTCGATCGTAAACCCATCGGCTTCGATGACCGTGCGCGTGAGCCCGAATTCTGGCGATAAATGCATGCCCGTGACGGCAATCTGCAGAATGAGGCCTTGCGTCTCACGAATTCGCTTCATGACCCAATACAGCAGATTGTAATCCGCACGCGAGCTGGTAACGACGCAGATCCGCCGGGTCACGTTAGCAGCTCCCGCAATGTTGCGATCACGAACTCCTGATCCGCGTCCGACAGGCTGGTCGAACAGGGCAAAGTCAGAATGCGGTACCAGATGTCCTCACAGACGGACATTTTCGTACGCGGGCAGTTCCCGTAAGGTTTTTGCAGATGTATCGGCTTCCAGAACGTTCGTGCCTCGATCCCTCGATCACGCAGGAGCGCGCACAGTGAGCGCACGTCATGACGCGCGCTTTGTTCGAGCACGACTCCACTGAACCAGCAGGCACTAACCGCCCATGAGGCCACTGGAAAAAAGCCAACGCCTGGCAGGCCAGCAAGGCCAACACGATAACGCTCGTCGATTCTTCGCTTGGCCTCGACGAACTCGTCGAGACGTTCCATCTGCGCACAGCCGACCGCCGCTTGCAGGTTCGTCATGCGATAGTTGAATCCGACGGCGTCGTGCTCGTAGTCAAGCCCCGCACGAGCCGTGGTTGAGAGGTGACGAACCCACCGCATCAGTGCAGCATCATTGCCACAGATCATGCCACCACCGCCTGCTGTTACAGTCTTGTTTCCATTGAAAGACATGACGGACAGGGTCGCGAGCGAACCGATTTTCGAACGCTTGTAGCGGGCTCCCAGTGCAGCGGCAGCATCGGCCACCAAGGGAAGGCCATACTCGGCGGCGATGGCATTCAGCGCATCCATGTCGGCCGGGTGCCCAAGCGTGTCCACCGGCAAGACGGCCGCGATTCGCCGTCCCGAAGGCCGATGTATCCAATCGGCGCCCTTGCGCTGAGCGTGCGCTCGCAGCTCTGCGCGCACCAGATCGGGGTCGAGCGTCCAGTCGTCGGGATTGATGTCGAAGAGCCATGGCGAGGCGGTACAGTGACTGATCGCGTTCGCTGAAGCAATGAAGGTAAACGCCGGAGCGATCACCAGATCATGCGGTTTGACACCCACTGCGGTAAGCGCGAGATGCAATCCCGTAGTACCCGAGCTAGTTGCGACGGCATGATCAGCTCCCGCGGCTTCAGCGCACATGGTCTCCAGGCGCCCTACAAATGGCCCGACAGACGAAACGAAGTTGGAGCGAACACACTCCTGCAAATACAATCCTTCATTACCCGAAATGTTCGGTACCGCCAGAGGTATCATCGCGCGCTGACCCCACCCCCATCGAAAACCCTGGTGCGGTACCATTCATAGGTACGCGCTACACCCTCCCGGAGCCGCACAACAGATTGGAAGTTCGTGAGTGTACGCGCTCTCGTCATGTCGGGGGCACGACGACGAGGCGAACCCGGCGTTTCCGGTTGCGGCTCAATCGTCAGTTTTCGCCCGACAACCTCGATGACGGTGTGCGCCACGTCAGCGATCGAAACCTCATGATCGGTGGACCCGAGATTCAACACTGCATTGCGAGTCTCATCGGTTTCAAGAAGTCGCACGAGCAGTTCCACGGCATCATCGATGTAGCAGAAGGTGCGCTTGTGGGTTGTTGAATACACAGGCAACGTTGCACCATCCACTGCTTCGTGGGCACGCTTGAGCAGTTCTGGTACGACATGAGACAGCCCCATCCTTGGCCCGTACACGTTGTGTGGCCGAACGATGGTGAAGGGCACTCCGGCATGGTGACACATCGCTTCACCATAAATCTTCGACAGCATGTAAGACGTACGCGGCAGCGCCATATCGCTCACCGTAAGGGGCGTATCCTCCGGTGTGGGAATCTTCATGCCGAAGTAATTCAGCGTCCCTGCATAAACTTCACTGGTTGACGCAAACACGAACCGACCCAGGTGGCGCTGAGCGCGCGCAAGCTCAAGCGCATTAGCCAGCATTTGTGAGTTCTGCACCAGGACGTCATACGGCCGGTGGAGAACATGCACCACACCTATGATCGCGGCGAAGTGAAAGATCACGTCGTAGTCCCGATCGAGCGTAGCGGGAACTGTCCCATCTAGCAGATTGCGCTCAAGCAATCTCACGTTCGGTCGTTCGAGAACCTCCAGCAGATCTGGATCGCGAACGGCACGACCAAAGTTGTCGAGCAGATCCACCACGTTACCGCGTCCGGCAAGCGCGCGCCCAAGGTGCAAGCCGATGAAACCTGCGCCTCCCGTAATAAGCACCTTCGACATCAATCACCCCTGCCGACGAAGATCAGCTTGTGCCCGTGGTCACGCAAACTGGATACCTGGGCGGACGTCAATACGTGGTTCGCGTCGAGAAGCACAGGACGACACGTCTGCAGCCATTGAGCCATATCGATGGTGGAATATTCCCGATGAGGTACGGCGAAAACGACGGCGTCACAGTCGCACGGGCTGGGTAACTCACTAGGCAACGAGCGCCCCAGTTCCGGCCAGAAATCCACAAGCGGGTCATGAACAACAACCCGTGCCCCCTCTGACTCCGCGGCTCTGACAAATGTCTCGGTTGGAGAGAAGCGGGTATCACCTACGTCCTGCCGATAGCTGACACCGAGCACGAGAATCCTGCGACCGCGCAAGGTTTCTGCAGGCATCGCGCGACGCAGCCGGTCGAGGGAATGCAAGGGCATGGCGCTGTTCGTGTTCATGGCCAAACGGCAGAACGGAAAATCCAGATCGGGAAAGTTCAAAAGTTGCGCCCCAGACACCATCGCAAATGAGGGATCCTTGGTCAGACAGTACCCCCCCACGCCGAATCCGGGCTGGCGAATGTTGTTGTGCGTCGGACGCATCCGAATGGCCTCGAGCACCTCGAAGAGATTGATACCGGCGCGCTCGGCAAAACAACCCCACTCGTGAATAAACGCAATGTTAGTCGCCCGGTAGCTGTTCTCGAGAACCTTTGCGGTCTCTGAGGCAGTCGTCGAGTGCAAACGCGTCAACGGAAAGTCGCGAACATTGATCACTTGGGTAAGGAACTGCTCGCAGGCATCTGCCGCCTCAACAGTGGTGCCGCTATACACGCGCCAAAAATTGGTAATGGACCTGAGATAGTCCTGCCCCGGCATGACTCGCTCGTACGAGTGGGCCACGAGTATGGAGTCTTCCCGAAGCCCTCGCTTTCTCAACTGCGCTGCGAGCTCTGGCACTACCACGTGCTCGCACGTCCCCGGCGGCACCGTCGATTCGACGATGATCAGTGCGCCCGGGCGCAGCCGCGCTCCAAGGGTAGCGATCGCGCTTCGGAAATGCGTGAAATCCACATGAGGTCGATCAACCTCGCTCAAGTCGACATCGAGATGAATATCAACGAGAACGATGTCCGCGCGTTCATAAACACTGTCGTCCGTTGTGGCCGAGAGATTGCCCCGCTGTCGGCACTCAGTAAGGCATTCCTGCATACTGGGATCGTTACTCAGCAGGCTGAGTTCTCCGGCATTGATCGCGTCCACACGCGCCTGACCGCTGGGCGTGGGCAAATCAACACCTACCACCTCGAAGCGGGCAGCTCCGGCGCTATCGACAGCTGACGCGGTGGCAATTGCCATGGCGGTGCCGACGAAACCGAGCCCCTGGACGCAAACGAGGGGCTTCGCCTCATCACGCGCCAACATATGTACAGTTTCCATCTATAAGCCTGTAGCGTTCGCCAGTGCCAGGGCATATGGCCTCGGCCGACCCCTCAAGGGGCAGGTCCAGCCGCTCTCCATGACGGCTCATCCAACCCACGTGGCGCGCAGGCACTCCCACCATCAGCGCGTAGGGCTTCACGCTTCGATTCACGACTGCACCCGCTGCAATAAAGGCGTGCTCGCCTATGGTCACGCCGCAAATGATCGTGCAGTTTGCACCAAGCGTGGCGCCCCGCTTCACAAGTGTGTCGCGGTACTCGTCCTTCCGCACAACCGCGGAACGAGGATTGTAGACGTTCGTAAATACAGCACTCGGACCGCAGAATACGTCATCCTCCAGAGTGACGTTGTCGTACACCGACACATTGTTCTGGATCTTCACGTTGTTGCCGATCACTACCTTGTTCCCGACAAAGACGTTTTGACCTAGCGAACAACCTGATCCGATGCGAGCGCCGCTGCAAACGTGCGCCCAGTGCCAGATCCTGCTGCCGTCGCCAATTATGGCGCCCGCATCCACGATTGCTGTCGGATGAATCGTAATACCCAAGATCAATACTCCAACGGCAGCGCGACCCGTCGCCCATCACGGGCGGACATATAGCTGGCTATGAGGATCTCCAAGGAACGCAATCCCTCGCGGCCATCTGTTTCGGGGTCGGCCTGACCACGCATGACCTTGATGACATTCTCATAGTACAGCGGGTGTCCGAACCCATAGACCGAACTGGTTTCGTAGCTCGCATCACCGACCTTGGCGTCGTCCTCGTCCGGTTCGGCGAAGTCCCAATGTTGAATTTCGTTCACGGCAACGCCACCCAATCTCACCGAACCTCTTTCACCGAGGATCGTAATGGACCCCTCAAGATTCTTCGGATACGTGAGCATCGTCACGTTCACGGAGCCGAGCGCACCAGACCTCCAGCGAACCCCAACAGTCGCAGTGTCTTCGACCTGTATGTTTCTGGCGAGCGTCGCCACATACGCCTGGACACTTTCAACAGGACCTATGAGCCAGTCAATGAGGTCCACATAGTGACTCGCCTGATTCATGAGCGCGCCGCCATCAAACTCCCAAGTACCACGCCACTTTGCGCTGTCGTAGTAGGACTGGGGACGCGACCAGAAAACATTGATCGTGGCCATGTAGATACGTCCGAAGCGCCCACGCTCCACAGCGCGCTTGAGTAGTTGCAAGGTGGCATTCCGTCTGTTCTGCTTGACGACGAATAGGCGTACACCAGCCTTATCGCACTCCCGCACCATCTCCAGACCATCGCTCCAGCGAGTGGCCATGGGTTTCTCGGTTATCACATGAACACCCGCCCGCGCAGCCTGGATCGCCTGGGCTGGATGCAGACCGCTGGGGCTACAGAGCGCAACCATGTCCAGTTCAGCTCGCTCCAGCATGGATCCGAGATCCGCGAAACCGGGCACTCCCTGTTGGGCCGCCACCTTCTTCAGCACCGCAGCATCCACGTCACACACTGCCGCGAGTTCGAGATCACCCTTGTGCGACTCAATCGATTTGAGATGATTGATCGAGATGCGACCGCATCCGACCACCCCGATCCTGATTTTCCTACCGGAAATGACTTGCTGCATTATTGTTCAAACCTCGAAGTAAAGGCGTCGACCTGAGCAGTACCACAGCTTTCACGCGTCGGCACTAAACCCCGCAGAGACCTGGTCAGGAGCGCCGAAGCGACTCCAAGGCGCTGAATGTGAGTACCCCGACGACGCCAAATAGCAAACCGATGACCATCCCAAGAGCAATGAGCATGGGCTTCCTTGGTTTAGCGACATCTCGTGGATCGGAGGGCAGGGCCCGGTCAACGACGCGCAGCGCATACTCCTCCGTTACGTTAGCCAGCATTCGTTGATTGATCTGTGCTTCGATCAATCTGTTGATCGCCTGGCGGGTTTCGAGCGTGGAAGTCGCCGCGAGCTCTTTCTCGAGATACTTCATGGATGCGGTGGTGCGCTGAATGGCGCGCGCACGCATCTCGGAATTCAATCGAGCGACGAGTTCGTTCGCCCACAGCGCAGCCTTCTTTCTGTCACGCCACTCGATCTGCACCGTTATGAGATTCGTCTTTCGGTCCCTGGAGATGAGGCGAACCTCCGAATCAAAAAACTGGAATGCTTGCGCAAGAGTTGGCCAGTCAGCCTCCTCTCCGCGCCAGCGCTGCGACTTTTCGTCCCATCTGTCCGGAAAGAGCGTCGGCATCAAATTGTGATCGCGAATGAACCCCTCCGTGAACTCGCGAGAGCGAAGGACTGCCAGTGTCTCTTCGGTTTCCGAGCCGGTACTTCCCAAATTGATGCCTGCCAGACTAGCGAGTCCACCGAGTTGCCCCAGAGCGGAACCCAGCTGACCCATTCCTGACATGTCGTTATTTACAGCAACCACCGTGGTGGTGGCGCGGTACACGGGCGTCATGAGGAACGCGAGGGCACCGAATGCCACGGTGAACAGGAGAACAGCCGCGACGATCCACCACCTCCGCGACCAGAGTGTGACCACAAGCGCGCGAACATCGATTTCCCCATCACCCGCAGGCGCTGCGACCTGAAGATTCATGAATGTTCCGTCAGTTGAATGGACTCACAGCCGCAAACCAAATCGGCCAAGTTGTAAAGTGCCGTGCTCACTGCATGTTAGAACGGCAATGCAGGCTCCATACCCGGGCAACTGAAGATGCAACTACCACGATCCGTCACCACGACCCAGACCACGTGGATATTGCCGTTACGCGCGCACCTGGATAGGCCAGTGCTGAACAGCCTCCCACGGCCATGTGTGTCCAAAGCCTGATGCACGAACGCAATGGTCTCGAACGAGTTGTTGTCCCCAGCGTGCATCTCAGAACGAATTCACAGCTGCTGCCGCAATGGCGAGGTTGTATATGATCTGCGTGACGGACTGCCAGAACGGCAAGGCCGGCATACGCTCCGTATCCAGCGGTACGACCACTGTATCTCCTGGCCTGATCTCCACTCCGGTGCGACTGAACCAGCGACCACTTTGGTTCGCCACGACACTGCCGTCCGCACGCACGACGTAAATCTTGTCCTGGTCCGCGCGGCGGGTGAGGCCGCCACTGAGTGCAATGTAGTCATCACGCCCCAACTCGGGGCGATACAGGTGCGACGTTGCGGTCTGCACCTCCCCAATCACCGTCACCTCCTGCTGGAACTTCGGTACCATCAAGCGATCCCCGTCCCGCAAGATGATGTCTGCAGACGAGCCCGGTGGCGCCCTGAGCGCACGCGGTAGATCGATAACCAGTCGACCCACCGCTTCAGATGTACGGACCTGCGAAAGCAGCGACTGCCCTACGGTGAGCGCAGTCCCGGCCCCGGCCTGATTGGCAGCGGCGCCCTGGAGAGCAAGTGTGACGAGATCGTTCTGTAGACGATCCGCCAACATATCAAGCTGCCGTTGTTCTCGCTCCTTGAGCTCTTCGCGCGTGAAGACGCTGCCCTCTGCGAACGCATACTCGGTCAACCCGCCCGCGCGCGCGAGAACGGACTTCAGCGTTTCCCCGCGTTTGATCGAATACCTGCCCGGAAATCGCACCTCGCCCACGAGCGTGACATACTCCTGCGCACCCCATTCCGGCATTTCCTTGATACTGAGGCTGTCGAACGGCTCAAGCAGAATGTCCGCTTGCTCATCACCTCGCAGGACTGCTGCGAGATCTATCTGGATCTGTTCGGTGCGGCGCGTATCTCCGTTCACGACCCGGTAGCGGGTCAGCTCAGCCTTCCCGCCG
>Ga0164243_10002008_pt1 | contig 34070 bp, 29 predicted proteins | sample OricompcompostOP_FD_108781 | JGI IMG/M metagenome (GOLD analysis project Ga0164243, IMG submission 108781) | Organic Plus compost microbial communities from Emeryville, California, USA - Original compost - Organic plus compost (OP) | ecosystem: Engineered > Solid waste > Mixed feedstock >... | reverse complement strand
TGGACGCCTGGAGGCCGAAGAAGCCGGCGAGCGCCCACGCGGTGGGCGACTTGGCGATGCGGATAGGGGCGCTCTCGCCCTCCCCCTCGGCTCCGGGCCCGGATCCGGACTCGGCGGCGGCCGCGGGCCGGCGGCTGCCGCGGTCCTTGAGCACACCCGTCCACGGGACCATCGCGAGCACGCCGAGCACCGCCCAGGCGCCCAGCCCGAGCCGCCAACTCCCGCCCAGCGCCTCGGTCATGGGCACCGTGACGGCGGCGGCGCTGGAGGTGCCGAGCGCGAGCGCCATCGAGTACAGCCCGGTCATCGCGCCGACCCGGTCCGGGAACCAGCGCTTGACGACCACGGGCATGAGGACGTTGCTCACCGCGATGCCGGCCAGCGACAGCGCGCTCGCGGCCAGGAACGCGACGGTGCCGCCCGCGAAGGGCCGCAGCACCAGGCCCGCGGTGACGGCCGCCATACCGGCGAGCACCACCGCCGCCGGACCCCAGCGCCGGGCCAGCCGAGGAGCGAGCCCGCCGAACACGGCGAAGCACAACGGCGGTACGGAGGTGAGCAGTCCGGCGACCGTGCCGCTCATGCCGAGGCTCGCGCGCACCTCCTCCAGCAGCGGGCCCAGGCTCGATATGGCCGGGCGCAGGTTCAGCGCCGCGAGCACCAGGCCGACGGCGACAAGGCGCAGGACCCAAGGCCGCGTCGCCGGCCCTGCGAGACCTTCGTGGCGGTCGGTGGCCGAGGGGGAGGCGCAGCCCGGCTGCTTCAACTCGTCGTCTGTCACTGGCATAGCGGCCATCATAGAATCATGGGATGACTCGCTCCAACTCGTGCTCCGCGCCTGTGGAAAACCTCGCATCGCGGCGTACGGGATCGAGGCGGGTCTCCGCTCCGGTTCTCCGGCTGCGCTCCGAGCGCAGCCCCGCACACCGCCCGGGAGAGAGATGTCCCTGTCCTCGCCGCAACGTTCTCCGCTGGCCGATCAAGTCATCGCCGCCCTGCGGAACCAGATCACTTCCGGAGAGTGGCCGGTGGGCTCGCGCATCCCGACGGAACCGGAACTGGTCGAGGAGTTGGGGGTCGCGCGGAACACCGTCCGCGAGGCCATCCGCGCCCTCGCCCACAACGGGCTGCTGGACATCCGCCAGGGCTCGGGTACGTACGTGGTCGCGACCAGCGAGCTGGCGGGCGTCATGCACCGCAGGTTCGCGGGCGCCGATCCGCAGCACGTGGCCGAGATGCGGGCGGCGCTGGAGAGTTCTGGCGCGCGGCTGGCCGCGCTGCGCCGTACGGAACAGGACCTGGGGCAGCTGGAGTCGCTGCTGGCGCGGCGCGAGGAGGCGTGGGAGACGCGCGAAGTGGAGCGCTTCGTGGACGCCGACGCGAACCTCCACCTCGGCGTCGTCGCCGCTTCGCACAACGAGGTGCTGGCCGCCGTCTACGCCGACCTCAGCGAGGTGATGCGCGCCCACCTCCGCTACGACGTGGGCGAACAGCTGGAGCCCGAGGACCACTTGGACCACACGCGCCTGGTCGAGGCGATCCGCTCGCGCGATCCGGAAGCCGCCGCCAGCGAGGCCGCCTCGTACACCACGGAGTGGGGCTGCGGAGCGACGGGCTGTGCCCCGACTCCGGGCAGCGGCGGCTGAGTTCGCCGCCGGCCCGGAGAGCTCCGGGCGCCCGGACCGCCGTACGGCAGCCGAGGCGCCCGGAGACGAACGGCCGCTACGCGCCCATCATGTGGACGCCGCCGTCCACGTGCACGATCTCGCCCGTGGTCTTCGGGAAGAAGTCCGAGAGCAGCCCGACGACTCCGCGGCCGGCCGGCTCCGGGTCGGTCAACTCCCAGCCGATGGGCGCCCGGTGGTTCCACACGTCCGCCAACTCCTCGAAGCCGGGGATGGACTTGGCGGCCATGGACTTGATCGGCCCGGCCGAGACGAGGTTGCAGCGGATGTTCCGTTCGCCCAGATCGCGCGCGAGGTAGCGGCTGGTGGACTCCAGCGCGGCCTTGGCGACGCCCATCCAGTCGTACTTCGGCCACGCGGTCTGCGCGTCGAAGGTGAGGCCCACGACCGAGCCGCCGCGCGGCATCAGCGGCAGGCAGGCCACCGTCAGCGACTTGAGCGAGTACGCCGAGACCTCCACCGCCGTCGCCACGTCCGGCCACTCCGCCGCGAGGAAGTCGAACGCCCCTTGCGGCCCGAACGCGATGGAGTGCACGACGCCGTCGAGGCCGACGCCCTCGCCGAGGTGCTCCCGGGTGCGCTCGGCGAGCGAGTCGAGGTGCTCCTTGTTCGTGACGTCCAGCTCGATGACCGGAGCCTCCTTGGGGAGCCGCTTGGCGATGCGCTCCACAAGGGAGAGCCGTCCGTATCCGGTCAGTACGACCTCGGCGCCCTCCTCCTGGGCGACCTTCGCGGCGTGGAAGGCGATCGAGCCGTCGGTGATGACGCCGGTGACGAGAATGCGCTTGCCGGCCAGGATTCCGCTCATTGTCAGTGACCCATGCCCAATCCGCCGTCTACGGGAATGACGGCTCCGGTGATGTACGCGGCCTCTTCGGAAGCCAGGAAGCGGACGGTGGACGCGATCTCGTCGGTGCGTCCGTAGCGGCCCAGCGGCACCTGCTCGACGATGGTCGCCCGCCGGTCCTCGCTGAGCGCCTGCGTCATATCCGTGTCGACGAAGCCGGGCGCCACCACGTTGCAGGTGATGCCGCGCGACCCCAGCTCACGCGCGAGGCTGCGCGCGAAACCGACCAACCCCGCCTTGGACGCGGCGTAGTTGGCCTGCCCTGCCGAGCCGAGCAGCCCCACGACGGAGGAGATCAGCACGATGCGCCCGCCGTGCGCCCGCAGCATGGCCCGGCTCGCCCGCTTGACCACCCGGAAGGTGCCCGTCAGGTTCGTCTCCACGACGGCGGCGAAGTCCTCCTCGGACATCCGCAGCAGCAACTGGTCGCGGGTGACACCGGCGTTGGCGACCAGCACCTCGACGGCGCCCTGCTGTTCCTCGATCTCCTTGTAGGCCCGCTCCACCTGTTCGGGATCGGTGATGTCGCACCTGACCGCCGTGAAACCGGCGGGCGGTTCCCCTGAGCGGTAGGTGACGGCGACCTTGTCGCCTGCGTCGGCGAAGGCACGGGCGATGGCGAGGCCGATGCCCCGGTTACCTCCGGTGACGAGTACCGAGCGGCTCAAGCTGGGACCACCCTTTCTGAGATCGATCTCCGCGCTGCACACGGTCCCCGCGGACGCGCGGCCGACTTCCGGGACATACGAAAACTATCCGGCCGGAGCCCGCCGCCGGGACTCGGGCGGCGACAGGGGGTCCCGCGGGGTCCTGTGGGGTCCCTACAGTTCGGCGGAGCGAGCGCGCGTACGGGCGGAGTTGGGGTGCGCGCAACTGCCCGCGGCGCACAACATCCGCGGCGGCGCGCTCCGTTCGGCGCAGGCTCCGCGGTACGGGCCCGCGGGCCGCGGCACCCGCGCTGTCGGTGCTCCCGCATAGACTCGGCAGCGTTTCCCGTCCCTCCGACCATCAGGACAGCACGTGACACGCCTCGGCGACTCCGTACAGCGCGCCCGCGAACTGCTGGCGCAGGACCTCTCCTCAGACCGGATTGTCGAGCAGCTGCTCGCGGAGACCGGAGCCCGGCGCTCCGCCGACCTGAGCGATCTGTCGGCGAAGGAGCAGGCCGCGCTCATCGCCGCGCGCGCCGTCGATGTGCTGCCCTCCGAGGAGCAGTTGGCCGAAGCCATCGAGGCCGGAATCCAGGACGGGGCGGCGCAAGGCAGGGGCCTGCACGTGAAGTTGGGCATCGACCCGACGGCGGCCGACGTGCACCTGGGGCACACGGTGCCCATGATCATCCTCAGCCGGTTCCAGCGCATGGGCCACAATGTCACGCTGATCATCGGGGACTTCACGGCCAAGATCGGCGACCCTTCGGGGCGTACGGCGGAGCGCCCGCCGCTGACCGACGACGACATCGCGCGGAACCTCTCCGGCTACCAGGAGCAGGTGCGGCCCTTCTTCGACTTCGCGCGCGTCCGCTTCCGCTACAACAGCGAGTGGCTGGGCGAGATCGGTTTCGCGGATCTGATCAAGCTGCTCGCGCAGGTCCCGGCGTCCTCGCTGCTCCAGCGCGACGACTTCCGCAACCGGCTGGCGGCGGGCTCCGGGCTGAGCATGTCCGAGCTGATCTACCCCGTGGCGATGGCGCTGGACTCGGTCGAGCTGGACTGCGACGTCGAACTGGGCGGCGTGGACCAGCTGTTGAACATGCAGATGGGCCGGCGGCTGATGGAACTGCACGGCCAGCGCCCGCAGATGATCGTCACCATGCCGCTCATCGAGGGCACCGACGGCTCCGGCGCCAAGATGTCGAAGTCGAAGGACAACTACGTCGGTCTCACGGCCACGCCCGACGACGTCTACGGCAAGATCATGTCGATCCCGGACCGGCTGATGGCGCCCTACCTTCGCGCCTGGACCGAGTGGACGGACCCGGAGATCGAGCAGGCCGAGGCCCGTATCGCCGACGGGTCGCTGCATCCGATGGACTTGAAGAAGATCCTCGCGGGCGAGGTCGTGGCCGCGCTGCACGGACCGGAGGCGGCGATGAGGGCCCGTGCCGGCTTCGCCGCGCAGTTCTCCAAGAAGACGTTCGCGGAGGTGGCGGAGCTGCCCGTGGTGGACGCGGAGGAGCACGGCGGCGAGGGCATCGCGGCGATCCTGACGCGGGTGCTGGAGTTCACGCCGAGCGCGTCCGCCGCGCGGCGCCTCGCCAAGCAGAACGGCCTGCGGCTGATCGTCGAGCCGCGCACTGACCGGTCGGGTACGGACCGGTCGGGTACGGAAAAGCCGCGTACGGAAGAGGCGGGCGCGGGCGGCGCGGCGGCGGCAGGCGCTGCGCAGGGTGGCGGGCAGCGGACCCTCGTGCTGCCGGAGGCCGACGCGCTGCGGCCGCTGGGCGAGGTCGTGCCGGAGAAGCTGGCGGAGGCGGGCGTGCGCGGCACGGTCTACCTCAAGGCGGGCCGCAAGGTCGCCGAGATCCGCGGACTGTGACGGGGCCGGCGGGTGTGCGGACCGCCGCCGGCTCCGTTCCTGCTCCGGCCGACTCCGGCTCGTACGGCCCGCGTTGAGGTCTCACCGCTCCGTACTCGACTGCGGCGCCCCGGAGTTGGCCCGTGCCCGCCGCGGACTGGGGCGCCGCCGGGCTCAGGGCCGCTCTCGCCGTCTGCTTCCGCGGAGCGAAGCCCACAGCGGCGAGCCCAGCGCCACGATCAACACGGCGCCGCCGAGCTGGAGTCCGTGCCGCAGCCAGTCGAAACCGCGGGTCTGGTAGACCCCGGCCCAGGCGGCGACGGCGTTGCCCAGGATGGCGCCGAGGATGCCGAAGATCACGGTGAGCCAGAGCGGGATGCGCTGCCGGCCTGGGATGATCGCACGCGCGAGCACGCCCAGTACCAGCCCAACGATGATCGCCCACAGCCAGTTCATCTCGTCTCCCGGTTCGAGGAGCCCGCGCGGGGTGCGGGAGCGGCGACGGTGCCCGGTACAGCCTGGGCCCGTGCCGGGTACGACGCATGACGTACGGCTCGTACGAGTGATGCCGGAGAGGGCCGCCCCGGGCAGCGGCTCCCCGTCTCGAACCGGGCGGAGCCCGGGCGTACCGTGGACAGGGGCCTGGAAAGGGTCCCGGAACCACATGTGCCGGGCCCGCTCCGGCGCCCGTGAAGGTGGTGGAAGTGATGCGGAAGCAGCGTGCGGCGGAGGTCTTCCGGATCACGGGTGCGCGGCAGGGACTTGCCGAGGACGTGCGCGGCAGGCAGCGGCGCTATGTGATCTCGATGCTGGTGCGCACGGCCGCGGTTCTGCTGACGGTCTTCCTCTGGAACGTCGAGCGCCCGCTGGCCATCGCGACGCTCGTCCTCGGGCTGGTGCTGCCGTACATCGCGGTGGTGATCGCCAACGCCGGCCGGGAGAGCGCCCCTTCGGCTCCCGAGACGTTCGTGCCGGCGCCGCAGCGGCCGGAGTTGCACCAGGGCCCGTCCGGTACGGAGCCGGACGACCGCACGACGGAAGCGGAGGACGCGGACCCCGACGGGCCTTCGGCGCACCGGAGTTGATCGCTCCCGTCGGTCCCGCGTGTGTGTCGATGATCACGCCGGAACGTAAGAAACCTCAGATCAATCCTGCTGTTCCGGTGCACTGCTCCTGGCTCCCCATGCCATACTTCAAGAGCGCTCCGCATCCCCCGTCGGAGCGATGACCGACGCCGGGCGGCTCCCCCCGTGGCTGCCCGGCGTCGTTTGTTGTACGGGACGTGCGGGCGGTTGGATGGGCCCGTGTTCTCCACCGCTTCCTCAACTCCCGACCCAGAGACGCCGATCTGCTCCGCGAAGGGCTGCCGCGCTCCTGCCGTATGGGTGCTCGCCTGGAACAACCCCAAGCTGCACACGCCGGAGCGGCGCAAGACGTGGCTGGCGTGCGACGAGCACCGCGAGCACCTGTCGTCGTTCCTCGGCATGCGCGGCTTCCTCAAGGAGGTCGTCCGCTTCACGGACTGGCGGCGACGCGAGCAGAACGACGGCACAGGCGGGCCGGACGGGCCGGACAGCTCGGACGGCCAACAGCCCGGCGCCCAGGGCGGTTAGAGCCCGCCGCGCGGATTCCGGCGAGCAGTCCGCGGGCGCGCGGGAGCGGGAGCGCGCACGTCCGTTCAGCCGCCGATGGCGGACATCGGACGCTGCGGCTGCACGAAGGAGGGGTCGTCGATGCCCGCGCCGGCCTTCTTGCCCCACATCGCCTGCCGCCAGCGTGTGGCGACCTCCTCGTCCGCCGCGCCCTCGCGCATCGCGCCACGCAGATCGGTCTCTTCGGTGGCGAACAGGCAGGTGCGCACCTGGCCGTCGGCCGTCAGCCGCGTACGGTCGCAGGCGCGGCAGAAGGGGCGGGTGACGGAGGCGATGACTCCGACGCGATGCGGACCTCCGTCGACGATCCAGCGCTCGGCCGGCGCCGAGCCGCGCTCGTCCGCGTCCTCCGGGGTGAGCGTGAACCGCTCGCCGAGCGACCGCAGGATGTCGCCCGCGGTGATCATTCCCTCGCGCTGCCAGCCGTGTTGGGGGTCGAGCGGCATCTGCTCGATGAAGCGCAGTTCGTAGTCGTGCTCCATCGCCCAGGACAGCAGCTCGGGCGCCTCGGTGTCGTTGAGCCCGGGCATGAGCACGGAGTTGACCTTCACCGGGGCGAGGCCGGCCGACTGCGCCGCCGCGAGCCCGCGCAGCACGTCGGAGTGGCGCTTGCGGCGGGTCATGCGCTGGAAGACGTCGGCGCGGAGGGTGTCGAGCGAGACGTTGACGCGGTCGAGCCCCGCGGCGTGCAGCGCTTCGGCCGTACGCTCCAGCCCGATGCCGTTCGTCGTCAGGGACATCCGGGGGCGGGGCTCCAACTCGGCGCAGCGGCGCACGATGTCGACGAGGCCGGGGCGCAGCAGCGGCTCACCGCCGGTGAAGCGCACTTCGTCGACGCCGAGCCGGGTGACCGCGATCCGCACCAGGCGCACGATCTCGTCGTCGGTCAGCAACTCGGGCTTGGCGAGCCACTGGAGACCTTCCTCCGGCATGCAGTACGTGCACCGGAGGTTGCACCGATCGGTCAACGAGACCCGCAGGTCGGTGGCGATACGGCCGTATGTGTCGAGCAGCATGCTGGCGGCCCTCCCACGGTTGTCCCACTTCCCGGGCAGCGTACGTGACGCCTGAGACATTCAACAGTTCGTTGAAGCGGGCTGGGTGGCCACCAGGGGGCTCGGCGGGCCCTAACCGCCCTGCGCCGCCGGTGACTTCTGCCGCGGCGCGGCCGGTGCGGACGCGGCCACGCCGTCCGTACGCTCCTGTTCCGGCTGCCAGCCCGGGCCGCGGAAGATCCGTCCCAGCCGCTCCCGCCAGTCGGCCGCCGCGCGTACGTCGCGCCCGATGGCGACGTACTCGTGTGTGGCCACCCGCAGCGGGTTGTACGTCGAGATGTTCTTGGTGAGCCCGAACTCGCACGGCACCGTCTCCGGCGTGAAGGATCCGAAGAGCCGGTCCCAGACGATGAGGATTCCGCCGAAGTTGCGGTCCAGATAGCCGCCTTGGGACGCGTGGTGCACTCGATGGTGCGACGGGGTGTTGAAGAGGAACTCCACGGGCCGGGGCAGCGTTCCGATCCGTTCGGTGTGGATCCAGAACTGGTACACGAGGTTGACCGAGGAGCAGAACGCCAGGGCCGCGGGGTGCACGCCGAGTGCGATCAGCGGCACGTAGAAGGGCCATACGGTCCACGTCGTCCAGGGCTGACGCAGCGCGGTGGTCAGGTTGAACTTCCGGCTGGAGTGGTGCACCACGTGGCAGGCCCACAGGATGCGTATGACGTGGTGCCCGCGGTGCGACCAGTAGTAGAAGAAGTCCTGTCCGAGCAGCATGAGGGGCAGCGTCCACCACGCCAACGGCGCCCGTAGCGGCGTCAGTTCGTAGACCGCGGCGTAGACGGCGACGATCGGGATCTTCCAGATCGCGTCGAAGACCAGGCTGCCGAGGCCCATGCCGACGCTGGTCGCGGCGTCCTTGGCGGTGTAGCCGGCGGCGTCCTCGTCCGGGTGGAGGCGGTAGCTCACCATCTCGACGACGGTGAGCAGTACGAACGCGGGTATCGACCAGAGCACGACGTCGGGCAGCTGAGACGGCATGTCAGCAAGGTAAGTTCGCGCGGCGCCGCGCACCAGGGGTCGGTTACCGATTGGTATGACGTGATGCCGCCTCACCCGTTGCAGCGTCAGGTTTGCGGTTCGATGTCGGCGTGCCGGCCGGGCACGCGGCACGGGACGCGGCAGGACCGTGACGAAGTGCCGCCGAACCGCTCTCAACCGCCTCTTGCGGCAGGCCAGTTGGCGCCGTACGAGGAGAGCCGGGAGCACGTGTCCGCGACGCTGTCAGTGCCGCCCCGTATTCTCTGTGACCATGCTCGAAGACCAGCCGGAAGCCCCGGAGGAGACGGCGGTGTCGCGTGCCGCCGGCGTTCCCGCACAGCCCGGCGCCGCCGACGCCGCGGCGGACGGGCCCGGTTCGAGACCGGCGCCGGCGCCGGGACCGGAGCCCGGCTGGCCGCCCAACTACCCCGACGGATATGCGGTGGTGGACGTCGAGACCACCGGCCTCGCCCGGCACGACCGCATAGTCTCCGCGGCGGTCTACGTCCTGGACGGCAGGGGGAACGTCGAGGACCACTGGTATTCGCCGGTCAACCCGCAGCGCGATCCGGGCCCGACCTGGATTCACGGTCTGACCTCCGAAATGCTCGCGGACGCACCGGAGTTCGCGGACGTCGCGGAGGACTTCGCGGCACGCCTTGAGGGCAGAGTGCTGGTCGCGCACAACGCGCTCTTCGACTGGACGATGATCGCCCGCGAGTACGCACGGGCGGAGCGGACCGCGCCGGTGCGCCAGCGCCTGTGCACCATCGCGCTGTCCAAGGCACTGTCGCTTCCGCTGCCCAACCACAAGCTCGAATCGCTCGCGGCGCACTACGGAGTGACGCAGCGTCGGGCGCACCACGCGCTGGACGACGCACGGGTGTTGGCCGAGGCGTTCCGGCCCAGCCTGCACCTCGCCGCCGGCCGTGCGGTCCAACTGCCGCTGCTCGCCTGCCGGCCGCTGTCGGAGTGGTCGGACTCGGCCGTGCGGGAGCGCTCGGGTGCCCGGAGCGGCCCGTCCCCCTTGGGCGGGGCGGCGACGCCGGCGGGCGCAGGGGCGGGACCAGCGGGGGCGGGCGCCGCCGGTGCCGGTCCGGGCCCGAGCGCGTTCCGCAACTCCGGTGCGTACGCGCGCAGTTGGCGCCCCGCACGCAAGCGCCCCGCGTGCCCGTACCCCAACCCCGGGAGATACGAGCCGGGCGGGCGGCTGGTGCAGGGGATGCGGGTCGCGATTTCGGGTGACACCTCGGTCGACCGCGAACTGCTGGAGGACCGGGCGATCGAGGCGGGGCTGCACATCGCGGGCAGCGTCTCGCGCCTCACCAGCCTTCTGGTGACCAACGATCCGGAGGCCGCGACCTCGAAGGTCGCCAAGGCGCGTACGTACGGCACCCCGGTGCTGGACGAAGCGGCCTTCAGCCACCTGCTCCTGGACGTCGCACCGGCCCCCGCAGGCGGCTCCTGACCGGCTGCGAGTACCGTCGTTGGCCGTGTACCGCTTCCTGTTGTCCCGGCAGTGGGTGATCGTCACCCTCCTCGGCCTCGTGCTGATCCCCGTGATGATCAAGCTGGGCTTCTGGCAGTTGCACCGGCACCAGTCGCGGGTGGCGCACAACCAGCTGATCACCCACAGCCTCAAGGCGGTTCCGACGCCGATCGACCGGCTCACCGGCGTGGGCCGCGAGCCCGCCGAGCACGACCAGTACCGCACGGTCACGGCCGCCGGCCGCTACGACACCCGGCACGAGGTCGTGGTGCGGCAGCGCACCGGCGCCGACGGCCACTCCATCGGCTATTTCGTGGTCACACCGCTGATCCGCCGGGACGGCAGCGCGGTGCTCGTCAACCGCGGCTGGATCCCGGCCGCCGGCGACCTCACCAGGTTCCCGAAGGTTCCCGCGCCGCCGCGCGGCCACGTGACCGTCCGCGGCCGGATCATGGCCGACGAGACGAGCGCGGCCAGCGGCATCCAGGACCGCAAAGGGCTGCCGCCCCGCCAGGTCATGCTGATCAACAGCAAGCAGCAGGCGAAGTCGCTGCACCGCCGGGTGCTGGGCGGCAACATCCAGCTCACGCACACCTCTCCGCGCCCGCACGGCAAGCAGCCGGCCGCCGTTCCGCCGCCGGACCACAGCGGCATCGGCCCGCACATGGCGTACGCCGTGCAGTGGTGGCTGTTCGCGGCGGCCGTCCCGGTCGGCTGGGTGGTGCTCGTACGCCGCGAACTCCGCGATCGGCTGGAGGCGCAGTCCGAGGACCGGGAGACGGAGCCGGGCTCCGGGCCCGAAACGGAACCGGAGCCGGAGCCGGACTCGGACCCGGCGGACGAGACCGCGGCCCGCACGGACGGCGAAGCCGCCGCAACCGACCCCCCGCCCGCCCGCGCGCACAGCGGTGGCCGAGACTGAAGCCATGGATCTAGGGCTGAAGGACCGTGTCTACGTCATCACCGGCGCCACCCGCGGGCTCGGCTTCGCCGCCGCCGAGCAACTCGTCGCGGACGGCGCCAAGGTGGTCGTCTCCGGCCGCACGGAAGAGGCCGCCACCGCAGCCGCCGAACAGCTCGGCGCGCAGCGCGCGTTCGGCGTCGGCGCCGACAACGCCGACCCCGGCACCCCCGACCGCCTCATCGACGCCGCCCGCACCCGCTTCGGCCGCTTCGACGGCATCCTGATCAGCGTCGGCGGCCCTCCCGCGGGCGTGCCCGCCGACCAACTCTCCGACGAGCAGTGGCAGTCCGCGTTCGAGACGGTGTTCCTGGGCGCGGTACGGCTCGCCCGCGCCGCCTCGTCCACGCTCGGCGAGGGCGGCGTCATCGCGTTCGTACTCTCCGGCTCGGTACACGAGCCCATCCCGAACCTCACGCTCTCCAACGGGCTGCGCCCCGGACTCGCCGGCTTCGCCAAGACGCTCGCGGGCGAGGCCGGTCCGCGCGGCATCCGCGTACTGGGGCTGCTGCCGGGCCGGATCGGCACCGAGCGGCTGCGGTATCTGGACTCGCTCGCCGGGGACGCGGACGCGGTGCGCGAGCGCAACGAGGCGGCGATCCCGCTGCGCCGCTACGGCACACCGGAGGAGTTCGGGCGTACGGCGGCCTTCGTGCTCTCCCCCGCCGCGTCCTACCTCACCGGGATCATGCTGCCGGTGGACGGCGGGGCACAGCACGGCTTCTGAGGCGACGCGGCCTCAACTCCCCCTCCGTGCCGCGAGGTTCATCGGACCGGGGACGTTTCGGCGACAACTCCCCTGCTCACAGCACCCGTTCGGGCCGGTGGCGCTGCGCCCGCAGCCGCACCTCGGCCGGCAGCCGGTCCAACGACGCCGACGCCCGTGCGTGCTCCAGCGCCTCCTCCGTGAGCCGGCGTACGGCGGGCCCGGGTGCGGCGTGCGGCTCCAACCGCATGCCGACCCGCACCCGCGGCTCGGTACGCCGCCCCGTCAGCGCCGCACGTACCCGGCCGACGCCGGACTGCGACTCGGCCTCCGCGGCCAGCACGTTCTCCAGCGCGCGGCCGCGCAGCAGCGCGCCCTCGCCGTCGTCCGTCTCCACCAGCACCGTGCTCAGCCGGCTCCGCCGCAACTGCACCAGCAGCCACCACAGCAACAGCACCACCAGCACACCGAGCGCCGCGAAGACCGCCGGCCACCACCACCCCTGCGACTGCCAGCGGGACAGCTGCGCATCAGGGAGCAGCACCGCGTCCGGCGTCTTCCACGGCCACCCGGAAGGCAGCCGGAGCCCCCAGCGGCGCGCCAGATCGAGCCCGCCGAGGAGCACCGCGAGGCCGAGGCCGAGCAGCAGCACGCCGACGAGCGCCAGCAGTACGCGATTGACGGTCCGCAGGACGCCGTTCATCCGACCTCGACCTCACCGTCTCCGTCCGTACCGCACAACGGCCGCCGCCCGTACGTGGACTGCCGTGTCCCGGCCGGGCCATCCGCACCCGTCGTCTTACTCGTCGTACTCACTCGCCGTCCTCGCTCTCCGCCTCGCCGCCCGGTCCTCACCGCTTCTTCTTCGGCCGGCGTACGCGCACCGCCAGCCCCAACGTCCGGGCCAGGCCGAGCTGTTGGATGCCCTCGCCGAGGGCCGCGTCCAGGTCGGCGCGGACCTCGTCCAGATCGCGGAAGTGCGCACGGGCCCGCGCCCGCACCTTTCGGCGGCCCACCGAGATGCGCGCCGACTGCACTCCGGGCACCTCCATGGCGCGGTCCCGCAGCACGAGTCCGGCCGCGCCACGCTCCAGCCCGGCCCGTACGTCCGGGGACGCGCGGCGCATCGGCAGCAGCCCGCGCAGCCCGGGCGTGAACGCGAGCACGATCAGCCACAGGCCCAGCAGCGCCGCCAGCCCGGCGCCCGCGAGCACCACGGCGTCCCCCGCGGTGTGCGTCGCGAGCCCGCGGGCGAGAGCGTGCCGCCAGGCCATCCCGGGGCGGCCGGCCCGCACCGACACCAGGTCGTAGAGCAGGAACAGCACGCCGGCGAGGAGCAGCAGCGAGACGACTCCGGCGGGCACCCGGCGCGCGGACCAGAACCGGCGTACGCGTCCGCGGCGCGCTCCGTCGCCGTCCGCAGCGGGCTCGCGCCCGTCCGCGTCCGGCGGCTCGTACGGTCCTTTGTGCAGCCGCGGCATCGGCTGCGTACCGTCGCCGCTCACCGGGCCCTCCCCACCACATGGCCGTCCAGCTGCTCGGAATGGAGCCGTTCGACTCCGACCGCCACCTCCGGAACCTCCATATCGACCAATTCCCTTACCCGCAAGGCGACTTGGCGACGTACGGCAGCACACTGGGCGCCGATGTCCGAGGGGTAGCCCAGTTCGAGGAGCACCCGCACCCGCGCGGAACGGTCGTGCACCGAGACCCGGGCACGCGGGCGCGCACCCGGATCGCGCGGCAGCACATCCGCGCCGGGGCCGCTGCGCAGCGCTTCGCGTGCCGCCTGCACCGCGATCTTCGCCACGACCCGGTCGGCGATCGTGGTGACTCCTCGGCCGCCGGCGGGCACGTCGCCGGCGGCCGTCTCCCGCGGATCCACCGCGTCACCGGCGCCGGTCATCGTCCCGGGTACGGAAGAGGTCTCCCGCCTGAAGATCGCCGTCGAGATACCGCCCGGCCACAAAGCCGATCGCTCCCAGCGCCGCCACGAGCAGGAAGGCGCCGAACCCGCCGAAATATCCGGCGAAGCCCAGCGCCATCCCGGCGATCAAGCCGATCGCGGCCATGTTCATCGCGTGCTCCTCCGCTCGCTCCGCCGCGGCGGTCCACCCCGCCGCAGGCGGCGGTCCGGCCGGCCGCCGCCCCGTCCGTGCCCGCTACCCGTACCCGGCCTCCGTCGCCGGCGGCTACTGCAGCCGGGGCCGCTCCGACTCGCCCTGCTCTTCCTCGTCCTCTTCGTCGGGCAGCTTGACGTCGCCGACGGCGATGTTGACCTCGACGACCTCCAGACCCGTCATCCGCTCGACCCCGGCGATGACGTTCTCCCGCACGGCGCGGGCGACATCGGCGATGGCCACTCCGTACTCGACGACGATCTCCAGGTCGAGCGCCGTCTGCACCTCGCCGACCTCCGCCTTCACCCCGCGCGCGACCTGCCGCCCGCCACCGGGCACTCGGTCCCGCACGGCGCCGAACGTACGGGCCATGCCGCTGCCCATCGCGTGCACACCCAGGACCTCACGCGCGGCGAGCCCGGCGATCTTCTCGACGACTCCGTCGGCGATGGTGGTACGGCCACGGCTGCCCGGAGCGACCGAGCCCCCGGTCCGCGCCACGGGCGACCCGGGAGCGGAGCCGGCACCGGAACCAGTCCCGCCCCCCGAACCGGAACCGGAGCCCGAAGTGCCGGGCCCCTCCGTGGACTTCCCGGAGGTCTTCCTGCGGTCGTCTGCGGCGCTGTCGGACATGGCCTTCACCCTTCCCGGGACGCACAGCATGGAGTTCACGGCCACGGCCGACCAGCAGCCGCTTCCGCCTTCCCCACTATGCGGGCGCTTGGAGGCCACTTCGCGGGCTCCCACCCAATCGAGTGGCCCGCCTACCCGATTCCGCTTCTGTCCCGCGAAGCTGTGCGGCGACGGTCCGTCCACAGCGCACGGACCCCACGAAGACCACGCACGAGACCGCACCCGAGAAAACCGCACCGAGGAAACCGCACGCGAGAAAGAGGAGCACCCATGGCGGGCGACCGCTCTCCGGAACCCCTGTCCGAAGCCGTGCACCGGCGGCTGCGGATGGGCCGGCTGCTACCGCTCGGCGACGCCGCGGACGGCGCCTGGCTCGCCGAGGACGCGGCCGCCGCGGTACTGCGGGCGGCGGCCGAACAGGCGGTGCCGGCCGCGCAGTTGGGGCGGCTGCGCCTGTCGCTCGCCGGCACCGGCGAGCACGGACCGCCCGCGGTGCCACCGCCGCCGACCGCGCTGCCGCACGCGCCGCTCCGGCTGGACGCCGACGTCGCGGCCCCGCCCGCCACACCGCTGCCAGCCGTGTGCGACGCGCTGCGCAGCGCTCTACTGGCCGCCGCCGACGAGCAGTTGGGCCTGCGCGTGGCGACCGCCGAGCTGCACGTGACGGAGCTGCTCGACACCTCGGCGTACGGCGCCGGGCCGTACGCGGGCGACCGGCACACCGGAACCGAAGCGGAACCGGAACACCGCTCCAGGGCGGAACCCGAAGCGGAACGGGAGCCGCCGCCCGCGCCCGCGGACGCCCCGTCCGGACTCGCCACCGCCGAAGCCGTCCTCGCGGTGCCCGGCGTCACCCGGCTCGCGCCGGTGCTGGGACCCGGCGTTCCGGGACGGGGCACGCCCGCCGTCGCCGTACACCGCACCGGCACCGGCGGGGAAGCCCGCGGCGGACGCCATCTGCAGATCCAGCTGGCCGTCGCGGCGGACGCCCGGCCGCTCGACGTGGCCCGCGCGGTGCGCCGGGCGGCGGCGAAGGCGGCGGTCTGGGACGCGGGCGAAGCCGCGGACTCCGGCGGCATCGGCCCGGTGACGGTCGCGGTACTGGTCACCGCCGTCGACCGCCCGGCCGGTCAGGATGCTCGGCGCGGCTGACGCGGCCGACCCGGCGCCGGCGTCCGGCCCGTCAGCCGCCCGTCCCCGCCAGGTCGCGGAAGCAGCGGATCTGCGCCGCCCGCTCGGCGGCCCGCTGCTCGTCGTACGTACGTGAACCCGCGCCCGCCAGCAGCGCCTTGGTCTCGATGACGGCCTCGCGCGGCGCGGCCAGCAGGGCGGCGGTCAAGTCGGCGACCGCGGCGTCGAGTTCGGCGGCGGGCACGACGAGGTTGGCCAGCCCGGTGCGTTCGGCCTCCTCGGCGCGTACGAACCGGCCGGTGACGCACAGCTCCAACGCGCGTGCGTAGCCGACGAGTCGGACCAGCGGGTGCGTGCCCGCCAGGTCCGGCACCAGCCCGAGGCCGGTCTCGCGCATGGCGAACTGCACGTCGTCGGCGCACACCCGCAGGTCGGCGGCGAGCGCCAGCTGGAACCCGGCGCCGACGGCGTGCCCCTGGACGGCGGCGATGCTGATGACGTCCGGCCGGCGCCACCAGGTGAACGCCTTCTGGAAGCCGTCGATGGCAGCGTCTACCTGCTCGTCGGGCTGCTCGGCGAGCGCTTGGAAGAACGGCTTGCCGTCGATGCCGTCCGGCCCGAACAGCCGGCGGTCGAGCCCCGCGGAGAACGAGACGCCCTCCGAGCGGAGCACCACGATCCGCACATCTCCGGGCAGTTGGCTCCCCGCTTCGGTCAACGCCTGCCACAGCGCGGGCGATTGGGGATTGCGCTTGTCCGGATTGGTCAGCGTGACCGTGGCCACGGCTCCGTCCACGGCGAGCCGTACGCCGTCCTTGTCGAGCAGGGTCATGCGCATCCTCCGGTGATCACTCCGCGGTCAGGCATACCGAAGAGTAACCACCGGTGGGGATGCACCGGAATTCGGATCGGGCGACGTCAGGACGAAGCGGACTTCTTGCCCCTCGTCGCACCGCCACGTCCGCGCAGGGTCACACCGGACTCGCTCAGCATGCGGTGCACGAACCCGTAGGAACGTCCCGTCTCTTCGGCCAGCGCCCGGATGCTCGCACCGTTGTCGTACTTCTTCTTGAGGTCTGCCGCGAGCTTCTCGCGCGCGGCGCCGGTCACCCGGCTGCCCTTCTTCAGAGTCTCGGCCACCCGTGCCTCCTCATGGGAAGTGCGCTACGTGACTCTCATGATCACCCCTCCCCCCGGTTATGGCCACCCATTCGGCAAGGTCGATCGAACTGCCGTGGACGGGACCGAGCCGCCCGAGCGGGACGGAATCCCCGATTCCGACCGCCGGCCTCACCGTGGACCGTGGCAGCCGGGCGGGAACAGCCTGGTCAGCGCCGCCAGTTGAGCACTGGCGCGTACAGCACCGCGCGCGTGCCACAAGGCCGCACGCGGGGCGCACGGGCGCGCCGGGGTACGAGCCGTCCTCGCTCAGATGAAGGATCAACGGTCGGCCGAATGATCCAGAAGGGATGGATCACGGTGCGGGGCCCGCGTCGTACGGGCTCCGGACCGTGTGCGGGGGGACACGGACAGTACGGCTCAACGGCCCGCCCGGAGGCGGGAGTTCGGCCGCCGGGCGGCCGGATGCCCGGGACCGGGAGAAGGGACCGGGGAGCGGGGAGCGAGTCAGGCGAGGGCGACCAGGTCCGCGTACTCCTCGCCCCACAGGTCCTCGACGCCGTCCGGGAGCATGATCACCCGCTCCGGCTGGAGCGCTTCGACGGCGCCCTCGTCGTGGGTGACGAGCACGACGGCGCCGGTGAACGTGCGCAGGGCACCGAGGATTTCCTCGCGGCTGGCCGGGTCGAGGTTGTTGGTCGGCTCGTCGAGCAGCAGGACGTTCGCCGAGGAGACGACGAGCGTGGCCAGCGCCAGCCGGGTCTTCTCGCCGCCGGACAGCACGGACGCGGGCTTGTCCACGTCGTCCCCGGAGAACAGGAACGAGCCGAGCGTCTTGCGGATGTCCACCAGGTCCATGTCGGGCGCCGAGGAGCGCATGTTCTCCAGCACCGTGCGCTCGGGGTCGAGCGTCTCGTGCTCCTGTGCGTAGTAGCCGAGCTTGAGGCCGTGCCCGGGGACGACCTTGCCGGTGTCCGGCTCCTCGATGCCGGACAGCAGCCGCAGCAGCGTGGTCTTGCCGGCGCCGTTGAGGCCGAGGATGACCACCCGCGAGCCCTTGTCGATGGCGAGGTCGACGCCGGTGAAGATCTCCAGCGAGCCGTACGACTTGGACAGGTCCTCCGCCATCAGCGGGGTGCGGCCGCAGGGCGCCGGGTCGGGGAAGCGCAGCTTGGCCACCTTGTCCGCCTGGCGTTCGGCCTCCAGACCGGAGAGCAGCCGCTCCGCGCGGCGGGCCATGTTCTTCGCGGCGACCGCCTTGGTGGCCTTCGCCCGCATCTTGTCCGCCTGGGAGTTGAGGGCCGCGGCCTTCTTCTCGGCGTTGGCGCGCTCGCGCTTGCGGCGCCGCTCGTCGTCCTCGCGCTGGACGACGTACTGCTTCCACCCCATGTTGTAGATGTCGACGGCCGAGCGGTTGGCGTCGAGGTAGAAGACCTTGTTGACGACCGTCTCGATCAGGGCGAGGTCGTGGGAGATCACGACGAGGCCGCCGCGGTAGGTCTTGAGGAAGTCGCGGAGCCAGACGATGGAGTCGGCGTCGAGGTGGTTGGTCGGCTCGTCGAGCAGCAGGACGTCCGCGTCCGAGAAGAGGATGCGGGCCAGTTCGACGCGGCGGCGCTGGCCGCCGGAGAGCGTGTGCAGCGGCTGGCCCAGGACCCGGTCCGGCAGGCCCAGGCTGGCGGCGATGGTGGCGGCCTCGGCCTCGGCGGCGTACCCGCCCTTGGTCAGGAACTCGGTCTCCAGGCGCTCGTACCGGCGCAGCGCCTTCTCCCGGGAGGCGCCCTCTCCGCTCGCGATGCGCTGCTCGCTCTCGCGCATCTTCCGGATCACGGTGTCGAGACCGCGGGCGGAGAGGATGCGGTCGCGGGCGAGGACGTCGAGGTCGCCGGTGCGCGGGTCCTGCGGGAGGTAGCCGACCTCTCCGCTGCGGGTGACGGTGCCGGAGGCCGGAGTGCCTTCTCCGGCCAGGCACTTGGTGAGGGTGGTCTTGCCGGCGCCGTTGCGGCCGACGAGACCGACGCGGTCGCCGTGGGCGATCCGGAAGGTGGCGGATTCGATCAGGATGCGGGCGCCGGCACGCAGTTCGAGGCCGGTGGCGGTGATCAACGGACTACTCCAGGCGTAAAGCGTGAGGGCGTACGTACGGACAGGGGTCGAGCGCGTACGTACGGCGCTAGTGAATGAGGGGAGTAGCCATGCGGGCCAGTCTAACGGCGGGCCGCAACGCATTATTCCGGCGCCGGAGAGCCCCGCGGCGACTCCGCCCCGTGCCGCCGCCCCGGGTGCGCGGGCGCCGGAGTCAGTCGCCGCCGGTGTGCACCTGGAACGCCGCGCGGCGTACGGCCTTGGCGAGCGCCGGGTCGGGGTGCGCCGCGGCCAGGGCGACCAGGACCTGGACCGTGCGCGGGTGGCCCGTGGCGCGCACCTCCTCCAGCAGCTTCGGCACCGAGCCCTGCACGGCGGTCTCCAAGTGGTCGACGAGCAGCCGCTGTTCGCCGTGGTCGGCGACGGCCGCGGCGGTGTCCACCCACAGCCAGGTGGCCTCTTCGCGGGTGAGCACTCCGGCGTTGCCGCTGGCCAGGTCCTCCGGGTCGGCGCCGTCCAGCTCCGCGAGCCACAGCAGCGCGTAGGGCCGCAGCACGGGTTCGTCGGCGGCGGCGCGTACGTCGGGCTCGGCGGGGGCGCCGACCACGCGCAGCGCCTCGAAGGCGAGGCTGCGGATGAGCGCGTCCTCGCCGCGCGCTGCGGCGAGGAGTTCGGCGACGGCGGAGGCGGTGGAGCGGGCGGCGAGCCAGGCGCGGTACTCGTCGCGGGCCGGCCCCGGGGTGAGCCCGGCGCAGCCGCGCAGCATGTCCTCGGCGGCGTGCTCGATGTTGCCGGCGGGGCTCTGTGCGGCGACGCAGATCTGCTCCAGCTTCGTCCACACCGCCCAGTTGCCGAGCGGCGTGAGCACGGCCGAGCCCTGGCGTACGCCGGTCTCCTCGTCGGTGCAGCGGGTCAGCGCGCCGACCGCTGCGAGCCCGTCCAGCGCCCAGTCGAGCAGGCCGGGCAGGGCGGCCGCGGCGGTGTCGGCGCCGGTGCGCTCCGCGCGTAGTTCGGCGACGCGCTGCACGAGCAGGTCCTGGAGCGCGGCGAAGGTCATGGGCCCGGCGGAGAGGTGCATCACCGACAGCAACTGCGGTGCGGCCTCGACGACTTCGGCGACCAGGGCGGGGTCGGCGGGGCTGGGCGCGGGGTAGGCGAGGGACCAGGCGTCGAAGAGGGCCATCCAGCCGCGCAGTACGGCGCTGTCGTCGCGTTCCCAGGCGCGCAGCCGCCAGCCGGGGCGGGCGGTGTCCTCGTGGAGTTCGATGAGGCCGGCGAGCCGGGCGCGGTCCCACTCGGCCTGCAGCTGCGCCGGGGTCATGCCCAGCGCCTCGGCCTCCGGGCCGGTTTCCGGACCGGCGCCCGGACCGGCCATCTGGCCCTGCGCGAGCGGCGGTTGGCGGCTCTCGACCCAGCGGGCGAGGCGTACCGCGCCGGCGAGCGCGGAACGGGCCAGCCGGGCCAGTTGCTCGGGCGTGCGCATCCCGTCCGGCAGCGGTGGCACGGGGCGGGCCCGGCGGGCGCTCACGGTGCGCCGGGCGTCGGCGATGGGCCGGCTGGACACGAGCCGGAGCGGATTGTCGCGCGGGGTACGGGACGGCGTCACGGGAGCAGTCTCGGGGTTGAGTGCGGGATTCCCCAAACGGGGTCCCGGAATGGCCTATTCCGCTGCGGGCGCGGGCGATTCCCGCCGCGCGCACGGGAGTTGACGGGGCGTCTCTCCGCCGTACGTACCGCCCCAGGTACCGCCGCGATCGCGTCCGCGCTCGGGGCCGCTGCCGCCCGTGGCGGGCGTCCGCTCCTCCACGTTCCGTACGTCGATACGACGGCCGCGGCCGTCCGTTGACGGCGTCTCATGTCCGCTGCCATCCCCGCACGGTACGGGTCCGTGCTGCGGATCACATCAGCGGGGTGAGGAATCGGCGCAGGCGCTCCTGGTAGGTGCCGGGGTGCGAGTTCCACATGGCGGCGTGCGGTGCGCCGGGGAACGGGCTGAGCGAGACCAGCTCCTCGCTCTCCGCGGCGAAGGTGCGCGAGGCGGCCCACGGGGCGATGTGGTCGTCCGGGCCGTGGAAGATCAGCGTGGGCACGTCGCGGGCGGCGCGCGACGGAGCGGTGCGGCCCCCGCGCGCGCCGTCGCCGGACCCGAACGCGGCGTTGCCGTAGCGGGCCGCCTTGGCCTGTGCGGCGCGCACCGCCAGCGGCAGCAGCGGCTTCGGGGTACGGCCGGCTGCGGCCAGCGCGCGCAGCGTCGCGGGCCAGTCCAGGACGGGCGAGTCGAGGACGAGGCCGCAGATCCGGCCGCGCGGGTCCGCGCCGGCCGCGGCGTCGGGAGGGCCGGAAACGCCTGCGGGCAGGGCGAGTTCGTGTGCCGCGCGCAGCGCCATGGTGGCGCCGCTGGACCAGCCGTGCAGGATGACGCGTACGGCGCCGCGGCCGAGCGCGTAGCGCACCGCCGCCTCGACGTCCCGCCACTCGGAGCCGGCGGCGTAGCGGACGCCGCCGGGCGGCGGCGGGGCGCCCGGATCGCCGCGGTAGCCGAGCGAGAGCACCGGCAGGCCCTTGCGGTGGTAGCCGGGCAGCAGGTTCATCGGCTGCTCGGTGGTGGCGCCGAGGCCGTGCACGGCGATGATCCACACGTCGCGGGTGCCGGGCACGAACCAGCCGGGCAGCGGCCCGAGTTCGCCGGGGACCGACACCTCCTCGTGGTCGATGCCGAGGGCGTCGCGCGGGCCGCCCGCGTACGCCTGCGGGGTCAGCCAGACCCTGGTGCCCACGGTGAGCTGGCCGCGGACGATGCGCTCCAGGCGGCGTACGACGGTGTGCGGTCCGTGGGCCGCCGCGGGCCCTTCGTGCATCACCGGGCCGACGAGCGCGTGGCAGCCGTACCCGGTGAGCCCGTAAGTGCCGGGCAGCCGGGCCGTGGAGGCGGCGCCGCGGCCGAACCCGCCCCGGGGGACGGTGAGTTCGACGCGGTCGTGCTCGACGGCGCGCACGGTCAGCGGCGGTCCGCCGAACCCGGCCGGCAGCGGGCCGCGCGCGGTCGAGGAGTGTGCCGCGGCGGCCGGGTCGGACGGGGCGCGGGACGGGCGCAGCGCGGCTCCGGCGGCGTACCGGCCGGCTGCGACGGCGGCCGCGCCGGCACCCAGTGCGGAGGCGGCGGCGAGCCCCGCCGTGGTACGCAGACGCATCCCGTCAGTGTCGGGGCGTGCGGAGGGCGGCGGCCAGCGGGCGCGGGCGCGGGAGTGACCGGCCGGGCCGGCCGGGGCGTGCCAGGTCGGGGCAGCCGGGCGGGCCGGCCTCGGCGGGTCAGCCGGCCGGCGCGGACGGCGGCGCCGTGGACTCCTGTCCGTACTCCTGGAACTTCCGTGCCACGCGCCGCAGTTCGTCGGGCGGGATCAGCGTGGGCGCCCGGCCGGGCAGCGAGGAGGCGGCGAGCCAGACGCGGCACATCCACTCCAGCTGCGCGGTGCGGTCGTACGCCTCGTCGAGGTCGGCGCCGTAGGTGAGCGTGCCGTGGTTCTGGAGCAGGCACGCGCTGCGCCCGGCCAGCGCCGCCAGCATGCCGGTGGCCAGTTCCTCGGTGCCGTAGGTGGCGTACGGCGCGACGCGTACGGGGCCGCCGAGTGCCGCCACCATGTAGTGCACTGCGGGGAGTTCGTCGACGAGCGTGGAGACGGCGGTGGCGTGCACGGCGTGGGTGTGCACGACGGCGCGGGCCGCGGTGTTGCGGTAGACGGCGAGGTGCATGGGGAGTTCGCTGGTGGGCTTCAGCGCCCCGGCGGTGCGCCGCCCGTCGAGGTCCACGGCGCACAGCTCGTCCGGGCCGAGCCGGTCGTAGGGGACGCCGCTCGGGGTGACGAGCACGGTGTCCTCGCCGACGCGGACGGAGACGTTGCCGGACGTGCCGACGACGAGTCCGTCGGCGACGGTGCGCCGGGCCGTGTCCACCAACTGCCGCCAGGCTTCTCGCATCTGCGGTACCTCCCGGCGCGACTCTACGGCGTGCTCCGGGGGCGTCGCGCGGTGCGGGCGGCCGTGCGGCGGCGGGCGGCGCGGGCCGGGAGGCGTACGCTCGGGGCCGGTTCGAAGGCCCGGTTCCGGAAGCCCCTTCGGAAGCCCGCTCGGACGCCCGGAGAGACACCCGGAGAGGCGGGGAAGCGGGCGCGGCGGACGCGTCACGACAGGCTCGGCGTAGTGACACTCTCGCGTCCGGCTCAGTTCACCCCGCGTTCATGCACCGTCCTTATGTTCAACGGGACATGAATCTTCGAGCGGATTGTGCCTGGTGAATGGAACACATCACGCTTCTCCTCGGCATCGTGATCGTCACGGCCTTGGTGTTCGACTTCACCAACGGCTTCCACGACACGGCCAACGCCATGGCCACCACCATCTCCACCGGGGCGCTCAGCCCCAGGCTCGCGGTGGCGATGTCGGCGGTCCTCAACCTCGCCGGAGCTTTTCTGTCGGTCGAGGTCGCGAAAACCATCTCGGACGGCATCGTCAACGAAGGCTCCGGCATCCGGCCTGAAGTGATCTTCGCGGGGCTGGTCGGCGCCATCCTGTGGAACCTGGTGACCTGGCTCGCCGGGCTTCCCTCCAGCTCTTCGCACGCCCTGATGGGCGGGCTCATCGGCGCCACCGTCGCCTCCGCCGGCCTGGGCGCGGTCAACGGCCAGGTCGTCGTGATGAAGGTGCTCATCCCGGCGCTGGCCGCGCCGTTCGTGGCGGGCATCGCCTCGCTGTGCGCGACGCGCGTGACGTACCGGCTGGCGCGCAGGAGCGACACCGAGCTGACCTCGCGGGGCTACCGCGCCGGGCAGATCACCTCGGCCGCCCTCGTCTCGCTCGCGCACGGCACCAACGACGCGCAGAAGACCATGGGCGTGATCACGCTCGCGCTGATCAGCGGTGGCGCACTGGCCCCGTCCGCCGGTCCGCCGGTGTGGGTCATCGTCTCCGCCGGTGTGGCCATCGCGCTCGGTACGTACCTGGGCGGCTGGCGGATCATCCGCACCATGGGCCGGGGCATCACCGACATCAAGCCGCCGCAGGGCTTCGCGGCGCAGACCGGTGCCGCGGCCACGATCCTGGCCTCGTCGCACATCGGGTTCTCGCTGTCGACGACGCACGTGTGCTCGGGCGCCGTGATGGGCTCCGGGCTCGGCCGCAAGGGCGCCGTCGTGCGCTGGTCGACGGCCGCCCGTATGGTCGCCGGCTGGGCGCTGACGCTGCCGGCCGCCGGGATCGTCGCCTCGGGTGCGGCGCTGCTGGCCCGGCAGGGCGACTGGGGCGTGACCGCGGACGCGGCGCTGCTGGTGGTCGCCGGCGGCGGCATCTGGGCGCTGTCCCGGCGCCGCCCGGTCGACAGCAGCAACGTCAACGACGTGCCGGCTCCCGGGAGTTCGGAGCCCGCCGGGGTCGTCACCACGGCGCTGCAGACCGTCACGCCGCCGCCCGCGGGCAGGACGCTGCCGGCAGACGAGGACGGCGCCGCCGATGCCGCAACGGTCCACCGCGCGGAGGCGGACGCCCGGACGCGCACCGCGCCCACCGTTCCCTGAGTCCGCCGCGGCGTCCGCCGCCGTTTCTCCGACCTACTTCCAACTCCGGCCCGCGGCAGGGCCGTTCGACCGGGACAACAGACCGAGACAAGACGGGACGGTCACGACATGGACATCGACTGGGCAGCACTCGGGCAGGTATTCGGCGTCACCCTCGTCGCCACCGTCGGCCTGGTGGGCGTCTTCACGCTCGGCATCGTCGGCGCCTCGCCGCGCAGGGCCGGCGGGAGCGCGTCCGCGCTCGGGCGCACCGGTGCGTACGTCTGCTTCGCGCTGTGCGCGGCGGCGGTGGCGTACGGCATATCCATCATCGTCGGCAAGTAGCCACGCGGCGGCGGGTGTTCGGCGCCCGCGGCGGACGGCGCCGCCGAGTGGCGGCGCCAACGGCCTTGACGCTGCGCGGAGTTCGGCCCGTACCGGTGAACCCCACCGGTACGGGCCGCAGTTGTGTGCCGGCAGCCGATCGGGTACGGGGCCGCGGCGGAACCCGGGTGTGCCGCCGCGCGCTTCCGTGCGCGGCCCGGTGCGCCCCGCCCGTGTGCCTGCTCACACTCACGCCGTCGCAGGTCAGGGCGAGTTGACGGGGTTTGCCGTCCGTGGTGGACTGCCCGGTGCCCAACGGCGGCAGGAGAGGAAGCCGGTGAGAATCCGGCGCGGTCCCGCCACTGTCAACGGGGAGCGCACCCCCACCACGAGTCACGGCCCGTACGACGGGCTGGAAGGCCGGGGGACGCGGCGATCCGGAAGCCAGGAGACTCTCACCGCCGGTCATGTCGAGCCAGGGCGAGGACCCTGAGTGAGGACACCGCCATGCGTGGCTTGCCCATCGCACACGACGATGCGACCGTGCGCCGCGGCGATACCGCCGCCGTCCGCTGCACCGGCCCCTTTTCTCTCCACCGCTTTTCTTTCCACCGTCCCGTCCGGGCCGTAGCCGCTGCGGCTGCCGGGCCCGCTGCCCCGCCGTGCCTGCGGCGTTCGCCGTCCGTGCGCGGTGCGCGGCGCATCCGCGGCAGGCCCGCGGACGGCGGTCTGCGAGGTGCGTCCGCGGCGCGCTGACGGTGCGGGTGCAGCGCGCCCACGCCTGCGGCGCCGGCCTCGGCTACGCAGCCGACCTGCTGTTCGGCGATCCGGCGCGGAATCATCCGGTGGCCGCCTTCGGGAAGTTGGCCGCCGCCGCCGAGCGCGTCCTGTGGCGCGACCACCGTGCGGCGGGCGCCGTGCACACGGCGCTGTGTGCGGGCGGCGCGGTCGCGGCGGTCGCCGGTACGGCCCGTATCGCGGCCCGTGCCCGTCCCGCAACTCGCCCTGCCCGCCGCGGCGTCGACGGCGAGGCCGGCCTCGCCGCGCTCGCGTTCTCGGCCTGCGTGGTGTGGACGGCGCTGGGCGGCGCGAGTCTGTGCGCGGAGGCGGAGGCCGTGGCCGTCGCGCTGGAGGCGGGCGATCTCGCGGGCGCACGGCGGCGGTTGCCGCACCTGTGCGGCCGCGACCCGGAGGCGCTGGACGCGGACGGTGTCGCGCGTGCCGTCGTGGAGTCCGTCGCCGAGAACACCTCCGACGCCGTGGTCGGCGCCCTGCTGTGGGCCGCGGTGGCGGGCCCGGCCGGTGCGGCGGGCTTCCGTGCGGTCAACACGCTGGACGCGATGGTCGGTCACCGCTCCCCGCGCTACCGCAGGTTCGGCTGGGCCGCGGCCCGGCTGGACGATCTCGCGGGCTGGCCGGGCGCCCGGCTGACGGCGCTGCTGGCCGCGCTGGCGGGCCCGGCCAAGGGCGGGGCGCTGCGCGCCTGGCGGGAGGCGTATGGGCCGGGCGGGCGGCGCCGCCATCCGAGCCCGAACGCGGGCCCGGTCGAGGCCGCCTTCGCGGGCGCGCTGGGCGTACGGCTGGGCGGAACTCTGGCCTACGGCGGGCGGGTTGAGCACCGCCCGGTGCTGGGCGGCGCGGCGGCCAGGGAGGTGCGTACGGACGACATCGCGCGGGCGGTGCGGCTCTCGCGCCGGGTCGGGCTGCTGGCGCTGCTGGTGACGGCGGGCGCGCGACTGGCGGCGGTCCGCGCGGGCGCAACGGCGCTTGGCGGCGGCCGAGTCGGCGCGCGGCCCGGCGCCGGCAGCGGAAGCAGCCGGAACAGCAGAACCAACACAGGCAGGACGAGCGGAAGGGGCGGTCGATGAGCGGGCCGGAGCCGGTGCCGCGGGCGCGCGGGGGCCGGGAGGGCGGCGGACTGCTCGTCGCGGGCACCACCTCCGACGCGGGCAAGAGCGTCGTCACGGCGGGCATCTGCCGCTGGCTGGCGCGCGAGGGCCTGAAGGTGGCGCCGTTCAAGGCGCAGAACATGTCGCTGAATTCGTACGTCACGCGCGGCGGCGCCGAGATCGGGCGTGCGCAGGCCATGCAGGCGGCTGCCGCCCGCGTCGAGCCGGACGCGCTGATGAACCCGGTGCTGCTGAAGCCGGGCGGCGAGAGCAGCAGCCAGGTGGTGCTGCTGGGCGAGCCGGTCGGCGAACTCAGCGCGGGCGCCTACCACTCGGAGCGGCAGCGCGAACTGCTGGGCACGGTCGCCGACTGCCTGTCCCGGCTGCGGCGCAGCCACGACGCGGTGATCTGCGAGGGCGCCGGCAGCCCGGCCGAGATCAACCTGCGCCGTACCGACATCGTCAACATGGGCCTGGCGCGCGCGGCCGGGCTGCCGGCGCTGGTGGTCGGCGACATCGACCGGGGCGGGGTGTTCGCTTCGTTCTTCGGTACGACGGCGCTGCTGGCCGCCGGCGACCAGGCGCTGCTCGCGGGCTATCTGGTCAACAAGTTCCGCGGCGATGTGGCGCTGCTGCGGCCCGGGTTGGAGTCGCTGCGGCGGCTGACGGGGCGTCCGACGCTGGGCGTGCTGCCGTACCGCGACGGCCTCGGCATCGACGAGGAGGACGGGCTGCGGCTGTCGCTGCGCGGCGGTCCGGGCGCGGACTCCGGCGCGCAACAGCCGTACGGCGACGACGTGTTGCGCGTCGCGGTGGTGCCGCTGCCGCTGATGTCGAACTTCACGGACGTCGACGCGCTGGCCGCCGAGCCCGGCGTCGCGCTGCGCTTCACCGACCGGCCCGCCGAACTGGCCGACGCCGACCTGGTGGTGCTGCCCGGCACCCGCGGCACCGTACGGGCGCTGCGCTGGCTGCGCGAGCGCGGGCTGGCGGCGGCCGTGGCGCGGCGCGCGGCCGAGGGCCGGCCGGTGCTGGGCGTCTGCGGCGGCTACCAGCTGCTGGGCGAGCGCATCGAGGACGAGGTCGAGTCGCGGGCCGGCACGGTCGACGGGCTGGGGCTGCTGCCGCTGCGCGTGCGGTTCGCGCCCGGCAAGACGCTGGCACGGCCGGAGGGCTACGCGCTGGGCGAGCGGGCCGAGGGCTACGAGATCCACCACGGCGTCGCCGAAGTGCTGGGCGGCGAGCCGTTGTTCACCGGTGCGGACGGAGAGCCCGCGGACGGCTGCCGGGTGGGCGCCGTACGCGGCACGCACTGGCACGGCTCGCTGGAGAGCGACGGATTCCGGCGGGCGCTGCTGCGCCGGGTGGCGGCGGAGGCGGGCCGCACCGGGTTCGTACCGGCTCCGGACGTCCGCTTCGCGGAGCTGCGCGAGGCCCAACTGGACCGGCTGGGCGACCTGATCGAGGAGCACGCGGACACCGGCGCGCTGCTGCGGCTGATCGAGTCGGGCCCGCCGCGCGGCCTGCCGTTCCTGGCGCCGGGGGCTCCGGAATCGCCCGGGCCGCCGGATTCATCGGGGCCGCCGACCACGCACGTACCGAACGCACCCAACGCACCCGCGGGGGCCTCCAGTTGAGCACTGTCACGAGCACCGGCACGAGCAGCACCGGCAAGGGCGGCACGGGCACGGTCCTGCTGCTGTCCACGTCCGACACGGATCTGCTGGCCGCCCGCGCCTCCGGCGCCGGCTACCGCATCGCCAACCCCAACCGCGTCGACGCCGCCGAGGAGCTGCCCGCGCTGCTGGCGGGCGCGGACGTCGCGGTCGTACGGCTGCTCGGCGGCAAGCGGGCCTGGGAGCAGGGGCTGGCGGTGCTGGCGCGCTCCGGGCTGCCGACCGTGCTGCTGGGCGGCGAGGCGGTGCCGGACGCGGAACTGATGGCGGAGTCGAGCGTGCCGGCCGGTGTGGTCGCGGAGGCGCTGGCGTACCTGGTCGAGGGCGGTCCGCGGAATCTGGCCGAGCTGGCGCGGTTCCTGTCGGACACGGTGCTGATGAGCGGCGAGGGCTTCGAACCGCCAGCTCCCATGCCGGACTTCGGCGTGCACGGCGGCTACGACCCGGCGCCGGACGGCGACCGGACCGGCCGGCCCACGGTCGGCGTGCTGTTCTACCGCGCGCACGAACTGGCCGGGAACACCGCGTTCGTGGACGAGCTGTGCACCGCGATCGAGGAGGCGGGCGGCGCCCCGCTGCCGGTGTACTGCGGCTCGCTGCGCGGCATGGCCCGCGGCGACGCCGACCCCGCGCTGTACGAACTGCTGCGCCGCGCCGACGCGTTGGTGACCACCGTGCTGGCCGCCGGCGGCACCCGGGCCAACGAGGCGTCCGCGGGCGGCGACGACGAGGCGTGGGACATCGGCGCGCTCGCCGAGCTGGACGTGCCGCTGATCCAGGGCATGTGCCTGACCGGCGACCGCACCGCGTGGCACGAGTCGGACGGCGCGCTGTCGCCGATGGACGCGGCGATGCAGGTCGCGATCCCGGAGTTCGACGGGCGGCTGATCACGGTGCCGTTCTCGTTCAAGGAGGACGGCCCGGACGGGGTGCCGGTGTACGCCGCCGACCCGGAGCGGGCCCGCCGCGTCGCGGGCATCGCCGTACGCCACGCCGCGCTGCGCCGCACGCCCAACGGCCGCAAGCGGCTCGGGCTGGTCTTCACCGCCTACCCCACCAAGCACGCACGGGTCGGCAACGCGGTCGGCCTGGACACCCCCGCCTCGGCGGTGCGGCTGCTGGAGGCGCTGCGCGCGGCCGGCTACGACCTGGGCGCGGCGGACCGACTGCCGGGCGACGGCGACGAGTTGATCCACCGGCTGATCGAGGCGGGCGGCCACGACGTGGAGTGGCTGACCGAGGAGCAGCTGGCGGCGGCGCCGGCGCGGGTGCCGCTGACGGACTACCGCGAGTGGTTCGACGCGCTGGAGCCCGGCCTGCGCGAGTCGATCAGGGACGCCTGGGGCGAGCCGCCGGGCGAACTGTACGTCGACGGCGACGACATCGTGCTGGCGTCCCTGCGGTTCGGCAACGTCGTCGTACTGATCCAGCCGCCGCGCGGCTTCGGCGAGAACCCGGTGGCGATCTACCACGACCCCGATATGCCGCCCTCGCACCACTACTTGGCGGCCTACCGCTGGCTCGACCGCGCCTTCGGCGCCGACGCGGTGGTGCACATGGGCAAGCACGGCACCCTGGAGTGGCTGCCCGGCAAGGGCCTCGGGCTGTCGGCCTCGTGCGCGCCCGACGCGGTGCTCGGCGAACTGCCGCTGGTGTACCCGTTCATCGTCAACGACCCGGGCGAGGGCACGCAGGCCAAGCGGCGCGGCCACGCCACCGTCGTGGACCACCTGGTGCCGCCGATGGCCCGCGCCGACTCGTACGGCGACCTGGCCAAGCTCGAACAGCTCCTGGACGAGTACGCGCTGGTCTGCGACCTCGACCCGGACAAAGCGCCGGCGGTGCGCAGCCAGATCTGGACGCTCGTACGGGCCGCGGAGCTGCACCACGATCTGCGGGTCGAAGAGCAGCCCGGCGAGGACGAGTTCGACGAGTTCGTGCTGCACGTCGACGGCTGGCTGTGCGAGATCAAGGACGTACAGATCCGGGACGGGCTGCACGTGCTCGGGCAGGGCCCGGAGGGCGAGCCGCGGGTCAACCTGGCGCTGGCGGTGCTGCGTTCGGCCCAGGTGTGGGGCGGTGTCGGCGGGGCGCTGCCGGGGCTGCGGGCCGCGCTCGCGGAGCACTTCGGGCTGGTGGAGGCCGAGTTGCTGGCGCGGCCGGGCGCCCGCGTGGCGGTGCCGGACGAACTCGTCGCGCTGGCGGGGCGGTTGGGCCCGGGCGGCGGGCCGGCCTCCCGTACGGCCTCGGACGCCGTCGATCTGCTGGAGGCCGTCGCGCGGGCGCTGGCCGAGGAGATGGAGGCGCGCGGCTGGCCGGAGGGCGCGGCGGAGTCCGTTCTCCGCGACGTGCTGGGCTCCGAAGTCGCGGGCGCCGCCGCCGTGTTGGAGTTCGCCGCGCGCGAGGTCGTGCCGCGGCTGGCGCGTACGCCGGAGGAGATCGGCAACGTGCTGCACGCGCTGGACGGCGGCTACGTGCCGGCCGGTCCGTCCGGTTCGCCGACGCGCGGGCTGGTCAACGTGCTGCCGACGGGCCGGAACTTCTACTCGGTGGACCCCAAGTCGGTGCCGTCGCGGCTGAGTTGGGAGGTCGGCAGCGCGCTGGCCGACTCGCTGCTCCAGCGGCACCTGGACGACAACGGCGGCTATCCGCGCTCGGTGGGGCTCACCGTGTGGGGCACGGCGTGCATGCGCACCCAGGGCGACGACATCGCGGAGATCCTGGCGCTGCTGGGCTGCCGTCCGGAGTGGGACGAGGCGTCGCGGCGTGTCACCGGCTTCGAGGTCGTGCCGCTGGAGGAGCTGGGCCGCCCGCGCATCGACGTCACCGTCCGCATCTCCGGCTTCTTCCGCGACGCGTTCCCGCACGTGGTGGGGCTGGTGGACGACGCGGTGCGGGCCGTGGCCGAGCTGGACGAGCCGCCGGAGAGCAACTACGTGCGCGCGCACGCCGACGAGGACACCGCCGAGCACGGCGACCGGCGCCGCGCCACCGCCCGCGTCTTCGGCTCCAAGCCCGGCGCGTACGGCGCGGGCCTGCTGCCGCTGATCGACGCCCGCAACTGGCGCTCGGACGCGGACCTGGCGGAGGTGTACGCGGTGTGGGGCGGCTACGCGTACGGGCGCGGTCTGGACGGGCGGGCTGCGCGCGGCGACATGGAGGCCGCGTTCCGGCGCATCCAGGTCGCGGCGAAGAACACGGATACGCGGGAGCACGACATCGCGGACGCCGACGACTACTTCCAGTACCACGGCGGCATGGTCGCCATGGTGCGGCACCTGACGGGGAGTTCACCGGAGGCGTACGTCGGGGACTCGGCCGTGCCGGACCAGGTGAAGACGAGGACGCTCGGCGAGGAGACGCACCGGGTGTTCCGGGCACGGGTGGTCAATCCGCGCTGGATGAGCGCGATGCGAAGGCACGGCTACAAGGGCGCTTTCGAGATGGCGGCGACCGTCGACTACCTCTTCGGCTATGACGCGACGGCGGGCGTCGTGGACGACTGGATGTACGAGAAGTTGGCCGCCGAGTACGTCTTCGACCCCGAGAACCGCGAGTTCATGCAGCGCTCCAACCCATGGGCTCTGCGAGGTGTCTCGGAGCGCCTGCTGGAGGCCGCCGAGCGCGGCCTGTGGGAGGAGCCGGACCCGGAGACGCTGGAGCAACTGCGGGCCACGTACCTGGAGTTGGAAGGCGAGCTGGAGGGCGGCGAGTGACCTCCTCCGGCACTCCCCCGCCCGGCACGGCCGCCGGCGCACAGGCCATCGACCACGCACCGAAGGAGAGCATCCGGATATGACACTCCGCTATCCGTTCACCGCGATCGTGGGGATGGAGGACCTCCGGCTCGGCCTGCTCCTGAACGCCGTGGATCCCGGCATCGGCGGCGTCCTCGTACGCGGTGAGAAAGGGAGCGCCAAGTCGACGGCCGTCAGAGCGCTGGCCGGGCTGCTGCCCGGCGTCGCGGTCGTGCCCGGCTGCCGGTTCTCGTGCGATCCGGCCGAGCCGGACCCGGGCTGCCCGGACGGGCCGCACGAGAGTGTGGCGAAGGGCGGCACCGCGAGCGAGGAACGGCCCGCGCGGATGGTCGAGTTGCCGGTCGGCGCCTCCGAGGACCGGCTCGTCGGCGCGCTGGACATCGAGCGCGCGCTGGCCGAGGGCGTCAAGGCCTTCGAGCCGGGGCTGCTGGCGCAGGCGCACCGCGGAGTGCTGTACGTCGACGAGGTCAACCTGCTCCAGGACTTCCTCATCGACTCGCTGCTGGACGCCGCCGCGATGGGCGTCAACCACATCGAGCGGGAGGGCGTCTCGGTGCGGCACGCATCGCGTTTCCTGCTCGTCGGCACGATGAACCCCGAAGAGGGCGAACTGCGGCCGCAGTTGCTCGACCGGTTCGGGCTGACGGTGGAGGTCACCGCTTCCCGGGAGGCGGACGAGCGGGTCGAGGTCGTACGCCGGCGGCTGGCCTTCGACGCCGATCCGCAGGGCTTCGCGGCCCGTTGGGCGGACGAGGAGCTGGCGGTGCGCGAACGCGTCGCGGCCGCACGGGAGTTGCTGCCGCGGGTGCGGCTCGGGGACGCGGCGCTGCGCCAGATCGCCGCCGTGTGCGCGGCGTTCGAGGTGGACGGCATGCGCGCGGACATCGTGATGGCGCGTACGGCTGCGGCGCTGGCCGCGTGGGCGGGGCGCGCGGACGTCGCCGCGGAGGACGTGCGGCGCGCGGCGCAGCTGGCGCTGCCGCACCGGCGGCGCCGCAACCCGTTCGACGCTCCGGGCCTGGACGAGGACACGCTCGACGAGGCGCTGCGGCAGCACGCCGGCCCGGACGACGGCGAGGACCCGGACCCGGACGGCCCGGACGGCGGTCCGGGCGACGGCGGCGGCTCCGGCGGCCCGCCGCCGGACGGCGGACAGGACGGCCCGCAGGGTACGGACGACTCCGGCGGTACGGGCGACTCCGCCGGACAGGACGGCACGGACCCGCCGTCCGTGCCCCGACAGGCCCCGCGCGAGCCCGAGTCGGCGCCCTCCGGGGACGCCGACGACGGCGCCCGTACCGCGCCGGGCGGCGAGAAGGCCGGTGAGAAGGCCCCCGCACAGGCCGGCGAACCGTTCCGCGCCCGCACCCTGTCCGTGCCCGGGCTCGGCGAACACGGCACTCTGGGCCGCCGCTCCCGCGCACGCACCGCACACGGCCGCACCGTCGGCTCCCGGCGGCCCCAAGGCGCCCTGGGCAGGCTGCACTTGGCGGCGACGATGCGGGCCGCGGCGCCGCACCAGCGGGCCCGCGGGCGCACCGGGCGCGGGCTGCTGGTGCGCCGAGAGGACCTGCGCGAGGCACGCCGCGAGGGCAAGGAGTCCAACCTCGTGCTGTTCGTCGTGGACGCCTCCGGCTCGATGGCGGCGCGGCAGCGGATGAGCGCGGTCAAGGGCGCGGTGCTGTCCCTGCTGCTGGACGCCTACCAGCGCCGCGACAAGGTCGGCCTGGTCACGTTCCGGGGTGCTCAGGCCGCGGTCGCGCTGCCGCCCACCTCGTCCGTCGACGCCGCCGCGGCCCGGCTGGAGTCGCTGCCGACCGGCGGCCGTACGCCGCTGGCCGCCGGGCTGTTGAAGGCGCGCGACGTGCTGCGCGTGGAGCGGCTGCGCGATCCGGG
>Ga0164243_10002007_pt1 | contig 34085 bp, 40 predicted proteins | sample OricompcompostOP_FD_108781 | JGI IMG/M metagenome (GOLD analysis project Ga0164243, IMG submission 108781) | Organic Plus compost microbial communities from Emeryville, California, USA - Original compost - Organic plus compost (OP) | ecosystem: Engineered > Solid waste > Mixed feedstock >... | reverse complement strand
GGTGTTCCTCGTCCTGCTCGCGCTGTGGTGCCTGCTCGCGCGCGCGATCGGCACGAACGAGAAGGTGACCGAAGGGCTGGAGAAGGTCGAGCACTGGCTCGTGCCGGTGGTGTTCATCGGCCTCGGCGTGTTCATCCTCATCGAGTCCGGCACCCTGGCCCACATCGCCTCGCTGCTGTGAGCGCGGCAGCAACGGCGCCGGCGAGAGATGATGGACCGGTGAAGGTTGAGCTCCTGGTCGTCGACGCGTGTCCGAATGAGGCACCCGCCCGGGACGTGCTGCGCCGGGTCCTGGACCGGGTCGGGGTGAACGTGCCGATCGCGACCGTGGTCATCGCGGACGACGACCAGGCCCAGAGGTATGGCTTCCACGGGTCGCCGTCGTTCCACGTCGACGGGCAGGACGTGTTCCCCGTGCCCGGGGCTCGTCCTGGTGTGGCGTGCCGCGTCTATCCCACGAGCGCAGGTTTGCGCGGTGTTCCTGACGACGAGGCGCTTGCCGCGGCTGTCGCGGCCCGGGCCGCGCGCTGACTGAGCTCGACCGACCTACGGTGTCGGTGCGGGTTCGCGCGAGGCTGTCGGGTGGTGTGGGCGGTGTCGTCGCATCGCCCAGATCGTGAGCGGTGTCCCGATCGCGGCGGGCAGGAACCAGAACGACCAGGCGGGCAGCCGTTCCCACACCGGCAGGTGTGGTCCGTTGTCGACGTAGAACGCCGTCAGCATCGCGATGTACGCCAGACCCATCCACGCGATGTGCGCACCGTCGCTGCCGCCACGGCGCCGGTTGCGCCAGCCAAGCAGCACGGCGGCCAGGGCGACACCTCCGAGCACGGCCAGATGGACCGTGGCGGGCCAGCGGATCACCACCATGACGACCATCGACCCGAAGAGGGCGACGATCCCGCCGAGGAAGACTCGCCCTGCCGCGACGTGCCACCGCCCGCCCTTGCGCGCGAGCATCGCGACCAACCCCGCAAGGACCGACGTCACCCCCGCGGCGACGTGCACCAGCAGCGCAAGGTCGAACACCGGGCCCGCGTCCGGCTCCGGTAGCCCTGGAATGTCGATCACGGTCACCTCCGGCGTCCGAGCGCCCCCGGTCGCCTCAGCGTCTCACCCTCGCCACGTCTTTGGTCACTTCCCACAAGGTTGTCCGACGCCGCAGAACCGACCGTTTCTCGGACACCACGGCCGACGTCGCGACACGCCGAGAGAACATGTGGCAGAACTAGTGTCCGAAAACCCCCGGTGTCGCAGAACTCAACCCGGGGGTTTTCGCTACCGTCACGCCATGGCACACACCTACGGGTACGCCCGGGTCTCCACCACCGCGCAGAACCTCACCGCCCAGGTCGACGCGCTCACCGGGCCAGGCGGGGTCGACGTGCGCGACGTCATCGTGGAGAAGGCGTCCGGCCGCCGCGAGGACCGTCCCGAGCTCGCCCGCGTCCTCGCGCAGTTGCGCGAGGGGGACACGCTCGTCGTGACGAAGCTCGACCGGCTCGGCCGGTCCGCCGCGCACGTCGCCCGCCTGGTGCGCGACCTCGACGAGCGCGGCGTCACGCTCCGGTCGCTCACGGAGACGATCGACACCTCGAGCGCGACCGGCCGCCTCATGGTGCACGTGCTCGCTGCCGTCGCGCAGATGGAGGCCGACCTCGCCCGAGAGCGCACCCTCGACGGTCTCGCCGCTGCACGCGCCCGTGGTCGCGTCGGCGGCCGCCCCAGCGTGATGACGCCCGAGCGGGTCGCGGCCGCGCGGGTCGCCCTCGCCGGCGGGCAGTCCCGTGCCGCCGTCGCCCGCGCTCTCGGCGTCTCCCGAGACACGTTGTACCGCCACTTGGCTGAGGTCACCGCACCGTGACGGGGTCACTCGACCTTGAACGGGCCCGCATGTGGGTCTAGAAAGTTCAGCGGCTCGGGCGCAACTCTCGCCTGCGCGTCCCGCAGTCGTCCGTAGAGGTCTTTGCGCTCGTCATACGATCCGTCCAACGACACCCAGTTGAACCCGCTGATGTCTGAGATGGGTCGCGTCGTCTCCGACTGCACAAAGATCGTTCGCCCGGGATCCGTCGCGAACGCGATACCGGCCTCGAGCAGCACGTTCTGCCGTGGCTGTCCCGAGACGGGCTCGTCTGCTGCGCCTGGCCGGGTGAACCTCGGATCGAGTCGAGCTTGATCGTCGGGCGAGAAGATCACGATGATGGCTCCCGCACCCGCCATCCCTGCCCTCACGATGTCGTAAGTGTGCGGCTGCGGGTTTCCTGTCAGAGCGCGGGCATCCGACCAAGCCATCGGACGCAAGCCGATGAAAAGCAGGAACGACGTCAGCACGTTGACAGGGCGGGTGTCCTGGCCGTGAACGATGAACACCCGGCTGAGGTCTCGCGTGGGGGAGGGGTCGATGGGCACGGGATCCTCCTGCGGGGCGGTGACCTGGTGGATGTGGTCCGTGAGCGGGCGGGACGGGGAAGGCTGCGCGTTCGTTGTGCCGGGCAGTTCAAACCCCTCATCGCCAAGGGTGATTCCGTGGGGGTCGAGTAGTCGCTTCTTGAGCTGCTTGTAGTTGCTGCTCTCGCGACGCCACTGTGCGCCGGGGCTGTCTACGTAGATGTAGTTGAGCATCTCGAGGACCACGGGGTCAGGCTCGGGCCCGTCGAAGATCTGGCCGATGAGCGCGGCCGCGCGCGTGGCCTTTGGCACCGTCGAGTCGGTCGTGTACTCAAGTCCGAGCTCGAATGTGTCCAGTTGTGCGTGGGTGAGTTCCCCGAGCATGTCGGCCAGGAGCCGGCGATCGGGCCGGGTGAACACAGATGGCATGGCGCAACGATAGGCGCGGCCGCCGATCTTGGACGGATCTTGTTGACCACGGTCTGAGCGCGCCCTACCCGTCGCGTCCCGGTGCTCGAGGTACTACCGCAGTTGCGCGGCGTCGCCCACGGCGAACGTGCGAGAACCGCGGGGTCGTTCCACGGTGGTCTGACCACCGACGGAGAGGGGCACCCCGTGGCCGTGACGATCGAGGTCTACCACCAGGATGAGCAGTGGCACGTGCGCCGGCAGGGCGAGCGTGAGCCGCTGTCGAATCACGCGAAGAAGGACGACGCGGTCGCGGCCGGGCGCGCGGCCGCCGAGCGTGAGAGGGCCGAGCTCGTGATCAAGAACCTGGACGGGACGATCGCGCAGAAGGACTCCCACGGGCATGACCCGCGCAACGTACCGGGCTGAGCCATGGCCGGCGCGAGGGCGATGCCGTACGACGTCGCCCTCGCGCGCGCCGTCGAGCAGATCCCCGCGCCGAGCGCGCTCGAGGGCGGCTGTCGCTATGAACCGAAGTGGGACGGCTACCTTCACTGAACTCCGGTCGCCCGCGCGGCACCGGGAACGATGGTGTCCGCGAGCTGCCGTATCGGATCGACGAAATCGCCATCCGACGATAACATCGCTATATGGCGATTATAGATGCCCCGGTGGATCGTGAGCTCGACGTCGCAGCTACTGCCGTGTACGCCGAGCTGTTCCACGCGTTATCGGAGCCCACGAGGTTGGCGATCGTGCAGCACCTGGCGGCCGGCGAGCATCGCGTGCGTGATCTTGTGGAGCACATGGGGCTTGCGCAGTCGACGGTGAGCAAGCATCTGGCGTGCCTGCGCGAGTGCGGGCTGGTCACGGTCCGTGTGGAGGGTCGGGCATCGTGGTTCTCGCTGTCCGAGCCTGACCTCTTGGCGGGCTTGTTCTCGGGGGCGGAGCGCCTGCTCGGTGCCACGGGGGAACAGGTGCGACTGTGCTCGCACTTGGTGCACCCGATGGCCGCTGCGGGGGGTGAGTCCTGATGGGCGCGGGGCACAGCCACGGCGTGAGCGAGCCAGGGTCGGGCAGTAGTCGATCTCTTCGGCGCCGGCTCGCCGTCGTGTTCGGGTTGACGGCGACGGTTGTGGTGGCGCAGGCGATCGGGTCGTGGGTCACCGGCAGTCTGGCGCTGTTGACGGATACCGCGCATGCGCTGACGGACGCGACGGGCCTGCTGGTGGCGTTGATCGCGGCGACCTTGATGCTCAAGCCCGCGAACAAGCACCGGACCTGGGGTTTTCGGCGGATCGAGGTCATCGCCGCGCTGGCTCAGGCGACGTTGCTGATCGTCGTTGGCGTCTATGCCGCGATCGAGGGCGTGCGACGGCTGGTGGAACCCCCGGAGGTCGCGTCGACGGAACTCCTCGTCTTCGGCGTCATCGGCCTGGTGGCGAACATCACGGGGATTGTGGTGCTGTCCTCGAGCCGTGGTGCGAACTTCAACATGCGCGCTGCGTTCCTCGAGGTCCTCAACGACGCGCTCGGCTCGGTCGGGGTGATCGTGGCGGCGATCGTGATCGCGACGACGGGCTTTCAGCGCGCGGACGCGATCGCGGGTCTGTTCATCGCCGCTCTGATCGTGCCCCGGGCGGTCACGATCATGCGTGAGACGACGGGGGTGCTGATGGAGTTCACGCCCAAGGGGCTCGATCTGGACCAGGTGCGTGCCCACATCCTGGGGCTTCCCCACGTGCGTGACGTGCACGACTTGCATGCCTCGACCGTGGCGACCGGGTTGTCGACGATCTCTGCGCACGTGGTCGTGGACGACGGGTGCTTTACCGACGGGCATGCCCCGGCGATCTTGCATGACATCCGTGAGTGTGTGGCCGAGCATTTCCCGGTCTCGTTGGAGCACTCGACGTTCCAGCTCGAGACCGAGGCGCTGCGTGAGCATGAGCCGGCCGGCACACGACACGCGTGACCGACGCTGTACCGGTTCCGGGTTCAGCGGGCGTCGTTGAGGCGGCGTAGATACTCGTTGTAGGCGTCCAGATCGGGATCGCCGTACTGGTCGATGCGCGTGTCAGCGGCGCGGGTCCGCCGGGTTTCGTCCTTGTTCCAGCGCACGAAGATGATGAGCAGCATGATCAGCGAGGGCAGCTCGCCGTAGGACCAGGCGAGCGCGCCCGCGGTGCTCTGGTCGGCGAGCACGTCCACTCCCCATGACTGCGGGGGATGGGTAAAGGCTGAGACGAGGGGTGCGCTGGCCATCATGACGATGACGCCGAAGAAGGCGTGGGTCGGCATCTCGATGAACATGTCGGCCGCCCGCCCGAGGTGGCCCTGGGGGCGGGGGAGCGGGTCGCGGGAGAGTACCGGGACGGTGAACAACAGGCCTGCGACGAGGAAGAGTAGTTCCAGCGATAGGTGCCCGCCCCAGCTCTGCAGAAGGTCCCCGGCAAGCGGGCTCAGGTAGAGGGCGTAGAAGCACAAGAGAAACAGGGGGATCATCAGCGCGGGGTGCAGCAGCACACGTCCCGGCCACGAGCGCAGGCCCCAACGAGCGGCACCGAGCACGCGGCGCCCGACCCGGTTGTGCGGGGTAGCGCGCAGCAGCAGCGTGCCGGGACTTCCCAGCACGAGCAGGGGCGGGACTGCCATCATGAGGGTGAGCTGCTGAAACATGAACACCGAGTACATCTCGAGGCCGTAACCCTCGACCCCGGCGCCCATGACGACGACGAGGACGGCGCACCCGGTCAGGAAGGACAGGGTCGCCCAGGGTGACCAGCGTCGCCCGGAGGTCCAGACGCGTACCGCTCCTGTGAGGTAGAGCCCGGCCGCGATCAGGGCGATGACGGGGATCACCGGGATGGGTTGCAGGGTCGGTGCCAGGAACGTCTCCCATGACGGGGGCTCGGTCGGCAACCACACCGGGCCCTCGAACTCCGTGGACACGAACCCGGACACGCCGTATCCCTTCACTGCGCGGATGATCGCCCGGACCGTAGCAGAACCGTCTGCGCACACCGCTCCGGAAGCATCCAGCATGTACCTCTATCATCGGGCACGCCATGGTCACCGCGACTCGTCACCGCGTCGGCGCAGCCGCCCTGCGCGCTGTGCTGGTCGTCGTGCTGCTCGCGCTCGCCGGACTGCTCGGCACGACCGTGCTCGAGTCCGATGCGCCGGCCGCGGCCGCGCACGCCGCGTCCTTCGTTCAGGCGGATGGTCCAGCCCTCCAAGATGCGGCGCAACCGACCGACCAGCAAGACCCGGGACACATCGACGCGCTGACCTTGTTGTGCCTGTGCGCCCTGATCGTCCTCGGTGTCGTCCTGCTCGCTCGTGGTTCCTTGCTGCATCGGCTCGTGCCCGGACATCTCCAGCGTGGGCGACCGATCCCTATCTCGGCGGTCGTGATGCTGCCCTCGTCGAAGCCGCTGACCTGGGGCGTGTGCCGGACATAGTCGTCCGCCGGCGAGGGATTGTCCCCTCGCCACCGCATCCCCTGGCCGAACGGGCACCGCCAGCTCTAGCCAACCGCCACACTCGTGCAACTGCGCGAGAGCGTCTGCCGCGCGCGTGATCCGCGCCGAACGCGGCGCGGAGCGAGCGAGTGCCGCCCCGGTGCCCTGCACCCGTGGCGTACCCCTTCGAGGATCCCGATGGAGCTCTCCAACCTGAGCGTGCTGTTGGTGTGGTCGAGCGCAACAGCACTGGTGATCGCCCTGATCGCCTTCGCACTCGACCTCGCCCAGCACGCCGAACGCCGCGTCCACCCCGCCCCCACCGACGCAACCGATGTCCTGGCTCCGCGTCGTGCAGCCGGTATCGCGATGGCGACCACGTGGCTCGCCACCGCGCTGCTGGCCGCGGCGATCGTGCTGCGCGGCCTCGCTGCCGGCAGGACACCGTGGGCGAACATGTACGAGTTCACCCTCGTAGGGACGCTCGCGGCCCTGGCCGCGTTCGTCCTGCTCAACCTGCGCCGAGACCTGCGGTTCGCCGGTGCGTTCATCTCCAGCACGGCCGCTCTGTTCCTGGTACTGGCGCTGAACGCCTTCTACACCCCCGCGACAGGGCTGTTCCCGGCCCTGCAGTCGTACTGGCTGGTGATCCACGTCGGTGTCGCAATCGGCGCAACCGGCATCTTCACGGTCGCCTGCATCCTTTCCGCCTTGCAGCTGCTGCGTGACCACCGTGAGGACGGCGGCGTTGTGCTCGGGCGACGGTGGTGGCGCTGGCTCGACGTGATGCCGGCCCCGACAGAGCTGGAGTCCATGGCATTTCGGCTCAACGCCGTCGGCTTCGTCGCCTGGACGTTCACCCTGATCGGCGGGGCGATCTGGGCCGAGAGCGCCTGGGGCCGCTACTGGGGATGGGACCCCAAAGAGGTATGGACCTTCATCATCTGGATCGTCTACGCCGCCTACCTGCACGCGCGCACCACGCGCGGATGGACGGGCCGTCGCGCCGCGTGGCTCGTGCTGGTCGGGTTCGCCTGCGTGATCTTCAACTTCACGGCGGTCAACCTCCTCATCAACGGCAAGCACTCCTACTCCGGGCTGACGGCCGGATGAGTATGATCACCACCACGCAACATCAGGTCGTCGTCATCGGCGGTGGCCAGGCTGGGCTCGTGACCGCGGCCCTGCTCGCCCAAGCGGGGACGGACTACGTCGTCGTGGACGACCAGCGTCGTGTCGGAGAGTCCTGGGCGCGACGCTGGGACTCTCTTCGGCTCGTGACCCCGGCCCGGTACGCCACCCTGCCCAGCTTCGCGTCCCCCTGGCCACCGGACTACTTCCCCACGAAGAACGAGGTCGCACGGTACCTGGCCGTCTACGCAGCCCACCACCAGCTGCGCGTTCGGCACAGCTTCCGTGTCGAGCAGCTCGAGACGGACCGCGCCGGCGCTTTCATCGCCTCCGGACCCGCGGGCGTGATCGTCGCGGCACAGGTCGTCGTCGCCACCGGCGCCTACCAGAAGCCGTGGATCCCCAACGCCGCGCGAGGAGCAGACCCGGGACTCGTCCAGCTGCACTCGGACGACTACCGCACTCCCGCCGCCACTCCGGGCGGGCGGGTGCTGGTCGTGGGGGCAGGAAACTCGGGCGTGCAGATCGCGCTCGAGCTCGCCCGCGCCGGGCGTGAGGTGCACCTCGCGTGCGGCGGGCGCCTGCGCAGCGTGCGACAGGTCATCGCGGGCAGAGACCTGTTCTGGTGGATGACCCGTACCGCCATCATGCGGGCCTCGGCCGACGGCCCGATCGGACGGCGCTTGCCCACCACCGACCCGGTGATCGGGATCAGCGAGTCCGACCTGCGCTCTGCCGGGATCGTGCTGCGCGGGCGCGTGAGCGCTGTCACCGGCACCAAGGTGACGTTTGCCGACGACTCGGCCTGGGAACCGGACACGATCGTGTGGGCCACCGGGTACCGGCCGGACGATGCCTGGATCACGATCCCCGGCGCCCTGGGCGCGGACAAGGCCCTCCTGCACGACGAGCACCGCAGCCGCATCCCGGGGCTTCATGTCATCGGACGACCGCGGCAACGCACACGCGGGTCGTCCCTCCTGGGGTTCGTCACAGACGATGCCCAGCGGATGGTCCGCTTCCTGACCAGCTGCCCACCGCGGAGCACAACCGCTACCAGTACGAGACGAAGCGAGTCATGAACATCCCCTGGACCGCGATCATCGCCGGCATCGTGCCCTCCATCGGCGTCGGCCTGCTCTTCTGGCTCGCGATGCGCGCCATCGTCCACGCCGACCGCAACGAGCGCAGAGCCTTGGCCGAGCTCGACCGCCAACAGGCCGCTGTCACCGAACCGAGCCCGGACAACCCGCCCTTGGCCGCACCCGACGCCACACCCCAGGACGTCGTCGACCCACCCGACAACCCGCACGTCCACGACCACCGAGGAACACCATGACCACCCGACGCATCCTCCAGTCCGTCCTCCTGCTCGGCGTCGCCGGCCTGATCGCGATCCTGGTCTGGTTCATCCTGTCCTCGGGCACCGACGACACCGACGCCGAAGCGGCGACGCAGGGCGGTGACCCGCAGGTCGTGCGCGATGACAGCCACGTCATCAATCAGGCACCCGACGAGAAGGCCGTCCTCGTGGAGTTTCTCGACTTCGAGTGCGAGGTGTGCCGCGCCTACTACCCGACCGTCGAACAGCTGCGCGAGCAGTACAGCGACGAACTCACCCTCGTGATCCGCTACTTCCCCATCCCCTCCCACGCCAACGCGAACAACGCGGCGATCGCGGTCGAGGCCGCCGCACGGCAGGGCGAGCTCGAGGCGATGTACCAGCAGATGTACGCCACCCAGGCAGATTGGGGCGAGGCTCGCGACTCCAAGGCGCACGTGTTCCGCGGGTTTGCCGAGGAGATGGGCCTGGACATGGCGCAGTACGACGCCGACGTGGCCGACGCCGACGTGACAGCTCGTGTCCAGCGCGACTTTGACGAGGGTGTGCGGCTGGGTGTCCAGGGCACCCCGACGTTCTTTCTCGACGGCGAGAAGGTCAGCGTCGAGAACCCGGGCGACCTCACGCGAGCCGTCGAGGCCGCACTCGCCCCGTGAGCATCACCGAGACGGTCTTCGCCGGCGACCTGCTGCTGGCCGTCCCGCTCGCGACGCTCGCCGGGCTGGTGTCCTTCGCCTCGCCCTGCATCCTGCCGCTGGTGCCGGGCTATCTCGGCTATATCGGGGGGCTGGGGCGGGAGACCACTCGTCGTCGGATGCTGCTCGGGGTGGGGTTGTTCATCGCAGGGTTCACCGTCGTGTTCGTCGCCTACGGTGCTCTCTTCGGAGCGCTGGGGTCGTGGCTGGTGCAACGTCAGGACGTGCTGATCCGGGTTCTGGGCGCCCTGGTAATCATCATGGGGCTGGTGTTCGTCGGGCAGGTCGGGCCCCTGCAACGTGTAGTGCGCCCATCCTGGACGCCCCGAGTGGGGATCGCCGGGGCGCCCGTGCTCGGGTTGGTGTTCGGGCTGGGATGGACGCCGTGCCTGGGGCCGACGCTCGTGGCCATCTCGGCGCTGAGCGTGGACGCCGGCACGGCCGGACGTGGGGCGCTGTTGGCCCTGGCGTACTGCCTGGGCCTGGGCGTGCCCTTCGTGCTCGTCGCGTGGGGGTTCGGCTGGGCCCAACGCTCTATGACGTTCCTGCGCCAGCACCTGCGCGCCATCAACGTCGCCGGTGGCTTCATCCTCGTGCTCATCGGGATCTCGATGGTCACAGGGCTGTGGACCGCGTTGATGACGACGATGCAGGGCTGGGTCGGCGGCTTCATCACCCCGATCTAGGCGCCGACCATTCGCACTGGTTCGCTGGGCCTGCGGGGTCAGTGAACGATCGCGTTGGGCGTTGGCCGTTCGGCGTTCGCGGACGTGGTCGGAAGGGCCGGGAGTGACGCAGTGCCTCGCGCTGCGCGGATGCCGTTGAGAATGACGACGACCTCGGCGATCTCGTGGACGAGGACGACGCCGGCAAGGCCCAGCACGCCGAAGAGGGCGAGCGGGAAGAGCACGACGATGATTGCCAGGGCGAGCACGATGTTGGCCGTCATGATCCGTCGGCCCCGCCATGCGTGCGCCAGACCCTGCGGGACCAGACGCAGGTCGGTCCCTGTGAACGCGATGTCCGCGGACTCGATGGCAGCGGCGGACCCCCCGACGCCCATCGCGATCCCAACGTTTGCCGCGGCGAGGGCCGGAGCGTCATTGACGCCGTCGCCGATCATCGCGGTCGGGACGCGCTCGGAGGACCCGCGGACGGCGGCCTCCTTGTCCTGAGGCATCTGGGCCGCACGCACTTCCGTGATGCCGGCCTGGGTGGCCAGCGCCTGGGCGGTGCGCTCGTTGTCACCGGTGAGCATGGTGACCGACACGCCGTCCCGTGTGAGTCGTCGCACGGCGTAGGCGGCCTCGGGTCGCAGCTCGTCGCGGATCCCGAGGAGAGCGACCGGGTCGCTACCTGCTGCCACGACGACCACGGTCATCCCTTGCTCTTCGAGCGTGAGCGCGGCCGGGCCGAGAGAGCCGGGGTCGATCCAGCGCGTGGTGCCCACGCGTACCTTGCGCCCGTCGACCATGCCGCGCAGGCCCCGGCCGGGGAGCTCCTCGACGTCGTCGGCTATGGGTGGGCGGGGGGTGGTGGCCAGGATCGCCGCGGCGAGGGGGTGCGTGCTGCGTGCCTCGAGCGCGGCGGCCAGAGCGAGCGCCTGGTCGCGGGTGGTGCTGGGGCTCGTCACCACGTCGACGACCTCGGGCCGGTTGCGGGTCAGCGTTCCCGTCTTGTCGAAGGCGACAGCACGGACGACGCCGAGCTCTTCGAACGCGGCGCCGGACTTGATGATCATCCCGAAGCGGCTCGCGGCGCCGATCGCGGAGATGACCGTGACGGGCACCGCGATGGCCAGCGCGCACGGTGATGCCGCGACGAGCACGACCAGAGCGCGCTGAGTCCACAACCCGGGGTCGCCGACGACATAACCCCACACGACGACGAGGGCGGCGACGACGAGGACGATCGGCACGAGGGGTCGAGCGATGCGGTCGGCAAGCCGTGCACGCTCGCCCTTGCGGGCCTGCGCCTCCTCCACGAGCCGAACGATCGTCGTCAGGGAGTTGTCCTGACCGTCCGCGGTCGCCTCGACGAGCAGCGCGCTGCTGCCGTTGATCGCCCCAGCGGGTACCTGGTCGCCGGGACCGACCTCGACCGGGATCGACTCTCCGGTGATCGCGGACGTGTCCATCGAGCTGCGCCCCTTGGTGACGACGCCGTCGGTCGCCAGGCGTTCGCCGGCTCGGACCACCAACACGTCCGTCTTGCGCACGGCCGACGCCGAAATCTCCACGTCGCCGGTCACGCGAGAGACGCGAGCAGTGGCGGGCATGAGATCGAGCAGGGCGCGCAGTCCGTGCTTGGCGCGGTCCATCGCGCGGTCCTCCAGCGCCTCGGCAATGGAAAACAGGAACGCCAGCGCGGCGGCCTCTCCGACATGGCCGAGCGCGACGGCACCGACCGCGGCGATCGTCATGAGCAGCCCGACCCCCAGCTTGCCCCTGGCAAGGCGGCTCACTGCTCCGGGCACGAACGTCCAGGCGCCCGCAAGCAGGCTTGCGCCCTGCACCACCACGGCCGGCGTCTCCAGACCGGACCACTCAAGGGTGTACCCGACCGCGAGCAGCACACCGGAGACCGCGGGCAGGAGCAACGCCCGGTCGCGCCACCATGGCGTCAGCTCCTCGTGCCCGTCATCGTCCTTGAGCTGCTGCGACGACGCGCTACCCGCGGGGGCCGGTGCCGGCTGCAACCCCAGCCCGGTAGCCGGCGCGGGGCGCCCCTCGACCTCGTCTCCGCCGCAGCACTCCCGACTCACTGAACACTCCCGCACGTCATGAAGTCCGGGAAGGTTTCTGGCGGCGTCATGGGCTTGCGGCCCTCCAGGGCCATGGACTCGATGAAGGTCATGAGCAGGTGCACCCCTCGGGCGAGCAGCAGGTCGGGTCGACGGTGACGACGAGCTTGAGCAGGTCGTCCAGCGCCGGCGCGAGGTGGGAGTCGGCGAGCCGGTACCACGTGCGGCGCCCGTCCGGGATCGCCTCGACCAGACCGCACCCGCGCAGGCACGCGAGCTGGTTCGACATCACCTGGCGCGAGACCCCGAGCGCGTCCGCGAGGTCGGACGGGTAGGCCGGAGCCTCGCGTAGCGACAGCATGATCCGGGCCCGCGTCTCGTCCGATAGGGCGTGGCCGAGCCGGGCGAGTGCCGCGGTGTGGGTGAGCGTCACCGTCTCCATGGAACCGACAGTACACGTAACCGTGTACTGCACCTAGGCGCAAACCATCGATAGGAACCGGTTATTATCGATCGGTGTCGATCATAGATTCTGAGGTGTGTGCGGCGAGCACGGTGGACGTCGAGCCGGCGGTGGCGTTGTTCCGCTCGTTGGGGGATCCGGCGCGGTTGGCGATCGTGCGCCGGCTCGCGTCCGGGGAGGCGCGGGTCGCGGAGCTGACCAGAGATCTGGGTCTGGCGCAGTCGACGGTGTCCTCGCACGTGGCGTGCTTGAAGGACTGCGGTCTGGTCACCGGGCGCATGGAGGGCCGGCGGGTGTTCTACTCCCTGGCCCGCCCGGAGCTGCTGGACCTGCTGGGCGCGGCCGAGACGTTGCTCGCGGCGACGGGCAGCGCCGTGGTGCTGTGCCCGACGTACGGCGTGGACGGGCAGGTGTCGGCGTGCTGAGCACGATCGCGGCCGCGGCCGGGTTGTTCGTCGCGACCAACATCGACGACATCGTCGTGCTCACGGTCTTGTTCGCGGTGGCCGCGCGCGGGACGTCGCGGCTGCGCGGGTGGCAGATCGTGGCCGGGCAGTACCTCGGCCTGGTCACGCTGATCGCGGTCAGCTTCCTGGCCGCCCTGGGCCTGACGATCGTGCCGGACGAGTGGGTCGGGCTGCTGGGCCTGATCCCGCTCGCGATCGGTGTCCTGGCGTTGGTGCGCACGCTGCGTGGGCAGGACGACGACGATGAGGCCGAGTCCGCGCTCAAGGCCGTCGGGCTGCTCGGCGTCGCCGGCATCACGATCGCCAACGGCGGGGACAACATCGCGATCTACACCCCGGTGTTCCGCACCATGTCCACCACCGACGCCCTGGTCACGATCGTGGTGTTCCTCGTCCTGCTGGCGCTGTGGTGCCTGCTCGCGCGCGCGATTGGCACGAACGAGAAGGTCACCGAGGCGCTGGAGAAGGTCGAGCACTGGCTCGTACCGGTGGTGTTCATCGGTCTTGGCGTGTTCATCCTCGTCGAGTCCGGCACCCTCGCCCACATCGCCAGCCTGCTGTGACCGACCCCGGACCGGTCCGCCGGGACGTCGTCGTGGTCGGAGCGGGACAGGCCGGGCTCGCGCTCGGGTATCACCTGACCCGCGCCGGCGTCGACGTGCTGCTGTTCGAGCGGGCCGAACGGGTCGGGGCGAGCTGGGCGAGGCGGTGGGACTCGTTGCGCCTGTTCACCCCGGCTCGGTACGACGCTCTGCCCGGCGCCGCGTTCCCCGCCGACCCGTGGTCCTACCCATCCAAGGACCAGGTGGCCGCCTACCTCGCGGACTACGCCGCCCGGTTCGACCTGCCGGTGCGCGCTGGCGCCGACGTCACCGGCCTTGAGGGCGGCACGGGGGACTTCCGTATCCACCTCGCGACTGGCGAGCAGATCGCCGCCGCCCGCGTGGTCGTGGCCACCGGCGCGTTCGGCCGTCCCTGGACGCCGGCGTTCGCGGCTGAGCTTGACCCGGCCGTGGTCCAGGTCCACACCGACGACTACCAGCGCCCGGACCAGCTCCCGCCCGGCCCGGTGCTCGTTGTCGGCGGCGCGAACTCTGGACGCCAGATCGCGCTCGAGCTCGCCCGAGCCGGCCGGGTCGTGCACCTGTCCGAGGGCGCGCGGCTGCGCGAGCTGCCGCAGCGACCGCTCGGACGCGACCTGTTCTGGTGGCTCACCACCACGCGCGTGATCCAGGCCCCGGCGACGTCGTTCGTCGGTCGGTGCCTGCGGGCGAACGAGCCCGTGATCGGCACCCCGCGACGAGCCCTGCGCGCGGCCGGCGTGACCTTCCACCCCCGGGCCTTGGTTGCCGACGGCGGCACGGTTCAGTTCGTCGACGGTGAGAGCGTCCAGCCTGCGGCCGTGGTGTGGGCGACCGGGTACCGGCACGACGACTCCTGGATCACCACTCCAGGGGCCCTCGACACTCGCGGAGCGCTCGTCGTCGACGATGGCACGACCCCCGTCCCCGGGCTGTACTCCCTCGGGCGTCCATGGCAACACGACCGCGGCTCAGCCCTGCTCGGCTACGTCCATCGCGACGCCGAACGCCTCGGGCTGCGACTCACGAGACGATGATGGACTCATGAGAGTCGAGCTCCTGGTCGTCGATGCGTGCCCGAACGAGGCGCCCGCCCGGCAGGCGCTGCGCCGGGTCTTGGACGGGGCCGGCATCGACGCGCCGATCGCGACTGTGGTCATCGCTGACGTCGACCAGGCGCAGAGGCGTGGCTTCCACGGGTCGCCCTCGTTCCACATCGACGGACAAGACCTGTTCCCCTTGCCTGGGGCTCGTCCTGGTATGGCGTGCCGCATCTACCAGACGAGCGCCGGCCTGCGCGGTGTCCCCGACGACGAAGCGCTGGCCACCGCTGTCGCGGCCCTGGCCACCCGCTGACCCCTCCTACCGACCGGAGTGGGGGAGAGGGAGAGGCGAGTGGTGCGCGCGGTTCGTACGGTGGATCGGTGCTCACCGTCCAGGGTCGGGCAGATCGGCCGCGGTGGGTCGAGGAGGTCGTCGTGAGCGTGACGCGAGAGATGATCGAGACGTTCCCGGGCCAGGAGTTCGCGCCCTCGGCGCAGCTGGTGGCGTGTATCGACGCGTGCCTGAGCTGCGCGCAGTCATGCACCTCCTGCGCGGACGCGTGCTTGAGCGAGGAGCACGTCGGCGAGCTGCGCCGGTGCATCCGGCTGAACGCTGACTGCGCCGACGTGTGCGCGCTCACCGCGGCGGTGCTGAGCCGGCAGACGTCGCCGGACCCCATGCTCGTGCGCGCGGTGGTGCAGACGTGCGCTACGGCGTGCGCTGCGTGCGGTGCCGAGTGCGAGCAGCACGCGCAGATGCATGAGCACTGCGCGGTGTGCGCGCGGGCGTGCCACGAGTGCGAACAGGCATGTCGCGCGCTGCTTGCCACCCTGGGATGAGCCGCTCTCGGGGCCGGGTCGTGGAGCTCGCCCGGGGGCAGTGGTTAGGCTGACGGGGACATGCACCTGATGGCCACCTTCCGTTCGCTGCTCGCCGGTCGCCGGCGAGGGCTTTCGGGTGCCCTGTTCATCGCGGCGCTCTTGCTGGGCGTCGTGACGATGCACGCGATGAGCGGGTCGGCTAACACGCACGTGGGCCCCGCCGCAGCGATCATGGCCAGCGAGGACCACCACGGCGCCTCCACCCCGGAGCTGGGGACTGGCGAGGCCGGCTCCCACGCGCACGACGCGCCGGGCGGGTGCACCGACTGCGGCGGCCACGAGATGGCATCCGCGATGTGCTTGATGATCCTGGTCGCGCTGCTCGGGTTCACGCGCCCGGGCGCAGGCCTGCTGGCGCGCCTGGCCCCTGTGTGGTCGCGCCTGGTCGAGGCTGGCAGAACCCTGCCCGCCGCCGGTGCCGCACCGTCGCTGCACGTCCTCGGGATCTCTCGGACGTAGGACCGCACGCCGTCGACGCGTCCGCGTCGACCGTTTCGCCCCTCTTTGCCGGGGCGGGTGTGGTCCTGAGTGCCGAGTTTGAGAGGTCCTTTCCCATGAAGTTCAAGCGTGTACTTGCACCGGCGATCGCGCTGGTGAGCGTCGTGAGTCTCGCGGCGTGCTCGAACGCCGACGACCCCGGGCACGACATGTCGTCGATGTCTTCCACGACCGAGGCCGGGGAGCAGGAGAGCCCAGCGGAGGGCGACTGGTTCAACCAGCAGGACGTGGACTTCGCCCAGATGATGGTTCCCCATCACGAGCAGGCGATCGAGATGTCCGACGTCATCTTGGCTAAGGAGGGCGTCGACCCCGCGGTCGCCGACCTGGCGACCCAGATCAAGGACGCCCAGGGGCCCGAGATCGAGCAGCTGACGACCTGGCTCGAGGAGTGGGGCTCACCGATGCCCGAGTCGGACTCGATGGAGTCCATGGACCACGGGTCCATGGACGGGATGATGAGCGAAGAGGACATGACGGCCCTGCAAGACGCGCAGGGCGCCGAGGCAGGCCGGCTGTTCCTCGAGCAGATGATCGTCCACCACCAAGGCGCCATCGAGATGGCGCAGGCCGAGGTGGACAGCGGCAAGAACGAGGACGCTGTCGCGATGGCGCAGCAGATCGTCGACACACAACAGGCCGAGATCTCCACCATGGAGAACCTGCTCGCCTCGATGTGACCCTCGCCCCGTGGGGCGTGCACGTTCGTCGCCACCGCCCCACGGGCCCCCTTGTCGAAGGACTTGCCTTGATGAACCCTGCCTCCATGAGGCGGGCGAGCGGGTGGGCAGCAGCAGCAACCGTGCTGCTGCTGGCCGCCTGCACCCCGTCCTCACCGCCGACGCCGACCGTCACGAGGGTGGCGTCCCAGGACCTGACCGACCTCGGGCACGTGCACGACGTGCAGGTCGCGCCGCTCGACCACACGATCCTGGTCGCGACCCACACCGGGGTCTGGACCATCCCCGACCCGTTCGGAGACGAACCGAGACAGCTCCAGCGGGCCGGAGAGGGCCGCCAGGACACGATGGGCATGACCATCGCGGCCGACGGCACCCTCTACGCCTCCGGCCACCCCGCACCCGGGGAGCAGACCGACCTGGAGGCGCCCAACCTCGGGCTGCTCCGCAGCGCCGACGGTGCCGCGACCTGGGAGTCGGTCTCCCTGACCGGCGAGGTCGACTTCCACGCGCTGAGCACCGCGCCCGCGGGCGCCGGCGCCCTGCGCGTCGTCGGCCTGGACTCGGCGACTTCGCGCCTGCTGATCAGCGACGACGCCGGGCAGACCTGGACACCGGGCGCCACCGTGCAGGCTCGCGACGTGCACATCATGGACGCGGACCCGGACACGATCGTGGCCACCACCCCGACCGGCCTGCAGCTCAGCCGCGACGCCGGACTGACCTTCACCCCGGACCGCGACGCACCGACCCTCATGCTGGTCGATGCCGGGCTCGGCGGGACGTTGATCGGCATCGATCCCCAGGGTCGCGTCTGGACCGGCTCGCTTGGCTCCCCTGATTGGGCCGAGCACGGCACCGCGCCGAGCGGTGCGCAGGCGATGACGTACGTGCCCGACGACAGCCCCGGCAACCAGCCATGGATCTTGCTCTCCACGGACACCGGCCTGTTCACCAGCCGCGACCTCGGCGCGAGCTGGGACCCGGTGCTCGGCCAGGAGACCGGGTGAGACACCGCCCGGTCCCGCACCGGGCGACCACGACCCCACCACCCGCCGCGATTCGCCCGTGCCCGCACGGCCCGCCGCGGCGAACAACCCCATGCTCCTCGCGGAAGACCCGCGAGGGATCCAAGAGAGCGCCGAACCCTGTCAGCTCTTGGAGCACACCACCGACACCGATGACAGGGACGGGGGAACCACTCAACCGGGCACCACGGTGCCCTCGGGGTGAAGCCGCACCGCATCCACCGGTGCGCCCGGGTCACTCTCCGACCCGAACCCGACAGCTCACCTCGCAGGCGTGAAGGAGAACACCATGACCGCAAGAAACCCAGGACGCCACCGCGCGTCCCACCGACCCATCACACCCCTGACTCCGATAGCCCGCGCAGCCCAGGAAGGAACAGCCAACGCCGCCCGCAAGGGCGCTCTGCTCGCAGCCGGCTCCGGCCTGCTGGTCTCGGTGTTCGCGGCACCGGCCAGCGCCGCACCGAGCACCGACCACCCCAAGGCGGTGTCCAGCGTCGACCTGAGCGCGCTGACGGAGCCGGCCCGCCAGGCGCTCAGCGCCGCCCCCGCGGTCACCGTCTCGGCCGACGCAGGGTTCGCGATCGAACAAGCACCGGTCACGGTCACCCCCGCCCCCGAACCGGAGCCAGAACCCGCTCCGGAGTCCGATCCCCAGCCAGAACGAGAGGGCCGCTCGTCGCGCAGCCAGGAGCGCACCTCGGCCTCGGCAGAGCAGTCCGTCGCCGCCGAATCCCAGGCGCCGGTCGCAGCCCCGCCGTCGGCGGCCGGCTCGAGCGTGGTCGGGGTCGCGATGCAGTACCTCGGCGTGCCTTACCAGTGGGGTGGGACCACCCCGGCAGGGTTCGACTGCTCCGGGTTCACGTCCTACGTCTACGCCCAGGTCGGCATCAACCTACCCCGCACCTCCTCCGAGCAGCGGTACGCAGGCACCGTGATCTCCCGCGACCAGGCGCAACCCGGTGACCTGATCTGGAGCCCGGGCCACATCGGCATCTACGCCGGGGACAACATGCAGATCGAGGCACCCTCACCCGGCAAGACCGTCCGGTACGGGCAGATCTGGCAGTCCAACCCGACCTACATCCGCGTCGGCTGACACGTGAAGGGCCCCACCCACCCCGGTGGGGCCCTTCACCCCACCAATCCGGAATACCCCACGGGGGTATATGGTTGCGTCTGACCCGGTCACGTCGTCACGAGAGGAAGGTCGGTCATGAAGCCCCACGGTCACCCCGAAGGGCACGGATCGAGCACGGCCCACCAGCACCATCCCAACCCGGCCTCCCTCGACGCGAGCGACGCCGACACGGCCATCTCGCACGCTTCGCCCGACCACGCCCACCACGACGAGGCCCACACCGGCGAGGAGCACGACCAGCACGCCACCCGGGCGGGGCACGACATGCACGCCGGCCACGCCGGGCACAGTGGACATGGTGATCACGTCGGGCAGTTCCGCAGGCTGTTCTGGATCATGCTGGTCCTGGCGATCCCCGTGGTCGTGACCTCGAGCATGTTCGCGATGATCCTCGGGTACGAGCTGCCCGACGTGCCGGGTCTGGGGATGATCTCGCCGGTGCTGGGCACGGTGATGTACGTGTGGGGCGGGCGTCCGTTCCTGACGGGCGCGGTCTCGGAGATCCGGTCGCGCCAGCCGGGGATGATGTTGCTCATCGCCCTGGCGATCACCGTCGCTTTCGTCGCGTCGTGGGGCGCGAGCCTGGGTCTGCTGGACCACCAGCTCGACTTCTGGTGGGAGCTGGCGCTGCTGATCGTGATCATGCTGCTTGGGCACTGGATCGAGATGCGTTCTCTGGCGCAGACGACCTCCGCCCTGGACTCTTTGGCCGCGTTGCTCCCGGACGAAGCCGAGCGGGTCGAAGGCGACCAGGTCCTCACCGTGGCACCGGGTGACCTGCGCGTGGGGGACGTCGTCGTGGTCCGTCCCGGCGGCCGGGTCCCGGCCGACGGCAAGATCGTGGACGGTGCCGCGAGCATGGACGAGTCGATGATCACCGGCGAGTCGCGCACCGTGCGCCGCAGCAACGGTGACTTGGTCGTGGCGGGCACCGTCGCGACCGACTCGGGTCTGCGCGTGCAGGTCACCGCGGTCGGGCAGGACACCGCCCTGGCCGGCATCCAACGCCTGGTCAGCGAGGCGCAGAGCTCCAGCTCACGGGCCCAGCGCCTGGCCGACACCGCGGCCGGGTGGCTGTTCTGGTTCGCCCTCGGCGCCGCAGTGCTCACGGCCGCGGCATGGACCGTCCTCGGGCTGCCCGACGACGCGGTGATCCGCACGGTGACCGTGCTCGTCATCGCCTGCCCCCACGCCCTGGGCCTCGCGATCCCGCTCGTGGTGTCCATCGCGACCGAGCGCGCCGCCCGCGGCGGCGTCCTGATCAAGGACCGGCTCGCCCTGGAGAGCATGCGCACCGTCGACGCGGTGCTGTTCGACAAGACCGGCACACTGACCAAGGGCGAGCCCACCGTGACCGCGGTCGAGGCCACTGGCGACCACGACGAGGACACCGTCCTCGCGCTGGCCGCGGCCGCTGAGTCCGACTCCGAGCACCCGCTCGCCCGGGCCATCGTGCGGGCCGCGCGCGCCAAGGACCTGTCCGTCCCGGCCGCGCAGGACTTCCAGTCGTCCCCGGCCGTAGGCGTGCGCGCCACCGTCTCCGGCCGCAGCGTCGAGGTCGGTGGGCCCAACCTCCTGCACGAGCGGTCGGCTCAGGAGCTGGCGGTCGCCGACCAGTGGCGCGAGTCGGGCGCCATCATCCTGCACGTTCTCATCGACGGTCAGGTCGCGGGTGCTCTGCGCCTGGCCGACGAGATCCGTCTCGAGTCCCGCGCGGCAGTCACCGCGCTGCACCGGCGCGGTGTGCAGGTCGTGATGATCACCGGCGACGCTGAGGCGGTGGCCGCGTCTGTCGCGCACGAGCTCGGCATCGACCGGTACTTCGCCGGCGTGCGTCCTGAGGACAAGTCCGCCAAGGTCCAGCAGCTGCAGCACGAGGGTCGCAAGGTCGCGATGGTCGGAGACGGCGTGAACGACGCACCCGCGCTCGCCCAGGCGGACGTAGGTATCGCGATCGGTGCAGGCACCGACGTCGCGATCGCCTCGGCGGGGGTCATCCTGGCCAGCGACGACCCTCGGTCGGTGCTGTCGGTGATCGAGCTGTCGCGCGCGAGCTACCGCAAGATGAAGCAGAACCTGTGGTGGGCTGCGGGCTACAACCTCATCTCCGTCCCGCTCGCCGCCGGGGTGCTCGCTCCCATCGGGTTCGTCATGCCGATGTCCGTCGGTGCCCTGCTCATGTCCGCCTCGACCGTCGTCGTTGCGCTCAACGCCCAGCTCCTGCGGCGCCTGGACCTGCGCCCCGAGACCAGCACCCGGGCCATTCTCGGGGAGTCCGGCTCGACCACCGACACCGAACGGCAGGACGTGCACGCATGAGCGCTCAGCCTTCCGGCGCCGCCCGCGTGCAGCGCGCTCCCGGCAGTGCGCGGCGCGCAGTGCCGGGCCTGACGGCCTGCCGCCTGTGCGCCGGCGAGACCCTCGGCGAGACCGACACCCATCCCGGTGGTCAGCTCGAGCGCGTGCGGGGTATCGCGGCCAGCGGCGACGCGCGCCTGACCATCGTGGATTGCCTCGACGCCTGCGAACGTGGAGACATCCTCGTCGTCAGGCCCGTGCCCGCCGTTCGCGCCGCACAACCACCGATCTGGTTCGAGCGTCTCGCGGGCGACGACCTCACCGCCGAGCTGCACAGTTGGGTTCGGGCAGGCGGGCCCGGCGTGGCGCCCCTGCCCGCCCCGCTCGGCCCGCACGTCATCCATCCCCAGCAGCCGCTTCCCGCTGGCGACGTCTTCGCCGCCGCGAAAGCCAGCCTCGGGGCGTAGCCCAGCCCGCCTCGGCGTTCGAGCTTCTCTGGAGCGCATGGGCCGCCGCGGGGCGGCCTCCGCCTGCTCGAGCACGATCGTAGGGCTCGGCGCGCTGGCCAATTTCGACGACTGAGCGCCGCGGCGTCGGCGGAGATGTCCGAGTTGGCGGCCAGAGCGTCCCGCCCGCGTGGGCGAGCGGGTGCCGGCACGACGACTCCTGGATCACCACCCCCGGCACCCTCGATACGCACGGAGCCCTCGTCGCCGACGACGGGACAACCCCGTCCCCGGGGTTGTACGCCCTCGGGCGCCCATGGCGATGCGTCCGCGGCTCAGCCTTACTCGGCTACGTCCACCGCGACGCCGCACGACTCGCCCACCGCCTCGCGAACCATGCCCGCCCAGGGCGGTCTACGGTGCCGGCTCGGGTCGGCGCGCAGGCGCCGGGCGGTGCCGGCGGACAGCCCAGAGCGTGAGCGGTGCCCCGATCGCCGTCGGCAGGAACCAGAACGACCAGTCCGGCAGCCGCTCCCACCCCGGCAGGTGCGGACCGTTGTCGACGTAGAACGCGGTGAGCATCGCGATGTACGCCAGGCCCATCCATGCGATGTGCGCGTCGTCGCTGCCGCCGCGGCGGCGGTTGCGCCACCCGAGCAGCACGGCGACCAACGCGATACCGCCGAGGACGGCCAGGTGGACGGTGGCCGGCCAGCGGATCACCACCATGACGACCATCGACCCGAAGAGAGCCACGATCCCGCCGAGGAACACGCGCCCCGCCCCCACGTGCCACCGCCCGCCCTTGCGCGTGAGCATCGCGACCAGACCCGCGAGCACCGCTGTGACGCCTGCGGCGACGTGCACCAGCAGAGCGAGGTCGAACACCGGGCCTGCATCCGGTTCCGGCAGTCCGGGGATGTCGATCATGGCCGCCTCCAGGAGGCCAGTGGTTCTGCGGGGTCAGCTGTGTGGGGCCGCCTCGGTGAGCGAGGTCGCCAGCTGACTGAGGGCGCCATGGACGAGGGAGTAGTAGGCCCAGCGGCCACGCTGCTCGCGGGCGAGGAGGCCGGCGTCGACGAGGATCTTGAGGTGGTGGCTGACGGTGGGCTGGGAGAGGCCGACCGGTTCGGTGAGGTCGCACACGCAGGCCTCGCCACCGGTCTGTGCGGCGACGATCGCCAGGAGCTGGACCCGGGTGGGGTCGGCGAGGGCCTTGAAGGTGCGGGCGAGCTCGCGCGCGCGCTCGGGGTCGGCGGCCTCGGTGACAGCGGGGCCGCAGCATCCGGTACTCGTCGGCGCCAGCGGCAGGTCGGTCGTCGTCATGCCGCCATCCTCGCACAGATTGACATCCTTCGATACGTGCTCCACGATGCTCGCATCGACGGTCTTCAATCTGAGGAGTGGTGATGGGCGAGGTTGTGCGGGACGAGCTTCCGGTCGTGGTGATCGGTGCGGGTCCGGTGGGTCTGGCGGCGGCGGCGCATCTGCTGGAGAGGGGACTGGAGCCGCTGGTGCTCGAGGCGGGCGAGGGCCCCGGCGCGGCCGTGGCGTCGTGGGGGCACGTGCGGCTGTTCTCGCCGTGGCGGTACGACGTCGACGCCGCGGCGCGGCGCCTGCTGGAGCCGACCGGGTGGGTGGAGCCGGACGCCGACACCCTGCCGACGGGCGCCGAGCTCGTCGAGCAGTACCTGGCACCCCTGGCCGCGACGTCCAAGATCTCCGCACGGCTGCGGACCGGGACGCGGGTCCAGGCGGTGGCCCGGGACGGTGCGGACAAGACGCGGTCGCTCGGACGTGAGCGCCGCGGGTACCGGGTGCGCACGGTCGACGGCGACGGGGCGGTGCACGACGTGCTCGCACGGGCGGTGATCGACGCGTCGGGCACGTTCTCGACGTCGAACCCGCTGGGCGTCTCCGGGCTCCCGGCCGCGGGCGAGGCGGACGCGGCCGGATTCGTGACCGGCCCGCTGCCGGACGTGCTCGGTGCCCAGCGGGACCGGTTCGCGGGTCGGCACACGCTGGTGGTCGGGATGGGGCACTCGGCCGCGAACACGTTGCTGAGCCTGGTGGAGCTCGCCGAGGCCGAGCCGGGCACCACGGTCACGTGGGCGATCCGCGGTGGGTCGGCCCGGCGCCTGTTCGGCGGCGGGACCGACGACGAGCTCCCCGCGCGCGGGCTGCTCGGCACGCGGCTGCGGGCCGCCGTGGAGGCGGGGCGGCTGACCCTGCTCGCCGGCGTCTCGATCGAGCGCCTCGTCCCGGACGGGGACACCGTGCAGGTGTTGGGCACCGCGCGCGACGGCGCCCTGAACCTCGACGTCCACCAGATCGTCAACGCGACAGGGTTCCGCCCGGACCTCGACATGCTGCGCGAGGTGCGCCTGGACCTCGACCCGGTCGTGGAGGCGCCGACCGCGCTGGCCCCGCTGATCGACCCGAACCAGCACTCGTGCGGCACGGTACCCCCTCACGGTGAGCAGGTGCTCTCCCACCCGGACGACGGCTTCTACCTCGCGGGCATGAAGTCCTACGGGCGCGCGCCGACGTTCCTGCTCGCCACGGGGTACGAGCAGGTGCGCTCGATTGCCGCGGCGCTGGCCGGTGACCGTGCCGCCGCTGATGCGGTCGAGCTGAACCTGCCCGCGACCGGCGTCTGCTCGAGCGACCTGTCTCTGGAGGTCGACGAGAGCTCGGGAGGGTCGTGCTGCGGCACCGCGCCGGCCGAGCCGCAGCTGGTCACTCTCGGGGTCGGGGCGCCGGCCAGTGTCGGGTTCGCGACCGGCGTCGTGCACGGCCGTTCGGGCGACGGCCAGGACGCGTGAGCCTGACTCTGCGGACCGCGACCCCCGACGACGTGGCGGGGGTCGCTCGCATCTACGACCACTACGTGACGACGTCGACCGCGACGTTCGAGCTCACCCCACCGGGCGAGAGCACCTGGGCGGACAAGCTCGACGCGTTGCAGGGTGCGGGCTGGCCGTTCCTGGTCGCGGACCTCGACGGCGCCGTGGCCGGGTTCGCGTACGTGGGTCCGTGGCGTCCGCGCCCGGCCTACGCGCACACGGTCGAGGACACTATCTACCTCGATCCTGCCGCTACCGGCCGCGGGATCGGGTCCCGGCTGCTCGGCCAGGTGCTCACCTACGCCGCGGCGGCCGGTGCGCGGGAGGTGATCGCGGTCGTCGCGGACGGCGACACGGCGCCGTCCCTGGCGCTGCACCGCCGGGCCGGGTTCACCGACGCGGGACGGCTCGAGCGCGTGGGCCGCAAGTTCGACCGGTGGCTGGGCACGAGCCTGCTGCAGAAGACCCTGGCTTGACAACGCACGTCGGCCGGCACCCCGCTCCATGGGTGCCAGCCGACGTCGTTGTTGCGGGTGGGCTCAGGCGGTCGCGGCCTGGACGGGTGTGACGCCGAGCTCGTCGAGCAGGGTGAGCACGCGGGCGCGGATCTCGTCGCGGATGGGGCGCACGGACTCGATGCCCTGCCCGGCGGGGTCGTCGAGCTGCCAGTCCTCGTAGCGCTTGCCGGCGAAGATCGGGCACGCGTCGCCGCAGCCCATGGTGATGACGACGTCGGAGGCCTGAACGGCCTCGGTGGTGAGGACCTTGGGCTGCTCGGCGCGGAGGTCGATGCCCTCCTCGAGCATGGCGGCGACGGCGACGGGGTTGATCTGGTCGGCCGGGGCGGACCCGGCGGAGCGGACCTCGACGGCGCCGCCGGACAGGGTGCGCAGGTACCCGGCGGCCATCTGGGAGCGGCCGGCGTTGTGGACGCAGACGAACAGGGCGGACGGCTTGGCGGTGCTGGTCTCGGTCATGGTGATCTCCGGTGGTTCAGGGGGTGGCCAGGTCGAGGTCGGGCAGGAGGTCGGTGAGCAGGGCGCGCACGCGGGTGTCGAGCTCGTCGCGGATCGCGGCGACCCCGGCCGGAGAGGCGAGGGCAGGATCGCCCACCAGCCAGTCCTCGTACCGCTTGCCGGGCAGGACGGGGCACACGTCGCCGCAGCCCATGGTGATCACGACGTCGGCGGCGCGGACGGCGTCGTCGGTGAGCGGCTTGGGGTAGGCCTCTCCGTCGGTGGTGCCGAGCGCTGCGAGCTCGGGCCGCACTGCGGGGTGCACGTCCGCGGCCGGGGTCGAGCCTGCGGAGCGGACCACGACCCGGTCGCCGGCGTAGCGGCGGACCAGGGCGGCGGCGAGCTGAGAGCGACCGGCGTTGGCGACGCAGACGAACAGCACCTGCGGCCGCGCGCCGGCCTCCCGGGAGAGGTCGGCCAGGCGCTGGCGGGCGAACCGCTCGGTGAGAGTGAGCAGGTGCGCCGAGACCGTGGCCGAGCGGGCCAGGGCCGTGTAGGACTCGCGCACGGTTCGCAGGACCACGTCAGCCCCGAGGCCGGGGTGGCGGGCCGCGAGGTCGGTCGCGAGACGGTCGAGGGCCGCGTCGACGTCCTCCAGGCCGGTGAGCTCGTGCGGGCCTACCAGGGCCTCGAGCGCGGCCGGGGCGAACGACTCCAGCAGGGTGGAGACCGCGGCCTTGTACCCGGGGGCGATGCGGTACCAGACCCAGGTGCCGCGCCGCTCGGAGAAGAGCACCCCGACGTCGCGCAGCACCTTGAGGTGGTGCGAGACCGTGGGCTGTGAGACGTCGGTCAGCGCAGCGAGGTCGCACACGCACGCCTCCCCGGCCGGGGAGGTCGCGACGAACGACAGCATCCGTAGCCGGAGCGGCTCGGCGAGGGCCTTGAGCGTCGTCGCGACGGCGCCGGCGGCCTCGGTCCCGATCGCGTGCGCCTCGATCTGCGGGGTGCAGTCGGGGTCCGCGACGGTCAGCGGCAGGTTCTGGGTGGTCACGACCTCACCTCTTCCAGCTGGGGTGCTCGGGTCGTCGTTGCGTGGGGGTCGACCGCGAACCAGCGGCGTGCGAGCCACAGGGAGACGTAGACGAGGCCGACCAGGACGGGGACCTCGATGAGCGGGCCGACGACGCCGGCCAGGGCCTGACCGGAGGTGGCGCCGAAGGTCGCGATCGCGACGGCGATCGCGAGCTCGAAGTTGTTGCCCGCAGCGGTGAACGCGAGCGTCGTGGAGCGTGCGTAGCCGAGCGCGAGCGTCTTGCCCACGACGACGCCGATGCCCCACATGGCCGCGAAGTACACCAGCAGCGGCAGCGCGATGCGCGCGACGTCGAGGGGGTTGGACGTGACGGCCTCGCCCTGCAGGGCGAACAGCAGCACGATCGTGAACAGCAGTCCGTACAGCGCCCACGGCCCGACGGTGGGCAGGAACCGGTCCTCGTACCAGGTCCGGCCCTTGGCGCGTTCGCCGACCAGGCGCGAGGCGAACCCGGCGGCCAGCGGGATGCCGAGGAAGACGAGGACGTTGAGCGCGATCTGCCCCACCGAGACGTCCAGGCCTTGGGTGTCCAGGCCCAGCCACCCGGGCAGCACGGTGAGGTAGAAGTAGCCGAGCAGGGAGAACGCGACGACCTGGAACACGGAGTTGATCGCGACCAGCACCGCGGCCGCCTCTCGGTCTCCGCACGCGAGGTCGTTCCAGATCACGACCATGGCGATGCACCGGGCGAGGCCGACGATGATCAGGCCGGTGCGGTACTCGGGCAGGTCAGGCAGGAAGATCCACGCCAGGGCGAACATCAGCGCCGGGCCCACCAGCCAGTTCAGCACCAGCGAGGACACCAGGAGGCGCTTGTCGCCGGTGACCGCGCCGACGCGGTCGTAGCGGACCTTGGCGAGCACCGGGTACATCATCACCAGCAGCCCGAGGGCGATCGGGACCGAGATCCCGCCGACCTCCATCGCCGTGAGCACGTCCGACAGCGCCGGGACGAACCGGCCCAGCACCAGCCCCGCGACCATGGCGAGCCCGATCCACAGCGGCAGCCACCGGTCCAGCGTCGACAGGCGCCCGCGCGTGGCCGTGGTGGGGTCGCTCACGCGAGGACCTCCTCGATCTCGGCGACCAGCGCCTGCTTCGGGCGCGCACCCACGACCGACTTCACCAGCTGACCGCCGGAGTAGAAGTTCAGCGTCGGGATCGACACGACCCCGGCCGCGGCGACGGTCTTTGGGTTGGCGTCGGCGTCGAGCTTGGCGATCGTGAGCCGGCCTGCGTACTCCTCGGCGAGCTCGGTGAGGATCGGCGCGACCTGGCGGCACGGGCCGCACCAGGTGGCCCAGATGTCCACCAGGACGGGCACCTCGGAGGCCAGGACGACCTCGTCGAAGGTGTCGTCGGTGACGGTCACGGTGCTCATCGGATCTCCTCCAGCGCCAGGGGCAGCTCGTCGGGGTTCGGGACGTCGGGGGTGCCGGCGAGGTGGGGCAGACCCGCCTCGTCCTCGAGCCGGTCGGCGAGCTCGGTGAGGTAGCGCTGCGCGTCCAGGGCGGCGGCACACCCCGAGCCGGCGGCGGTGATGGCTTGGCGGTAGGTGTGGTCGACGGCGTCGCCGCACGCGAACACGCCCTCGAGGTTCGTGGCCGTGGTGCGCCCGACGACCTGGATGTATCCCTCGTCGTCCAGGTCGATCTGTCCCTTGACGAGCTCGGTGCGCGGCTCGTGACCGATCGCGACGAACAGGCCCGTCGCGGGCAGCTCGCGCTCCTCGCCGGTGACGGTGTCGCGCAGCGTCAGGCCCTCGACCTTGTTCTCGCCGCCGATGCCGGCGACCTCGCTGTTCCACGCGACGTCGATCTTCGGGTCGTTCAGCGCACGGTCCGCCATGATCTTCGACGCCCGCAGCTCGTCGCGACGGTGCACCAGCGTGACCTTCTCGGCGAACCGGGTGAGGAACGTGGCCTCCTCCATCGCGGAGTCCCCGCCGCCCACGACGGCGATGTGCTGGTCGCGGAAGAAGAACCCGTCGCACGTCGCGCACCAGGACACCCCGCGGCCCGACAGCCGCTTCTCGTCGTCCAGGCCGAGCTCGCGGTAGGCAGACCCGGTCGCGAGGATCACGGCACGCGCGCGGTAGGTGTCGCCGTTGCCCGTCACGACGGTCTTGACCGGGCCCTCGAGATCGAGGAGCGTGGCGTCGTCCCACTCGACGCGCGCGCCGAACCGCTCTGCCTGCTTGCGCATGTTCTCCATGAGGTCCGGACCCATGATGCCGTCCGGGAACCCGGGGAAGTTCTCGACGTCCGTCGTGTTCATCAGCGCACCACCGGCGGTCACGGAGCCCGCGAGCACGAGCGGGGCCAGCCCCGCGCGCGCCGCGTAGATCGCCGCGGTGTACCCCGCGGGACCGGACCCGACGACGATCAGGTTCTGGACGGGTGCGGCCGTCTTGTGCATCGACATACGTCTATATTGACAGTTGTCTATAGCGATGCCAAGTCTCGTATGGCCGTTCCGTCGGAGCGCAGGCGGCTGACCTCTTCTCTGCGCCGGCGCAGGTGTCGCAGGTTCTCCTCGAGGGCTGCGACTTCCCCGAGCCAGACACGCTCGCGCGCTTCTTGGAGCCGGGCTTCGGCGTTCAGGGTCATCTCGTCGAGGCGCCCGCTCTGTGCGGGGTCGATCTTCAGGAAGCGGCACCGGGTGCATGCGTGCTCGTGGATGCAGGGGGTGCCGTAGGGGCGGTGGCAGTCGCCGAGGGCGACCTTGCGCAGCAGGAAGTGCTGCTCGAAGTCGTGCCACTCGTCGGGGGTTGCTGTGCGCTGCTCTTCCTCGGGGCGTGTGTGCCTGCGGCGCTCGACGAAGGCGTGGTGGGCCTGGATGACGTGCTCGGGGAAGACGGCGGTGTAGCCACGGGTCGTGTCGAGGTTCAGGTGCCCGAGGAGCGTGGAGACGATGTGCAGCGGGAGGCCAGCGCCGACGAGGTCGGTGGCGAACAACCGTCTGAAGTCGTGCGGCGTGAACCGTACGGTGGTCTCGCCGTCGCGGATCCCTGCCCGGTCGGCGACCTGGTGCAGGAGCGTGCGCGCGTACTGGGCGGAGAGCACGCTCTGCCGAGAGCCGACCTTGCGGGCGAACAGATGCGGGAGGGGGTCGCCGAACAGCTTCTCGTTCGGGTCGTACCGCACCGCCAGTGGGATGCTCGGGCTGGTTCCGCGTGCGCGGCGTTGGACGTCGACGAGCACCTTGACCAGGTCGGGGCTCATCGGGACCAGGCGTTCGGCGTCGGTCTTGGACGGGACGATGTGCAACAAGGGGACGATCGTGTTGGTGGTTGGCGCGACGTAGTGCCGCAGGGAGAGTTGCGTGAGCTCGAGGAGCTCTTCGATCCGCACGCCGGTCTCGCGTAGAGACTCGACGACGGCCCACGCCCAGAAGCCGTCTGCCTCCAGGCGCGAGATGCACACGAGGTCGCGGTCCGCCGATGGAGTGGGCGCGTGCTCGGCTCTCTCGACGATCCGGGCCCAGACCTGGTTGCGCGCAGCCCCGGTCGAATGAAGGGGAGGGTCGTGGCGTTCGTAGGTGATGCCGTCGACGGTGAACTGCTCGCCGTGGTCGGCGGCTAGTGCTGCGGCGAGCAGTCGACTCCCTTCCTCCCTCAGCTCGCGGGCGGCGGCGATGAACCTCGGAAGATGCGGGGTGAGGGTTCGGGTGCGGGCTTGCATGCGCGAGCGTCGTTGCCGGTTGGCCTTGGACGCGCTTCGGGACTCGTGTCGTGGGACGGGGCAGGGCGCGACCCAGTAGGCCCAGCGTTCGGGCTCCTCGTGGGACCACTCGGCGAGATCGCGGTAGAGCGCTCGTACCGAGAAGAACACGGATGCCACGTCACGGCGCGGGAGTCCGTCGAGAGTCGTGGTGAGCCGCTCACGCCACTGAACCGCTACCGTCGGAGCCAGCCGCAGGTCCCTCTGGTCCGGATTGATGGCCAGGACCTGCCCCCAGAAGAGGCGCACCAGCCGATACGACAGGCCCTCCAAGGACCCGTAGTCCAGGCTCGCCCGCAGTTCGCCGAGGTAGTCGACCAACAGGTCCAGCACACCGGAAGGTGGTAGGCCGTAGCGGGCGACGAGGGTCTGGATCGAGTGCTGGCGGGAGTTCCCGGCGGCCGCCCAGGCGGCTCGTAGCGTCGGGGGCTCACCGGCGAGAGGGCCCTGCGCGACGAGGAGCTCCCAGGCCAGGTGCTCCTTGTTGTGCCGCTGGGAGGTGCGCACGACGTCGGCGTAGGCGAGCAGGTCGTCGCCCGTGAGCTGTCCCAGGCGCTTGCCGGTGCGGATCAGGACTCGGGCCAGGCAGGTCTCGGCGTTGCGGCGCGCGAGCTCGGGCGCGTGCTCGTAGGCAGGTAGCGCCCGTAGCCGGACCATGGCGTCGGGTTCGGCTGTGTCGAGGAACCTGGCTGACGGGGCGCGTCGGTAGTGCGCGGCCCGCAGCAGCCAGGAGTACGAGGGCCGCACCGTGCGCGCCTCGATGAGCGACATCACCGCGATCGAGACGAGCCTCCTGTGCACGCCGGTCTGAAGGGCGACGGCGTCGATGCCGCCGTGCGGCGCGGCGTCCAAGCCGCTGGAGATCCACCGTTCGTCCCACGTTGATCCCGGGCGCTGTGCGAGCCAGTTCAGCACCTTGCGCACCGCGCGGGCGCGGGCACGTTGCGCCTTGGGGATCGGCTGTGAACGGTCGGACAGGTAAGAGTCGACCCAGGTGCAGGTTGCGTCCACATCGAGGGTCTGCACGGGTGCGAGCTCGTGGTCGGGCTCCCGCGATGGCGGCGGCAGGGCGGTGTCGTACGCGGGCCGAACGCGCATCCTGCCGTCCTTGGACTGCACCGGGTCCGCTGCTACTGCCTCACGAAGGACGCGGGTGCGCTGTCTCGTCTCGGCTGCCTGCGCGCGAGAGGGCAACCTCGGGTCGAGCGCCAACTCGCCGGTTCCGCTCACGGTGTCCAGCCGAGCAGCTCGCGCACGGCCGCTTCGTCGTAGTCCGGTTCGACAGCGGCAGGTGGCGGCTTGGGGCGGGAGAAGTGCTCGAGCACCTTGGCCAACACGTCCTCCATCCGGGGCTGGGTGTAGATCGTCGTGGTGGCGATGTTCACGTGACGAAGGACCGTCTGGACGTCGACCAGAGTGAAAGCCGGGTCGGCCAGCAGTCGCTCGGCGGCCGTGTGCCGCAGGTCGTGCAGCGTCCAGTTCGATCCGATCTCGCGCTGCGCGCGCGAGAACATCGCTCGGGCCGCGTGGTAGGTCAGTGGCCTGTGCTCCGCACCCGTGCGCGTCCACCAGACACGATCGCCTGGGGCCGCCGGCTGCCCTTCACGCATGTACAGCCCGAGCCACACGAAGGCGTCCGGGCTCGCTGGCACGCGTTCTCGTGCGCGGCTGCCCTTGGTGACGACGGTGATGGTGTGCTCCCCGAAGTCGTAGTCCCCGTGTCGCAGCTCCAGCAGTTCGGTGGCCCGTACGCCGCTGGAGAGCCAGAACGAGAGCAGGGCGCGGTCGCGGTGACAGGTCAGCGCATCGAAGATCTGGCCGACGTACTCGTCGGGAATGCCGCTCCAGCCGCTCCTGGGTACACGCTGGCGGTATCCCGATCGCGGGTGCCGGCGAAAGTCGCTCATCGGATCGTGGTGCGCGTTGGTGCGCCCCCGGTTGGAACGCTGTGCGGGGACGGGGTTCACCAACGGTCCCAGATCGGCGTTGAGCGCGAAGTCGTAGAAGCCGGCCAGCACCGAGAGCTGGTGGTTGATCGTGCGCGATGCGAATCCGGTCCCACGACTCGCTCGGCCGGTCACCGCGTTCACGCCGGCGCCGCGACCTCCGCGCCGCAACGTGGTCGCCGTAGGGGTCGACCGCATGTACTCCACGAAAGCACGCACGTCGACACGCTCGGCACGTTCCCACGCCACGAGCCGCTGGTCGAGGAACCGGAACCACCGGAGCAGGTCGTAGGCGTAGCTTCGCAGCGTCGCGGGACTGCAGTCCGACGCGAACAGGTCACGCAGGTACAGGGAGGCCGCTGCGTGCTCGACGTCAGGGAACACCACTTGAAACGGCAGGCCGGAGGCGCACTCCACGACCCGGCCCACGGCGCCCGTCACGCGCGACAGCGTCCCACGACGCGCAGCGCACGTCACCACCCAACCTAGGAAGTTCAGTCAACGTGCCGCGCGGCCGCGTCGGTACAGGACGACGGCGCGCGCATCTGGTCGCGCCGCGCAACCGACCTGACGTCGACGTTCCCCGAGATCGTCGCCGCGCTCGAAGCTCAGCTCGACCCCGGCGTCGTCCTGGACAGCGAGCTCGTCGTCTGGCAGGACGGCCGGCTCGCGTTCGAGGTCCTGCAAGAGCGCACGGGACGCGGGCCGCGCGCGGCGGCGGCTGCCGCCCGTGCCCGGCCGGCGTCCCTGGTCGCGTTCGACGTCCTCGAGCTCGGCGGCCGCGACGTGCGGGCCGAGCCGTTCGACGCCCGGCGGGCGCTGCTCGTCGAGCTCGCCGCGACGTGGCGGCCGCCGCTGAACCTGTCCCCGGTGACCGACGACGTCGACGAGGCGCGCGAGTGGTTCGAGACGTACACCGCGGTCGGGGTCGAGGGCCTGGTCGTCAAAGGCGGCGCCCAGCCCTACCGCGGGGGAGAGCGGTCCTGGTTGAAGGTGAAGCACCGCTCGACCGTCGACGTCGTGTACGCCGCGGTGACCGGCACGCTGTCCCAGCCTCAAGAGATCGTCGCCGGCCTGCCGATCGACGGGGACCTGCGCATCGTCGGCCGCACGACCCCGCTCACGCCCGGCGCCCGGCGCCGGCTCGTCCCACTGCTGCACCGGCCGACAGGGGAACACCCGTGGCCGTCGCGAATCTCGCCCGGCACGTTCGGCAGGTTCAACGCGCGGTCGGCGCCGATCGAGCTGACGCTCGTCGAGCCGTTCGTCGTCGAGGTCTCCGCCGACGTCGCCTGGTCTGGGAAGTCCTGGCGCCACCCACTCCGCTTCGTGCGCGCCCGGCCCGAAGTCCCGCTCGAGGAAGCCCTACCGCCAGCGACGGGACCAGGATGAGCAAGCCGGCTTGCTGGGCACCCCCTCAGACGGTACCCAGCCGACCGGTTCGGCTACGTGCTCGCGACCAGCGACCAGCACTCATCGCCCGGGGGGCCCGGCTTCGAGTTGTTCTCGACGTCGTCGTTGGTGGGCGGTGAGGAGCTGGGGCGGCATGCGCGTGACCTTCAGGTCCTCCAGGTACTCGGAGTCCTCGTCGGTGACGTGGGTCTGCGCGTGGCCTCGCCCCGCGCTGGCCGCTTGCGACTCAGACATGGTCGGCTGGCCGTAGGTGCGGCAGGCCGGACACTCCCACCACCACAGGCCGGGATCACCTGGGACCGGGCTGGCCAGAACTTCGGGGAGCCGCCCATCGAGATACTGCGCCCGGAGCTGGGCCCACTCACGCGCCCACGCCTTCTTCTGCTCCCCGTAGGTGCTCACGGG
>Ga0164243_10002005_pt1 | contig 34097 bp, 24 predicted proteins | sample OricompcompostOP_FD_108781 | JGI IMG/M metagenome (GOLD analysis project Ga0164243, IMG submission 108781) | Organic Plus compost microbial communities from Emeryville, California, USA - Original compost - Organic plus compost (OP) | ecosystem: Engineered > Solid waste > Mixed feedstock >... | reverse complement strand
CTTGACCGGATCGATGGCCTTGGCGATGGCGGTGTTGAGGAGCACAGCGTCATAGCCAAGCTCCATCGCGGCGGCGGCATGCGAGGGCGCGCCGAGGCCGGCATCAACAACCAGCGTGATGTCCGGCAGGCGCGTGCGCATCAGCTTCAGCGCATCGCGATGAATGAGGCCACGCGCGCTGCCGATCGGCGCCGCCCACGGCATCACCACGCGGCAGCCGGCATCGACGAGGCGTTGCGCAACGCCAAGATCCTCGGTGGTGTAGGGGAAGACCTCGAAGCCGTCCTTGGTCAGGATATTAGCGGCTTCGACGAGGCCGACGACATCAGGCTGCAGCGTTTCGTCATCGGCGATGACTTCCAGCTTGATCCAGGGCGTGCCGAACAATTCGCGCGCCATCTGCGCGGTGGTGACGGCTTCGCGCACCGTGCGGCAGCCAGCAGTGTTGGGCAGCACGGCGACATCGAGATCGCGGATCAGCGTCCAGAAGTTGTTGCCGGATTTGCCGCCGGCGGATTCGCGGCGCAACGACACGGTGACGATCTGCGCGCCGGAGGCGTGGATCGCCTGTTGCATGATCGCGGGTGAGGGATACAGCGCCGAGCCGATGAGCAGGCGGGAGGTGAAGGTTTTTCCGTAGAATGTCAGCATCCTCATCCCCCCTGACGCGGCGTGAGGATTTCCACCTCGTCGCCGTCTTTCAGTTGAATGTCGCTCCAGCGGGCGCGCTGCACCACGGCGTAATTCACCGCCACGACCAGATGCGTGCCTTCATATTCCAGTTCGTTCAGCAGGGCGTCGATATGCGCCGCGCTCGTTTCCTTGCGCTCGCCATTGACGATCAATTGCATTGCATGACCTCGTTATCGATCTGACCGCTCGCGACATAGGCGAGCGTTGCTTCCGCCAAAGCCGGCGCGATCAGAAAGCCGTGGCGGTAAAGCCCGTTCACGGCGATGCGCGACCCTTGCGCTGTGATGCGCGGCAGGTTGTCAGGGAAAGCGGGACGAATTCCGGTCGAAAATTCGACGATCCGGGCTTCAGCGAAAGCGGGATGCACCGCATAGGCGGTGCTGAGCAATTCCAGCGCCGAGCGCACGCTCATGCCATCATCCTCGCTTTCCAGCGAGGTGGCGCCGATCATGATGCGGTTGTCTTTGCGCGGCACGAGATAGAGCGGCCAGCGCGGATGCATCAGCCGCACCGGACGCGACAGCGCGATCTCGGTGGTTTCGACAACGATGGTCTCGCCCTTGACGCCGCGAAGATCGCGCGCATCGGGGGTGTCGTCGCGCGCGGCAAGGCCGCGGCAATCGATGACGATGCCATCGAGGTCGCGCGGATCGCGATCCTGATTGAAATGGATTGCGACGCCATGCGCGGTCAGTTGTTGATGCAAGGCCGGCAACACGCGGCGCGGCTCGACGTGGCCTTCCTCAGGGAAGAACAAAGCTTCGCGGAAGCGTCCGGCCAAAGCGGGCTCAAGTTCGCCGATGCGGTTGTCGTGAATGCGCTCGTGATGGCCGGTCATCTGCGCGAAGCGTTCGAAATCGGCGCGGTCGCGTGGATGCGCCACCACCAGCGACCCTTCGAAGACTGCATCCGGCACATGATCGCGCCACAGGTCGAGCGAGCGCGCGCCGAGCCGCGTGATCACATCCTCAGAGCCTTCCTGTTCGCAGAAGGGTGCGAGCATGCCGCCGGCGCGCACGCTGGTAGATTTGAGGAGATCGGCGCCGGAGCGTTCGTAAACCGTGACGGGATAGCCCGCCTTGGCGAACAACAGCGCATGCCACGTGCCGGCGATGCCAGCGCCGACGATATGCACGGACGATGGTGATTGAGGCGCACGGTGGCGCGAAGTGAAACCTGGTTGCATATTCCCTGTCCCTTCGCCGGCATGACCCGGATCAGGTTCAAAGGGTTACCGCGTGAAGCGGAATCTCAGCCCCTCATGGGGCTCCCCTCGGTATGGCTCTAATGTAGGCTTATCGGCAGGCAAGTCAACGTGGGCCAGGACATGGTCCTGGCTTGGTTGAGGCATGGCGGGGATGTGGCGCCCGCGTGCTGCTGCGAGCTTTTATGCAGGCCGCCCGAAGCGGTAGGGCTTGAGCACCGCATAGATCGTTTCGTTCGCCGGCACCGGGACGCCGTGCTGGCGGCCGAGCGAGACGACCTTGCCGCCCAGCCAGTCGAGTTCGAGGCGGTTGCCATTATTGAGATCATTGGCCATCGAGGCGCGTGTCGTTGGCGACAAGCCCTTCGCTCTCTCCATGTGCTGGTCGACCACGGTGTCCGGCAAATCGGCACCGGCAGCGCGGCCCACCGCGACGGCTTCCGTGATCAGCCGGCGAAACAATGCGCACATGTCCGGATCGGCGAGAACCTCGCCGAGCGTCTGGCGCGTACTCGCGGTGACGCCGGATGTGCCGGAGAGGAGAACGAACTTTGTCCACATGTCGGTGCGCATGGTCGGCGACACCTGGAAATCGATGCCGGCCTTCTGAAATTCGGCGGCATAGCGATTGAGAATATCGTCGCTTTTGCCATCCAGCCGTCCACAGAGAATGCGCGCTGCCGTGCCGTTATGGGTGATGACGCCGGGCGCCGAAATCGTGGTGACGATATAGGTCGAGCCGCCGATCACTGCTTCGTCGCCGAGGATGGGCGCGATGCGTTCGACGCTGTCGACGCCATTCTGCAATGTGACGACGCGGGTCTGGGGGCCGACCATTGGTCGGGCCTGTTCGGCGGCCGCTTCGGTGTCCCACAGTTTGACCGCGAACAGCACGAAATCGACCACGCCGATGGTGGAGGGATCGTCGGTGGCGTTCACGTCCTTCAAATGCAGGTTGCCGAGAGGGCTTTCAACGATCAGGCCATTCTTGCGGATGGCATCGCGATGCGCACCGCGAGCGATGAAGAAAACCTCATGCCCGGCTGCCGCCATGCGGGCGCCGAAATAGCCGCCGACGGCACCGGCCGCCATCACTGCAATGCGCATGAGTGAGATCCTTTCCGCGTCGTATCGCAACGAGGAGACTATATGCCTTTCTCGACATCAAAAAAATCCGTCCGCTGGTAAGGCGGACGGAAGGTGGGTTCTTGCAGTCTTCGGAGAGAACGGCAGTCTTCACGGAGAAGAAATTTAGATTCGCACGCCCTGCAACGGATGAGGCGCGGCCGGCTGTGAGGGTGTCGCCGCAATCGGTGCGGCAGCGACCGGCGCTTCAGGCGCACGCTGTGCCGATGACACATCGACGCTGATCGCTTGCGGAGCGGCCGGCTCGACCGCCTTGGCCCGCGCTTCGTTCTGCACGCTGCGCGAACGTTTGGCGATTGCTGGTGCGCGGCCATGATCGGGCAGCACGACAACCTTCGAGCCGATTTTCACGCGCGAATAGAGATCGGTCACGTCTTCGTTGGTGAGGCGGATACAACCGGATGACACGCGCGAGCCGATGGTGGATGGCGCGTTGGTGCCGTGAATGCGATAAATCGTATTGCCCAGATACATCGCGCGGGCGCCCATCGGATTGGACGGGCCGCCGGCCATGAAGCGCGGCAGATAGGGCTGGCGGGCGATCATCTCGGCCGGCGGATTCCAGTCCGGCCATTCCGCCTTGCGGGTGACCGTCTGGGTGCCATTCCAGCGGAAGCCATCACGGCCAACGCCGATGCCATAGCGCACGGCCTTGCCGCCGCCGAGGACGTAATAGAGGTAGGTGTTGGGCGTATCGATGACGACCGTCCCGGGCGCTTCGCTGGTTGGATAGGACACGATCTGGCGACGCAGATGATCGGGCAGGGTGCCGCCGGCCGGCTCATCGATCTCCTCGACCTCGGTCTGGCCCGGCATGGTGTGGCTGGCCATTGCCTGGCTCCGCGCGGGATAGCCGGGCATGGCGCGGCCAAAAATTGTCGAACCGCGGCTCGGAGCCGGATCAGCGTAATAACGGGCAGCCGCGTCGCCGTAATAGCTGGAGGATTGGGCGAGGACGGCGCCTGGAAATCCAATCAATGCAGCGGCGCAAAGCGCACTGGCCGCAAATCCTGGGGTCGACATCCGCATGGCACATCCCTCGTTTTTTTGACCGGTGCTCCGCCCGGCTTTCAACTGGATCAATCGAATGAGCTAAGCGGGAAACCGCCTGCCGGTTCCGAAGAGAAATTCCAGCCGTGTTGGGAACACCTTTACGTCACGGGCGTTTCGGCGCCTTTATCGCGAAGGGTAAAATTTGAACGGCCCCCATAATCGCGGCTTTTTGGCAGCCCCCGCGGCCATCCGCCCAAGCTTTGAACGGGCGTGGCTGCACATCTGAGCTTGCGGTGGGCCGCCAAGCATAGTTCGATACCGGCCGGGAACGACGGATCGCCCTAGCGTCATGCCGGGCGGCCGCTCGTGCTTCTAGAGAGGGACCTCACTATGTTTCGCCGTGCTGCAATACTGGGACTGGCTCTGGGCGCTGTCGCAACGTCGACGGCGGCTTTTGCGCAGTCCATTCCGACCATCCGGGTCGGCTGGACCATTCCGGCCGAGGAAGCCAAATACTGGATGATGAAGCGTCCGGATAAATTCCCCAATCTGGGCAAGACCTACAATATCGAATGGTCGCAGTTTAACGGCACCTCGCCGATGGCCTCGGCGATGCAGGCCGGCGCGCTCGATTGCGCGACCCAAGGCGTGCTGCCGATCGCGCAGGGCATGGTAACGGGCAATCTCGACGTCTACGTCGTCGCCCAGCATGTCGGCGAGCGGCCGGGCAGCTTCTCGGTTTACTGGGCGGTGAAAGACGATTCACCGATCAAGAAAGTCGAAGACCTGAAGGGCAAGACGGTGGCCATCAGCGTCATCGGCGGCGGCACCTATGGCCCGTTCCAGATGATGCTGCGCAAGCATGGCATTGATCCGGAGAAGGACATCAAGCTCGTCGAGGTCGGCTTCGCCCTCTCGGAAGATGCGATCCGTTCGGGCCGCGTGGATTCGTCCAACATGAATCAGCCCTTCGCGGCGCGCTCGGAAGCCAAGGGCGGCATGCGCAAGCTGTTCTCGCTGGCAGAAGTGGTGCCGAATATCGTTCACATCGTGGAAGCCTGCCGCAAGGATTTCGTCGACAAGAATCCGGAGCTGGCCAGCACCTATGTGAAGGACATCACCGCGGCGATGAAGATGGCGGTGGAAAATCGCGACGAGACGATGAAAGTCGTGTCGGAGGTGATGAAGGCCCCGATCCCGGTGCTCGACACCTATCTGCTGAAGGAAAACGACTTCGCGCGTGAGCCGGGCGCTGCGCCGAATTTCGAAGGCATCCAGGCGATGTTCGATGTCTATACGGACGCCAAGATGCTGCCGAAGAAGCTCGATGCCTCGACGCTGAAGCATCCGAAGATCGTCGCGCCGATGCAGTGACGGAAGCAGTCATGCCCGGCCTTGAGCCGGGCATTCACTTCGCTTGTTAGACGTGGATGGCCGGGTCAAGCCCGGCCATGACTTTTTCTGGATCAGCTCTCAGGCCATTGCGCATTGCCGGCATGGGTCACAGCGCCCTTGTCGGCCTGCCCGACCAATGCGGCATATTTCGCCAGCAGACCCGCAGGATGGCGCGGTGCCGGCGGCGTCCAGGCCGCCTTGCGGCGCGCCATTTCCGCGTCATCGATCAAAAGATCAATCCGCCGCGCCTGACCGTCGATGCGGATGCGATCGCCATTCTGAACCAGCGCCAGTGGTCCGCCGACAGCGGCTTCCGGCGCGATATGGCCGATGCACAGCCCGCGCGTCGCGCCAGAGAAGCGTCCATCGGTTAGCAGCGCGACCTTCTCGCCCATCTGCTGGCCGTAAATGAGCGCGGTGGTACCAAGCATCTCGCGCATGCCGGGGCCGCCCTTTGGCCCCTCATAGCGAATGATCAGAACTTCGCCTTCCTTGTAATCGCGCTTGCGCACGGCTGCGCTACAGGCATCCTCGCCATCGAACACCCGCGCCACGCCTTCAAAAACCAGCGACTTGAGGCCGGCGACCTTCAGCAGCGCGCCATCGGGCGCAAGATTGCCCTTCAGCACCGCGAGGCCGCCATCGGGACGGATGGCATTCTCCGCCTTGCGCACGACTTCGCCATCGGCATCGGGCGCGGCCTCATGCTCCTCTGCCAACGTGCGGCCGGTGACCGTGAGGCAATCGCCATGGATATGGCCGGAGCGGATCAATTCGCGGATGATGATGGATACCCCGCCGATGTCATGCACGTCCTTGGCGAGGAAGCGTCCGCCCGGTCGCAGATCGCCGATCAGTGGCGTCCGCGCGAACACGGCCTCGACATCATCGACCGTGAACGTAATGCCGGCTTCGTTGGCGATCGCCGGCAGATGCAAGGCCGCATTGGTTGAGCCACCGGTGGCGGCGACGATGGCGGCGGCATTTTCCAGCGATTTGCGCGTGACGAGTTCGCGCGGCAATGGGCCACCGCGCTTGATGATATCCATGACGATCGCGCCGGCGCGCTGGGCGATGGCCGAGCGCTGCGCATAGACGCCCGGCACCATGGCCGAGTTCGGCACCGTGAGGCCCAGCACTTCCGACACCATCGCCATCGTGTTGGCGGTGAATTGTCCCGGACACGCGCCGATCGACGGCAGCGCGACGCGCTCCATCTCGTCCAGAGCTTCTTCCTTCATCTGCCCGGTCTGTACCGCGCCGACACCTTCATAGGCATCGAGGATGGTGACATCCTTGCCGCGCAGCCGGCCGGGCAAGGCGGAACCGCCATAGACGAACACCGCAGGAATGTTGCAGCGGACCATGCCCATCATCGCACCGGGCAAGGTCTTGTCGCAGCCGCCAAAGGCGACCAGCCCGTCATAGGCATGACCCTGCACCACGGCTTCGATCGAATCGGCGATCACCTCGCGGCTGACCAGCGAGAATTTCATGCCCTCGTGGTTCATGCCGATGCCGTCCGACACCGAAATGGTGGTGAATTCGCGCGGCGTACCGCCGGCGGCCTCGACGCCTTCCTTGGCCGATTCCACCTGCGGGAAATGCGTCATATTGCAGGGCGTGGTGGTGCCTTTCATCGACGCGATGCCGATCATCGGCTTTGCGATCGCCTCGTCATCGAGGCCCATGCCGCGCATGAAGGCGCGGTGGGCGGTGCGGTCGAGGCCGTTGCGCGTGATGTCGGAGCGCAGGCGCATGTCTTTAGTCTCCCCGTATGCAGATGTTGTGCGATGGAAGTGTCAGGCTTTGTCGCGATGCCAGCCAACGACGGCCTCTGGCTTTGCATCGACGGAAGCGAAATAGGGCTTGATGTCGATCAGCGGCGTGTTGTCCAGGCAATCGATATTCTTGATCAATAGCGTCGTGCCTTCGATCTTCACGAGCTGTACGACACTGAGCGCGATCGGGTTGGGCCGCACCGGCGAGCGCAGCGCAAAGGTGCCACGGCCCTCGCCATAGTGGCGCGGCGTCTGCACGACGAGATCGCGGCGGGCGCGATCCATCCAGTACAGCACGATCAGGTGTGAGCAGGTCTCGACCTTGTCGAGTGCCGCCGCATAGCGCGGGTCGAGTTCGATCCGGCAGATGGTGTCGGAACCGCCGGCATTTTTTGGGCAGTCGGCGCGGTCAGTCCAGGGTGTGCGGATGCGGCCGATGAAATAAAGGCCGGCATCGAAATCCTCCGGCAGCTCCACGGCGACCTCGCCCTCGCGCCGGCCGAACGGATCGTCGGTGGGGGAGGTGGCCGGGTTTTCGGCGGAAGGTTTGGAATGGCTTGAAAGATCGGACATGGCCGAGCTTTACGCCAAAATCCTCGCGCCTGCCACGCATGGCTTGCGCTACCGCTCCGGGCTTTCTGGATACGCAAAAGGAGCGGCAACCCACTCAATTCCCATCGGTTTTGCTGAGAATGCCGGGGAAAGCGCGACCGGGTCGGAAACCATGGCGGGCCTAAAGACCAATTTGTGGGCTTGCGCCCATCGAATTAACGTATAAAGATATGCTTATATCAATTCCGATGATTCAGGTTCCGGGAGTGGCCATGGCCGGCGGGTTGCCTTTCGAGACGATGCACGACGCGCTACGGGCAGTAGCCGAAGGAACGCGGCTGCGCATTCTCGCGCTGCTGGCGGAAGCTGAGCTGACCGTCTCCGATCTCACGGAAATCCTGCGCCAGTCGCAGCCGCGCATCTCGCGCCATCTCAAGCTGCTGACAGAAGCCGGCGTGATAGAGCGCTATCGCGAAGGGGCGTGGGCGTTCTTCCACCTGCCGCATCGCGGCGACAGCGCCACCATCGCCCGGCTCCTGGTGGAGCGGCTCGATCTCAATGATCCGGTGGTTGCCCGCGATCGCGAGCGGCTGGCCGCAGTGCGTGAGGCCCGCGCGGAGGCGGCGCAGAATTATTTCCGTGCGCATGCCGCGGAATGGGATCGGCTGCGCAAGCTGCATGCTGCCGATGAGGCGGTGGAGCAGGCGATTCAGAAGGCGCTCGGCGACAAGCCGTTTCATTCGCTGCTCGATCTCGGCACCGGCACCGGTCGGATGCTTGAATTGTTTGGCCCGCGCGTTGATCGCGGTCTTGGCATAGACATGTCGCTCGACATGCTGCTGCTGGCGCGGGCGCGGCTTGAACATGCGGGCCTGCGCCATTGCAGCGTGCGGCAGGGCGACATCTATGACCTCGCGGTGCCACGCGATTCCTTCGACGTCGTTATCATCCATCAGGTGCTGCATTATCTCGATGACGGCGCCAGCGCGATCAAACAGGCCGCGCGCACGTTGGCGCCGGGCGGCCGCCTGCTGGTGATCGATTTCGCGCCGCATGATCTGGAATTTCTACGTGAGGAGCATGCGCATCGCCGGCTCGGCTTTGCGCCGGAAATCATCACGCAATGGCTGACCGCCGCCGATCTCGAGGTCACGCTGCAGAAGAACGTCGCTCCGGAAAAGAATTCAGACGGCAAGGTCGCCGTCTCGTTGTGGCTCGCACGCGACAAGCGTGTGCAAATCGCCAGCCAGCAGGAGGTCGCATGAAGAAGCTCATTGCTCCGCGCACCAGCCGCCTTGCCAAAGGCCGCAGCCCGCAGCTGCGGGTGTCGTTCGAGTTTTTCCCGCCCAATACCGCCGACATGGAAATCGCGCTGTGGCAGGCGATCCAACAGCTTGCGCCGCTGTCGCCGCATTTTGTTTCGGTCACCTACGGTGCCGGCGGCTCGACGCGCGAGCGCACGCATGCCACGGTGAAGCGCCTGCTGGACGAGACGGCGCTGACGCCGGCCGCGCATCTGACCTGCGTCGATGCAACGCGCGAGGATGTCGATCAGGTCGTGCGCCAGTATCATGCAATTGGCGTGCGCCATATCGTGGCCCTGCGCGGCGATATGGCCAGTGGAGCCGGTGCGCCCTATCTCCCGCATCCGGGCGGCTATCGCAACGCCGCCGATCTTGTGGCGGGCATCAAGCGAATTGCTGACTTCGAAATATCGGTGTCAGCCTATCCAGAACGGCATCCGGATTCGAAGGATGTCGATGCTGACCTCGATATGCTGCACGCCAAGGTCGATGCCGGGGCGACGCGTGCCATCACGCAATTCTTCTTCGATAACGATCTGTACTTCCGTTATCTTGATCGCGTGCGTGCCCGCGGCATCAATATCCCGATCGTGCCCGGCATCGTGCCGGTGCAGAATTTCCGACAGGTGAGGAATTTCGCTGAGCGGTGCGGCGCAACCATTCCACGCTGGCTGGTCGATCGCTTCGAGGGCCTCGATAATGATGTGGCGACCCGCAAGCTGGTAGCAGCGGCCGTCGCTGCCGAACAAGTCCTCGATCTCGTCGATCATGGAGTTACCGATTTTCATTTCTACACGATGAACCGCGCCGATCTCGTCTACGCGATCTGCCATCTCTTGGGCCTGCGTCCGGCGATGCAGGCGGCGGCGTGATGATCATCGGGAGTCTCACCGCATGAAACCGTCCGCAACTGAAACTGCGCTGCGACAGTTCGCATCCGAACGCATCCTGCTGCTCGATGGCGGTATGGGCACGATGCTGCAGCGGCATAAATTCGATGAGGCCGGCTTTCGCGGCGCGCGGTTCAAGGATTGGCACCGCGATGTGCGCGGCAACAACGACCTGCTGTCGCTGACGCAGGGCGATGCGGTGCGCGACATTCATCTGGCGTATTTCCGCGCCGGCGCTGACATCGTCTCCACCAACACATTCTCCTCCACCAGCATCGCGCAGGCTGATTACGGCATGGAAGGCCTGGTGGACGACCTCAATCGCGCCTCGGCCATTCTCGTGCGCGAAGCAGCCGACGCCGCGCACAAGGAAGACGGAAAACAGCGTTTTGTTGCCGGCGCAATTGGCCCGACCAACCGCACGGCCTCGCTCTCGCCCGACGTTAACAACCCCGGCTTTCGTGCCGTCACCTTTGACGAATTGCGCGATGCCTATCGCGAACAGGCGGCGGCCTTGCTGGGGGGCGGCGTCGATCTGCTGCTGCTGGAAACCATCTTTGATACGCTGAACGCCAAGGCCGCGCTCTACGCCATTGCCGAACTGGAAGAACAGCGCGGCCAGAAAATCCCGGTGATGGTTTCCGGCACCATCACTGACCTTTCAGGTCGTATGCTGGCGGGACAGACGCCGGAAGCGTTCTGGAATTCGGTTCGTCATGCCGAGCCATTGTCGGTGGGCCTCAATTGCGCGCTCGGCGCAAAGGAAATGCGCGCGCATATGGCCGAGATCAGCCGCATCGCCGATACGCTGACCTGCGCCTATCCGAATGCCGGCCTGCCGAACGAATTTGGCCTCTATGACGAAAGCCCCGAACACATGGCCGGGCTGCTGGCAGAATTTGCGTCTTCAGGCCTCGTCAACATCGTTGGCGGTTGCTGCGGCACGACGCCCGATCATATGCGTGCGATCGCGCAGGCTATCGCCGATAAAAAGCCGCGCGCGATCCCGGTCGTCGATCGCCGGCTGCGGCTGTCCGGCCTTGAGCCCTTCACGCTGACGCCGGAAATTCCATTCGTGAATGTCGGTGAGCGCACCAACGTCACCGGCTCGGCGAAATTCCGCAAGCTGATCACCGCCGGTGATTACAATGCCGGTCTCGCCATCGCGCGCGATCAGGTCGAAAATGGCGCGCAGGTGATCGATATCAATATGGACGAGGGCCTCCTCGATTCTGAACAGGTGATGGTGACGTTCCTGCATCTGATCGCCGCCGAGCCGGATATCGCCCGCGTGCCGATCATGATCGATTCATCGAAATTCTCGGTGATCGAGGCCGGGCTGAAATGCGTGCAGGGCAAATGCATCGTCAATTCGATCTCCATGAAGGAAGGCGTCGAGGCGTTCATTCATCATGCCAAGATCGTTCGCCGCTACGGCGCGGCGGTGGTGGTGATGGCCTTCGACGAGCAGGGCCAGGCTGACACCCTGGAACGCAAGACGCAGATCTGCGCGCGGGCCTATGACATTCTCGTCAACAAGGTCGGCTTTCCGCCTGAGGACATCATCTTCGATCCGAATATCTTTGCGGTCGCCACCGGCATCGAGGAGCATAACGATTACGGCGTCGCCTTTATCGAGGCGACGCGCTTCATCCGCGAAAGGCTGCCGCATGCGCATGTGTCCGGCGGCGTGTCGAATTTGTCTTTCTCGTTCCGCGGCAATGAGCCGGTGCGCGAAGCGATGCATTCGGTGTTTCTGTATCATGCCATCAAGGCCGGCATGGATATGGGCATCGTCAATGCCGGGCAGATGGCCGTGTATGACGATCTCGATGCGGAATTGCGCGAGGCCTGCGAAGATGTGGTGCTCAACCGTCGCGACGATGCGGCGGAGCGCTTGCTGGAGATCGCCAAGCGCTTTTTCGGCCAGACTCGTGAGAAGGCCGAAGCCGATCTCGCCTGGCGCGAATGGCCGGTGGAGAAGCGGCTCTCGCATGCGCTGGTGCATGGCATCACCGATTACATCACCGAAGACACCGAAGCTGCGCGGCTGAATGCCAAGCGGCCGCTCGATGTCATCGAAGGCCCGCTGATGGACGGCATGAATATCGTCGGCGACCTGTTTGGCTCCGGCAAGATGTTCCTGCCGCAGGTGGTGAAATCGGCGCGGGTCATGAAGCAGGCGGTGGCGTATCTGATGCCGTTCATGGAGGCGGAGAAATCCGCCAATGACAAGGGCCAGAGCAATTCCAACGGCAAGATCCTGCTCGCCACGGTGAAAGGCGACGTGCATGACATCGGCAAGAATATCGTCGGCGTCGTTCTGCAGTGTAACAATTACGAGGTGATCGATCTCGGCGTCATGGTGCCGGCGGCGAAAATCCTCGACACCGCGCGCGAGCAGCAGGTCGATATCATCGGGCTGTCGGGTTTGATCACGCCCTCGCTCGACGAGATGTGCCACGTGGCGGCGGAGATGGAGCGGCAGGATTTTGATCTGCCGCTGTTGATCGGCGGCGCCACCACCAGCCGCGTGCACACGGCGGTGAAGATTCACCCCAATTATCACAAAGGCCAAGCGGTCTATGTCACTGATGCCAGCCGCGCCGTCGGCGTCGCGCAATCCTTGATGTCACGCGAGGGTCGCGAAGCCTATGTCGAAAGCACCCGGGCGGAATATCGGCAGATCGCCGCAGCTCACGCGCGCGGTCAGGATGACAAGAAGCGGTTGTCGATCGCGGATGCGCGGGCCAATGCGCTGAAGCTCGATCCCGCGCAGGCGGTGGCCTGCAAGCCGCAATTTCTCGGCACAAAGGTGCTGAAGAATTATCCTCTGGGCAAGCTTGTCGATTACATCGACTGGACGCCGTTCTTCTCGACCTGGGAGTTGACCGGCCGCTATCCGGCGATCCTCAATGACGAGAAATATGGCGCGGCGGCGCGGTCGCTGTTCGACGACGCGCAAGCCATGCTCAAGCAGATCGTTGATGAGCAATGGGTGCAGGCGTCAGCCGTCATCGGCTTCTGGCCGGCGGCCCGCAATGGCGACGATGTCGATGTGTTCGATCCGCAAGGCGGCGGACGGATCGCCACCTTGCATGGCCTGCGCCAGCAGATCGCCCGGCGTGACGGTCGGCCGAATGTCTCGATCGGCGATTTCGTCGCGCCTGCTGTGGCGGATGGGCCGGTCGACCATGTCGGCGCCTTCGCGGTCACGGCCGGCATCGGTGAGGATGCGATCGCCAATCGCTTCAAGCTCGCCAATGACGATTATTCGGCGATCATGATGTCGGCTCTGGCCGACCGTCTGGCTGAAGCCTTTGCCGAGCATCTGCATGAGCGGGTGCGCCGCGAATTCTGGGGCTATGCGCCGGATGAGAATTTCACGCCGGCCGAGTTGATCGCCGAAAGCTATCAGGGCATCCGCCCCGCGCCGGGCTATCCGGCGCAGCCCGACCACACCGAGAAGGAAACGCTGTTCAAGCTGATCGATGGCGGGCGGATCGGCATCAATCTCACCGAAAGCTTCGCGATGTGGCCCGGCGCGTCAGTCTGTGGGCTCTATTTCAGCCATCCGCAGAGCCATTATTTCGGCGTTGGCAAGATCGGTCGCGATCAGGTGGAAGATTATGCAAGGCGGAAAGGCTGGAGCGTCGCCGAATGCGAACGTTGGCTGGCGCCGGTGCTGAATTACGATCCGGCGGCGCGAAACAAGGCCGAGGCCGCCTGACCGCGCTGGAGGCCTAGCCCCAGACACACGAACACCGGAGCGATGATTTCGGCTCCGGTGTTCGATCATTCCTTCCGCGATTTCTCGCCGCGGCTTTGTTGGTCTTATAGCGTCACACCCGAAATCAAAATGCTCCCACCAGCACCGCGCCGACGAAAACAAACACGGCCAGGACAGCCATGAGATTGAGTTTCAAGGTAAGGTCCATAAGGCCTCCATCGCTGTCAGTGGAACAAAGTTAACAGATCGACAGCCATTCTCGAAGTGCTCAACGCCCGAGCGGAGGCAATAGAGTGCCGTAACATTCCGAAATGATGTGTGAAGTGCTGCTAAGTCACTGACATTCTTAGAGAAAAAAATTTTGTTTGGCAGTGTGGCGTGGGAGCTAAGTGACTGATTTTGCTCGCAAAGGGTGGCACAACACTACGCAATCTTTAGTTGTAAAGATAAAATAATAATCGCGGTTGGTCTTGTTTCTCCCGTTTTGGAGCAACTGATCTTCAGCCGGTTTCGTTAGAGACGCCGCCTGCGGCCGGTCCGGCAGTGATATTTTGGTAACGATAAGAAATACCCCTCGGGCGCGGTTTATAACCCCTTAACAGTCAGGCTCGCATTCTCCGCTTCATGTGGTGGAAGTTGCGTAAACACTGGCGTTTGAGCGTCGGGCTTGTCGGCGTGCTGGCGGTGGCGGGCTGCGCCGGGCAATATCTGATGCAGCGCGAGCCTTGGCGGAAGGAGGCGGAAGTCGCCTGCCTGAAATCGGGCGCGGTGCGCGAAAGCGGCACCATCGTTCGCATCGAGCCAATCAATGGTCCCGGCATGTGCGGGGCCGATTTTCCGATGAAAGTCGCCGCCCTCGGTGAAACTCAGATGCTGAGCTACACCGGCAGCTTGCGTCCGCCGGGCAGCATTCCCGATGGAGGCTCGCAAGGCAGCGTCCAAGGCAGCGCCCAGCCGCGCTGGCCGGTGACGAGCGCGCCGCGTAATGCGCCGGCCTATCCGGGCGAGCAGCAATATTCCAATCCGATGCGGCCATCGCCGTCGCAGCAGCCTTATCCGTCGCAGAGCAATCCTTATCCGTCCGCGAACAATAGCGCGCCGATGCCGATCACGCCGCCTGCGGCCGGCGGCGGCTATTCCGATCGGGGCTCTGTCTATGATGCGCCGGCGGCGGTGGACGTGAGCGAACCCGTCCGAACCCGTAGCGCCAGCGCGGTCGCGTCGGGCGCGCCGTTCCGCGGCATGCCGCAGGCTTCCACGCAAGCGGCGGCACCGATGCCGGTGCCGCTCGGCGGCGCCGTGGCGGCCGTGGGTCCGGTCGAGATCAAGCCGGCAGCGACGCTCGCCTGTCCGATCGTGTCGGCACTCGATCGCTGGATTCTGGATTCGGTGCAGCCGGCCGCGCAGCGCTGGTTTCGCCAGCCAGTGGTCGAGATCAGGCAGATCTCGGCTTATTCCTGCCGTGGCATGAATGGTCAGCAGGGTGCGAAAATCTCCGAACATGCCTTCGGCAATGCGCTCGACATCGCCTCCTTCATGCTGGCGGACGGGCGTCGGATCACCGTCAAGAATGGCTGGAAGGGTTCGCCCGAGGAGCAGGGCTTTCTGCGCGACGTGCAGGGCGCGGCTTGCGAGCAATTCAGCACGGTGCTGGCGCCCGGCTCGAACCGCTTTCACTACGACCATATTCATGTCGACCTGATGCGCAGAGCCAGCGGCCGCCGGATCTGCAATCCCGACCAGATCCCCGGCGACGTGGTGGCCGAACGCGTCGCCAAGCAGCGCGGCTATGCCTGGCGGCCGGATTCCGGTGTCACCGGCTCGGTCAGCAAGACGACCCGGCGCGCGTCGCTGAACGGCAGCCCGAAGGCCAAGAGCGGCCGGCGCAATATTCTGTCCGCCGATGACGATGACTGGATCGAGGACGATGGTCCGAGGCCGGCGCACTAAGACGCGCGCATGACGGCTCGGCGAATTTGCATCGAAGCGATGCCAATTCATAAACGGGATCGATGCTAACCTGTTGGATCAAGGCTGATGGCGTTGCTCCTTTTTGCGCGCGCGGTCCCGATGGCAGGTTACAGCTTCATGTCTGATCAAGATCACGGCGATCATTCCGGCCATTCCCATGCGGGCCATTCCCATGCCGGTCATTCGCATGCGCCGAAGGATTTCGGCTTCGCCTTCGCGCTCGGCACCGCACTCAATCTCGGCTTTGTTATCATCGAGGCGATCTTCGGCTTCCTCGCCAATTCCACCGCTCTGCTCGCCGATGCGGGGCATAACCTCAGCGATGTGATTGGCCTTCTCGTTGCCTGGGGTGCGGCTGTTCTCGCCAAGCGTCCGGCGACCGACCGCTTCACCTATGGCCTGCGCGCATCGTCGATCCTGGCCGCGCTCGCCAATGCGCTGCTGCTGATGATGGCCTGCGGCGCGATCGTCTGGGAAGCGATCGGCCGCTTCTCTGAGCCGAAGCCGATCGAGAGCATCACCGTGATCTGGGTTGCCGCCGCCGGCATCCTCGTTAATGGCTTCACCGCCTGGCTGTTCATGTCCGGGCGTAAGTCCGATCTGAATATTCGCGGCGCCTATCTGCATATGGTGGCCGATGCCGGCGTGTCGCTCGGCGTGGTCGTTGCTGGCGCCATGATGATGCTGACTGGATGGCTGTGGGTTGATCCCGTCACCAGCATTGCCATCGTCATTATGATCCTGTGGTCGACCTGGGGCCTGTTCCGCGACTCAATCAATCTGGCGATGGCCGGTGTGCCTGCGCATATCGATCTGGCGAAAGTAAAGGACAGCCTTGCGCGTCTGCCTGGCGTCACCCGCGTGCACCACCTGCATGTCTGGGGCATGAGCACCAATGAAGTTGCGCTGACCGCGCATCTGGTGATGCCGGGCGGTCATCCGGGCAACGACTTCTATGATCATGCAGCGCAGGAATTGCGAGCGCATTTTGGCATTGATCATCCGACGCTGCAGATCGAGACCGATGAGATCCAGCCGAAGACGGAGCGCGATGTCTCGATCACCGATGGTCGCTAGACCGCGGTTGCAGAACGCGATGGCTACCGCCCCAAGACGCAACCATTAATCAAACCTCAACCACATTCGCGCGACATACACTGTAACTGGCGCAGCCGTCATCTGCCGTCGCCGCGCCACAGCCGGGGCGAATGCCGGCTTCGGGGACGAGGGGACTTCTCCATGGTTTCGCGCGCGCAACGCACGCCCTTCGCGGTCTGGTGGTGGACGGTCGATCGCCTGATGCTCGGCGCGCTCGGTGCGCTGATGCTGGCCGGCATCATCCTGCTGCTGGCCGCCTCGTCGCCGGTCGCTACAAAGCTCGGCCTTGATCCCTTTCACTTCGTCAACCGGCAGATCTTCTACCTGATCCCGGCCATCGGCATTCTGCTGGTGACGTCGCTATTGTCGCCGCGACAGATCCGGCGGCTCGCGCTGGTAGTGTTCGCCATCAGCATGGTGATGCTGGCGGCAACGCTCGTGTTCGGCACCGAGATCAAGGGTGCGCGACGCTGGATCGTTTTGCTCGGGGTCAATATTCAGCCGTCCGAATTCGTCAAGCCGGCTTTCGTGATCCTGATCGCCTGGCTGTTCGGTGAATCAACGCGCAAGCCCGACATGCCGGCCAACACGATTGCGCTGCTGCTATTCGGCTCGGTCGTGACGCTCTTGATGTTGCAGCCTGACTTTGGTCAGACAATGCTGATCGCCATGGTGTGGGGCGCGCTGTTCTTCATGTCTGGCATGCGGGTGATCTGGGTCGGCGGTCTGGCCGGTGCGGCGCTCCTCGGACTGGGCGCGGCCTATGCCACCGTTCCACACGTGGCGCGTCGTCTGAACCGCTTCATGGACCCGTCCTCGGGCGACACCTTCCAAGTCGATAATGCCGTAGAGTCCTTCGTGCGCGGCGGCTGGCTCGGTCAGGGGCCGGGCGAGGGCGTCGTCAAACGCATCCTGCCGGACAGCCATGCCGACTTCATCTTCGCGGTCGCGGCCGAGGAATTCGGCATTGTGCTGTGCCTGATCGTCGTCAGCCTGTTTGCTTTTGTCGTCATCCGCGCGCTGACGCGGGCCATCCGCACCGAAGATCCGTTCTCGCGCTATGCCGCCTCGGGCCTGGCGATCCTGTTCGGCACGCAATCGGCCATCAACATGTCGGTGAACCTGCATCTCATTCCCGCCAAGGGCATGACGCTGCCGTTCATCTCCTATGGCGGCTCGTCCTTGCTGTCGCTCGCCTATGGCATGGGCATGGTGCTGGCGCTGACACGCGAACGTCCGCAGGCTGAGCAATTTGGCCGCCGGGGCTCTGTCATGCCGACGCCGCAGCCCGCGTGACTGACGGATGATGCAAGACAATCGGGAGCATGAAGCGCCGCTGGTGATGGTGGCGGCCGGGGGAACGGGCGGACACCTGTTTCCCGCCGAGGCGCTGAGCGCGGCTTTGCGCCGACGCGGCGTCGAAACAGTGCTGGCGACCGACAACCGCGCCGCGAAATTCGGCGAGCATTTCAAATCGCTTTACGTTGTGCCGAGTGCGACTTTGCGCGGGCGCGATCCTCTCTCGTTGATGCGCACTGGGGTGACGCTCGCTTATGGCCTCGCCAGCGCGATGATGTTGATGCGCCGCGTAAAACCTTCCGTAGTTGTCGGGTTCGGCGGCTATCCGTCAGTGCCGCCGGTGCTGGCCGCCAGTCTGCAACGCATTCCGACCTTTCTCCACGAGCAGAATGCGGTGATGGGCCGCGCCAATAAATTTCTCGCGGGCCGCGTCAGCGCAATCGCCACCGGCTTTGCCGGCGTCACCGACGCCGATCCTTCGCTCTCCCGCAAGACCACCTGCATCGGCAATCCGCTGCGGCCGGCGGTGATCGCAGCCGCCGGCACGCCTTATCCGCAACTGTTGCCCGATGGTCCGCTGCATCTCCTGGTGTTCGGCGGCAGCCAGGGCGCGCGCATCATGGCCGATATCGTGCCTCCAGCGATCGCGCAGCTTGCGCCGGATTTACGTCAGCGGCTGACGATCACGCAGCAGGCCCGCGAAGAGGATATCGCCCGCGTCCGCGAGGTTTACAACAAGGCGCAGGTGAAAGCCGAGATTGCGCCGTTCTTCCAGGATCTGCCGGCCCGCATGGCCGCGGCTCATCTCGTGGTATCGCGGTCCGGGGCCGGCACCGTGTCGGAACTGGCGGTGCTCGGCCGGCCCGGCCTTCTCGTGCCGCTGCCCAATGCACTCGATCAGGATCAGGCCGCCAATGCGCTGGTTCTGGAGAAAGCGGGCGGTGCGATCCGCATCATGCAGCGCGATTTTACGCCCGAAAGGCTCGCCGCCGACATCGCAGCGCTGGCTGCCGATCCTGCCCGCTTGTCGGCCATGGCGCAGGGTGCCAAAAGCATCGGCGTTTCGGATGCAGCGGACAGGCTGGCCGATCTCGTGCTGAACAAAATTGGGATCATGTCGTGAGGAACACCCGATGAAATTGCCGAGCGAACTTGGCCCGATTCATTTCGTCGGTATCGGCGGCATCGGCATGAGCGGCATCGCCGAGGTGCTCGCCAATCTCGATTACACCGTGACCGGCTCGGACGTGTCCGAGAGCGCCAACGTCAAGCGTCTGCGCGAGCAGAATATCAAGGTGATGATCGGCCACGACGCCAAGAATGTCGATGATGCGGCTGTCGTCGTCGTGTCGTCGGCGATCAAGCGCGACAATCCCGAACTGATCGCGGCGCGCGCCAAGCGCCTGCCGATCGTGCGCCGCGCCGAAATGCTCGCCGAATTGATGCGGCTGAAATCATCGGTCGCCATCGCCGGCACGCATGGCAAGACCACGACAACCTCGATGGTCGCCACCTTGCTCGATGCCGGCAATCTCGATCCCACCGTCATCAATGGCGGCATCATCAATGCCTATGGCACCAATGCGCGGCTCGGCGCCGGTGAATGGATGGTGGTTGAAGCTGATGAATCCGATGGCACCTTCCTGAAGCTGCCGGCCGATGTGGCTATCGTCACCAATGTCGATCCCGAACATCTCGATCACTTCAAGACCTTCGCGGCGGTGAAAGAAGCCTTCAAGACCTTCGTCGAGAATGTGCCGTTCTACGGCTTTGCGGTGATGTGCACCGATCATCGCGAGGTGCAGGCGCTGGTCGGCCGCATTGAGGATCGACGAGTCATCACCTACGGCGAAAATCCGCAGGCCGATGTGCGGCTTGTCGATCTCACAAACGAGAATGGCGCGTCAAAATTCTCGGTGATCTTCCGCGGCCGTGGCGAGAAGGCCGAGCATGTGATCGACAATCTGACGCTGCCGATGCCGGGCCGCCATAACGCGCTGAATGCGACGGCGGCGATTGCCGTCGCCCATAACCTCGACGTCACCGACGAGCAGATCCGCAAGGCGCTGGCGTCGTTCGGCGGCGTCAAGCGCAGATTCACCCGCACCGGCGAATGGAACGGCGTCACCGTCATCGATGATTACGGCCACCATCCGGTGGAGATCGCTGCGGTGCTGCGGGCTGCGCGCGATTCCAGTTCAGGACGCATCATCGCCGTGGTGCAGCCGCATCGCTATACGCGGCTGAAGGAATTGTTCGAGCAATTCTGCACCTGTTTCAACGATGCCGATGCCGTCATCGTCGCCGATGTTTATGCCGCCGGCGAAACGCCGATCGAGGGCGTGGATCGCGACCACCTGGTGCAGGGCATGCGCGCGCGCGGCCATCGCAATGTCTCGGCCTTGCAGAATTCCGAAGGGCTTGCTTCGATGGTGCGTGGCATCGCCCAGCCGGGCGACATGGTGGTGTGCCTTGGCGCCGGCAATATCACGCAATGGGCCTATGCGCTGCCGGGTGAATTGAAAGCGCTGGGATAAGGCGACTTCGAGAATAAGGCTTCGACGATGGCATTTCCCGACATCACCGCCGATCTCGCTGCGCGCCTGCCGGATTTGCGCGGACGAATGCTAGCCAATCAGACGCTCGCGGACCTGACCTGGTTTCGCGTCGGTGGTCCGGCGCAAGTATTATTCATGCCGGAAGACGAAAGCGATCTGGCTTATTTTCTGCAGAATATTCCGGCTGATCTTCCGGTGATGGTGATCGGCCTTGGCTCCAACATGATCGTGCGCGAAGGCGGCGTGCCGGGCGTCGTGATCCGTCTTGGGCGCGGCTTCAACGACATCACGGTCGACGGCATGCGCATTCGCGCCGGCACTGCGGTGCCGGATGTGAAGGTGGCGCGCACGGCGCAGGAAAACGGCATTGCTGGTCTGGCTTTTCTGCGGGGCATTCCCGGCGGCATCGGCGGCGCCTTGCGCATGAATGGCGGCGCTTATGGCCGCGAGACCAAGGACGCTTTGGTGGAAGCGCGCGGTGTCGACAGGCAAGGCAATATCCGCGTCTATACGAATGTCGACATGCATTACACCTATCGGCATTGCGGTGCGCCCGATGACGTGATCTTCACCCAGGCTTTGTTTGAAGGCACGCCCGGCGATCGCGCGACGATTGCCGCGGAGATGGACAAGATCACCGAGTCGCGGGAGGCGACGCAGCCGATCAAGAGCCGCACCGGCGGATCGACCTTCAAGAATCCGCCCGGCCATAAAGCCTGGCAATTGATCGATGCTGCCGGCTGTCGCGGCCTTGTCGTCGGCGACGCGCAGGTGTCCGAGCTGCATTGCAACTTTCTGATCAATCGCGGTCAGGCGACCGCCAAAGACATAGAAACGTTAGGCGAAACGGTAAGGAAGCGCGTCATGGATAACTCAGGCGTACAACTGGACTGGGAGATCAAGCGGATCGGAGTTCACGCATGAGCGATCCGATCCTGGTTGTCGGCGGCGGCCTCGGCGGCGCTGCTACCGCGCTGTCGCTTGGCCGCAAGGGCTTCGACGTCAAGCTGCTGGAAGAGGCGCCGGAATTTGGCGTCATCGGCTACGGCATCCAGCTCGGCCCCAACGTGTTTTCGATGCTGGACAAGCTCGGCGTCACCGATGCGGTGATGGCGAGCGCGATCCGGCCCAAGAATGTGAAGATGCTGGATTCGGTCGATGGCGGCGTGATCGCCTGCGTGCCGACTGGCGATGCGTTCCTGAAGCGCTTCAAGCGCCCCTATGTGGTGATCCACCGCGTCGATCTGCACCAGACGCTGCTGGAGGGCTGCCGCGCGCTCGGCAATGTCGAGATGATCGCCAATGCGAGCGTCAAAGCCTTCGAAGATGAAGGTGAGCGCGTGCGCGTCGAACTTGCCGACGGTCGCCAGCTGCACGGCGCGGCACTGATCGGCGCGGACGGCATTCGCTCCACCATCCGCCAGCAGATGCGCGATGAAGGGCCGCCGCGCACGATCGGCTATGTCGCCCATCGCACCATCGTGCCGATGAGTGATGTCAATTTCGATGTTGATCGCGACGATGTCGTGTTGTGGTCCGGCCCCGGTTTCCACATCGTCCATTATCCGCTGCGCAATTACAGCCTGTTCAATGTCGTCACCGTGTTCCGGACGCTGAACATGGATCCGACCGACACCGAGAGCCCGCATCCCGATCTCGCGCATGTCTATCGTGACTCGCATCCGACCATGCGCAAGCTCTGGGCGATGATGGATCTGTCGCGGCGCGGCTGGGTGTCGTCGGATCGCGATCCGATCCGGCCCTGGAGCAAGGGCCGCGTCACATTGCTGGGCGATGCCGCGCATCCGACATTGCAGACGCTGGCGCAGGGCGCCTGCATGGCGCTGGAAGATTCGGTTTGTCTCGGCGAACTGCTGGACGGCACGTCGGGCGGCGAGATTGCCAGCGCCTTCCAGCAATATGAGCGGGCGCGTTATCTGCGCACTGCGCGCGTGCAGTTCGAGTCCCGTTATCACTGGGACAATTGGTATCACGTCGGCGGGATCGAGCGCGAAGTCGCGCGCGCGACCTGGTCGGTAAAGGGCGAGCAGGAGATGTATGACTGCCTCGCCTGGCTCTATGACGGCTTCAAATTGCCGCAAAAACGCGAGGCTGCATGACCAAGCATGTTGCGGTTTTGATGGGGGGCTGGTCCTCCGAGCGAGACGTGTCGCTGCGTTCGGGCGAAGCCTGCGCCAAGGCCGCCGAACGCGCCGGCTATCGCGTCACTCGCGTGGATGTCGCCCGCGACATTGGCACTGTGCTGGAGCGTCTGAAGCCTGATGTGGCGCTGAACCTGCTGCATGGGCGGCCGGGGGAAGACGGCACCATTCAGGGCCTTCTTGAAATTCTCGGCATTCCCTATTCGCATTCGGGCGTACAGGCCTCATCGCTGGCGATGAAGAAGGATCTTGCCAAGGTGATGCTGGACGCCGCCGGCGTGCCGGTGCCGCAGGGCATGGTGGTGCCCCGGCTCGATGCCGGCAAGGCGCATGTGTTGCCGCGGCCTTATGTGATCAAGCCGATCTCGGAAGGCTCGAGCGTCGGCGTGTTCATCGTCACCGATCAGCACGAGCATCCGCCGCAGGAATTGTTCCGCGAGGACTGGTCGTTTGGCGAGATGGTGCTGTGCGAAAGCTTCATCCCCGGCAAGGAACTGACCTGCGCAGTGGTGAAGGATCAAGCCACCGACGTGATCGAGATCGTGCCGAAGGTGCGGTTCTACGATTACGAAGCCAAATATGCGCCGGGCGGCTCCGAACATGTGCTGCCGGCGCAGATCGCGCCGGAGGTTTATCAAGCGGTGCAGCGGCTGACGGTCGCCGCGCATAACGCGCTGGCCTGCCGCGGCGTGACGCGCGCCGATTTCCGTTACGACGACAGCCGTCCCGGCATCGAGGGACTGGCCTGCCTTGAGGTCAACACCCAGCCGGGCATGACGGAGACCTCGCTGGTTCCCGAACTCGCTGCTCATGCCGGCATGAGTTTCGAGGATCTCGTGCAGTGGATGATCGAGGACGCCTCGTTCAATCGCTGAGGTTTTGCGGGCGTTTAGGCGGCTCTGCGTGCTTCGTGCGGTAATGAGGCACGGCAGACCCACCGTGGACAAAGATTAAGAAGCCGGCCGAAGTCGCTCAAATTTTACTAAAAGTTTACCAAGAAGCCTGAAGACTGACCCCCAGCGTTCTCCGCGCTTCTGCCGCCTCACGGGCTGTGGGAACGTGACGGACGCAAGACGTTGCTACGGCGAATGTAGCGGTTCTGCACACGTTGGTGTCGGTTTGAAGAGCTTGTTCGATGCGTGATCGAAGACGCCTCGCTCAGTCGATGAGCCGAGCGCCGGAATTCCGGCGGGCGGAGCGTGCGCTCCACCGTCTGGCGCAGTCGCTTGAGCAAAAGCTACCGCGCGGTGCCGGCACTTTCGGTGCGGTGGCGCTGATCCTGGGCGGCATTACCTATGGCGTGATGCTCGGTGGTCATGCTGAGGTTGTGCGCGAGGAACTGGCCGAGGCGCGCGATTCGATCGCCAATGCTGCCGGCTTCCAGATCACATCGATTGCGCTGAGCGGAGAAAAGCAGCTCACCCGCGAAGAAATTCTCGGCATCGCCGGCATCACCGGGCGCTCGTCGCTCCTGTTCCTGAATGCCGATGACGCTCGCAATCGTCTCAAGGCCAATCCCTGGATTGCCGACGCCACCATTCTCAAGTTGTTCCCGGACCGGCTGCATATCGCCGTGACCGAACGCAATGCCTTCGCGCTGTGGCAGAAGGATCGCCGCCTGCAGGTGGTGTCGCGCGATGGCACCGTGGTCGAGCCTTTCGTCGCGCCGCATGTCGCGCATCTGCCGATGGTGGTCGGGCAGGGCGCCAATGAGCGGGCGGCTGAGTTTCTGGCCATGATGGATGCTTATCCGGCGCTGCGCGATCAGGTGCGCGCCTATATCCTCGTGGCCGAGCGGCGCTGGAATCTGAAGCTCAAGAACGGCATCGATATCCGTCTGCCGGAAGACAATCCGGCGACGGCGATTGATTCGCTGATCGCGCTCGATCGCAGCAAGCAGTTGCTGACGCGCGACATCACGGCGATTGACCTGCGCATCCACGATCAGGTGACCGTCCGGATGTCGGACGCGGCAGCCGCTGCGCGGGCCGAAGCCCTCAAGAGCAAAACGCCGAAGCGCAAGGGCAGTGACGCATGAAGGGCCGCGACGCATGAATTCCCTGCAACTCGGCTTCGCTCCGAAAATGAAGCCCATTTCGCCGAAGCGGGCGTCAATCGTCGCCGCGCTCGATGTCGGCAGCCGCAAGGTGGTGTGCACGATTGCCCGGCTTGAGCCGCGCGGTACGCAGGATGTGCTGCGCCGCCGGTCGCATTCCATCGAGATCATCGGCTTTGGCCATGTCGAAGCCCGCGGCATGAAGGGCGGCAAGGTCGCCGATCTCGACGCCGCCGATCAGGCGATCCGCCAGGCCATTTCCATCGCCGAGCAATCGGCCTCGGTGCATCTTGAATCGGTCGCGGTGGCGATCTCCGCCGGCCGGCTCGGCAGCGAACGCTTCACGGCCTCGGTCGATGTGGTCGGCCCATCTATCCGCGAGACCGATATCGCACGGCTGCTCGCCGCCGGCAGTCAGCATTCAGGCCGTGACGGCCGCATCGTCATGCATTCGCTGCCGCTCGGTTACGCCATTGACGGCGTGCATGGCATTCGCGATCCGCGCGGCATGCTGGCGCGTCATTTCGGTCTCGATATGCATGTCGTGACGGCCGACATCGCAGCCCCCCGCAATTTAATGCTGGCGGTCGAACGCTGTCATCTGTCGGTCGAAGCGATGGTGGCCGCGCCCTATATGGCCGGCCTCTCGGTGCTTGCCGATGACGAAGCCGATCTCGGCGCCGCCGTTGTCGATATGGGCGCCGGCACCACGACCATTGCGGTATTTTCCGGTGGACGGTTTATCCACATCGACGGTTTCGCTGTTGGCGGCCATCACGTGACCATGGATTTGGCCCGTGGACTCAACGCAAAAGTCGCGGACGCCGAGCGAATCAAAACATTCTATGGCACTGTTGTGGCTGGACTGAGCGACGAGCGCGATATGATTCCAGTTCCGGCGATGAGCTCTGATACGCGGGAGCCGCCACAGGTTGTCTCACGCGCAGCCTTGGTGCCGTTCATTCGGCCGCGCGTTGAGGAAATTCTGGAAATGATTCGCGACCGGCTGGCCGCGTCTCCGTTCGCAGCGGAGCCGCAGGGCACGGTGATTCTGACCGGCGGCGCCAGTCAGTTGACCGGACTGCCGGAGCTCGCCTCGCGCATTCTTGGACGCGAAGTGCGCGTCGGTCGGCCTTTGGGGATATCCGGCTTGCCGGATGCTGCAAAAGGGCCGGCCTTCGCGGTCGCAGCGGGGCTGTTGGTCTATCCGCAAGCGGCGCATCTCGAACATTTCGAACCGCGGAAAACGCGGCAGGTGATGACAGGTTCAGGTGGTTACATTTCGAGGGTCGGACGATGGCTGAAAGAAAGCTTCTGATGACCGGTTTGCAGCATTCCTGGAATGGCCGGCCGCGGACCGGTCCTTGCCGGGGCATTATCCACGCCCGCGTATCGAAGAGGCAGTCATGACAATGAATCTTTCAGCTCCGGATATCCGCGAGCTTCGGCCGCGGATCACCGTGTTCGGTGTCGGCGGTGCGGGCGGTAACGCCGTCAACAACATGATCAGCGCCGGTCTGCAGGGTGTCGAATTCGTCGTCGCCAACACCGACGCGCAGGCGCTCGCCACTTCCAAGGCACCGCGCAAGATCCAGATGGGCGTGCAGGTGACCGAAGGTCTCGGCGCCGGTTCGCAGCCGGAGATCGGCCGCGCCGCCGCTGAAGAGGTGATCGACGAGATTCGCGATCATCTGTCAGGCGCGCATATGGTGTTCGTCACCGCCGGCATGGGCGGCGGCACCGGCACGGGCGCCGCTCCCGTGGTGGCCAAGGTCGCCCGCGAGATGGGCATCCTCACTGTCGGTGTGGTGACCAAGCCGTTCCAGTTCGAAGGCGAGCGCCGCATGCGCTACGCCGAATCGGGCATCACCGAATTGCAGAAGCATGTCGATACGCTGCTGGTGATTCCGAATCAGAATCTGTTCCGCGTCGCCAACGAGAAGACCACTTTCTCGGACGCCTTCGCGATGGCCGACCAGGTGCTCTATTCGGGCGTCGCCTGCGTCACCGACCTGATGGTCAAGGAAGGCCTGATCAATCTCGACTTCGCCGACGTCCGCGCTGTCATGCGCGAGATGGGCAAGGCGATGATGGGCACGGGCGAAGCCTCGGGCGAGAAGCGCGCGATCACCGCCGCTGAAGCTGCGATCTCCAATCCGCTGATCGACGACAATTCGATGAAGGGTTCCAAGGGCCTGCTCATCTCGATCACCGGCGGCCGCGATCTGACCCTGTATGAAGTCGACGAAGCGGCCACCCGCATCCGCGAGGAAGTGGACCCGGACGCCAACATCATCGTCGGCGCGACCTTCGATGAAGCGCTGGAAGGCATCATCCGCGTGTCGGTAGTGGCGACCGGTATCGACAAGCAGCCGGCCGAAGCCGCCAAGCCGGTCGAGCCGGTGAAGCGCCCGGTGGTGGAAGGCCATCGCCCGCAGGTCGACCGCGTTCCGCATGTGGCCCAGCAGCCGGTCCATCGTCCGGCGCCGATGCCGGCCGCTGACCCGCATGCTTCGCTCGATGCCGTTGCGGCCGCTTTGGCCAATCCCGAGCATGAGACTGAAATTGACGATGTGACGATCCGGCCGACTCCGCAGAAGCCGTCGCTGTTTGTCGAACAGCCTGCTCCGCCGCCGCCGCCGGCTGAAGAGAATTTCGGTCAGTTCATCCCGCCGCAGCCGGAGCGCGTCCAGCAGCGTCCGCGGATGCCGCGCATCGACGAATTGCCGCCGCAGGCCCAGCGCGAGATCATGGCCCAGCGTGGTGAATTGCCGCCGGCTCCCGAGCCGGAAAAGCAGCGCATGTCGCTGTTGAAGCGCCTGGCGACCGCCGGCCTCGGCCGCAAGTCCGAGGAGCATGAGGAACCGATGGTGCGCCATGAGCCGCATCCGATGGATTCGCGGGCGATGGATCATCGCGCGATGGATCCGCGGGCCATGGATCAGCGCCCGATGATGCCGCCGATGCAGCGCATGCAGCAGCAGCGTCCGCCGGCGCCACGTCCGCTCGATCCCCGCGGTGGCGAACGCGATCCGGTGTCCGAATATGCCCGCCGCGGCCAGCAGGGTCTCGACATGCATGGCCGCAACGCGCCGGCGAACCACCCGGCTGAGGATGACCAATTGGATATCCCCGCCTTTTTGCGGCGTCAGGCGAACTGACGAATTGTAACAAACCGCTACAAAGCCCCGGCATCGTCGGGGCTTTTTTTATGCCGCCACGGGTCGAATGTGCGCCCTGTGGACAACCGGCCGGGAAATCTGCGCCTCCGTTAACTAACTGAAATAGCTAAATTTTTACTGCGGCGCACACTTGGTTAACGTTACCATAGAGTTACAAATGTTGCGGTTTGGACACAGGGAAAGACAAAATAAGGCACGTCGCTGACGTGAATGCGGCCGCATCAAGGTAACAAAGCGTAAAAAAGCGTGACTTTGGAGGACTCAAGGGCAGGGGTAATGTCCGGACATCAAAGGGGTTTTGCTCCGATTCGCGCAGGCCGTGGGGACGGCGGTAACTACCTGCTGACGGTTTCGGGGCAAAAGCAAGTCGACGACGTACTGGGGTATTCGGGGGATTTCGCGGCGCATTTCCAGTGCCGTGCTCAGCCGAACAAAAAGACGGATCCGAGCGTATGAAAGCCGCAAGGCAAACCACGCTGCGCGAGCAGGTAACGGTGTCGGGGGTCGGAGTTCATTCCGGTCTGCCCGTTAACCTCACTCTCAATCCCGCCGATGCCGGAACGGGCATCGTGTTTTCCAGAATTGATGCTGCTGGCCGTGAGCGCGAAATCCGCGCTGACTACCGCGCCGTAACGGCGACCGAGCTGGCAACTGTCCTTGGCGACGAATCGGGCGTCCTTTGCTCGACCGCTGAACACATTCTCGCGGCCTTGCGCGGCCTTGGCGTCGATAACGTCCTCGTCGAAATCGACGGTCCGGAAGTGCCGATCATGGACGGCAGCGCGGCGCCCTTCGTCGCTGCGATTGATCAGGCCGGTCTCGTTTCGCTCTCCAAAGCCCGCCGTTACATCAAGGTGCTGAAGCCGGTTCGCGTCGCCAAGGGCGAAGCGTTCGGCGAACTGCGTCCGCAGGACAGTGGTTTCAGCATCGATGTCGAAATCAATTTCGACACGCTGCTGATCGGCCGCCAGACGCTGGCAATGGACGTGACCCCGGACTCCTTCCGTCGCGAATTGTCGCGCGCCCGCACCTTCGGCTTCATGAAGGACGTGTCGGCGCTGTGGAGCGCCGGCAAGGCACTCGGCGCGTCTTTCGACAACACCCTCGTGCTCAGCGACAACCGCATCCTCAACACCGAAGGCGCCCGCTATCCGGACGAATTCGTGCGTCACAAGGCGCTGGATGCCGTTGGCGATCTGGCTCTGGCTGGCGCGCCGATCATCGGCGCCTATCGGTCGGTGCGGGGCGGTCATCGCCTCAATCATGCGGTGCTGGTGGCGCTGATGTCTGATCCGACCGCTTATACGGTGGTCGAGGCCGACGAACGCCGTCCCGCGCGCGGCCATGCCGAAGTCGCCGGAATGGTTGCGCCGGCTTATGGTCCGGACGTGTCCTGACCTCGGCTCGTTCTTTCTGAAATCACAAACCGGTGCGAGGCACCGGTTCTGATGTCATCAAGCCAGCAGCATGCGCGGGCTTGATGCGGTCAAAGCCGACCTCATGTGCCGGCTAATGTCGCGGCCTGCGCCGCAAGCCGGCCCAGTATTAACCGTCGCCTTAATCCCGGCCCAATATCGTACGAAATGCAGGGGCTGGTCCTTGCGGGCGCTTGGGGGAGCCTCGCGTTTCCGCTAGGAAGTAGGGGCACCGGTCCTGCGAGGGCCGGTTTGGGATTGCTATCCTGATTGGGGATCGTTTCGTGCGCAAAAATTCGGGGATTGTAGCGGCGCTCAGAACGTCCATCGGCCTTTCACGGCACGGTTTGACGCGACTGGCAGCGCTGGTTTTGGTGACGGGCGCGCTTGCCGCCTGCGCGAGCGACAAGGACCTCGTGGTGCCGGACGATCCGGCAGACCAGCTCTACAATGAAGGTCTCTATCTGATGCAGCAGAAGAGCGATTACGCTGCTGCAGCCAAGAAATTCGAGGAAGTCGATCGCCAGCATCCCTATTCGGACTGGGCGCGCAAGGCGCTGCTGATGCAGGCCTATTCCTTCTACGAAGCCAAGGAATATGACGACTCGATTGCCGCCGCGAAGCGTTACGTCGCGCTGCATCCCGGCAGCCCGGATGCCGCTTACGCGCAATTCCTGATCGGCTCGTCCTATTACGAAAACATTCCGGACGTGACCCGCGACCAGCAGCGCACCGAAAAGGCGATGCAGGAGCTGGAGCAGGTGATCCGGCGCTATCCCAACACCGAATATGCGGTGAGCGCCAAGAAGAAGCTCGACGTCGCGCGCGACCAGCTGGCCGGCAAGGAAATGCAGATCGGCCGCTTCTATCTCAGCCGCAAGGATTTTTCCGGCGCGATCAACCGCTTCAAGATGGTGGTCACGCAATATCAGACCACCCGCCATGTCGAAGAGGCGCTGATGCGGCTGACCGAGGCCTATATGGCACTCGGCATCGTGCAGGAGGCGCAGACGGCGGCGGCGGTGCTCGGCCATAACTTCCCGGACAGCCGCTGGTACCAGGACGCGCATCGGCTGGTACAGACCGGTGGCCTCGAGCCGTCCGAGAACAAGGGCTCCTGGATCAGCAAGCTGTTCCAGGGCCGCAATCGGCTGTCGTCCGGCTGAAGCCTCAGGCGCGGAGGAGAATTTTTCGCTGTTCTCCCTCTTTTGTTCTTGTTATGTTCATCTCGTTCGAGTCTTCATAGGCATGTCCGGCGGATGGCTTGCGGGCGCGTGAGCGCATCTTTGCCCGACATTTCGAAGGCAAAATGAGATGCTCATCCGTCTGTCCATCCGCGATATCGTTTTGATCGAGAAGCTCGATCTCGATTTCACCAAAGGGCTGGTCGTGCTTACCGGCGAGACCGGCGCCGGTAAGTCGATCTTGCTCGATGCCTTTGCGCTGGCGCTGGGCGGCCGCGGCGATGCCGGGCTGGTGCGCCAGGGCCAGCAGCAGGGCCAGGTCACCGCCGTTTTTGATCTGGCGCCAAAACATCCGGCCCGCGCGCTGCTGCAGGAGCAGGGGATTGAACTGGACGACGACCTCATTCTCCGCCGCGTTCAGACCGCCGACGGCAAGACCCGCGCTTTCGTCAACGACCAGCCGGTGTCGGTACAGGTGCTGAAAAGCCTTGGCGGCATGCTGGTGGAAATCCACGGCCAGCATGACGACCGCGCTCTCGTCGATGCCGCGACTCATCGTCAGTTGCTCGATGCCTATGCCGGGCTGGAGGATGATGCAGCTGTCGTGGCGCAGCTCTGGGAGGCGCGTAGAGCCGCCGCCGATGCGGTGGAAGAGCATCGCATGGCCATCACCCGCGCGCAGCGCGAGGCCGATTATCTGCGGCACGCGGTCGAGGAATTGACCAAGCTGGCGCCCGAAGAAGGCGAGGAGACCGGGCTCGCCGAGCGCCGCACCGCGATGATGCAATCGGAAAAGATCGCCGGCGATCTGCAGGACGCCTATGAGGCGGTGGCCGGCAACGCCTCGCCCGTAGCCGGCTTTTCCGCCGCCGTTCGACGGCTGGAGCGCCGTTCGGCGCAGGCGCCAGCTTTGACCGAGCCGGCGATCCGCGCGCTCGATCAGGCGCTGAATGCGATCGAGGAGGCGCGGCTGCATCTGGAAGCCGCGTTACGCGCGGCTGATTACGATCCGCTCGAACTCGAACGCATCGAGGAGCGGCTATTCGCGCTGCGGGCGGCCGGGCGCAAATACAACATGCCGGTCGACCGGCTGGCCTTGTTGGCTGAAAAATATGTCAGCGATCTTGCGCTGATCGATGCCGGCGCGGAAAAACTTGAGGTGCTGGAGCGGGTCGCCGCCGAGACAGAGGCGCGGTTCCGCGATGCGGCTGCCCGCCTGTCGGCGGCGCGGGGGAAAGCCTCCGCCAAGCTCGACAAGGCGGTGAATGCCGAGATCAGGCCGCTCAAGCTCGAACGCGCGACCTTCTCCACCGCCATCACCAGCGATCAGGGCGCTGCCGGCCTGCATGGCATCGACCGCGTCGAATTCTGGGTGCAGACCAATCCGGGCACGCGGCCGGGCCCGCTGATGAAGGTGGCGTCGGGCGGCGAACTCGCCCGCTTCCTGCTGGCGCTGAAAGTCGTCCTGGCGGACAAGGGCTCGGCGCCGACGTTGATTTTCGACGAGATCGATACCGGCGTGGGCGGTGCGGTGGCCGATGCCATTGGCCTCCGCATGGCGAGGCTTGGCGCGCGGGTGCAGACCATCGCTGTTACCCATGCGCCGCAGGTGGCGGCGCGAGCGAACCGCCACTACGTCATCGCCAAGGATGCACGCGACAAGGGCAAGCGGGTGGCAACGCGTGTTGTCGAGGTCGCTGCCGATGGCCGCCGTGAGGAAATCGCGCGGATGCTGGCGGGCGCGGAGATTACCAATGAAGCCCGCGCGGCGGCGGACCGGCTGATCAAGGCGGCGGCTTAGCGCCCGCCTGCCCCGCATGGGGGCGGCGTAATCTGCCATGCCGCGCGCAGGCGGGGCATTCATCCCCATGAATCAAACATGGACCGAAAGTGGATTGCCCGCCTGAGCGGGCAATGACAAAGAGGGGCGGCCTGGACAAAGACGGACCCCATCATGGCCAAACGCGCCACCGGCTCCCCGCTGACACCGACTGGAAAGCTGACGGAGGAGCAGGCCGCCGGCGAATTGCAGCGGCTCGCCAAGCTGATCGCCGAACACGACAAGCGCTATTACCAGAACGACGCGCCGACGATTTCGGACGCGGAATATGACGCGCTGCGCCAGCGCAACAACGAAATCGAAGCCCGCTTTCCCGAACTGATCCGCAAGGATTCGCCGACGCGCAAAGTCGGTGCCGCGCCGACCGGCAAATTCAAGAAGATCCGGCACGCGGTGCCGATGCTGTCGCTCGACAATGCTTTTGCCGATGAGGATGTCACCGAATTCGTCGATCGCGTGGTGCGCTTCCTCAAGCTCGATACGCCGCCGGCTTTCACCGCCGAAGCGAAGATCGACGGGCTGTCATTATCCCTGCGCTATGAAGGCGGCGAACTCGTCACCGGTGCGACGCGCGGCGATGGTGCAACGGGCGAAGACGTTACCGCCAATGTGAAGACGCTGTCCGACATTCCGCAAAAGCTGAAAGGCCGCAACATCCCCGATATCGTCGAGATCCGCGGCGAAGTGTATATGACGCATCAGGACTTTCTGGCGCTGAACAAGCGCCAAGCCGCGGCGGAGGAGCCGGTCTATGCCAATCCGCGAAATTCGGCCGCCGGCTCGCTGCGGCAAAAGGACCCGAAGATCACTGCCTCTCGCAATCTGAAATTCTTCGCCTATGCCTGGGGCGAGATGAGTGCGATGCCGAAGGAGACGCAGGCGGACATGGTGCATTGGCTTGACCAATGCGGCTTTGTCGTCAATCCGCTGTTTCGCCTCTGCCATGCGGTGGACGAAATGCTGGCGATGTATCGCGATATCGAAACGCAGCGCGCAACGCTCCCCTTTGATATCGATGGCGTCGTCTACAAGCTGAACCGGCTCGACTGGCAGCAGCGGCTCGGTTTCGTCTCGCGCTCGCCGCGCTGGGCGATCGCGCATAAATTCCCCGCCGAAAAGGCAACGACCATCGTGCGCGATATCGACATCCAGGTTGGTCGCACAGGCGCGCTGACGCCGGTGGCCAAGCTTGAGCCGGTCACCGTCGGCGGCGTCGTGGTGCAGAATGCGACTCTGCATAACGAGGATGAAATCGCGCGCAAGGATATCCGCATCGGCGATACGGTGACGATCCAGCGCGCCGGCGACGTGATTCCGCAGGTGCTGGGTGTCGTTCTCGACAAGCGGCCGCGCGGCACGAAGGCTTATGACTTTCCGAAGGTCTGCCCGGCCTGCGGCAGTCATGCCGTGCGCGAGGAAGGCGAAGCGGTGCGCCGCTGCACCGGCGGTCTCATTTGTCCGGCGCAGCAATTCGAGCGGCTGCGCCATTTCGTGTCGCGCGATGCCTTCGACATCGAAGGCCTCGGCGAGCGCAATATCCAGACCTTCTGGGAAGACGACCTGATCAAGACGCCGGGCGACATCTTCCGTCTGAAGCAGCATGAAACCACCTTGCTCACCCGCGAAGGCTGGGGCCGCAAGTCG
>Ga0164243_10002004_pt1 | contig 34097 bp, 31 predicted proteins | sample OricompcompostOP_FD_108781 | JGI IMG/M metagenome (GOLD analysis project Ga0164243, IMG submission 108781) | Organic Plus compost microbial communities from Emeryville, California, USA - Original compost - Organic plus compost (OP) | ecosystem: Engineered > Solid waste > Mixed feedstock >... | reverse complement strand
TGGTGGCATAGCCCACGCTCATCTCGCTCTTGTTGCCGGTGGTGAGCAGCATGTGGCCGAACTTGTTGGAGAGCGCCATCAGCGTCACGCCGCGGATGCGCGACTGGATATTCTCCTCGGTGAGGTCCGGATTGCGGCCCGCGAAGGTCGGCGCCAGCATCGTGTCGAACGCCTCGACGGCGGGCGAGATGGGGATGGTATCGAGCCGGCAGCCCAGCATGCGCGCGCATTCGGCCGCGTCGTCCAGGCTCTCCTGACTGGTGAAGCGCGAGGGCAGCATCACGCACCACACCCGGTCGGCGCCCAGCGCATCGACCGCGACGGCGGCGCTGAGCGCGCTGTCGATGCCGCCGGAGAGGCCGAGCACGACGCCGGGAAAGCGGTTGCGGTTCACATAATCGCGCAGGCCGACGATCATCGCATGGTAGATGTCCGCCGGATGCTCGTCGAGCAGATGCACCGCGCCGGGCGCGCAGGCCCAGCGTCCGCTTGCGTCCGGCGCCCAGTCGGTGACGACCAGCGCTTCCTCCCAGTCGGGCAGCATATGGGCGATGGTGCCGTCGGCGTTGAGCACGAAGGAGGCGCCGTCGAACACCAGCTCGTCCTGCCCGCCGATGCGGTTCAGATAGAGGATCGGCAGGCCGGTCTCGGCGACGCGCGCGGCGCACACGCCGTTCACGCGCCGGTCGTCCTTGTCGACCTCATAGGGGCTGCCGTTGATGTTGATGAGGATCTGCGCGCCCTGCTCCGCCAGATGCGCGCTCACGAAGGGGAACCAGACATCCTCGCAGATCGGCAGGCCGAGCTTCACGCCGCGGAAGTCGACCGGATCGGGCAGCGGGCCGGGCGCGAACAGGCGCTTCTCGTCGAACGTGCCGTAATTGGGCAGCTCGCGCTTCTGGCGGACGGCGGTGATCCGGCCGCCCGCCAGCAGCACCGCGCAGTTGAACAGCAGGCCCCCATTGGCGATCACCGTGCCGACCAGCATGGCCGGGCCGCCGTCGGCCGTCGCGGTGGCGAGACGGTGCAGCTCCGTCTCGGCGCGGGCGACCAGGGCGGGCTTCAGCACCAGGTCCTCGGGCGGATAGCCGATCAGCTGCAGCTCGGGATAGATGACGAGATCGGCGCCCTCCTGCCGCGCCTTTTCCCGCCAGGCCAGCATAGCGTCGGCATTGCCGGCCAGGTCGCCCATGTTCTGGTTGAGCTGGGCCATGGCGATGCGCAGGGTCTGGGTCATGCCGCCGCTTTATGAGGCGCGGCGAACGGGGGCAAGGGGCGCGGATGCGCGGCTTGGGGGAGTCAGAACAGCCCCGCAACCAGAGTGCCGAGCAGGCGCCCCGGGATGAAGGCGAAGAGGCCGGCGACGACGAGGCCGACATAGGGCCCGAGCATGGCGCGCCGGTGGCCGGTCACATCGCCCTTGCGCGCGCGCCAGATGGCCAGCGGGATGGAGACCAGGGTGATGACCGAGAAGATGTGGATCGGGCTCAGATGCCCCATCAGGTCGTGCAGCCAGAAGCTGGCGATGGCCGTGACCATCATCAGCGCGGCCCAGATCCGGCCGAGCGCCTTGTGCAGGGCCGTGCCCTTGCGCAGCGCGAGGACGGCGGCGCCGAGGAACAGGGCCGGGACGACCGTGGCGAGATGCAGCATCAGCGCCCAGTTCGCCGAGGCGCCGCGGCCGATCGTGCCACCGGTCATGAGCGCGGCCAGCGCCAGCAGCACCAGCACGCTCAGCATGGTGAGGCCGAGCGTCATGAGGGGGAAGCGGATACCCGGCAGCGCCTGGCGGGCGTTCCGGAGGATCTGGACATTGCGATCGGACATGGATGTTCCCGTGATGGCTTGCGGTCGGCGCACCGCCTGACGGATCGCGCCGGGCCGATCCAGTGCCGATGCGCGAACCGGCCGATCCCATGCGTGAGCCGGCCGCCATGGCCGGTTGACGATGCGCGAAGCGGACGACACATGTCGGCCATGCCGGTGAACGCCCTGGTGCGCAGACTGTCGATCGACCTGCTGATCATCGCCGCGATCGGGCTGGTGACGGGCTATATCGGGCCGTTCGGAACCTTCGCCATGCCGATCGGCCAGCGCATCGGCTACTGGCTGCTCTTCGGGCTGGTCGGCTTCGCGCTGTTCCGTCCGATGGCGCCGCTGGCGCGCCGGCTGGCGACGCGCACCGGCCTGCCGTCGCTCGTCGCGATCGGGCTGGTCCTGCTGCTGCCGTCCGTGCCGATGACCGCGCTCATCCTGTTCACGCTGGAAGGCTATCATGCCGGCGCGCCGCTGGCCGCAGCACCGCTGCTGCAGCTCTACGCCCAGGTCTGGCTGCTCGGCGCGCTGGTGTTCGGCTTCTTCCTGCTCCTCGCGCGGAACCGGGACGATCCACCGGCCCCGGAGGCCGCGTTGCCCGTCGCCGATGCGCCGGAAGGCGCCGCGACGCCTCCGCTGGCCGCGCGGCTGCCGTCCGGCTTCGGCCCGATCCTCGCGCTCAAGGCGGAGGATCATTATGTCCGCGTCATCGGCGAGACCGGCAGCCTGTTGCTGCTCATGCGTCTGGGCGACGCAGTGGGCGAGATGGACGGCGTGGCGGGCCTGCGTGTGCACCGCAGTTGGTGGGTGGCGAGCCATGCCATGGACCGGCTGGAGCCGCGCGGACGCGGCGCGCTGCTGCATCTCGTCAATGGCGAGGCGGCCCCGGTCTCGCGCGACAATCTGGCGCAGGTCCGCGCGGCGATCCGCCGATCGCCATGACCGGGGCGTGGAAGGCTCGAAGTGCGCCTTGCGATCCGTTTCTGCCATTGTCCCCAATCCAAAGCCGGGATTCAAACCGAGGCCTCACCGGGGCACCGCGCCTGTCGTCAAAGCGTCACAAGCCGCTTTTCACCTTGCCATGGGCCCGCTAGAGGGTCCGCGACGCCATCGCTCGACACGACCATCAGGGGCCGCCCATGAAACTCATCTCCGGCAACGGCAATCTGCCGCTCGCTCAGGCCATTGCCGACTATGTCGAGCTGCCGCTCACCCAGGCCAGCGTCCGCCGCTTCGCCGACGAGGAGATTTTCGTCGAGATCCATGAGAATGTGCGCGGCGAAGATGTGTTCGTCCTCCAGTCGACCAGCTATCCGGCCAATGACAATCTGATGGAACTGCTCATCATGATCGACGCGCTCAAGCGCGCGTCGGCGCGGCGGATCACGGCGGTCGTGCCCTATTTCGGCTATGCGCGGCAGGATCGGAAGCCGGGCCCGCGCACGCCGATCTCGGCCAAGCTGGTCGCCAATCTCATCACTGTGGCGGGCGCCAACCGCGTGCTCTCGGTCGATCTCCATGCCGGCCAGATCCAGGGCTTCTTCGACATACCGACCGACAATCTGTTCGGCGCGCCGGTGATGTCGGCGGACATCCAGGCGCGCTTCCCGCGGGAGAACATCATGGTCGTGTCGCCGGACGTGGGCGGCGTGGTGCGTGCCCGCGCGCTCGCCAAGCGGCTCGACAACGCGCCGCTCGCCATCGTCGACAAGCGCCGCGAGCGGGCCGGCGAATCGGAAGTGATGAACATCATCGGCGATGTCTCGGGCCGCTTCTGCATCCTCATCGACGATATCGTCGATTCGGCCGGCACGCTGTGCAATGCCGCCGGCGCGCTCAAGGATGCCGGCGCGACCGATGTGGTCGCCTATGTGACGCACGGCGTGCTCTCGGGCGGCGCCGTGGCGCGGGTCGATGGCTCGGCGCTGCGCGAGCTGGTCATCACCGATTCGATCCTGGCGACCGACGCGGTGAAGGAATCGGACCGCATCCGCCTGCTGCCGATCGCGCCGCTGCTCGGCGAGGCGATCCGCCGCATCGCCGACGAGAGCTCGGTCAGCTCGCTGTTCGACTGAGGGCGCCGGCGGGGCTGGCAAAGCCTCCGCCGCACTGCCATGAGGGCGCGATGACGCTGCCTGCGCTGCCTGCCCGGTTGACCGACAGCTTCGTGCTGCTCGACGATGCGCGCCCCGATGCGGTCGAGGGCGGCATGTTGTTCCGCGATCCGGTCGACACGGTGCGCGCGGACCGGCTGGCGGATGTGCTGCCGGCGCTGGCGCGGATCGAGGCGGCGACGGCGGACGGCCTGCACGCGGCGGGCTATATATCCTATGCGGCCGGCCATGCCTTCGAGCCGCGCCTCATCCATTTCGCACCGCGCGAGGGCGACAGCGGGCCGCTGCTGTGGTTCGGCCTGTTCGAGGCCGGCCATGCCCTGCCGCCGGGCGGCGTCGCCGGCCTTCTGCCCGCGCCGGACGGGAGCGGCATCGGCCCGGTCGAGCCGCGCATCACGCGCGCCGACTATGACCGCGCCATCGCCCGGGTGCTCGACTATATCCGGGCGGGCGACATCTATCAGGCGAACCTGACCTTCCTCGCCTCGATCGGGATCGCGGGCGATCCGCTGGCGGCCTATGCGGCGGTCCGTATGCGCGCGGCGGCCGGCTATGGCGCGCTGGTCCGGCATGATGGACGGCATGTCCTGTCCTTCTCGCCGGAGCGCTTCTTCAGCCTGAAGGACGGGATCGTCGAGACGCGGCCGATGAAGGGCACGGCGCGCCGCCTCGCCGATCCGGCGCTGGACGCGGCGGCCGTGACGGCGCTTGCCACCGATCCCAAGCAGCGCGCCGAGAATCTGATGATCGTCGACCTGCTGCGCAACGACATCTCCCGCGTCACCGTGCCGGGCAGCGTGCGCGTGCCGGCGCTGTTCCGGGTCGAGACCTATCCGACCATCCACCAGATGATCTCGATCGTCGAGGGGCGGCTGCGCGCCGGGCTGGGGCCGATGGACGTGCTGCGCGCGCTGTTCCCCTGCGGCTCGATCACCGGCGCGCCCAAGCTGCGTGCTATGGAAGTGATCCGCGAGGTGGAGCGCTACGGGCGCGGCCTCTACACCGGCAGCATCGGCCATATCGCGCCGGACGGGTCGGCGCGGTTCAATGTTGCGATCCGCACCATTTCGTTGGAAGCTGGCGAGCGGGCGGGGACATTGGGGCTCGGGTCGGGGATCGTCGCCGACAGCCGGGCCGATCCTGAGTGGCGGGAGTGCCTCGACAAGGCGCGCTTCCTCACCGTGCGTTGAAAGAGGTGGCGCATTGGACAATGAGGCTGGGGAGCCGCATCGGTTCGATCTGATCGAGACTATGGCGTTCGATCCGACCGGGGGCCTGCCGATGCTCGATCTCCATATCGAGCGGCTGCAGGCCAGCGCCGATGCGCTCGGTTTCGCCTTCGATCGGCATGTGCTGCGCAATGAGCTGCAGGCGGCCACTTTCGGCTTCGTCGAGCCCAAGCGGGTGCGCGTGCTGCTGGCGCGCAGCGGGCGGATCGCCATCGAGGTGCGGGCGCATGCCTCCTGGCCGCGCGCCATCATGCCGGTCAGCATCGTGTCGCGCGACCTGCCGCCGGACGATCCGCGCTGCCGCCACAAGACCACCGACCGGCGCCACTATGACGCGGCGCTGAAGCGGGGCGGCACCTTCGAGGTGCTGATGATCGATGAGGATGGCTATCTCACCGAGGGCTGCTTCTCGACCATCTTCGTCGAGCGCGACGACCGGCTGCTGACGCCGCCGCTGGCGCGCGGGCTGCTGCCGGGCGTGCTGCGCCGCAGCCTCATCGATCTGGGCGAGGCGGAGGAGGCCGATCTCACCCCGCGCGATCTGCACGGCGGTTTCTTCATCGGCAATGCGGCGCGGGGGCTGGTGGCCGCCACCGTGGTTGCGCCGCGTGGAAGAGCCGACTATTGAGCCGGCCGTCCGGCGCATCTCCGGACGCGTCATCCCGCCCCCAGGAGTTATAAAATGTCCCGGACGTCCGCCGCCCTCGGCCGCATCCAGCCCAGCGCCACGCTTGCCATGACCGACCGCGTCATCGCGCTCAAGCGCGAGGGCAAGGACATTATCGGCCTCTCGGCCGGCGAGCCGGACTTCGACACGCCCGATTTCGTCAAGGAGGCCGGCATTGCCGCGATCCGCGCCGGCCAGACCAAATATACCAATGTCGACGGCACTGCCGAGCTCAAGGAGGCCATCGCCGGCAAGTTCCGGCGCGACAACCGCCTGACCTACGAGCCCGGCCAGATCAGCGTCAACTCGGGCGGCAAGCACACGCTGTTCAACGCGCTGGTCGCCACGGTCGAGGCAGGCGACGAGGTCGTCATCCCGGCGCCCTATTGGGTGAGCTATCCCGACATCGTGAACTTCGCGGGCGGCACGCCGGTCATCGTTTCGGCCGGCGCCGACCAGCTCTACAAGATCACGCCTGCGCAGCTCGAGGCGGCGATCACGCCCAGGACGCGCTGGGTGCTGCTCAACTCGCCTTCCAACCCGACCGGCGCGGCCTATTCGGGCGAGGAATTGATGGCGCTGGGCGAGGTGCTGCGCCGCCATCCGCAGGTGCTGATCCTCACCGACGACATGTATGAGCATGTCTGGTATGCCGAGACGCCTTTCCGCACCATCGCGCAGGTCTGTCCGGACCTCTACGAGCGCACGCTCACGGTGAACGGCGTCTCCAAGGCCTATTCGATGACAGGGTGGCGCATCGGCTATGCCGGCGGGCCGCAATGGCTCATCAAGGCGATGGCCAAGCTGCAGTCGCAATCGACCTCCAATCCCTGCTCGATCAGCCAGGCGGCGGCGGCGGCGGCGCTCAATGGCGACCAGAGCTTCCTCGTCGAGCGCAACGAGGCGTTCCGCCGGCGGCGCGACCTCGTCGTCGCCATGCTCAACGACGCGCCCGGCCTCAACTGCCCGACGCCCGAAGGCGCCTTCTATGTCTATCCCGATGCCTCCGGCTGCATCGGCAAGACAACGCCCCAGGGCAAGCGGATCGGGACGGACGAGGATCTGATCGGCTATTTCCTGGAGACGCAGGGCGTCGCGGCGGTGCACGGCGCCGCTTTCGGCCTCGCCCCCGCCTTCCGGGTCAGCTATGCGACTTCCGAGGAACTGCTGAAGAAGGCATGCACCCGCATCCAGGAGGCCTGCGCGGCCTTGAAATGACTGGCCACATGTAACCGCGCGGCCGGCATTGACGAACTGACCTGCGAGGCCCAGCCTGAGCTGGGTCCAGGAGATCAGTCATGCGCCAGTTCATTGCCGCCTTGGTCTTGGCCGCCGGTTCCGCCGCCATCTTTCCGGCCGGTCCCGCTCATGCGGCGGAAGATGTTCGGCTCGCGCCCGCGCCGGCCCTCGATGAGCAGCCCGGCGACCGCCGCTCGGCCATTGCCTATTTCGCGGGCGGCTGCTTCTGGGGCGTCGAGGGCGTCTTCGCCCATGTGAAGGGCGTGCGCAGCGCGGTGTCGGGCTATGGCGGCGGCGCGGCGGAGGGGCGCGTCTCCTATGGCCAGGTCAGCAGCGGCCGGACCGGCCATGCCGAGACCGTCCGCATCGTCTATGATCCCGCGCAGATCAGCTACGGCACGCTGCTGCGCATCTTCTTCTCGGTCATCGCCGATCCCACGACGCTCAACTATCAGGGCCCGGACCACGGGACCCAATATCGCTCGGCGCTGTTCCCGCAAAGCGCCGACCAGGCGCGCGTGGCGCAGGCCTATCTCGCCCAGCTCGGGGCGTCGCGCCTGTGGGCCGATCCGATCGTCACGACCATCGAGCCGGTCAATCATTTCCAGCCCGCGGAAGCCTATCATCAGGATTTCATGGAAAGAAATCCGGACAATGGCTATATCCGCTACTGGGATGCGCCCAAGCTGGCCGCGCTCCGGCGCCTGTTCCCGCAACTCTACAAGGCGGCGCCTTCGGCGTGAGGTCTCGCTGTGCCGGCGCGCCTGCAGGAGCGCCCCCAACACCCACCTCCGTTCGCCCTGAGCCTGTCGAAGGGCTGTTCTTTTCTTCCGCCTTGCCAAAGGGGAAGGACGGCCCTTCGACAAGCTCAGGGCGAACGGCTCTCTCTCTCTCTCTCTCTCTCTCTCTCTCTCTCTCTCTCTCTCTATACTTGTGCTCCTGCGGAAGCAGGAGCCCAGGGCGGCAAAGGACCTGCTTCCGCGTTTTGGATTCCTGCTTCCGCAGGAACACGGACCGACAACCTCCGGCCCTACCCCACCTGCGCCATCAGCAAGCCGATCCCGGCCATCACCAGCAGCATGCCGGTCCATTCCCGCCCGCCGAGCCGCCGGCCGCTCACCCGGCGGTTGACGAGCGCTGCCGCCGGCATCTCGATGAGGCCGAGGGTGCGGACATTGGCGGCGGCGGTCAGCGAGAAGGCCGTGAACCAGGCGGCCGTTGCGAAGGCGCCGAGGAAGCCGGCCGCCAGGCTCTCGCGCCACACCCGCAGGCTGTTCATGAAGGCCCGGCGATCGAACAGCAGCAGCCAGAGCGCCAGCAGCAGGCTCTGCATCGCCAGGCTGATGACGGCGATGGTCAGCGCGCGATTGAGGGCGCCGCCCTCCGCCAGCGCGGTGATGGCGCCGCGGAAGGCGACCGAGGACAGGCCGAAGCAGGCGCCGGATGCGATGCCCATCGCCATGGGCCGCCATTCGGAGAGCAGGTCGCGCCAGCCGCGCGGGTCGACCGAGACGAGCAGGATGCCGCCGGTCGCGATCAGGATGCCGAGCCAGGCGGCCAGGCCGAGATGGTCGCCGAGCAGCAGCACGCCGAACAGCGCGACGAGGACCGGCTCGGTCTTGATATAGGCATAGGCGACGCCGAAGGCGCGGCGTGCCATCGCCATCAGCATGAGCGCGGTCGCGCCGATCTGGCTCAGCGCGCCGAGCAGGGTGTAGCCGAGCGCCGTGCCGTTCAGCTGCGGCCCGCCCTCGTGCAGCGCCAGCCGCGCGAGCAGCAGCATCGCCACCGCGAAGGGCAGGCCGAAGACGAAGCGCACCTGCGTCGCGCCCAGCGTACCGATGCTGCGGGTGAGATTGGCCTGCAGCCCGTTGCGGCCGACCTGGGCGAACGCCGCGAGCAGCGTCGCCGGCACCCACAGCAGGCTCGGCATCAATCCTTGTCGAACAGGGCGGCGAGCTGCTCGACCATGGCACCGCCGAGCTGCTCGGCGTCCATGATGGTGACGGCGCGGCGATACCAGCGCGTGACGTCATGGCCGATGCCGATGGCGATCAGCTCGACCGGCGAGCGCGTCTCGATCCAGTTGATGACCTGCCGCAGGTGGCGCTCCAGATAGGTGCCGTTGTTGACCGAGAGCGTCGAATCGTCGACCGGCGCGCCGTCCGAGATCACCATCAGGATGCGCCGCTCCTCGGGCCGCGCGATCAGCCGGCCATGCGCCCAGAGCAGCGCCTCGCCGTCGATATTCTCCTTGAGCAGCCCCTCGCGCATCATCAGGCCGAGATTGGTCTTGGCGCGGCGCCAGGGCTCGTCGGCCTGCTTGTAGATGATGTGGCGCAGGTCGTTGAGGCGGCCGGGCTTGGGCGGCCGGCCGGCGGCCAGCCATTGCTCGCGGCTCTGCCCGCCCTTCCAGGCGCGGGTGGTGAAGCCGAGAATCTCGGTCTTGACCCCGCAGCGCTCCAGCGTGCGCGCCATGATGTCGGCGCTGACCGCGGCGATGCCGATCGGCCGCCCGCGCATCGAGCCCGAATTGTCGATGAGCAGCGTCACCACCGTATCGCGGAAATCGGTGTCGCGCTCCACCTTGTAGGAGAGCGACTGGCCGGGGCTCACGACCACGCGCGCCAGCCGGGCGGCGTCGAGCAGGCCTTCTTCCTGGTCGAAATCCCAGCTGCGGTTCTGCTGGGCGAGCAGACGGCGCTGCAGCCGGTGCGCCAGCTTGGAGACCGCGCCCTGGAACGGCGCCAGCTGCTGATCGAGGAAGCCGCGCAGCCGCGCCAGCTCGTCCGCGTCGCACAGGTCGAGCGCGCCGACCACTTCATCGAACTTGGTGGTGTAGGCAGTGTAGCTGAAATCGGGCGGCATGTCGGAGAAGGGCCGGTTCGGCCGGACGGGCAGGACGCCATCGTCCTCGCCTTCCTCGCCTTCGCCTTCCTGGTCCAGCTCGCTGTCGTCCTCCTGGCGATCCTCGACCATCTCGTCGCTCGGCTCGCCCTTGTCCTCGCCGCGCGTCTCGGCGCGGGACGTGTCCTGGTCGTCCTCCTCCGAGTCGTCCTTGTCCTGGTCCTGCTGGTCCTGCTCGCCTTCCTCCTGATCCTCGTCCTCATCGGGCGTCTCGGGCGGGACTTCAGCGCGGACCAGCTCCAGATGCTCCAGCATCGAGAGCACCTTGTCCTGGAAGGCCTGCTGGTCGTCGAGGCAGAGCGCGAGCCCTTCGAAATCGGCGGCGGCCTTCTCATCGATCCAGTCGCGCAGATAGTCGAGGCCTTTCAGCGCTTCGGCGGGCGGCGCCTGGCCGGTCAGCTTCTCGCGCAGCAGCAGCGCGACGGCGCCCTGGATCGGCACTTCGCGCGCGGACTGGGCGCGCGTGATCGGATCGGCATGGGTGCGCATGTCGAGCGCGGCGGCGAGATTGGCGCGCATGCCGGGATAGTTTTTCGAGCCGAGCGCTTCGTAGCGCACCATCTCCACCGCGTCATAGACGGCACGCGCGGCGGGCTCGGCGGGCACGCGGCGGGCATGGAGCTTGGCGTCGTGATGGCGCAGCCGCAGCGCGAAACTGTCCGCGAAGCCGCGCGCGAGCGCCACCTGCTCGGCGGGCAGGCCGCGTGGCGGCGTCGGCACCTTGATCTGCTTGCCGGCGAGATGCGGCGCATCGGCGGTGAAGCCGAGCTCGACCTCGGGATCATGCGCGATGGCGCGCGAGGCGCCGGCGAGCACATCCTTGAAGCGATCGATGGGCGAGCGGTCGTTCATGGCGCCAAGGGCTGGGGCAGCGTCGCGATGCTGTCAAGCATTTCGCCCACGGGCTGGACGCCGCGTCGGCCGGTTAACTTTTGGCGCCGTGGCTGTCTCGCTGCGAGACAGACGCAAGAACAGCGGGATTTTCTTGGTTAAGTTCATTTCCAGTCTGGCGGGGCAGGCATAGAAATGAGCGCAGCAGACCTCCACCTGCCGGGAGTCGCCCGGCGCTGACAAGGGAAGACCGACCATGATCCGCACCGCCTGCATCGCCGCGACGCTCTTGGCCGGCACCGTCTTCGGCGCGCAGGGCGCCGGCGCGACCGTCACGATCAACAGCCGGATCAGTCAGATCGTCTATGCGCTGCACACCGGATCGTCCTTCTCGCGCAGCAACTTCAGCTTCGCCATCGATCAGGGCGGCACGTCCAGCACGCTGTTCACCGGCATCGAAGGCGTGCGCGCCTTCAACGATTTCTCGACGCTGAACGATTGGGTCGACCAGCGCAGCGGCAGCGCCGTGTTCCATGGCGGCGGCTACAGCTTCACCCATTCGGTGCTCGGCAGCTATTTCGGCACGCCGCCGGTCGTGACGCCCATGGCCGAGGCAATGCTTTTCGCCCCCGCGACTCTGGCGGTGCCGCTGAACGCGCCCGTTCCCGAGCCGGCGACCTGGGCGATGATGATCGGTGGTTTCGCGCTCGCCGGCGCCATGTTGCGTCGCCGCGCCGTCGATTTCGCCCGGGCGTGAGCGCCCGTCGCCGGGCAGGTCTGGAACAAGCCAGCGCATCGGATTGGAATCCTTTGGATTTCAATATCGTCTCGCTGTCCCGAAAAGACATGTTGGAGCCACGCGCTCAAGTATCGTTAAATCTCTTTAACTGCCGTTTCTTTTAAGTCATATTTGCAGCTGTCCGAACCCAAAATGATAGAGTCGCGCGGACCTGTGGGATCATTGTGGGAGACTTTGGAACATGAAGATGAAATTCATTGCCGCCCTTGCGGCTGGCACGATGTTGAGCGGCGCTGCTCAGGCCGTCACGACCTTTGACGATCTCGCGGCCTGGCAGGCCGCGGCCGGCACCTGGACCAACGACGCCGATTACGGCCTCGACTTCGAGGATATCTCGGCGCTGACGCTCGACGACGGCACCGGGCTGTCCTTTTCGAGCCCGGTGAATATCCGCACGATCGGCTTCGGCTGGGCGACTTGGTCCGGCGGCTATACCGGGCAGGTGCTCTATAGCAATGGCGCGACCTCCGTCACGATCAACTTCGATACGCCGGTCGGCGGCTTCGGCCTGTTCGCCGAGCCCGATCCGTTCGAGTTCCACAATTTCACGCTGACGCTGTCGGACGGTTCGACCGTGAGCGGCGACTTCACCGGCGACTCCGGCGCGGGTTTCCTCGGCTTCGTGGGTGACGGCGTCGTCTCGGCCACGCTGTCCTCGGATGTCGGCTTCGCGTTCGGCGATTTCTATGTGACGGAGGGGACTGGGGCCGTGCCCGAGCCCGCGACCTGGGCGATGATGATCGGTGGCTTCGCGCTGATCGGCGGCGCGATGCGTCGCCGCGCGACGGCCCTGCGCTTCGCCTGATCGAAGTCACAGACGGTTTGTGGGAGAAGGCGGTCCGGCGACGGACCGCCTTTTTTTGGTTTGTGGGCCCGGTATTTCATCGCTGCCCGCTCGCGATCCGTTCCTGCCCTCGCGTCCCCTCCGGCTCGGGTCTCACGGAGAAGTTGTGGAAGTTGTGCCCCGCACAGTCGAAAAAGGCGGTCTCGACAGCCCTTTCGACACGCTCGACGTTGGCACGAATCACCTGCCGTTCCCCCTCAAATCGAACTCCGAACTGACTCGCCCCCACTCCGTTCGCCCTGAGCGAAGTCGAAGGGCTTGGCTGAGCCGCAGGCGAAGCCCCCTTCGCTCCGCTCAGTAGCGCCCTTCGACTTCGCTCAGGGCGAACGGGGCCTGTATGTCCCCTCTCCACCCATGGCGATCATCGGCCGCGCCGGGCAAGCTCCACGGCCGCGTCCGCCCGTTCAGCGCACGGGATCGACGGCGAGCGTCTCGATGCGCGTCTCGACCTGCGTCATGAGCTTGTGGATCGGGCATTTGCCCGCGACGTCGACAAGCGCGGCCCGCTCGTCCGCTGTCATCGGTCCGTCGACGGCGATCCGGGCGGTCAGGGCATAGACGCCGTCGCGTTCCGCGCTTGCGTCGCGCGCGATGCCGATGCGCACGCCTTCCAGCGCGATCCCCTTGCGCCGCGCATACCAGACCATGGTCAGCGCCTTGCAGGCGCCGAGCGCGGCGTCGTAGAGATCGTGAGGGTCCGGGCCTTCGTCGGTCCCGCCGTCGGCAAGGCCCATGTCGGCGATCAGCTCGTGCGCGCGGATGGTGATCCGGTGCGCCGTGCCATCGGGGGCGATCCGCTCGACGACGATCATGGCGCTCAGCGCGCCTTGCCCACGACGCTCTCCGGCAGGTCCTTGCCGAACACGCGCTGATAATATTCCGCCACCAGCGGCCGCTCCGCCTCGTCGCATTTGTTGAGGAAGGAGAGGCGGAAGGCGAAGCCGACATCCTTGAAGATGAGCGCATTCTGCGCCCAGCTGATGACGGTGCGCGGGCTCATCACGGTGGAGATGTCGCCGTTGATGAAGCCCTGCCGTGTCAGATCGGCCACGCGGATCATCCGCTGCACTTCCTCGCGTCCGCCCGCATGGTCATATTCGCCCGACTTGGCGAGCACGATCTGCGCTTCGGTCTCGGCGGGCAGGTAGTTCAGCGTCACCACCAGGTTCCAGCGGTCCATCTGGCCCTGGTTGATCTGCTGCGTGCCGTGATAGAGGCCGGTCGTGTCGCCCAGGCCCACCGTGTTGGCGGTGGCGAACAGGCGGAACCAGGGGCTGGGGCGAATCACCTTGTTCTGGTCGAGCAGGGTCATCTTGCCGTCCGCCTCCAGAACGCGCTGGATCACGAACATGACGTCGGGCCGGCCGGCGTCATATTCGTCGAACACCAGAGCGACCGGGCGCTGCAGCGCCCAGGGCAGCAGGCCTTCCTGGAACTCGGTCACCTGCTGGCCGTCGCGCAGCACGATGGCGTCGCGTCCAACTAGGTCGATGCGGCTGATATGCGCGTCGAGATTGATGCGGATGCAGGGCCAGTTGAGGCGCGCGGCGACCTGCTCGATATGGGTCGACTTGCCGGTGCCGTGATAGCCCTGCACCATCACGCGGCGATTATGCGCGAAGCCGGCGAGGATGGCGAGCGTTGTGTCCGGATCGAACACATAGGCCGGGTCGAGATCGGGCACCCGCTCGTCGGCCTCGGAGAAGGCCGGCACATCCATGTCGACATCGACGCCGAACGTCTCGCGCGCGCTGACCGTCCTGTCGGGCGCGTCCATCAGCACTTCGCTGCGCATGTCGGGCTGGGCGTTGGGTATGTCGGTCATCTCTAGCTCACTCATAACACCGTTCGGGCTGAGCCTGTCGAAGCCCTGTCTTTTTCTTCAGGACAGGAAGTCGAAACGAGTCACGTGCCTCGTTTCAACCTTCGACAAGCTCAGGGCGAACGGGAATCCACGAGGCCTCAAATGAAGGCCGGCGCCTTGCGCAGGTGCGTATAGGCTGCGATCACGTCCTGCAAGGCCTTCTCGTGCGCGCGGTCCCCGCCATTATGATCGGGATGGAAGCGCCGGACGAGTTGGGTGTAGCGGGTGCGCAGCGCCTTGCGGTCGGCGTCCGGTGACAGGCCGAGCGTCCGCAGTGCCGAGCGGTCCTCGCCGGAGAGGGGCTTGCCGTCCTGCCGCTGCGCCATCTCCGCCATGCGTGACTTGAAGCGGGCGCCGATCGCGTCGAGCGGATCGGCGAAGTCGGCCCAGCGCGGCGGCGGCGTGCCGCTGGCGGCGCTGGACGAGAAGGCGCGCGTCTCGCGCTCCCAGCCGCCATAGGGGCGTTGCGCCTCGTCGATCTCCTCCGGGCTCATGCCCTTGAAATAATTATATTGCTGGTTGAAGGCGCGGATATGATCGAGGCAGAACCAGCGCCATTGCGGCGGGCCGTCGGGCGCGTTGCGGCGCTCCTCGGGCGGCGCGCGGAACTCGCCTGCGGCTTCGCAGCCCGGATGGGCGCAGGCGCGTGCTGTCCCCTCCACCCGGCCGTGGAAGCGGGTGTGGCGGCGCGGTTCCCCTGTCCCTGAACCCATTCCGGTCAAGTCTGTCTGGTCCTTCTGGCTGGCTGCACGGTGCAAAGCCTCTATATAGGGGCAATGGTTGATCCTTCGCTAGGCCCGGTGGGGCAGGAGATTGCGCAGCGTCTGCGGGCGGCCCTTGCGCCGGAGCGGCTGGCCGTCGTCAACGACAGCGCGAAGCATCGCGGGCATGCGGGCGACGACGGCTCGGGCGAGAGCCATTTCACGGTGGACGTGGTGGCCGCGGCCTTTGACGGCAAGAGCCGCGTGGCGCGGCAGCGCATGGTCAATGCGGCGCTGGCCGATCTGCTGCGCGACAAGGTGCATGCGCTTGCCATCCGGGCGCGGGCGCCGGGCGAATGATCCGGCGCGCCAAGCGGCCGGCTGCCCGCCTGCTGGTGACGGACCCGGCGGGGCGGCTGCTGCTCTTCCGTTTCACGCCGGACGACCGCCCGCCCTTCTGGGTGACGCCCGGCGGCGCGGTCGACCGCGGCGAGAGCTTCGAGGAAGCGGCGCGGCGCGAATTGCGCGAGGAGACCGGCCTGGCCTGCGATCCGGGCGAGCCGGTGGCGATCCGGCATGTGAACTTCGTGACGCTGGAAGGCATCGAGGTGGATGCCGAGGAGCGCTATTATGCGGTGCCGGTCGCCGAGGCGCGGATCGACATTTCCGGCCACACCGATGTCGAGAAGGCCTTCATGCTGACGCATCGCTGGTGGACGCCCGAGGAACTCGCCGTGCATGACGAGGTCTGGTATCCGGTCGATCTTCTCGACATCTGGCGCGATCTGCTGGCGGGCCGGGTGCGGTCATGACCGGGGAGGGACCGGCCGGCCTCGCAGAGCGCTGGCGGGCGCATCTGACCGAGGGACGCCGCCGGTCCGCCCATACCGTGCGCGCCTATGTCGCCACTGCCGAGCGGCTGCTGGCCTGGATGGAGGAGATGGACGGGCGCGCGCCGGATCGCGCCGCGCTCGGGCGCCTCGCTACCAGCGACCTGCGCGCCTTCCTCGCCGCCCGCCGCGCCGAGGGCATCGGCAATGCCTCCGCGGCGCGCGAGCTGTCCGCGCTGCGCGGTTTCCTGCGCTTCACGGCCGGAGAGGGCGCGGCCATCCCCACTATCCGGGGGCCGCGCGTCAAGCCGGGCGTGCCGCGCCCCATCAGCCCGGACGAAGCGGTGGCGCTGGCGCAGGACATCGCCGAGACGGCACGCGACGGCTGGATCGGCGCGCGCGACTGGGCGGTGCTGCTGCTGCTCTATGGCGCCGGGCTGCGCATCAGCGAGGCGCTCGGCCTCACCGGCGCGGTGCTGCCGCTCTCCGAGACGCTGCGCGTCACCGGCAAGCGCGGCAAGACGCGGATCGTGCCGCTGCTGCCGCAGGTCCGCGAGGCGATCGAGGCCTATCTGGCGCTCTGCCCGCACGCGCCCTCGCGCGACTTGCCGCTTTTCCGGGGCGCGCGCGGCGGCCCGCTCTCGCCCGCGCTCATCCGCCGCGCCGTGCAGGGCGCGCGGGGGCGGCTGGGCCTGCACGAGCGCACCACGCCGCACGCGCTGCGCCACAGCTTCGCGACGCACCTGCTCGGACGCGGCGCCGATCTGCGCTCGCTGCAGGAGCTGCTCGGCCATGCCAGCCTGTCCTCCACGCAGATCTATACGCAGGTCGATGCCGCCCATCTGCTGGATGTCTATCGTAATGCCCATCCGCGCGCGGGTGAGGCGGGATGATGTGGGCGTCCGGTCAGAGTGCGAGACCTTCCGAACCGGACATCGTTCGCCCTGAGCTCTCCATAAAGATAGAGGGAAAGTTGTGCCCTCCCCTCAGTCCGCCCTGTCGGCCGGCGCTTCATGCTTCCACGTCACCAGCCGCCAGACATAGGCGATGAGCATCAGGATGATCGCCGCATTGGTGATCGGCCCCAGCCATTTGTCGATCTGCGAGAATTGCGCGCCGAGCCAGTAGCCGCCGGCGACCAGGATGATGTTCCAGATGAGTGAGCCGGCCGCGGTCCAGATCACGAAACGCAGGGCGCCCATGCGGAACAGGCCGGCGGGCAGCGAGACCATGGTGCGGAAGGCCGGCATGAAGCGGAAGACGAACACGATCTTGTCGCCATGGCGCTCGAAGCAGCGGTCCAGCCATTCGACATGGCGCCAGCGCAGCGTCAGCCAGCGGCCGAACCGCTCGACCAGCGGACGCAGCCGCGCGAAGCCGAGCCGGTAGCCCAGCGCATACCAGGCGAAATTGCCGATGGTCGTGCCCACCGTGCCGGCGAACAGCAGCGGCGCCAGCTCCATCCGCCCCTGGCCGACACGGATGCCGCCAATGCCCATGATGAGCTCCGAGGGCAGCGGCGGGAACATATTCTCCAGCACCATCAGCAGGCCGATGCCCCAATAGCCGCCCTCGTCGATGAGGCGAACGACCCAGTCGCTCATGGGCCGGGGACGCTCAGGCCACGCGACGGTCGGCGAGGCGGCGCTCGACCGCGTCCCAGATCGTCGCGCCGGTGTCCGTGCCGTTGAAGGCGTCGATGGCGACGATGCCGGTCGGCGAGGTGACGTTGATCTCGGTCAGCCATTTGCCGCCGATCACGTCGATGCCGACGAACAGCAGCCCGCGCGCGCGCAACTCCGGCCCGAGCGCCGCGCAGATCTCCAGTTCCTCGGCGGTCAGCTCGGTCTTCGCCGCCGAGCCGCCGGCCGCGAGGTTGGAGCGGATCTCGCCCTTGCCGGGAATGCGGTTGATCGCGCCCGCGACCTCGCCGTCGACGAGGACGATGCGCTTGTCGCCCTGCGCGACATCCTTGAGGAAGGCCTGCACCATGAAGCTCTCGACCCACATCTGGCCGAAAAGTTCCACCAGCGCGGCGAGATTGCGCCCGTCCGGGCCGATATGGAAGACGGCCGAGCCGGCATTGCCATAGATGGGCTTCACCACGATCTCGCCATGCTCGGCGAGGAAGTCGCGCGTCTCCGCGAGGCTGCGCGTGATCATGGTGGGCGGCATGAAGCGCGCGAAATCCAGCACATAGAGCTTTTCGGGCGCATTGCGCACCGAGGCCGGATCATTGACCACCAGCGTCTCGCCGGCGACCCGCTCCAGGAGATGCGTCGCGGTGATGTAGTTGAGGTCGAAGGGTGGGTCCTGCCGCATCCAAACCACGTCGATGTCGCGCCCGATGTCGAGCGTCACCGGCGTGCCGGCGTGGAAATGATCGCCCTCCACGCGCTGCACCGTCACCGGGCGGGCCTGGACCTTGAGGCGCCCGTCGCGCCAGGTCATGTCGTCGGGCCGGTAATGGTAGAGTCTGTGTCCGCGCGCCTGGGCCGCCAGCATGATGTGGAAGGTCGAGTCGCCCGCGATATTGAGCGTCTCCATCGGGTCCATCTGCATCGCGACCTTGAGCGGCATCATCCGAACTCCCTTGCGCCCTGATCCGTGCCCCTTAGTGCCCATGTCGCGCGAATGGAACTTGGAATGACGCGAACAATTCCTCCCCCAGCTTGCTGGGGGAGGGGGACCGTCGAAGGCGGTGGAGGGGTGCTCGGGCCCGGAAACGTGGAACCGACAACGGCACTGCGCGCTGCCCTCAGCCCCCGTGCCAGACATTCTCCAGATGGCGGGGCGGCCGGCCGGGCGCGAGCAGCATCACGTCGATGCGCATGTCGTCGCCCGGCTGCATATAGGTGGCGGCGAGCGCTTCGGCGGCGGCGGCGACGCGGGCGAGGCGGCGCTCGTCGATCGCCTCGTCCAGCGCGCGGGTGCCGGCTCGCGCCTTCACTTCCACGAAGGCGACCAGGGCGCCGCGCCGCGCGATCAGGTCGATCTCCCCGGCCGGCGTGCGCACGCGCCGGGCCAGGATCGACCAGCCCTTCAGCCGCAGCCACCAGGCCGCGATGCGCTCGCCCTGCCGGCCACGCTTCTCGGCCGCCAGCCGGGCGGGCGCGGGTGGACGCATCAGGCCTTGTCCTTCATGGCCATCGCGCGGGCATAGAGCGCCTTGCGATCGGCGCCCAGCGTGCGCGCCACTTCCCCGGCGGCCTGCGAGGCGGGCAGGCGGGCGAGCGCTTCGGCAAGGGCGGCGTTGATCTCGGCGTCGCTGGCCGGCGGCCGCTCGCCCGGCGGCCCGACCACGATGACGATCTCGCCGCGCGGCTCCTTCTGCGCGCAGGCGGCCGCGAGCGAGGTGAGATTGCCGCTCAGCACCTCCTCATGGGCCTTGCTGATCTCCCGGCAGAGCGCGGCGGGCCGGTCGCCCAGCGCGCGCGCCATGTCCGCGAGCGCGGCGGCGCAGCGCGGGCCGCTCTCGTAGAAGACCAGGGTGGCGCGCAGGCCGGCAACCTCGGCGAGCGCGTCGCCGCGCGCCTTGGCCTTGGGCGGCAGGAAGCCCATGAACAGGAAGCGGTCGCTGGGCAGCCCGGCGAGCGTGATGGCGGCGATCGCGGCGCAGGGGCCGGGTATGGTGGTGATATGCCGCCCGGCGGCGCGGGCATCGCGCACCAGCTTGTAGCCCGGATCGGAGACGAGCGGCGTGCCGGCATCGGAGAGCAGCGCCACGGCCTCGCTCGCCATGCGCTCGACCAGGCGCGCCCGCATCCGCTCGTCGCTATGGTCGTGATAGGGCACCATCGGCCGGTCCGAGCCGGCATGACGCAGCAGGGTCGCGCTCACCCGTGTGTCCTCGACCGCGACCACGTCCGCCTCGCGCAATATCCCGGCCGCGCGCGCGGAGAGATCGGACAAGTTGCCGATCGGTCCCGCAACGATATATAGGCCGGGCTCGAGAGAAGCGGACATGAGGTGTGCCATGGCAGAGAGGAGCCTTGCGGGGCAAGTGAGGTTCGTGACGCCAGGCCGTCTCCGGCAGGCGATGGCGCTGCTGGGCGCGCTGCTGCTCAGCGCGTGCGCCACGGTGGTGCCGCGCACCGAGCCGCCGGCGCCCCCGCCGCCCGAGAAGCCCGAGCAGCCGCAGGTCGAGCAGGGCCTGCCGACCGATACGGAGCGGCATCGGGTCGCGCTGCTCGTGCCGATGAGCGGCAACAATGCGGGCGTCGGCCGCTCGATCGCCAACGCCACCACCATGGCGCTGCTCGATACCAAGACCGAGCGGCTGCGCATCACCACCTATGACACGGCGCGCGGCGCGGCGCAGGCGGCGCAGCAGGCGATCGCCGAGGGCAACAAGCTCATCCTCGGTCCGCTGACCGGCGAGGAGGCGCGCCAGGTCGCGCCCATCGCCCGGGCGGCGCATGTGCCTGTCATCAGCTATTCCAACGATGCGAGCGTGGCGGGCGACGGCGTCTATCTGCTCGGCTATAGCCCCGAGCAGTCGGTCGGCCGCGTGATCGACTTCGCCCATGCGCGCGGCATGACCAGTTTCGCGGCGCTGGTGCCGCGCGGCGTCTACGGCACGCGCGCGGGCGATGCCTTCCTCGCGAAGGTCCGCGCGCTGGGCGGCACGGTGGTCGCGGTCGAGACGTTCGACCGGTCGGCCGGCGGCGTGCAGGCGGCGGTGCGTAAGCTGGCCGCCAGCTCGAGCTATGACGCGCTGCTCATCGCCGATGTCGGCCGCATCGCGCTGCAGGCGGCGCCGCTGGTGCGCGCCAATGGCGGGGCCGATGCGCGCATCCTGGGCACCGAGCTGTGGGACACGGAGAGCGGCCTTTCCGCCAATGCGGCGCTGCGCGGCGCCTGGTATGCGAGCGTCGCCAACGGGCTCTACCGCACGCTCGCGGCCCGCTATCGGACCAGCTATGGCGCTGCGCCCTACCGGCAGGCGTCGCTGGGCTATGATTCGGTGCTGCTCGCGGTGCGCATCGCGGACAATTGGCGGCCGGGCACGCCTTTCCCGGTCGCGCGCCTCGCCGATGCCGAGGGATTCTCCGGCATAGACGGCGCGTTCCGCTTCGGCGGCAACGGCATCGCCGAGCGCGCGCTGGAAGTGCAGGAAGTCGGCGCCGGCAGCACCAGCGTGATCGATCCCGCGCCGCGCAGCTTCGGGCGCTGAGCGACGGGATCATTTCCGCAACCGGACCGGCTGGAGCCGGGGCGGCCGGGAACGCCCGATGTCGCCCGGATGTAGGGATTTTTCCTATTCAGATGGAACCATCTTGTGCTCCTGCGAAGGCAGGAGCACAGGGCGGTCAGATACCGCTTATGCACCTTGGAGCCCCTGCTTTCGCAGGTGCGCCGCTTCCATCAGATCCGGACAGACCCAATGACCCTGGTGGCAAGCGGATTCGTAAAATAGCTTCATGTCCGCACCATCACCATATCGTGCGAGCGCGGAAGTCGCTATGAAAGGACAGCTCGGGCTCGAAGAAAAGGGAGCCTTTGCCTGACACTATGTTGGAGGCTTTATGGCTGAGGATTGGGCTGCTGACGTCAAGAAGTTCGTCGCCGATGCGGACGACAATGTGATCGCGGCGATCGTCCGCTATTGCGGGATCGCCCTGCGCAATCGCGATTCGTCGCTGGTTTCTTTCACCGATCCCGTCGAGACGGGCCGGGTTCGAGACAATTTCCTCAAGAAGAAGCTGGGGCTCACCCAGCCCGACGAGGAACTCGACGAGGCCATCGCGACGGTCGGCGAGCGCATGAAGGGCTCCAATTTCAAGAACCGCGTCACCGTCTATTATCTGCTGCTGGAGCATTTCGGCCTGCTGCACCTGTTCGGTGGCGCCGCGCCTGCCGCTGCGGGTGGCGCTGCCGCTCTGGCCGGGGCTGCCGGAGCAGCCACCGCCGGCCTTGCCGGTCTCAGCGCCGCCAATGCCGAGCCGGAACCCGTCGTCGCGACGCCGCCGGTGCCGCCTGCCGCGGTCCAGGCCGCTTATGTGGCGCCGGATCCCGGCGGCGATGATCGTGGCGGCTTCGGCTGGTGGCCCTGGCTGCTGCTTGCGCTGCTCGCGCTGGCGCTGCTCTGGTGGCTGTTCCTGCGTCACCCCGCCGAGCCGCAGGCCGGCTCCGTTGGCGCGCCGCTCAACGACGTGGCGGCCGCCGGCGGCGCGATCGTCAATGGCGCGTCGAATGTCGTGGGCAATATCGTCGATCTGGCGTCCGCGCCCGCCGAGGGCACGGTCACGATCCCGACCGGAGCCGGCGTCACGGTCGAGACGCGCGACGGCAAGCCGGTGGCGAAGGTCTATTTCGACACGGGCAAGGCCGATGTCGTTCCCGCCTTCGCCGAGACGGCGGCGGGTCTCAAAGTCTATCTGGCGAGCCATGCCGGCACGACGCTGGCGGTCTCCGGCTTCAACGATCCGACCGGCAATGCCGCGGCCAATGCGGAGCTTTCCAAGAACCGCGCGCAGGCGGTGAAGGCGGCGCTCGTCGCGGCCGGCATCGCCGATGCTTCGGTCGAACTGGTCAAGCCGGCCGAGTCGACCGACACGACGACGTCGCTCGAGAATGCGCGCCGCGTGGAAGTGGTCGTCCGCTAGGGATCAGGACCGGCCGGGCAGCCAGTGGGCTGCCCGGCCGTCATGACGGCGCTCAGAGGATCGACTGGCCCGTCTTCTCCCAGTCGGCCGCGAACTGGGCGAGGCCCTTGTCGGTCAGCACATGGTTGAACAGCGCCTTGATGACCGCCGGCGGCGCGGTGATGACGTCCGCGCCGATCTTCGCGCATTCGAGCACATGGATCGGGTGGCGCAGCGAGGCGGCCAGGATCTCGGTCTCATAGCCATAATTGTCGTAGATGAGGCGGATGTCCTCGATGAGCCTGGTGCCGTCGAAGCCATTGTCGTCATGCCGCCCCACGAAGGGCGAGATGAAGGTTGCGCCGGCCTTGGCGGCAAGCAGCGCCTGATTGGCCGAGAAGCAGAGCGTCACATTGACCATGGCGCCGTCCTCGGTCAGCGCCTTGCAGGTCTTGAGCCCGTCGATGGTGAGCGGCACCTTGATCGCGACATTGTCGGCGATCTTCCGCAGCACGGCCGCTTCCTTCATCATCGTCGCATGGTCGAGCGCGACCACTTCGGCCGAGACGGGCCCATCGACCAGTCCGCAAATCTCCTCGACCACTTCGAGGAACTTGCGGCCGGACTTGTGGATGAGGCTGGGGTTGGTGGTCACGCCGTCGAGCAGACCGGTGGCGGCCAACTCGCGGATCTCGGCTGTGTCGGCCGTGTCGACGAAGAACTTCATGGGGTTCGGGCTCCTGCGCGCAATGGAAACGTGCCGCGCCTATAGCGCCGGGCGCCGGGATGCGTAAGGCACGTTGCGCCATGGCGGGCATGGCCCTAGCCTTTCCCGCGAACGGGAGCAGGGGACGACATGACAGGCTTGTTGCGGACGAGAACGGGGGAGGAAGCGAAGGTCGGCACGGTCGAGCTGTTCTTCGATCTCGTCTTCGTCTTCGCCATCACCCAGCTTTCGCACACGCTGCTCGCCCATGCGACGCCGCTCGGCGCGGCGCAGACGCTGCTGCTGTTCCTCAGTGTCTGGTGGGTTTGGATCTTCACCTGCTGGGTGACCAACTGGCTCGATCCGGAACGCTGGCCGGTGCGCCTCATGCTGTTCGCCCTGATGGGCATCGGCCTGTTCCTGTCCATGTCCATCCCCGAGGCCTGGCATGAACGCGGGCTGGGCTTCGGCGCGGCCGTGGCGGCCATGCAGGTCGGTCGCTCCTTCTTCGCGACGATGGCGCTGCGACGGCACGGCCGGGCCAACTACCTCAATTTCCTGCGCATCACGCTCTGGCTGAGCTGCTCGGGCGTGCTCTGGATCGTCGGCGGCCTGGCGGGGGAGGAGGTGCGCATCCTCTACTGGCTGAGCGCGCTGCTCATCGAATATGCGGGGCCCGCGGCCGGCTTCCGCGTGCCGGGCCTGGGCTATTCGAGCTCGCTGGACTGGGATGTGGAAGGCGCCCACATGGCCGAGCGCTGCGGCCTGCTCATCATCATCGCGCTGGGCGAATCGGTGCTCATCACCGGTGCGACCACGGCGGAAATGGCCTGGACGGCGCCGGTGCTCATGGCCTTCGCCAGCGCCTTCATCGGCACCGTCGCCATGTGGTGGATCTATTTCAACATCGGTGCGGAGCGGGCGAGCCACCATATCGCCCATGCCGACGATCCGGGCCGGATCGCGCGGCTCGCCTATACCTATGTGCATATCCCGATCGTGGCCGGCATCATCGTCAGCGCGGCAAGCGACGAGATGCTGCTGGCGCATCCGACCGGCCATGTCGCGCCGGCGGCCTGGGCATTCACCATCGCCGGCCCCGCCCTGTTCCTTGTCGGCAATATCCTGTTCAAGCGCGTCACCGGCGGGCGCTATCCGCTCAGCCATCTTGTGGGCCTCGCGCTGCTCGTGCTCGTGGCGCTGCTGCCCGTTCATGACGGCCATGGGCTCGGCCTCGCCGTCACGGCCGTGCTGGTGATCGTCGGCATCTGGGAAACGGCCTCGCTGCGGGGCGCGGTCGGCCATGGTCATTGAGGCTCGCGGGTCGTCGCCATTTCATGTTGCGCCGTCCGTCCCTAATTAGGGACTCCGCATGACCCGGGCTCGGCTGATCCTTCTCAACGCGGCGGTTGGGCCGCTCGATTATCGCGTGCCGCAGGGCATGGCGGTCGAGCCGGGCCAGATCGTCGTCGCGCCGCTCGGGCCCCGGCCGATGGTCGGCGTGGTGTGGGAAGCGGATCGCTTTCCCGACGTGCCGCCGGTGGGCGACAATCGCCTGCGGCCCCTGATGGGCCTGCTGGACGCGCCCCCGCTGCCCGCGCCGCTGCGCCGGCTGATCGAATGGACGGCCGACTATTATCTCGCCCCGCCCGCGGCGGTGTTGCGCATGGCGCTTGCTTCCATGTCCGCGCTGGAGGGCGGCAAGACCGTCATCGAATATCGCGCCGGCGCGGGCCTGCCCGATCGCATGACGCCGCAGCGCGCCCAGGCGCTGGAGCGGATCGGCGAGCGGCAGGGGCTGGTGCGCGAGCTGGCCGCGATCGGCGGCGTGTCCGATGCCGTCATCCGGGGGCTCGTCAAGCAGGGCGCGCTGGAGGCGGTGGAAGTCTCGACCGACATGCCCTTTCCCGCGCCCGATCCCGATCATGTCAGGCTCGACCTCAGCGAAGCGCAGCAGGCGGCGGCGGAGAGGCTCGTCGGCCATGTGCGCGAGGCGCGCTTCCAGGCAGTGCTGCTCGACGGCGTCACGGGCTCGGGCAAGACCGAGGTCTATTTCGAGGCGATCGCGCAGGCCTTGCGGCAGGGCCGGCAGGCGCTGGTGCTGCTGCCCGAGATCGCGCTGACCGAGCCCTTCCTGGAGCGGTTCGAGGCGCGGTTCGGCTGCCTGCCGGTCGCCTGGCATTCGGGCCTGCGCCAGTCCGAACGGCGGCGGGCCTGGCGCGCCATCTCGCGCGGGCAGGCGCAGGTGGTGGTCGGCGCGCGCTCGGCCCTGTTCCTGCCCTATCCGGCGCTCGGCCTCATCGTGGTGGACGAAGCGCACGAGACCAGCTTCAAGCAGGAGGAGGGCGTGCGCTATCATGCGCGCGACGTGGCGGTGATGCGCGGTCTGATGGAGGGCTGCCCGGTTGTGCTCGCCTCGGCCACGCCGGCGATCGAGACGCGCCACCAGGTCGAGCTGGGGCGCTATGAGGAGATCAAGCTGCCCTCGCGCTATGGCGGTGCGCAGCTGCCCGAGATCGTCGGCATCGACCTGACGCGCGATCCGCCCGATCGGGGCCGCTGGCTCGCCCCGCCGCTGGTCGCGGCGATGCGTGAGACGCTGGAGCGCGGCGAGCAGGCGCTGCTGTTCCTCAACCGGCGCGGCTATGCGCCGCTCACCCTGTGCCGCCATTGCGGCTATCGCTTCCAGTGTCCCAATTGCACGGCCTGGATGGTCGAGCACCGGCTGACGCGCCGGCTTGCCTGCCATCACTGCGGGCACAGCGTGCCGACGCCCGAGGCCTGCCCGGAATGCCACGAGACGGACGCGCTGGTCGCCTGCGGTCCCGGCGTCGAGCGCATAGCGGACGAAGTGAAGGCGCTGTTCCCGGAGGCGAGGACGGCGATCGTCACCTCGGACACGCTCTGGTCGCCGGCGCGTGCGGCGGCCTTCGTGCGGGACGTGGCGGGCGGCGCGGTGGACATCATCGTGGGCACCCAGCTCGTCACCAAGGGCTATCATTTCCCGGAGCTGACGCTGGTCGGCGTGGTCGATGCCGATCTGGGGCTGGACGGCGGCGACCTGCGCGCCGCCGAGCGGACCTATCAGCAGATCGTGCAGGTCTCCGGCCGGGCTGGGCGCGGCGAGAAGGCGGGGCGGGTCTTCATCCAGACGCGCCTGCCGGCCGCGCCGGTGATCCGCGCCTTGCTCGATGGGGACGAAGCGGCTTTCTACGCCGCCGAGACGGCCGGCCGGCGCGCCGCCAATGCGCCGCCTTTCGGCCGCTTCGCCGCGATCATCATCAGCGACACCGACGCGACGCTGGCGCGCCGGACGGCGCAGCGCATCGGCGATGCCGCGCCGCGCGGGGACGGGTTCGAGGTCTATGGCCCGGCCGAGGCGCCGCTCGCCGTGCTGCGCGGCCGGCATCGCTATCGGCTGCTCGTCCATGCGCGGCGCGTGGTCGATCTGCAGGACAAGGTGCGGGCCTGGCTGGCCGGCATCGACTGGAAAGCGACCACACGCGTCAGCGTGGATGTCGATCCCTATAGTTTCGTTTGAAGGCCCCGGCAGGTGGAGCAGCCGCCCGGATGCGGGTGGGGGGTGATTCCGGGCGGCTGCGCGACCGAGACAGGCGGATCATCTCCCTCTGCCAGGCCGTTCCGTCCGCTCAACGCTCAAAACCGCTTCTGGTTTCCAACCTCTCGATTGGAACCAAAACGATGCGCGAACTATAGGACTTCCGCGCTTTTGACGCACGAGCAGTGCGGCCAGCGCTGGCCAAAGCGCGGCCATTGGTGCCGCTTCGGCCCTTCCTGCGGCGAGCGGTTCAGATTCGGCGACGGGCTGCAGCGGTGCGAGACCGCGACTCACGGGCCAACAGGGCTTCCTTGCGGGCCGGGCCATAGGCATAGCCACCCAGGCCGCCATCGCTGCGCACCACGCGGTGGCAGGGGATCAGCACCGCGAGATTGTTGCCGCCGCAGGCCGATCCGGCCGCCCGGACGGCGCCCGGCTTCCCGACCGCGGCGGCGATATCGGCATAGCTGCGGGTCTCGCCGGGCGGTATGGCGCGCAGCGCCGCCCAGACCGCCTGCTGGAATGCCGTGCCGGCAACGTCGACCGGCAGATGTGTCGCCCGTCCCGGATCGTCGACCAGCGCGACCACCTCGGCCACGAGCGCGGCGAAGCCGGCATCGCCCGGCAGGATGGTCGCTTTCGGGAAGCGGGCGCGCAGCGCGGCTTCATCCTCGTCGAAGGCGATGCGGCAAAGCCCTTTCTCCGTTGCCGCCACCAGCATCGGGCCCAGCGAGCTTTCCGCCACCGCGTAATGGATGACCGCGCCCTCGCCGCCCCTGCGCCAGGCGCTCGGGCTCATGCCGAGACGATCCTGCGCATCGGCATAGGCGCGGCTCGGTGCCTCGTAGCCGGCGTCATAGATCGCATCGGTGATCCGCTCGGAGCGCTCGAGCGCGTCGCCCAGGCGGCGCGCGCGCAGCGCACGGGCATAGGCGGCCGGGGAGACGCCGACGTCGCGCGTGAACAGCCGCTGGAAATGATGTGGCGCATAGCCGACGGCGGCGGCAAGCTCGGCGAGCGCGGGCGGCGTCTCGGCGCGGGCGAGGATGGCGAGCGCCCGGTCGATCGCGGCCCGGTCGCGGCCGACCTCGTCCGGCCGGCAGCGCAGGCAGGGGCGATAGCCGGCGGCGCGAGCCGCGGCGCCGTCCGCCATCAGCTCGATATTCTCGCGCCGCGGCCGCCGCGCCGGGCAGCTCGGCTTGCAATATATGCGCGTGGTCTTCACCGCGACGACGAAGCGGCCGTCCATGGTCCGGTCGCGCGCGTCGAAGGCGGCGAGCGCGTCCGCTTCGGAGAGATGGGCGAGGGCGGCGGTCATGGTCGTCAGTTCCTGTCGATCCGCGCGGCGAAACAGCCATAGGCGGCATTATGGGCATGAATGTAGGCAATCTCGTCCGCCTCGAACAGCGCCCGGATGCCCGCATCGGCTTCGCCCGGCGCCGCCAGCCGCGCCGCGCGCAGCATCCCGCTCCCGTCGAAGCCGCGCAGCGACAGCGTCCGGCCCGCGAACACGGGCGGCGGCGTATCGACATAGGCCGTGCTCTCCTCGGCCTGCTCGCGGACATAGATGGCATAGGCGGTGCGAAACGGCGTGGCGACATCATGGCTGACATGATGGAGCAGGATGAGCCTGTCCCCTTCCGGCGCGTCGACCAGACTGACGCGGCAGGGGAAGCCGCGATCCGCCTCGGCGTGGACACGGACGGCGCGGCGGGCGGCGAGCGCGGCGTCGTCCAGCACGAACAGCGGCTGGAAAGGCGCGAGCGGAAGGCCGGTGATGCGATAGCTCATGTCATCTGTCCCCTTTGCATTCCTTCTCGCACGGGCCGCGCGCGACCGCTTCCCGCCGCTTGCGTTCAAAGCCCTCGCCGTCCCTGCGATTATCCCCCTGTCGGGAGCGTAACGGCGGCGTTAAGAGAGACGGCATGAGCTTGCGCACCGCATCGTTCCGCCGCCTCGCCGTCCTGCTCCTGCTGCCGGTGCTGATGCTGCTCCGGCCGTCCCATGCCCATGCCGACGCGCAGGACATCGCCGCCGCCTCGCGCAGCGTGGTGCGCGTGGCGCTCGCCGCGACGGACGGGCAGAGCGCCTATTTCGTCGGCCATGGCAGCGGCGTCGTCGTGGCGCCCGGCCGCGTGCTCACCAATGCCCATGTCGTCGAGCTGGTGCGCAGCGAGCCCAACATCATCATCGGCATCATCCCCTCGCAGGGCACGCGCAGCTATGGCGGCCGGATCGTCGCCTATTCGCCGGGCAACGACCTGGCGCTCATCGCCTTCGACGGCGCCGAGCTGCCGATCGCGACCTTCTATTCCGGCGCGCCGACCGACGGCGAGCAGGTGACGGCGATCGGCTATCCCGGCGCGGTCGACCGGGCGCAGGGCATGAGCCTGCAGGACATCATCCGGCCGATGAGCCCGGTGCGCACTTCCGGCACCGTCTCGGGCGGGCGCGCCTCCAAGCAGTTCGACACGGTGCTGCACACCGCCCCGATGGCGACCGGCAACAGCGGCGGCCCGCTGGTGGACAATTGCGGGCGGGTGCTCGGCATCAACAGCTTCGGTTCGCTGTCGGACGGCAATGACGCGGAATATGGTTTCGCGGTCTCCGATCGGGAGATCGCCAGCTTCCTGCGCCAGGCCGGCGTCCAGGTCCAGCGCTCGGGCGAGCCCTGCCGCTCGATGGCGGAAATCGAGGCGGCCGAGCGGCTGGCCGACGAGCGCAGCCGCGCCGATGCGGCGCAGCGCGCGGAGGAACAGGCCCTCGCCCAGCGCGAACGGAGCTTCGCGACGCGGATCGCCGCGCAGCAAGCCACCATCGTCCGGCGCGACAATATGATGGCGCTGGCGACGCTGCTGCTGGTGCTGGGCGGGCTCGCGGGCGGCGCGGCGCTGCTCAGCCACGAGCGGGAAGACCCGGGCCAGACGCGCATCCGCGGCGCCATCGCGGGCGGGCTGGCGCTTGCCGCGATCCTCCTCTTCCTGCTCAGGCCGGGCTTCGATGGCGCGGCGCCCCCGCCGGACAATGGTGCCCGGACGGACGGCGGCAACGAGGCCGCGCCGCCGCAGGCCGCATCCAGGGTCGGCGACAATCTGTGCCGGCTCGACAGCGATCTCAGCCGCGTGACCGTATCGGACACCAGCGACGTGCCGTTCAGCTGGACGGCGGACGGATGCCTCAACAGCCAGACCCAGTTCGTGCAGAATGACGGCCATTGGAGCCGCATCTTCGTGCCGAGCGACGAGGCGTCGGTCTCGGTGCGGACATTCGATCCGGCGACGGGGCGCTACCGGGCCGACAAGTTCCTGGTGGACGTCCAGACGGCCGAGCGCGCGCGCGCGCTGCGGCATGACCTGCAATGGTCGGGCTGCACCAAGGATCCCAAGTTGATCGCCCAGCTCACCCGCATGCAAGCGGATGTCCGCGCGATGCTGTCCGCGCAGCCCAATGAGCGGCTCGTCTACCAGTGCGAGCGGCGCGGCCCGGCGGGCTCCGTCAGGCCGCCTCGCTGAGATTGACCCGGAGCGCATTGAACTCGCCATGCAGCTCGGCGATCTGGTCGGCGATCGTGTCGGCTGTATCGCGCAGCGTGCGCGCCGCCTCCACCAGCTGCTCGGAGCCGGCATGAGCGTCCTTCGCCGCTTCGGTGATCTCGCGCATCTCGGCGCGCGCGTCGGAGATGGTCGCGGCCATGCGCCGCCCCGCTTCCTCCTGCGATCCCGCCAGCGCCTCCACCGAATCGGCCTGCTGCCCGACACCGGCTGCCAGCTGCTCGACGAGCGAGGCGCTGTTGAGGAAGTCACCGGCGGTCCGGCCGACGCGTTCGAGCTGCGCGGCGATCTCGCTCGCGGCCTGGGTCGAATCGACCGCCAGCGCCTTGATCTCCCGCGCCACCACCGCGAAGCCCAGGCCGGCCTCGCCGGAGCGATGCGCCTCGATATTGGCGTTCACGGAGAGGAGATTGGTCTGCGCGGCGATGCGCTTGATGAGGTCGAGCGCCTGGGCGATGCCGTCCGCAAGCTCCGAGAGGAGCTGCGCCTGCGCCCGATTGCGGCCTGACTGGTCGATGACGTCCATGCTGTGCATGCGCGCCGTCGCCGCGCTGCGCCGCATGTCGGCGACGAGGCGGAGCAGGCCCAGGCTCTCCTGCTGGACCGCATCGACGCGCTGGGCGGCGGCCGAGACATTGTGCGCGACCACATCGGCCAGATCCCGTGACTGGGTCGAGGCGGCGGCGAGCGTCATCGCCATCTCGCGCATCCGCTCGGACGCCGCCGAGAGCGCCGTCACCAGCTGCGCCAGCACGGTGTCGAACCGGGCGAAATTGGCATCGACAAGCTGCGCGCGCGTCCGCGCCGCCCGCGCCTCGGCGAGTTCGCGCTGGCGCAGCGTCTCGGCGATGCGATGCTGCTCGCGCCGGGTCGCCTCGGCGCTGCGCTCGCTGTCCTCGGCCTGGGCCAGGGCCTGGGCGATGGCGCCGATCTCGTCGGAGCGGTCGATCCCCGGCACCGGCTTCGGCTCGGCAAGGCCGGGGCGCGACTGCCGGAGATGCTCGGCGATGGCGGTCAGCGGCTTGACGATGCGGGCGTCGCCGCGCCGGGCGACCAGGATGCCGCCGACGCCCGCGCCCAGCGAGATGGCGATCAGCAGCAGCTCGGCGCCGAAATTCACCCAGCGCAGGATGAGCCGATCGCGGTCGGCCGTCGCGCGAAGCGCGTCGATCGCCCGATCGATGCCGCCGAGCAGCGGATCGACCCCGCCATAAAATTGTCCCGACAGGAAGAAATCGAGCCCGTCGCGATCCTCCGTGTCGAGCAGCTGCTGCAGACGCTGCAGCGCGGCGTCGGCGGCGGGGCGTGCACCGCTCACGCTCGCGGCGATGTCGGCCGCGGACCGGTCCAGCTCGGTCCAGTCCTTGGCGAGCCGGGCGCGGATATCCTTGAGCGCGGTCGCCCCGCCGGTCGCATCGATCGTGCCGACCCGGACCTTGTCCGCGATCGTCCAGCTGGTCTGATAGGCGGCGGTGATGGTCTGGAGTTCGCTCATCGGCGTGATGCGCGCATCGACCAGCCGCGCGGTGATGATCCGATTCGTCGAGAGCGCGGCGAGCTGCGCCACGATCAGCAGCAACAGCAAGGCGCCGGCGGTGAACAGCAGTCGGCTGAGCTGGCGCGAGATGGACCGGTCGCTGGTCTGGATGGCAGGCGCGGCCAGGGCGGGCTTCCATCGGCGAAGGGAACGCATCGAAATCCCGTCTCTCATCTCGAGGCTCGACATGAGCCCTCCGGCGCCGGCGGAGATAGTGAAGGAGCCGTTGACGAAGAGTTACGGCCGATGGGGATAATGATTGAAATCATTGACATAAAATTGTCACGAACAAGCCTCCGCTGCTGCGATGGCGGTGGCTGGATATCCGTCTCCGGCGATCTCTCGATGCCCTTTGTGGACCGGCATTTCCGAGGCTCCGGCTCCGGCCGTCGGCTGGCAAGGCGACCAGCCGCCTCGTGGCTTGCATCCCGCTGCGACCCCTGCTAACCGCCGCCGCGTGTCGACGGGGGCGCTCAAACGCCTCCTCTTTCATGACACCATTCAAACCGGCTTTGAGGGAAACAGGGGCGCGTGGAGACATCCGGCGGTATTCAGGCCAGCCTTGCAGGGCGTTATGCGCTCGCATTGTTCGAGCTGGCGCGGGACGGCAGGGCGCTCGATTCGGTCGCCGCGAGCCTGGCGACGCTCAAGGCCGCGCTGGCCGAATCGGCCGATCTGCGCACGCTGACCAGGAGCCCGCTCATCGGCCGGGACGAGGCCGCCAAAGCCATCGCCGCCGTGGCGGGAGCACTGGGCATCGATTCGCTGACCACCAGGACGCTGGGCGTGCTGGCCGAGAATCGCCGCCTGTCGCAGCTCCCCAATGTGATCCGCGCCTTCGAGACGCTGCTCTCCGCCCACAAGGGCGAGACGCGCGCGGAAGTCACGTCCGCTTTCCCGCTCACCAAGACGCAGCAGACGGCGCTCGCCAGGCAGCTGAAAGCGCGCACGGGCCGCGACATGGCCCTCGATCTCACCGTCGATCCCGCCATCATGGGCGGCCTCGTCGTCAAGATGGGCAGCCAGATGATCGACTCCTCGCTCCGCACCCGACTGAACAAGCTCGCGCAGGCCATGCGGGGCTGAACGCCGCACGCATGGTTCCGATGAAAGGCTGAACATGGATATCAACGCCGCAGAAATCTCCAAGGTCATCAAGGACCAGATCGCCAATTTCGGCACCGAGGCCGAAGTGAGCGAAGTCGGCACCGTGCTGAGCGTGGGCGACGGCATCGCGCGCATCCACGGCCTCGACAATGTCCAGGCCGGCGAGATGGTCGAGTTCGCCAATGGCGTGCAGGGCATGGCGCTCAATCTGGAGGCGGACAATGTCGGCGTCGTGATCTTCGGCTCGGACGCCGAGATCAAGGAAGGCGACACCGTCAAGCGCACCGGCACCATCGTGGACGTGCCGGTCGGCAAGGGGCTACTGGGACGCGTGGTCGATGGCCTCGGCAATCCGATCGACGGCAAGGGCCCGGTCGTGGCCGAGGGCCGCTCGCGCGTCGAGGTGAAGGCGCCGGGCATCATCCCGCGCAAGTCGGTGCACGAGCCGGTGCAGACCGGTCTCAAGGCGATCGACGCGCTGGTGCCGATTGGCCGCGGCCAGCGCGAGCTGATCATCGGCGATCGTCAGACCGGCAAGACCGCCGTCGCCATCGACACCTTCATCAACCAGAAGGGCGCCAATGCGGGCGACGATGAGTCGAAGAAGCTCTACTGCATCTATGTCGCCGTCGGCCAGAAGCGCTCGACCGTGGCGCAGATCGTCCGCCAGCTCGAAGAGAATGGCGCGATGGAATATTCGATCGTCGTCGCCGCCACCGCGTCCGAACCGGCGCCGATGCAGTTCCTCGCGCCCTATACCGGCGCGGCCATGGGCGAATATTTCCGCGACAACGGCATGCACGCGGTGATCGTCTATGACGACCTCTCCAAGCAGGCCGTCGCCTATCGCCAGATGTCGCTGCTGCTGCGCCGCCCGCCGGGCCGCGAGGCCTATCCGGGCGACGTCTTCTATCTGCACAGCCGCTTGCTCGAGCGCGCCGCCAAGATGAACGACGCCAACGGCAATGGCTCGCTGACCGCGCTGCCGATTATCGAGACGCAGGCCGGCGACGTCTCCGCCTACATCCCGACCAACGTGATCTCGATCACCGACGGGCAGATCTTCCTGGAGACCAACCTTTTCTACCAGGGCATCCGCCCGGCCATCAACGTCGGCCTCTCGGTGTCGCGCGTCGGCTCCTCGGCCCAGACCAAGGCGATGAAGAAGGTCTCCGGCTCGATCAAGCTGGAGCTGGCCCAGTATCGCGAG
>Ga0164243_10002003_pt1 | contig 34097 bp, 29 predicted proteins | sample OricompcompostOP_FD_108781 | JGI IMG/M metagenome (GOLD analysis project Ga0164243, IMG submission 108781) | Organic Plus compost microbial communities from Emeryville, California, USA - Original compost - Organic plus compost (OP) | ecosystem: Engineered > Solid waste > Mixed feedstock >... | reverse complement strand
CCTTCATGCACCGACAGGCCGGCGCCGACGCCATGGCCCGGGCCATGGTCGTAATCCATGCCCTCGGACCAGAGCGGCGCCCGTGCCAGGGCGTCGAGATGGCAACCGGCGACCCCCCTGGGGAATTGCAGGCGCGAGACCGCGATCATGCCCTGCAGCACCCGCGTATAGGGCAGCCGCACCGCCGGATCGACCGGGCCCATGGGCAGGGTGCGGGTGATGTCGGTGGTGCCGTTGCCGTATTGCCCGCCCGAATCGACCAGCAGCACATGGCCGGGCAGGATGCGCAGATTGCTTGCCTGGTCGACATGGTAATGGGGGATGGCGGCATGGGGTCCGGTGGCCGCGATGGTGTCGAAGCTCACATCCAGGATGCCGCGCGCCCGGCGCAGTTCTTCCAGCTTTTGCGCCACGTCGATTTCGGTCAGCGGCTGGCTGTCGAGATGCGGGGCGCGGGCGTCGAGCCAGCAGAGCAGCTCTGCCATGGCCGCGCCGTCCTGCAGATGGGCGGCGCGCATGCCGGCGATCTCGGCCGGATTCTTGCAGGCTTTCGGCAGGATCACCGGGTCTTGTGCCTCGGCGATGGGGGTCTTCATGCTTTCGATCAGCGCGAATACCCGGTCGGGGGCGCTGGCGGGATCGAGGCGCACCGGGCCGGCCAGGTTGGTCAGCGCCGGGGTCAGCGCGTCGAGCGGCAGCACCGAGACCTCGCTGCCGAGCGCCGTCCGTATCCGGGGGCCGAACTTGGCGGGATTGGTGAAGACGGCGACATGGCCGTTCGCCTCGATGATGGCGAAGCATTGCACCACCGGGTTCCTGGGCACGTCGGCGCCGCGGATGTTCAACAGCCACGAGACCGAATCGGGCAGGGTCAGCACCGCGGCTTGCTGGCCGGCCTCGCGCAGCGCCCCGGCGATGCGGCGGCGCTTGTCCGCGGCGCTTTCCCCGGCGATTTCGTCGGGCCAGAGCCGGACCGCGCCCACCGGCGCCTCGGGTTGGTCGGTCCAGATCGCGTCGACTGGGTTCGTATCGAGCGCGATCAGCGCGATGCCCGATCCGGCGAGGCCCTTTTCCATCTCGCGGATCTCGCGGCGGCTGTGCAGCCAGGGGTCGTAGCCGATGCGCCCGCCTTCGGGCAGGGCCTGGCGCAGCCAGTCGGCGGGCCGGGTCTCGGGCCAGGGCACCGGGGTGAAATGCGCCGGGTCCACTTCGGCTTTGACCTGCACCCGGTAGCGGCCGTCGATGAACACCCCGGCGCGGTCGGGTGTCACGATGCAGAAGCCGGCGCTGCCGGTGAACCCGGTCAGCCAGGCCAGCCGCGCATCGCGGGCTGCGACATATTCGCCCTGATAGGCGTCGGCGCGCGGCACCAGGAGACCGTCCAGATCGCGCGCCGCCAGTTCGTGGCGCAAGGCCGCAAGCCGGGGCGGATGCGCGGCGGGGTCGGAATGGCTGTCATAGGTCTGGAACATGCTCGCCTCTGGTTCTTGGTCTGGAAGTTCAACGGCCCGGCAGGGTCCGGGCCAGCCCGTCGGCCAGGGCCTCGGCGCTGCGCCGGTGGTGGAAATCGGCGGCGATGCGGGCGCGGGAGGCCTGGGCCAGCCGCCGGGCCGCCTCGGGCTCGGCAAGCAGCCGGGCGATTTCGCCGGCCATGATGTCGGGCCGTTCGGGCGGCACCAGGATCGCGTCGCGGCCCGGGTCGATCAGCTCGTGATTGCCGCCGACATCGGTGACGACCACCGGCATTTCCATCGCCATCGCTTCCATGATCGCGACCGAGATGCCTTCGTTCAGGCTGGCCAGGGCAAAGACATGCGCGCGTTCCAGTGCTTGGCGCACCTGCTCCTCGGCCAGCGCGCCCAGCAGCGTGACGGCATCGCCCAGCCCCTTTTGCGCGATCGCCGCGTCCAGATGGCGGCGATAGCCGGTGCCGCCCTGTTCGTCCTCGCCGGCGATTTCCAGCCGCGCGTCGATCCCGCGGGCGCGCAGCATCTCGACCGTGCGGATCAGGTGATCGTGGCCCTTGACCGCGTTCAGCCGGCCGCAGCTGAAGATGCGCAGCGGCTCGCCGGGCTTGGGCGGCTGCCACGGCCCTTGCCGGCGGATCCGGTCGAGATCGACGCCCATCGGCGCGATATGGACCAGCGCGGGGCGGTCGGGGCCGATCTCGCGCTCGGCCACCTGGGCCAGCAGGCGCGAGATGACGATGGCAAAGCGGGCGTGGCGCCATTTCTGCCGCTGGTTCGGGCCATAGCCTTCCAGCGTCGGGCCGTGCAGGGTCAGGCTGTAGCCGGGGCCGCCCAGCCTTTCGGCGAACATGGCGATATTGGCGCTGTCGGCGCAGCTATGGACATGGATGTGGTTCCAGCCCTGCTGGCGGGCGATGCGCTTGAGTCGCGCGCCCATGGCCAGCAGCGCCAGCATCCGCAGCCGGGCCCTGGTCCCCGAGGCCTCGGCGGTCAGCGCCGCGCCGAGGGCCCGTTTCCAGCCCGCCGGTCCCGAGCTGAGAAATTCGGCCACCATGCCCGGTCCGCCGCTGCCCAGGGGCATCAGATAGCGGGTCCGGGCCTGCGCCTCGGCCGCCCAGCTGTGCGAGGCGACGGTGCGCGGCGGCGGGCGGGTCGAGACCGGCTCGGCCGCGATTCCCAGTTCCGCCAGCGCCTGCCGCTCGCGCCACAGGAAGATATGCGTCTGGCCCGGAAATTCGGGAATGAAGAAGCCGATCTTCGGCACGTCGAAAGCCCCCTGACCTGCAAGGCGCAAACCGCGCCGCCGACTGGTCGCCCATCCATTGGTCGCACGGGGCCGGCGGGTGAATCAAGCAGCCGGAATGGACAGGCTCAGCCCGCGCGGCGCAGGTTCATGGCGCGGGCGCGCTTCCTGGGATCGGCCTCGAACAGGGCGGCAAGCTGTTCGGTCATGGCGCCGGCCAGTTGCTCGGCATCGGTGATCGTCACCGCGCGCTGGTAATAGCGGGTCACGTCATGGCCGATGCCGATGGCCAAGAGTTCCACCTGCTTCTTGCGCTCGATCATCGCAATCACGTCGCGCAGGTGCTTTTCCAGGAAATTCGCCGGGTTGACCGACAGCGTCGAATCGTCCACCGGCGCGCCGTCCGAAATCACCATCAGGATGCGCCGCGCCTCGGGGCGCCGGGCCAGCCGCCGATGCGCCCATTCCAGCGCCTCGCCGTCTATGTTTTCCTTGAGAAGCCCCTCTTTCATCATCAGGCCCAGGTTCGGCCGCACCCGCCGCCAGGGGGCGTCGGCGCCCTTGTAGATGATATGGCGCAGGTCGTTCAGCCGACCCGGCTGGGCGGGGCGGCCGGCGGCCAGCCATTTCTCGCGGCTCTGGCCGCCCTTCCAGGCGCGGGTGGTAAAGCCCAGGATCTCGACCTTGACCTGGCTGCGCTCCAGCGTCCGGGCCAGCACGTCGGCGCAGATCGCGGCAATGCTGATCGGCCGGCCGCGCATGGATCCCGAATTGTCCAGAAGCAGCGTCACCACGGTATCGCGGAACTCGGTGTCCTTTTCGACCTTGAAGGACAAAGGCGTGGTCGGGTTCGCCACCACGCGGGCCAGGCGGCCGGCATCCAGCACGCCTTCCTCCTTGTCGAATTCCCAGCTGCGGTTCTGCTGCGCCTGCAAGCGGCGCTGCAACTTGTTGGCCAGCCGCGAAACCGCGCCGCGCAGCGGTTCCAATTGCTTGTCCAGATAGGCGCGCAGCCGTTCCAGTTCCGCCGGGTCGGCCAGGTCCTCGGCCCGGATCTCCTCGTCGTGTTCCTGGGTATAGACGCGGTATTCCGGGCTTGCCTCGCTGACCGGGGGCGGGATGTCGGGGGGCGTCTCGGCCTCGGACATCTCGGCTTCGTCGGCCATTTCCTCGTCGGACTGGTCGTCCATGCTGACCTGGGCCTGACGCTCGTCCTGGGTCTGTTCCTGGCTGCGCTCGGGGCTGGCCTCGGCCTCTTCGTCCTGGTTCTGGTCGCGGGACTGGTTGTCGCCGGATTCCTCGTCCTGTTCGGCGTTCTCCTCGGCCTCATCCTCTTGCGGCTCGTCGGGGTCCTCGCCCAACTGGTCGCCATAGCCAAGGTCGGCAATCACCTTGCGGGCCAGCCGGGCAAAGGCCGCCTGATCGGCGATCGCCTTGCCGATCTCTTGCAGATCGGCGCCGGCCTGTTCCTCGACAAAGGGGCGCCACAGGTCGGCGACATGCTGCGCCGGGGCGGGCAGGGCGCGGCCGGTGGCGGCCTGCCGAACCAGGTAGCCGGCGGCGACCGCCAGCGGCGCATCGGCCGGGGCCTTGATCTGGCCGTAACCCTTGCGCTCGGCTTCCTGGCCCAGCTTGACGTCGATATTCGACAGCGCGCCGGGCATGTCGCGGGCCCCCAGCGCCTCGCAGCGGGCGGTCTCCATCGCCTCGTAGAGGTCGCGCGCCATCGGCCCGGCGGGCGCGTATTTCGCATGGGTTCCGGCATCGTGGTGGCGTAGCCGCATCGCCAGGGCATCGGCGGTGCCGCGGGCCAGCAGCACCTCGTCGCGGGTCATGCGGCGGCTGACCTGCGGCAGGCGCATGGTATCGCCCGCCACGCCGGAAGGGTCGGCCGAGAAGGTCACGTTCAGCTCGTGATCCGCAGCCATGGCGCGGGTCGCCTCGGTCAGGGCCTTCTTGAACGGATCGGCGGGGTTGTCGGATTTTTTCATTTACGGAACCAGCGCCGCTCTGCCTTTTCGATCATCGTCATAGCATTATGGCGATGAAGTGCGTCGGATGCTTCTTCGGGGTAATGGTCACTCAGAGATAGAACGCTTTCTTTCAGAATTCTATGCTCAACCCTAAAAGCGGATGCGCGCACCTGCCAGACGAGGAAACATGCCAAGGCGACCGCAAACCAATTGCCGAAGGCGAACCACGCAAGAATACCCGCAAAGACGACACAAAACAGGAGCTCCGGCTTTTCCTTTCTGTTGAGGGTTTTAAGCGATCGAAGCTGTCGATTGAAACGGATGGCAACAGATTCAGAGTTCAACTGCTGCTCCACAAGTTTCACCCCGCCTTGACCGCCGCGCTTTCCGGCAGTTCCTCGTCGAACAGGCGCTGGTAGAACTCGGCCACCGTCTGCCGTTCCAACTCGTCGCATTTGTTCAGGAAGGTCAGCCGGAACGCATAGCCCACGTTGTCGCCGAAGATCCGCGCGTTCTGCGCCCAGGCGATCACCGTCCGGGGCGACATGACGGTGGACAGGTCGCCCTGCATGAAGGCGGTCCGCGTCAGGTCGGCCAGCGTCACCATCTGGTTGATGGTCTTGCGGCCCTTTTCGGTGTTGTAGGTCGGGTTCTTGGCCAGCACGATGGCGGCCTCGGCGTCGTGGCTCAGGTAGTTCAGCGTCGCGACCAGCGACCAGCGGTCCATCTGGCCCTGGTTGATCTGCTGCGTGCCGTGGTAAAGGCCCGTGGTGTCGCCCAGGCCCACGGTGTTCGCGGTGGCGAACAGGCGGAAATAGGGGTTCGGGGTGATGACCTCGTTCTGGTCCAGCAGCGTCAGCTTGCCATCCGCCTCCAGCACGCGCTGGATCACGAACATCACGTCGGCGCGGCCGGCGTCGTATTCGTCGAAGACGATGGCGGTCGGGTTGCGCAGGGCCCAGGGCAGGATGCCTTCGTGAAAGACCGTGACCTGCTTGCCCTCGACCAGCTTGATCGCGTCCTTGCCGATCAGGTCGATGCGGCTGACATGGCTGTCCAGGTTCACCCGCACGCAGGGCCAGTTCAGCCGCGCCGCCACCTGCTCGATATGCGTCGATTTGCCGGTGCCGTGATAGCCCTGGATCATCACCCGGCGGTTATAGGCAAAGCCCGCCAGAATCGCCAAGGTGGTGTCGGGGTCGAACTTGTAGGTCGTGTCGATGTCGGGCACCCGGTCCGAGCGTTCGGCAAAGCCCTTGACCTTCATGTCGCTGTCTAGACCAAAGACCTCGCGCAGGTCGATTTCCTCGGTCGGTTTCGCGTTCTGATCCAGCATGGGCGGCCCTTTCGATTGTCCCATGCTTGATGAATGATTCCCCGCGCAGGTGCAAGCGGGGCGGGGAACCGCCGGACGGGGCGGCGAATTGCGCCCTTGCGCGGCGCCCCGTAAGGTGGCGCGGGAAAACCAACGGGATGGGAAAACAGGCATGAGCGGATTGCTGGCGCTGCTGGACGACGTGGCGGGGATCGCCAAGGTGGCGGCGGCCTCGGTCGACGATGTGACGGGGATGGCCAAGGTGGCGGCCGCTTCGGTCGATGACGTGGCAGGCCAGGCGGCCAAGGCCGGCGCCAAGGCCGCGGGCGCGGTGATCGACGACGCCGCGGTGACGCCCAAATACATGCACGGCTTTTCCGCGGCCCGCGAGGTGCCCATCGTCCTGAAGATCGCGCGCGGCTCGCTGTTCAACAAGCTGGTGATCCTGCTGCCCATTGCGCTGGTCCTGTCGGCATTCGCGCCCTGGCTGATCACGCCGCTGCTGATGCTGGGCGGCTCCTATCTGTGTTTCGAGGGGGCGGAAAAGATCTGGCATGTGTTCAGCCATCGCCGGGTGAACGAGCCGCATCTGGCCGTCACCGGCGAAGGCGCCGCCGGCCTGGAAGAGGAACGGGTGCGCGGCGCGATCAAGACCGATTTCATCCTTTCGGCGGAAATCATGACCATCGCGCTTTCCGCCATCCCGAATGGCGATGCGATCTGGATGAAGGCGGTGATCCTGGCCGTGGTGGCGGTGGGGATCACCGTGGCGGTCTATGGCTTCGTGGCGCTGATCGTCAAGGCCGACGATTTCGGCCTGCACCTGCACGAAAGCGGCGGGCCGCTGGCGGGGCTGGGACGCGGCATCGTCCATGTCATGCCCGGCTTCATGAAGGTGCTGACCATCGTCGGCACGGCGGCGATGATCTGGGTCGGCGGGCAGATCGTCATCCACGGGCTGCACGGGCTGGGCCAGCATCAGCCCTATGACTGGATCCACGGCGCGGCCATGGCGGCGGGCCAGGCCATCCCCGCCGCACCGGGCTTTGCCGCCTGGATCACCACCGCCTTTTTCGACGGCATCTTCGGCCTGCTTTGGGGCATGGTCCTGATCCCGGTGGTGCATTACGCCATCAACCCGGCCATCGGCGCGGTCAAGGGGGTGCTGGGCCGGGGCTGAGCCGCGGCTTGCCCTTGGCCCGGCCGCGGGACTATCACCTACCCAGGATTGCAGGAGATGTCCCATGCCGATTCCCGCCCCGGCGCTTGATGCGCTGTCCACGCTTCTGGGCGCGCGCCTGTCCACCAGCGCGGCCGACCGCGACCTGCACGCCCAGTCCGAGACCTTTCACCGCGCGCCGCCGCCCGATGCGGTGGCCTGGCCGGTCTCGACCGACGAGGTCTCGCGCATCGCCGCCATCTGCCACGACCATCGCGTGCCGATGATCGGCTGGGGCACCGGCACCTCGCTTGAGGGGCAGGCGCTGGCGCCGCGGGGCGGGCTGGTCATCGACCTGACCAAGATGGACCGGGTGCTGGAGATCCGGGCCGAGGACATGCAGGTCAGCGTCCAGCCCGGCTGCACGCGCGAGGCGCTGAATACCGAATTGCGCGCGACCGGGCTGTTCTTTCCGGTCGATCCCGGCGCCAATGCCAGCCTGGGCGGCATGGCGGCGACGCGCGCCTCGGGGACCACGGCGGTGCGCTATGGCACCATGCGCGACAACGTCCTGGCGCTGGAGGTGGTGCTGGCCGACGGGCAGGTGATCCGCACCGGCACGCGGGCGGCGAAATCCAGCGCCGGCTATGACCTGACGGCGCTGTTCGTCGGCTCGGAAGGGACGCTGGGCATCATCACCGAACTGACCCTGCGCCTGCACGGCCAGCCCGAGGAGGTCGCCGCGGCCGTCTGCGGCTTTCCGACGCTGGAACAGGCGGTGGAATGCGTCACCGCGACGATCCAGTCCGGCATCCCGATGGCGCGGATCGAGTTCATCGACGCGGATGTGGTGCGCGCCTTCAACCGCGCCTCGGGGACGCAGATGCACGAAGGCCCGCATCTGATGGTCGAGTTCCACGGCTCGCCCACCTCGGTCAAGGGCGATGCCGAGGCTTTCGGCGCGCTGGCGGGCGAATTCGGCGGCACCGGCTTCGACTGGGCGACGACGCCCGAGGCGCGGGCGGCCTTGTGGAAGATGCGCCACAACGCCTATCGCTCCTGCCTGGCCTTGCGGCCGGGGGCGACGGCGGTGGTGACGGATGTCTGCGTGCCGATGTCGCACCTGCCGGCGGCGGTGGCCGCCGCGGCCGAGGACATCCGCGCCGAGGGCCTGCTGGGTCCCATCGTCGGCCATGTCGGCGACGGCAATTTCCACGCCCAGATCCTGGTCATGCCCGGCGACGAAGCCGAGCTTGCCGCCGCCAAGCGCGTCGCGCTGCGCCTGGCCGAGCGGGCGATTGCGGTGGGCGGCACCATCACCGGCGAGCACGGCGTGGGCATCGGCAAGAAGCCCCTGATGCCTGGCCAGCACGGCGCCGCCATCGGCGTGATGGCGGCGATCAAGCAGGCGCTGGACCCCCGGGGCGTGTTGAACCCCGGCAAGCTGCTGCCCGAGGCGGGCTGAGGCGGCGCTGGCGGGCGAGGAACGGCGATGACGCGGCGGGGCGGCCTATCGGCCCGCCCTCAACTGGTCTTTGGTGCGATTCGGGCCGGGACTCCGACCACCGTCCGTCCCGCCGGCACGTCCCTGGTGACGACCGCGCCGGCGCCGACGGTGCTGTCATTGCCGATGGTCAGCCCCTGCAGCACGGAAGCGTTCATGCCGATGAAGGCCCCCGCCTGCACATGCACATTGCCCGCCAGCCGCGCCCCGGGCCCGAGGCTGGCATAGTCCAGCACCTTGCAGTCGTGGTCGATGCTGGCCGCATGGTTGAGGATGACCCCCATCCCGAGGCTTGCCCGGGAAGCGACGATGGCGCCCGCCAAAAGCGCCGTGCCTTTGCCGATGCGCGCGCTTGGCGAAACCATGGCCGCGGGATGGATTACGGTCCGCAGGTCCCGCCCGCGCGCCGATACCAGCCCGGCGGCCGCGCGCCTCATCCCGTTGGATCCGCAAGCCACATGGAAGGCCGTATCCCCGGGCAATTCCACCTCGTTCAAGGGGCCCAGAAACGGGCCGCCCGGAAAATCGGTTTCCAGCCGCGGTCCGACCGTCATGTATCCGCGGATATTCATGCCCGCCAGGATCGCAGCCTCGTAAACGACGAATGCATGCCGGCCCGTTCCTCCGACGATGATGACGAGATCCATCCTGCCTCCGATCTGCCGATTGGCAAAGCATCTATCCCCCTTGTCGAACGACCGCAAAGGCGCATCGCAAAGGCGCGTCCAGACCGCCCGTTCCGAGCCGCGGCCATCCCCGGCCCGGAAGCTTTCCCCCGTCCGGCGTCCGGGACGCGATCTTTGTCGTTCCGGCGCCGGCCCCGCTCCGCATGGCCCATCCCTCATGGCCGGATTGCTCCTGCGGGGCGGGCCGGGGCGGGGCGGTTCTTTCCCGCCGCTGACAAACTCGTGACTGTCACGCCACCGTGACAGAGCGCCGCACCTTTGCGATAAGGGCGAAAGGCGCCGGCACAGGCGCAGGGCAAGGCGCGCCGCAAGGCGCAGGGCAAAGGCGCCGGCCAAGGCGCGGGCAGAGGGCACAGATGGCATTCATGGGCAAGATCGTGGCGGTGCTGGCGCTGGTGGGGCTGGCCTCCTGCGGGGGACCTTCCAGCGGGCCGGCGGTGATGGCGGGGCAGGGCAGCGGGCCGCAATTCGGCGACAGCGCGCCGCATCCCTGGGTGGGCGGGCATCCCTATGACCATCCGGTGCATGGCATCGACATCTCGCGCTGGCAGGGCGATATCGACTGGAACCGGGTGCGCAGTTTCGGCATCAGCTTCGCCTTCATCAAGGCGACCGAGGGCGGCGACCATGCCGACCCGAATTTCCGCCGCTATTGGCGCGAGGCGGCCCAGGCCCGCCTGCCGCGCGGCGCCTATCACTATTTCTATTTCTGCCGCTCGGGCGCGGAACAGGCGGCCTGGTTCATCAAGAACGTGCCGCGGGAACGCGGCGCCATGCCGCCGGTGCTGGACCTGGAATGGACCGCCTCCAGGACCTGCCCGCATCGCCCGCCCAGCCACGAGGTGCTGCGCGAGGCACGGATATTCAAGGATATCCTGCAACGCTATTACGGCCAGCGCCCGATCATCTACACTACGGTGGATTTCTACCGCGACAACAACCTGGGCTCCTGGCCCGAGGAGTTCTGGCTGCGTTCGGTCGCCGGCCATCCGCGCATCACCTATCCCGGCCAGCGCTACAGCTTCTGGCAATATACCGGCACCGGCATCGTTCCGGGGATCGGGGGCGAGGTGGACCTGAACGTCTTTGCGGGCTCGCCCGCGCAGTGGCGGGCATGGCTGAACCAGCGCCTGCAATAAGCCGCGGCCTGCTCTGGGCCGAGTTCGCGGCGCTCTATGCCGGGGCGCCGCTGGTCATTGCCCTGTTCCTGCCCGGCCGCCTGCTGTTCGCGGCGCTGGCGCTGTTCAGCCTGGCGGGGCTGGGCCTGCTGTGGCGCACCGGCGGCTTTCGCTGGCAGGGCCTGGTGAATGGCTGGAGCCGGCTGCCCTGGCGCGAGGTCCTGGCCATCGCGCTGGCCACCTTGCTGGTCGGGCTGGCGATCCTGTGGTTCAGCCGGCCGAACGCGATCTTTCAGATCCTGCGGCAGCGGCCCGAATTCCTGCCGGTGATCTGGATGCTCTACCCGATCCTTTCGGCCCTGCCGCAAGAGCTGATCTTTCGGCCGCTGTTCTTTCATCGCTACGGCCCGCTTTTGCCGGCCGGGCAGGGGGCGATCGCGCTGAACGCCGCGGTGTTTTCCTTTGCGCATCTGATGTATTGGTCCTGGGTGGTGGCGGCGCTGACCTTTGCCGGCGGCTGGGTCTTTGCCCGCGCCTATCTGCGGCACGGCTTTCCTTCGGCCTGGGTCCTGCATGCGGTGGCGGGCAACGTGCTGTTTGCCGTCGGCATGGGCGCCTATTTCTATACCGGCAACGTGGTGCGGCCGTTCTGATTGCTTGACTTCGCCGGCGCGGCGCGGTTGATGCGGGGCCGATACGCAAGGGGAAAAAAGATGAGCGCCTATCGCAGCCATACCTGCGGCGAATTGACCGCCGCTGCCGCCGGGTCCGAAATCCGCCTGTCCGGCTGGGTCCATCGGGTCCGCGACCATGGCGGGGTGCTGTTCATCGACCTGCGCGACCATTACGGCATCACCCAGGTCATCGCCGACAGCGACTCGCCCGCCTTCCCGGCGCTGGAAAAGCTGCGGGCCGAGACGGTGATCCGCATCGACGGCCGCGTCAAGCTGCGCGACGCCAGCCTGGTCAACCCCAAGCTGCCCACCGGCGAGATCGAGGTCTATGCCACGGATATGGAGGTGCTGGGCCCCTCGGACGACCTGCCGCTGCCGGTCTTTGGCGACCAGGACTATCCCGAAGAGACGCGGCTGGCCTATCGTTTCCTCGACCTGCGCCGCGACAGCCTGCACAATAACATCATGCTGCGTTCGCGGGTGGTGAAATGGCTGCGCGACGCGATGTGGGACCAGGGCTTTACCGAGTTCCAGACCCCGATCATCACCGCCTCCTCGCCCGAGGGCGCGCGCGACTTCCTGGTGCCCTCGCGCCTGCATCCGGGCAAGTTCTATGCCCTGCCGCAGGCGCCGCAGCAGTTCAAGCAGCTGATCATGGTCGCGGGCTTCGACAAGTATTTCCAGATCGCGCCCTGCTTCCGCGACGAGGATCCGCGCGCCGACCGCTCGCCCACCGATTTCTACCAGCTCGACGTCGAGATGTCCTTCGTCGAGCAGGAGGACGTATTCCGCGCCGTCCAGCCGGTGATCCAGGGCCTGTTCGAGACCTTCGGCGGCGGCCGCCGGGTCGACGCGACCTGGCCGCGCATCCCCTATGCCGAGGCGATGCTGAAATACGGCTCGGACAAGCCCGACCTGCGCAACCCCATCGAGATGCAGGTGGTCAGCGAGCATTTCCGCGGCTCGGGCTTTGCGATCTTCGCGAAATTGCTGGAGCAGGACGGCACCGAGGTCCGCGCCATTCCCGCGCCCACCGGCGGCTCGCGCAAGTTCGCCGACCGCATGAACGCATTCGCCCAACAGCAGGGCCTGCCCGGCATGGGCTATATCTTCTGGCGCAAGGCCGAGGACGGCACGACCGAAGCCGCCGGCCCCATCGCCAAGGCGCTGGGCCCCGAGAAGACCGAGGCGATCCGCACCCAGCTGGGCCTGGGCGAAGGCGACGCCGCCTTCTTCCTGGGCGGCAAGCCCGAGGGTTTCGAGGCCGTCGCCGGCCGCGCCCGCAACGAGATCGGCCGCGAGCTGGGCCTGATCGACGAGAACCAGTTCAAGTTTGCCTGGATCGTCGATTTCCCGATGTATGAAAAGGGCGAGGACGGGCGGATCGACTTCAGCCACAACCCGTTCTCGATGCCGCAGGGGGGGCTGGATGCGCTGGCGGGCGACCCGCTGGCGGTCAAGGGCTATCAATACGACCTGGCCTGCAACGGCTATGAGCTGGTCTCGGGCGCGATCCGCAACCACCGCCCCGAGATCATGTTCCGCGCCTTCGAACTGGCCGGCTATGGCCGGGACGAGGTGGAAAAGCGGTTCGGCGGCATGGTCAAGGCCTTCCGTTATGGCGCGCCCCCGCACGGCGGCTGCGCGGCGGGGATCGACCGCATCGTCATGCTGCTGGCCGACGAGGCGAATATCCGCGAAGTCATCATGTTCCCGATGAACCAGCGCGCCGAGGACCTGATGATGGGCGCCCCCAGCGAGCCGACCAACGAACAGTTGCGCGAATTGCGGCTGCGCGTGCTGCCGCGCGAATAGGACCGCGTCGGCGGGGTCTTGCCGCAGGGCAGAAAACTGAAGAAAGCGTGAACTGACCTTTGGCCGGGATCGTGCCATAACCTTGCCCATGGGGGATGTTCCCCGGGCAAGGATGATTGCATGAGCTTTGGATTTCCCGAGCTGGCGGCGATCCGTCTGGGCTTTGGTCTGTCGCCGCTGACGCCTCCACCCGCCGATGTCGAGGCGGTCCTGGCCGGTCCGGCCAATGCCGGTCCGGGCCCCGAGGCGATGACCACCGAAAAGGCCAGCGAAATCGCCACCCGGTTCCGCACCGGCCTGAAGGCGCGGCGCGAAAACCGTCCCGAACCACCCGAGGCGAAAAAGGCGGACCGGCAATTGGGAACAATGCTGGTCGAGGACCTGCGTCGCCGCACGATCCGCGCCCTGGAGGACCCGATCGGCTTCGGCGAAAGGCTGGTGCAGTTCTGGAGCGACCATTTCACCACCCGCGCGACCAACAAGGTGAACAACGCCCTGGCCCTGGCCTTCGTGGACGAGGCGATCCGCCCGCATGTGAACGGCCGCTTCGAGGACATGTTCTTTGCCGCCGACACTCATCCGATGATGCTGGTCTATCTGGACCAGATTTCCAGTCGCGGGCCCAATTCGCCCTTTGTCCGCCGCCGGTCCGAGCGCCGGCTGGGTCTGAACGAGAATCTTGCCCGCGAGGCGATGGAGCTGCATTCGTTGGGCGTCGGCGCCAGCTACGACCAGAAGGACGTGCGCGAACTGGCCGAATTGCTGACCGGGCTGAGCTTTTCCCATCAGGAGGGCTTTGCCTTCAGGCCGCAATGGGCCGAGCCGGGGGCCGAGACGGTGCTGGGGCAAAGCTATGGCGGCCAAAGGCGCGGCGGCCTGGACGATATCCGCGCCGCGCTACGCGACATCGCCCGCCGCCCCGAAACCGCCAGCTACCTGTCGCGCAAGCTGGCGGTGCATTTCGTTTCGGACGACCCCTCCGAGGACCTGGTCGAGGCCCTGGCCGCGACCTGGCGCGACAGCGGCGGCGACCTGCCGCAGGTCTATCGCGTGCTGGTCAGCCATCCCGAGATGGAATCGGGGCTGCGGGCCAAGGTGCGGCAGCCCTTTGATTTTTGCGTGGCCGGCCTGCGGGCGCTGGGAATTCGCGGCAAGCAGATCGCCGGGCTCGAACTGGCCGATTTTCGCCGTGCGGTCTGGGGGCCGATCGAGGCCATGGGCCAACCCTGGGCCCGGCCCAAGGGGCCGGATGGCTGGCCTGAGGATGCCGATGCCTGGGTCGGTCCGCAGACGCTGGCTGCCCGCATCAACTGGTCGCTGCGGGTTCCGCGCCAATTGCTCCGGGAACTGCCCGATCCGCGCGAGATGCTGGTTTCCACCTTTGGCGGCACGCAATCCGAGCCGCTGGCCTGGGCGGTGCCCAAGGCGGAAAGCGCGGCCGAGGGGGTGGCGCTGATCCTTGCCTCGAGCGATTTCAACCGGCGATAGGAGAGAAGGCTGATGCTGACACTGGACCGACGCCTGTTTCTGAAGGGGGCGGCACTGATCGGCTGCTCGGCCGCGGCGCATCCGCTGATGAGCTCGATGACCTTCGCCGCGCTTCCGGGCGAGAACCGGCTGGTGGTCATCATCCTGCGCGGCGCCATGGACGGGCTGGACGCCATCCAGCCCTATGGCGATCCGATGCTGCGCAAGTTGCGCAGCAAACTGTCCGTCGGGCCGGATGCCGGGGCCTTCGACCTTGACGGTTTCTATGCGCTGCATCCGCGGCTGGAGCCGCTCTTGCCGCTGTGGAAAAAGGGCGAACTGGCCTTTGCCCATGCCGTCTCGACGCCCTATCGCGACAAGCGCAGCCATTTCGACGGCCAGGATGTGCTGGAGGCGGGGACCGGAAATGACCTGCCGGTGGATCGCCGGGTCGGCGGCTGGCTGAACCGGCTGCTGCAGGTCACGCCCGGCGCCACCGCCGAGACCGCCTATTCCGTCGGCGTCGAGCAGATGAAGATTCTGTCGGGCAAGGCGGCGCATCTGAGCTGGGCCCCCCGGACCTCGCTGAACCTTTCGGCGCAGGCGCAGATGCTGCTGGAACATGTCTATCACGACGATCCGCTGTTCCGCGCCGCCGCCCAGGACGCGGTGCAGATCAGCGCCGAGGAAAATTCGGACGGCGACAAGATGTCGGGGCCGAGCGCCGGCGCCCAGGCGTTGGCGGCCTTTGCCGCCAGCCGGCTGAACGGCGACAGCCGCATCGCCGCCTTCTCGATTCCCGGCTGGGATACCCATGCCAACCAGCCCGTGGTGCTGGGCCGCGGGCTTGAGCGGCTGGCGGCGGCGATCCTGAAGCTGCGCGAGGGGCTGGGGGACAATTGGGGCCGGACCACGGTGCTGGCGATGACCGAATTCGGCCGCACCGTGCGCGAAAACGGCTCGGGCGGGACCGATCACGGCACCGGGGGGGTGCTGCTGATGGCGGGCGGCGCCATCCGCGGCGGCCGCGCCTATGGCGACTGGCCAGGGCTGGGCGAAGGACAGCTTTACGCCGACCGGGACCTGATGCCGGTGCGCGATATCCGCGCCTATGCCGCCTGGGCCATGCATGGGCTGTTCGGGATCAAGCGCGACGCATTGGAAGGTGCGGTCTTTCCCGGGCTTGACCTGGGGGGCGATCCGGGGATGCTCGCCTGAGCTTAGGGTCCCTGATGCTGCGTCCCTGACCTTTAGCCCCTGCCGGAGTGTCCTTGATGTCCGATCCCGCCGACCGCCGTCCCCTTGACTGCCGGTCGATGCGCTCGGCCGGCCCGGGCCGGGGCCGGCCGGATGCGCCGCAGGATCGGGGCGCGGGGCGGGACGGCGATGCGGCGGATGCCGGGGCAACGCCCGGCGGTGCGCATGACGCGGCGGGAACCACGGCCGCGACCGGGGTCGGCGCTGCCGCCATGCCCGCGCGCGACACCGCCCCGGATGGCGGGCCCGATATGGCTTTGCGTCCGACCGGCCCGCGCGTCGCAGGCTTCGCACCGCCGCCGCCGCCGGGACCTGGGCGGATCGCCGGCGATCATGTCGCGCTGGAGCGGCTGGACCCGGACCGCCATGCCGCAGACCTGTTCGCCGCCAATCGCGGGCAGGACTGGGTCTGGGACTATCTGGGCTATGGTCCCTTTCGCGACCTGGGGACCTATCGCGACTGGCAGGCCGGGATGGCCGCCGCGAGGGACCCGTTTTTCTATGCCCTGCGCGATTCGGCATCGGGCCGGGTCGGCGGCCTTGCCGCCTTTCTGCGCATCGACCCCGCACAGGGCGTGATCGAGATTGGCCATATCCAGATCGCGCCGCCGATGCAGCGCAGTCTGGCCGCGACCGAGGCGATTTCACTTATGATCGGCTGGGCCTTCGGGGCGGGCTATCGCCGGGTCGAGTGGAAATGCGACGCGCTGAATGCCGCCTCGCGCCGGGCGGCGCTGCGCTACGGCTTTCGCTTCGAGGGGATTTTCCGCCAGCACATGATCTATAAGGGCCGCAACCGCGACACGGCCTGGTATGCGATCATCGACCGCGACTGGCCCCGGCTGGCCGGGGCATACCGGGCCTGGCTGGCGCCCGCGAATTTCGATGCCGACGGCCGGCAAAGGCAAAGCCTGTCGGCGATGACCGCCGCCCCGCGCGATTCATGAGATCCGCACCGCCAGCCGATCCTGCACCAGCCCGCTGATCCGGGCCAGGTCGGCGGCCAGGGCCCGGCCCCGGGCATGGTCCTCGGCCAGCGCGACCGCCGCATCCTCCAGCATCCGGTCATGGGCGGAACGCGCCACCCCGGTCAGGAAGCGGGCGATATAGTCGATGGCCGCGGTATCGTCGGCGCGCGCCAGCACATCCGCGACATGGGCCAGGTCGGCGCGCAGCGCCGCGGGATCGGCGGCGATCCTTTCGTCGGGCAGGGCGCGCAGGCCGGGCGGACGGGCGCCGGGCGGCAGCGCCGCCAGGACCGCCTGCTGGAACAGGGCCAGGCTTTCGATCGGCTTTGCCAGGAAACCGCCCGCCCCGGCACGCAGCGCCGCGTCGCGGCAGGACGGATCGCCGGATATGCCCAGGATCACCGGCACCTGCGGCGCCGTCCGGGCGATGGTCGCGATCATCGTGGCCCCATCGCCATCGGGCAGGCCCATATCGACGATTACCGCGCCGGGGCGATATGTCTGCAGATGCCGCAGGGCCGAGCGGATGCTGTCGGCCCGGCGGATCCGGGCGCCCGAGCGCAGGCATAACAGGCGCATCGCTTCGCAGGCGACGCGCGAATCCTCGACCACCAGCACCGTCAGGCCGGTCAGGGGCCGGTCCGGCAGGGCGGCCCGCCAGATGGGAAGGTCGCCGGCCCCGATGCTTTCCTGTTCCATGTCGCAATATCCTCGCTGGACATCATCCTCTGCCGCAAGGATTGCGCGATTCGCCTAATAAGCGGTTAATGGCGATTTCTTTTCCTTCCCCCCGCCGCGCCGTGGTCCTAGAAGGGCGCAAAGACGGAGGAAGTGATGATCGGACGCCTGAACCATGTCGCCATCGCCGTGCCCGACCTGAAGGCCGCGGCCGCGCAATATGAAAACAGCCTTGGCGCCCGGGTCGGCGCGCCGCAGGACGAGCCCGACCATGGCGTGACCGTCGTTTTCGTCGACTTGCCCAATACCAAGATCGAGCTGCTCTATCCGCTGGGCGAGGACAGCCCGATCAGGGGCTTTCTGGAAAAGAACCCCTCGGGCGGGATCCATCACCTGTGCTTTGAGGTCGAGGATATCCTGGCCGCCCGCGACAGGCTGAAATCCGAGGGCGCGCGGGTGCTGGGCGACGGCGAGCCCAGGATCGGCGCCCATGGCAAGCCGGTCCTGTTCCTGCACCCCAAGGATTTCAACGGCTGCCTGATCGAGCTGGAGCAGGTCTGATGAGCTTGACCGGGGGAATCGTCCTCTATTCCGTGCTGTGGTTTCTGGTCCTGTTCGTGCTGCTGCCCTTTGGCCAGAAAAGCCAGGCCGATGTCGGGCAGGTGACACCGGGCACGCCCGCCGGCGCGCCGCATGAGCCCAAGCTGGGGAAAAAGGCGCTGTGGGCGACCGTGATCGCCGCGCTGATCTGGGGCGTGATCGCCTATGTCATCCTTGCCGGCGTCATCACCCGCGCCGATCTGGAGGCATGGACAGGCTGAAATGGCAAAGGTGGGTGAAGCCCGCCGCCGCCAGCACCGGGACGAACAGGTTCAGCACCGGGACCGTCAGCAGCAGCGCGATCAGCACCCCCAGCACGGCGGCCTGCACGGCGCGGCCGCGGCGCAGGGCGGTCGCCTGCGGTTCATGCAGGTGGCGCCGCGCCGCCATCTGAAAGAATTCGCGCCCCAAAAGCCAGCCATTGCCGCCATAGAACAGCACCGGGGCCAGCGGCCCCAGAAAGGGCGTCAGCACCAGCGTCGCCAGCGTGACCGCGATCACCGCCGCCATGACCGCGAGCGATTCCCACAGCCCGTCCCAGAAATCCACCGGCAATCCCTTGCGGTCGGGATAATGTGCCTCTTCGACCGCCTCCGAGACCCGTTCGGCGAAAAGCCCCGAAAAGCCGGCGGCGACGGGAATCATCAGAAAGACGCTCATCAGCGGAAACAGCAGCAGCGAGCCCCAGGACAGGGCCGGCGCCAGCGGCAGGGGGCCGATCCAGGGCAGGGCCAGCGTGTCGGGCGCCAGCATGCGGATCGCCCAGAAGGCGGCCGCCTGCAGGACGGCGAACAGCACCAGCGTCAGTGCCACGCCAAGCGCGACCACGCCGAAGATGCGCGGCCGAAGCAGGTCGCCCCAGGCCAGGATCAGCGCCCGCAGCACCATCACAGGAAGGTCGTCCTGGCGGCGATATCGGGGCGCGGGCGGTCCGGCGGCGCGGGACCGCGCCGGCCGATATGGACCAGGCCCGCGATACGTTCGCCCGGCCCGATGCCAAGATGGGCGCCGGCGAAATCCGGCTCGGCCGCCGGGCCGGTCAGCCATGCCGCGCCATAACCCGCCGCCAGCGCCGCGTTCACCAGCTCCAGGCAGACGGCGCCGGCGGACAGGAACTGTTCCCATTCCGGCACCTTGGGGCTTTCGACCGGGGCCGAGACCACCGCCACGATCACCGGCGAGCCAAAACCCGAGCGCGCCTTTTCCGCCGCCGCCTCGTCCCCGCCCCTGGCGAGGACATGCTGGGCCAGGACGGGTGCCAGCCGGTCCAGCGTGCCGCGTTCCAGCACGGCAAAGCGCCAGGGTTCCAGCTTGCCGTGGTCGGGCACGCGGGCGGCCAGTTCCAGCAGTTCCATCAGAGCTTCGCGCGAGGGGGGCGGGCCGGTCAGCAGTTTCGGCGGGTGCGAGCGGCGGCTGGCCAGAAAGGCCAGGGTGGCGGGATCGGCATATTCCATTCGGTCCTCGTCGGGTTCGCGCATGTCCTGGCCATCAGATAGCTGCGCCGGCCCGCCGGCACCAGCCGGCATTGCCTTTTTCGCCCGGCCCGGCTTGAAAGGGGCATGACCGATCTGAGCCATCTTGCCCGGCCGGGCGCCGAAATCGCCGTGCGGGTCACGCCGCGCGCCTCGCGCAATGCGGTGATCCTGGACGGCGAGGCGATCCGCGTCACCGTGACCACGGTGCCCGAGGATGGCAAGGCGAATGCCGCCGTGGTCAAGCTGCTGGCCAAGGCCCTGGGCGTGGCCAAGTCGCGGCTGGTGCTGGTCCGCGGCGCCACGGCGCGCGACAAGCTGTTCCGCATCGACTAGCCGGCGGATCAGCCGCGTTGCAGGCGGTAATTCCCCTCGGGCAGGTTCAGCGCGGCGCGCAGCTCTTCCAGCTGCTCGATGGTCAGCACGATCTGCGCCAGCTCGCCGGTATCGGGGTCGAATTGCTCGATCACCACACGATCCTCGAAGCTGTGGATGGTCACATCCTCGTTCAGCGGGCGCGAACCCGGCTCGTCCTTGGGGAGTTCGTCGATCAGGGTGATCACGGTCGCGTCGAAGTCATGTTCGATGGTGAACATCGCCTTTCCTCCCGTTCAGCTTTCCCCGACAATCGCGTGATATTGCGGCGGGGACAAGCCCGGGGCTTGGCGTCGGGCGATCGGCGCGGCTAGAGTGGCGCGAAGACGGCAAGCGGGGGCGCAGATGATCAGGACATGGCAGGCGGTGGCGGCGATCACGCTGGTGCTGGCGGGCTGTGTCACCGCGCCCTTGCCCCAGCCCGGCGCGACGCGGCCCGGCGGGCAGGCCGCCGTGATCATCCCGGCGCCGGCCCCCGACCGGCCGGGCGATGCCTCGGCCTCGGCCCGCACCTTCGTCTCGGTCGTCAGCCGCATGGAGCCGGCGGTCGAACGCGAATGCCTGCAGCGGCGCAGCCAGCCGATCAATTGCGATTTCCAGTTCGTCGTCGACGACCGCGCTGGGTTGGAGCCGAATGCCTTTCAGACCGTCGATCCCAGCGGGCGGCCGATCATCGGCTTTACCCTGTCGCTGATCGGAGAGGCGCGCAACGCCGACGAGCTGGCCTTTGTCATCGGGCACGAGGCCAGCCACCACATCCTGGGCCATATCAACCGCAAGACCAGCGCCGCGACCGTGGGGGCGGTGATCCTGGGCGGCTTGGCCAGCGCCTATGGCGGCGACCCCGAAGTGATTCGCTCGGCGCAGGATTTCGGCGCCCAGTTCGGCGCCCGCTATTATTCCAAGGAATGGGAGCTGGAGGCGGATTATCTTGGCGCCATCATCACCCTGAATGCCGGATTCGATCCCGAACACGGGGCGCAGTTCTTTGCGCGCATCCCTGATCCGGGGGACCGGATCCTGGGCACCCATCCCTCGCGCAGCGCCCGTATGTCGCAGGTGGCCCGGGCCGTGGCGGATTATCGCGCCGGCCGGGTGCGCTGAACGCAGCCGCCGGGCCGGGCAAAGCCCATGCAGAAAGGCGGAAATTCCCGGCCCGGCCGGGCAATTCGGGCCTTCGGCGCCGCCGGCGATCCGGTCCAAAGATGCGATTTGTCTGCCGATCCTGTCCGGGAACTGAACAGTTCCGCCAAAATTCGCTTTCTTGAGCGAGAAATTGCCGATAGTTTCCCGTAAGGGTTGGGCCACCTCCCTCGGCAGCCTTGGTTAGGAGCTTTCATGATTGGCGTTGTTTTATGGAGCAGTCCGGCCAAGGAAAAGGCCGTGATCTGGTGCGAGGATCATGGTGCCCTGGCCTATCTGCAGGGCCGCGAGAACCTGGCGGCGGCAAGCGAATGGCCCGAGGCGGGCGATCTGGTCGAACTTGAATTCGAGGCGGTGGCGGAATTGCGCCATGCGCGTCTGGTCAGCCTGGTCGCGGGCAACAGGCGCTCGGAACTGCCGGGCCTGCTGCGCGACATGGGAGAGGCGGCGGCGCGGGACAGGGCCGGGCCGGCGCGCCGCCCCGCCCTGCGGGTGATCTGGGACCAGGATGCCGACGAGCCGGAGCGGCCGCTGAAACGGGCGGCCGCCCGCTGATCCGTCAGGCGCCACGCGCCAGGGCGGCGACGCCGGTCCGGGCCTGATCCGACAGGCCCAGCGGGCGCATCAGCTCGGCGAATGCGTCCAGCTTTTCCGGCGTGCCGGTGATCTCGAAGACAAAGCTTTCCAGGGTCGAATCGACCACGCTGGCGCGGAAGATCTCGGCGATGCGCAGCGCCTCGACCCGCTTGTCGCCCTTGCCCGTGACCTTGAACAGGCCCAGTTCGCGTTCGACGCTGGGGCCTTCGACGGTCAGGTCGTGGACTTCGTGGACGGGCACGATGCGGCCTAGCTGGGCCTTGATCTGTTCGATTACCGCCGGGGTGCCGCGGGTCACAATGGTGATGCGCGAGCGGTGGCCCAGGTGGTCCACCTCGGCCACGGTCAGGCTGTCGATATTGTAGCCCCGGCCCGAAAACAGGCCGATGACCCGCGCCAGCACGCCGGGCTCGTTTTCGACCAGCACGGCCAGGGTATGGCTTTCGATGGTCTGGGCGTTCGGGTCGCGCAGGTCATAGGCCGAATGGCTGGACGCGCCCTTCTGGATGTTCAGTGCCGCCATGTTCTTCTCCTATCCTCAGACCAGGGCCGCGCCGGCGCCGGTGATGGCGCCTTCGGTCGATGCCTCGCCCAAGAGCATCTCGTTATGCGGCTTGCCCGAGGGGATCATCGGGAAGCAGTTCTCGTGCTTTTCGACCAGCACGTCCAGGATGAACGGGCCGTCATGGTCGATCATCTCCTGGATGGCCGCGTCCAGCTCGGCCGGGTCCGAGACCGTGCGCCCGCCGCAGCCGAAAGCCTCGGCCAGCTTGACGAAATCGGGCAGGCTTTCCGACCAGCTTTGGCTATAGCGTTCGCCATGCAGCAATTGCTGCCATTGCCGGACCATGCCCAGGCGTTCGTTGTTCAGGATGAATTGCTTGACCGGCGCGCGGAACTGCACCGCGGTCGCCATTTCCTGCATGTTCATCAGCCAGGACGCCTCGCCGGCGACATTGACCACCAGCGCCTCGGGATGGGCGACCTGCACCCCGATCGAGGCGGGCAGGCCATAGCCCATCGTCCCCAGCCCGCCAGAGGTCATCCAGTGGTTCGGCTCATCGAAATGCAGGAACTGCGCCGCCCACATCTGGTGCTGTCCGACCTCGGTGGTGAAATAGGGATTGCGCCCGGCGGTCAGTGCCTGCAACCGCTGCAAGGCGTGCTGCGGCTTGATGACCTTGTCCGAATTGCGATAGCCGAGGCAATCGCGCGCCTTCCATTGCTCGATTTGCGCCCACCAGGCGCGCAGCCCTTCGGCATTGGTCTTGCGGCCGCGGGCCTTCCAGACCTTCAGCATGTCCTCCAGCACATGGCCGACATCGCCGACTATGGGCAGGTCGACATGGATCACCTTGTTGATCGAACTGGGGTCGATGTCGATCTGCGCCTTGACCGAGCCGGGGCTGAAATCCGCGACCCGTCCGGTGATGCGGTCGTCGAAGCGCGCGCCGACCGCGATCATCAGGTCGCAATCGTGCATGGCCATATTGGCTTCGTAAAGCCCGTGCATGCCCAGCATCCCGATCCAGCCCGGCCCCGAGGCCGGATAGGCCCCCAGCCCCATCAGCGTCGAGGTGACGGGAAAGCCGGTCGCATCCGCCAGTTCCCGCAGCAGCTGGCTGGCGCCGGGACCCGAATTGATGACGCCGCCGCCGGTATAGAAAATCGGCCGCTCGGCCGTTTCCATCAGCTCGGCCAGCCGGGTGATGGTGGCCAGATCCCCCTTCTTCGCCGGCTGATAGCTGGGAATCTCGATCTGCTTGGGCCCGACATAGTCGCCGGTGGCGAATTGCACGTCCTTGGGAATGTCGATCAGCACCGGCCCGGGACGGCCCGAGGTGGCGATGTGGAACGCCTTGTGGATCGTCGCCGCCAGTTGGTCGGTGTCCTTGACCAGCCAGTTATGCTTGGTGCAGGGGCGGGTGATGCCGATGGTATCGGCCTCTTGAAAGCCGTCGGTGCCGATCAGGAAGGTCGGGACCTGCCCGGTCAGAACGACGATCGGGATCGAATCCATCAGCGCGTCGGTCAGCCCGGTGACGGCATTGGTCGCGCCGGGACCGGACGTGACCAGCACCACCCCCGGCTTGCCGGTCGAGCGGGCATAGCCTTCGGCCATGTGAACGGCGCCCTGTTCGTGGCGCACCAGGATGTGCTTGATGTCGTTTTGCTGGAAAATCTCGTCATAGATGGGTAGCACCGCCCCGCCCGGATAGCCGAATACCGTATCGACGCCCTGATCGCGCAGAGCTTCGATAACCATTCTTGCACCCGTCATCTGTCGGGACATGCCCATTCTCCATCTGTGAACCAAGGCGCGGCAGGGGGCCGCCCCGCTGCGTCGCGGGAAATTATGGGCGCGACGCGACAGGGTCAATGGCGATTGTCCAAGAAAATGACCCCACGCCCCGGATTCTTGAAACATTCTTTCTTGAATGCCGACTTTTGGGTAATCACCGCCGGTTCGGCGGCAGGTTGATGCGCGCCACCTGCTCGACGATCGGGTCGATGGACAGCGGATGGATGTCGGATTTGTGCTGCGCCGGGTCGCCGATCGGCTGCCAGACCCCGCCCTTGTAGATTTCCAGCGCCGAGAATTTCGCCTTGTAATCCATCTTGCGGCTGCCCGGCACCCAATAGCCCAGATAGACAAAGGGCAGCCCGGCGCTGCGGGCCAGTTCGACATGGTCCAGGATGATATGCGTGCCCAGGCTGAAGCTTTCCAGCGCCGGGTCGTAGAAGCTGTAGACCAGGCTCAGCCCGTCATCCAGCACGTCGGTCAGGCAGACCGCCACCAGCCGGTCGCTGCCGGGCGCGGGCGGGGATTCGCCGCCTTCATGGCTGCGATATTCGATGACGCGGGTGCGCACCGGCGTCTCTTCGATCATGGCGGCGAATTCAAAGATATCCATGTCGGCCATGCCGCCATCGGCATGGCGTTCGTCCAGATAGGCGCGGAACAGTTCATATTGTTCCTCGGTCGCCCAGGCGCTGGTGGCCAGCCGGCGCAGATGCGCATTCTTGCGCGCCACCCGGCGCTGCGTGCGCGAGGGGCTGAACTCGGCCACCCGGATGCGGGCCGACATGCAGGCCACGCAGCTTTCGCAGCTGGGGCGGTAAAGCACGTTCTGCGAACGCCGAAAGCCCTGCCGCGACAGGGCGTTGTTCAGCTCGTTGGCCGAATCGCCGGCCAGGGCGGTGAACAGCTTGCGTTCGGCCCGGCCATGCAGATAGGGGCAGGGCTGCGGCGCCGTCACGTAGAATTGCGGCGCATGGGGCAGGCTGTGCCGCATCAGCCGCGCCCCCGGCGTTCTGGGCGCGCCGCGCCTGCGGGCGCATGCGGTCGGGTCACTTTCATCTCGGCGCGCATCGGCGGCGGCTTGGTTCTGCTGTCAAATCCACTCGGCCCGAGCCTAGCAACTGTTGTCCCGCGCGCCAAGCGGGGAAAACCCCGGCCATCCGGGACGCCGCCATGCCAAGGACGCCGGCCCATGGCGCGCGCCATGCCAGCCCCAGTGGCTGCGGCGGCCGCGACCCGCTGCGGCATTGACCTTGCCGGGGCTGCGGCTAGGGTCGGCCCATGGATTTCGCCGCCCGCATCACCCGCCTGCCCATTCCCGCCGATCCCTCCCGCGGCCTGTCCGCGCAGCAGGCGACCGGGATCGCCGATCCCCGCCTGGGCGAGCTGATCCGCGGCGCCGCCGGTTGCAGCCCCTATCTGGCCGGGCTGATCGAGCGCGAGGCCGACTGGCTGGCCCAGGCGCTGGCCCATGAGGACGTGGTCGCCCGCGAGACGGCGGGGTTCGAGACGCTTTCCGCCGATGCGCTGGGCCCGGCGCTGCGCCGCACCAAGCGGCGGGTGGCGCTGTGGGTGGCACTGGCCGATCTGGGCGGGGTCTGGTCGCTGGAACAGGTGACCGGCGCGCTGACCGAGCTGGCCGACCGGGCCACCGACCTGGCCCTGCGCGCCCATGTCGCGGCCGAGCAGGCGCGCGGCAAGCTGCCGCCCAGCGGGGCCGATGCCGGCGGCATCGTCGCGCTGGCCATGGGCAAGATGGGCGCGGCAGAATTGAACTATTCCTCGGATATCGACCTGATCGTGCTTTACGACGATGGCGCCTATGCGCCCGACGACCAGCACGAGGCCCGCGCCGCCCTGATCCGCGCCACCCGCAAGGCGGCGGCGACGATTTCGGACAATACCGATCAAGGCTATGTCTTCCGCACCGATCTGCGGCTGCGTCCCGATGCCGCGGTGACGCCGGTCTGCATCTCGATCTCGGCGGCGCTGGCCTATTACGAGGCCGAGGGCCGCACCTGGGAACGCAGCGCCTATATCAAGGCACGGCCCTGCGGCGGCGACCTGGCGGCGGGCGCGCGTTTCCTGCGCGAGCTGCGGCCTTTTGTCTGGCGGCGGCACCTGGATTTCGCCACCATCCAGGACGCGCACGACATGCGGCTGCGCATCCGCGACCACAAGGGGCTGCACGGCCGCATCGAGGTGCCGGGCCATGACATGAAGCTGGGCCAGGGCGGCATCCGCGAGATCGAGTTCTTTACCCAGACCCGGCAGCTGATCGCCGGCGGCCGTGACCCCGACCTGCGCGTGCGCGGCACGGTCGAGGGGCTGGCGCGGCTGGCCGACAAGGGCTGGATCCCCGCCGAGGTCGCCGGCGAACTGACCGCGCATTACCGCGAGCATCGCGAGATCGAGCATCGCATCCAGATGGTGAACGATGCCCAGACCCATTCGCTGCCCGCCTCGCCCCAGGGGCTGGACATCATTGCCCGGATGATGGGCGAGGGGGACACCGCCGCCTGGTCGGCCCGCCTCGCGTCGCGGCTGGGCCGGGTCGAGGCGCTGACCGGGGATTTCTTCGCCCCCGGCGAACAGCGCGCCCGCCCGGCGCTTTCGCCCGAGGCCGAGGCGATGGTCGAGGGCTGGCGCGCCTATCCCGCCCTGCGCTCGGCCCGGGGGCGCGAGGTCTTTGCCCGGATCGAGCCCGACCTGCTGACCCGGCTGACCGCCGCCGCCCATGCCGGCGAGGCGCTGGCCAGGTTCGATGCCTTCCTGGCGGGGCTGCCGGCCGGAGTGCAGCTGTTCTCGCTTTTCGAGGCCAATCCGCCGCTGATCGAGCTGATCGTCGATATCTGCGCCACCGCACCGGGGCTGGCCGCCTATCTCGCCCGGCATCCCGAGGTGCTGGACGCGGTTCTGGCCGGCAGCTTCTTTGCCACATGGCCGGGCGCGGCGGGGCTGCGCGAACAGCTTGAACAGGCGTTGGAGGCGGCGCTGTCGGCGCCGAATGGCGGCTATGAGCAGGCGCTGGATGCGGCGCGGCGCTGGGCGCATGAATGGCAGTTCCGCGTCGGCGTCCATCACCTGCGCAGCCTGATCGGCGCCGAGGAGGCCGGCGGCCAATATGCCGATATCGCCGATGCCGCGGTGGCGGCGCTTTTCCCGGTGGTGGCGGGGGAATTCGCCCGCCGCCACGGTCCGGCACCGGGCCGGGGCGCGGTCGTGCTGGGCATGGGATCGCTGGGCGCGCGGCAGTTGAACGCCTCGTCGGACCTGGATCTCATCGTGATCTACGACGCGGCCGGGCAAGAGGCGTCCGAGGGGGCCAAGCCGCTGGCGACGCGGGCCTATTACGCGCGTTTGACCCAGGCGGTGATCACCGCGCTGTCGGCGCCCACCGCGGCGGGGCGGCTTTACGAGGTGGACATGCGGCTGCGCCCTTCGGGGCGGCAGGGGCCGGTCGCGACCTCGGTCCAGAGCTTTCGCGACTATCAGATGACCGAGGCCTGGACCTGGGAGCATCTGGCGCTGACCCGTGCCCGCACCATCGGCAGCTGCGGCGCGGATGGCGCGGCGCTGGCCCGCGAGGTCGAGGCGCTGCGCGTCGAGGTGCTGCGCACCCGCGGCACCGATCCGCGGGTCATGCCGGACCTGGCCGGAATGCGCGCCCGGATCTTTGCCGCCCGGGCCCCCGATGGCGCCTGGGAGGCCAAGATCGGCCGCGGCCGTCTGCAGGACATCGAATTGCTGGCGCAATGCTTTGCCCTGCGCGCCGGCCTGGCCGCCCGGGCGGCGCAGGCACAATTGCGGGCCGGGCCGCGGATCGGGCTGGTCGGGCGCGAGGATGCCGAGCGGCTCGCCTCGGCCCGCCGCTTTCTGTGGAATCTGCAATGCGCCGGGCGGCTGCTGACGGAAAAGCCGCTGGACATGGAGAATCTGGGCAAGGGCGGGCAGGCGTTCCTGTTGCGGGAAACGGGCTCGGCCTCGCTGGCGGATCTGGCCGCCCGGCTGGCCGAGACGGTCGAGACCGCCGGCGCCGTCATCGACCGCGTGCTGGCCGCGGCGGGTGCCATGCCGGGTGCCACGGCGGAGGCCGGGTCGGGTGCCGCCGTGGGGGCCGTGCCGGGGGGCGAAGCCGGCGGCCGGACGGAGGTGCAGGCCAAAGGGGCGGGGCCGGGACCGGCCTAGCGACGGCCGGGAACGGGACCAAGCGGGAACGGGACCAGGGGCCGGGGGGCCGCACCCCGCCTGGCCCCTTGCCGCGGTTCAGCCGATCTCGCCCCACAGGGGCAGCAGCGCGGTCCGCCGGCGATCGGGGGTGGGCGCTGCCCCATTCCCGCCGGTTCCGTCCTTTCCGCGCCCGTCCCGGCCGGCCCCGTCCTGACCGCTTCCCTCCTGGCCGGGCTCGAAAAGGCCGTGCTGGGTCTTGTCCCAGTAAAATGGCTTGGCCACGACTTCGTAGATCGCCTTCCAGGCGGCCAGGCAACCCAGCGGGAAATACAGATGCAGCGTCGGCACCCAGGGCAGCAGGTGGCGATGCGCCCGCCCGCGCACCGCCCAGAGCCCGACGGCGATGTTCAGCAGTTCCGAGGCGACGAACAGGCCGAACAGCAATGCAACGGCATTGCCGCCCAGCTTGCCCGACAGCATGTCGCGCAGCGGATGCGGCAGGCCCAAGGGCAACAGCCAGAAGCTCCACAGCACCGGGGCCAGCAGATATTGCGAGACCGAGGCGAAAAGCTGCGCCTGCAAGCCGATGAAGCGCCGCGCGCCCAGGTCGCGCCACAATGCCGCCGGGTCGCGCATATGCACGCCCCAGGTCATGGCAAAGCCCTTGAGCCAGCGCGAGCGTTGCTTGACCCAGGGGATCAGGCGGCAATTCGCCTCTTCATGCGTCACGGTGTCCAGCATCCGGGTGCGATAGCCGCGCCGGGTCAGGCGCACGCCCAGGTCGGCGTCCTCGGTGACGTTCCAGGCGTCCCAGGCGCCGATCTCCTCCAGCGCGTCGCGGCGAAAGAACAGCGTCGTCCCGCCCAGCGGCACCACCAGGTCCAGCGCCGCCGCTCCGGCCAGCGTGGCGCGGAACCACGCAGCATATTCGATGGTGAAGGCCCGGGCCAGCCAATTGCTGCGCGGGTTGTAATAGTCCAGCACGCCTTGCAGGCAGGCCACCTCGGGCGGGGCCAGATGAAAGCCTCGCGCGACCTTGTGCAGTTGGTCGGGCTCGGGCCGGTCCTCGGCGTCCCAGACCCCGACGATGGTGCCGCGGCAGAAGTTCAGCGCATAGTTCAGCGCCCGCGGCTTGGTGCGGATCGGGCCGTCCGGCACCTTGACCACGCGCAGCCAGCGCGGCAGCGCCGCGCCCTCCAGCGCCTGGCAGGTCACGCGGTCGGTTTCCTCGACCACGATCAGGATGTCGGTCAATTCCCGCGGGTAATCCAGCCGCGACAGCCTGGCGATCAGCTTGCCGGCGATATCCGCCTCGGCAAACAGCGGCACCATCACCGAGATCACCGGCAGCGGGGTCGGGGTCGGCGATGCGGACCTGGATCGGGGTCGGGATCGGGGCGGGCCCCCGCCATACGCCGCCGTCCCGTCCCGGTCGCGGTCCTGCCGCTGCCGGCGCAGGATGGCGGCAAAGGAAAACATCTTCAGCGCCGCCGAGGCGGCCAGCGTCAGCACCGCCCAACCCGTCAGCAGCACCAGCACCGCGCCCGGCGCCAGCACCAGACCCATGGCGGCGGTGGCGATCAGGGCGACGGCAAGCCGGCCCATGCGTCGCTCGTTGCGGGTGCGGCAACTGTCGCGGGGCGGCAACCCGGTTTCGGCCTGACGGGCCAATGCGGTGCGGCGCAGGGCCAGGACCGCCTCTCTGGCCGCGTTTTCCGAACATAGCAGCATCCGCGTGGCGCCGAACTCTGCGGGCAGCCGGGCCTGCAGGGCCGCGAAACCTTCGGGGCGGGCGGTGGCGATGAAGGTCACGCCGCCCACGCGCCGCCAGGGAACGATCCCCTCGGCCAGGCAAAGCGGGGCGCCCAGGGCATCGACCAGGCGCGGATCGGGCGGCAATGCCGCCAGGTCCAGGACGGTGGTGCGCCATTGCCGCGACAGGGCGCGCAACAGCGCCTCTGGCTGCACCCAGCCATTGGCCAGCAGGATCTCGCCCAGCCGCGCCGACTGGCATCGGCGCAGCACCAGCGCCCGAAGCAGATTGCCCGGATCGACCGTCCCATCCTCGATCAGGATCTGTCCCAGCGGGCGCAGGTCGCGGGGCGGGACCACCACCGCGTCCGTGGCCGGGCGTGCCGCGGCAGGGGGCGGGTCCAAGGCCGCGTCCGCGGCTGCGGCCAGGGCCGGCATGTCCCCGAAGGGCTTGATCAGAGCGGTGCGGGCCATGGGCATTCCCCGATCCGGGCCATTTCTGCCCCTCCCTCTTGGCATGCAGAGGGTTAAGAACGGGTTAATCGGCCCTGGCCGCGGAGCTCTTTATCCGCGGCGGTCGCGCATCGCCTCGGCGAAACGCTCGAACAGATAGGCGCTGTCCTGCGGGCCGGGGCTGGCCTCGGGGTGGTATTGCACCGAAAACACCGGCTTGTCGGCCACGCGCAGCCCGCAATTCGAGCCGTCGAACAGGCTGACATGGGTCTCGATCACGCCCTGGGGCAGGGTCTGGGCATCGACGGCGAAACCGTGGTTCATCGAGGTGATCTCGACCTTGCCGGTTTCCACGTCCTTGACCGGGTGGTTGGCGCCGTGATGGCCGTGATTCATCTTGACGGTGTTCGCGCCAAGCGCCAGCGCCAGCATCTGGTGGCCCAGGCAGATGCCAAAGATCGGCAGGTCGCGGTTCAGCAATTCGCGGATCATCGGCACGGCATATGCGCCGGTCGCGGCCGGATCGCCGGGGCCGTTGGACAGAAACACGCCCTCGGGATCATGGGCCAGCACCTCTTCGGCGGTGGCGGTGGCGGGCAGCACCGTCACCTCGGCGCCGCTTTGCGCCAGGGACCGCAGGATGTTGCGTTTCGCGCCGTAATCGACGGCGACGACGCGGAAGGGGCGCTTTTCCTCCGGCCGGGAAAAGCTGCCGGGCCAGGACCAGAGCCCCTCGTCCCAGCGATAGCTCTGCCGGCAGCTGACCTCCCTGGCGAGGTCCAGGCCGACGATGCCCTGCCAGTCGCGCGCCTTGGCGACCATGGCGGCGATGTCGAAATCGCCGTCGGGGTGATGGGCCAGCACGACATGGGGTGCGCCCTGCTGGCGGATCGCCCGGGTCAGGCGGCGGGTATCGACGCCGCCGATGCCGATGCGGCCGCGCCGCGCCATCCAATCGACCAGATCGGCGCTGGCCCGCCAGTTCGAGGGCTCGGTCGGGTCCCATTTCACCACGATGCCCGCGGCGACGGGGTCGGGGGCCTCGTCATCCTGTTCGGTGACGCCGGTATTGCCGATATGGGGAAAGGTGAAGGTGACGATCTGGCTGGCATAGGAGGGATCGGTCATGATCTCCTGATAGCCGGTCATCGCGGTGTTGAAGACCAGTTCGGCCACCACCTCCCCGACCGCGCCGAAGCCCTGGCCGTGGAACACGGTGCCGTCGGCAAGCGCAAGACATGCGGTCGGTTTCTGGGGCATCGTCACTCTCCGGGTAAATCGGCGGGAACCTAGGTAAAGGGCGGGCGGGCGTCAAGGCGGAACGGGCGCCGGGCGGAACTTTGGCGCCGCCGCGCGGTTGGGTCGGATCGGGCTGGATCGGCCGGATCGGGCCGGCGCCGCGCTCGGGCGGCGGGCCTGGCCGGGATCCGGCGGGAACGGGCTGCGACTTGACTGCGGCGGCGAAGCCGGGCACCACCCGGCGGAATATATCCAGCGAGGATCAAATGGGACTGCGCGAACGCATTCTGGCCGATACCAAAGAGGCGATGAAAGCCAAGGACACGGCGCGGCTGTCCACGCTGCGCCTGATCTCGGCCGCGATCAAGGACCGCGAGATCGCCGCCCGCGGCTCGGACGGGGACGAGGCGGGGCTGACCGATGCCGACCTGACCGCCATCCTGTCCAAGATGGTCAAGCAGCGCCAGGAATCGGCCAAGGCTTACGAAGAAGGCGGGCGGCTGGAACTGGCCGAGCGCGAGTTGGACGAGATCAAGGTGATCCAGTCCTATCTGCCGCGCCAGCTGGACGAACAGGAAACCCGTGCCGCCGTGGACAAGGCCATCGCCGACCTGGCCGCGGACTCGATCCGCGACATGGGCCGGGTCATGGCCGAGCTGCGCGCCCGCCATGCCGGGCAGATGGATTTCGGCGCAGTCGGCCCCATGGTCAAGGACCGGCTGATGAAGTGACGGCCTGATTCCCGCGTCGGCCGGGGCCGGGCCGGTTGCCGGTGCCGCGAGGGCATGCACCCGCGCGCATCCTTTTCCCGACCCGCTGCTGATACAATTATTCCACGACCGGGCAAAAGCTCGCATCTGTTGCGGGTTTCTGTTTACATCCGCCCCGACTCGCCGCCAAAGACGCCCACGCGCGCCCAGGCGGCGCGGCGATCAGGAGGACGGGCGATGAAGGCATTGGTGCTGGAGGAAAAGGGCAGGCTGTCGCTGCGGGATTTCGACATTCCCGCCACGCTTGGGCCCAAGGATGTGCGGATCAGGACCCATACGGTCGGGATCTGCGGCTCGGACGTGCATTATTATACTCATGGCAAGATCGGGCATTTCGTCGTGCGCGAGCCGATGGTGCTGGGGCATGAAGCCTCGGGCACGGTGATCGAGGCGGGGGCCGAGGTCGCCGGCTTGAAACCCGGCGACCGCGTCTGCATGGAGCCGGGGATACCCGACCCCACCTCGCGCGCGGCCAAGCTGGGGATCTATAACGTCGATCCGGCCGTGACCTTCTGGGCCACGCCGCCGGTGCATGGCTGCCTGACGCCCGAGGTGATCCACCCTGCCGCCTTTACCTATAAGCTGCCCGACAATGTCAGCTTTGCCGAAGGGGCGATGGTGGAACCCTTTGCCATCGGGATGCAGGCGGCGCTGCGCGCCCGCATCCAGCCGGGCGACCTGGCGGTGGTCACGGGCGCCGGTCCCATCGGCATGATGGTGGCGCTGGCGGCGTTGGCCGGGGGCTGCGCGCGGGTGATCGTGGCGGACCTGGCACAACCCAAGCTGGACATCATCGGCGCCTATGACGGGATCGAGACCGTGAACATCCGCAACCGCCCGCTGGCCGAGGCGGTGGCCCAGGCGACCGAGGGCTGGGGCGCCGATATCGTCTTTGAATGCTCGGGCGCGGCGCCGGCGATCCTGGGCCTGCCGGCGCTGGCGCGTCCGGGCGGGGCCATCGTGCTGGTCGGGATGCCGGTCGATCCGGTGCCGGTGGACATCGTGGGCTTGCAGGCCAAGGAATTGCGGGTGGAAACGGTGTTCCGCTATGCCAATGTCTATGACCGGGCGATTGCGCTGATCGCCTCGGGCAAGGTGGATCTCAAGCCGCTGATCTCGGCCTCGATCCCGTTTCAGGACAGCATCGCCGGCTTCGACCGCGCCGCCCAGGCGCGCGAGACCGACGTGAAGCTGCAAATCGTCATGCCGGAGTAAGCGCCATGTATCTGGGGATCGACCTGGGCACCTCGGGCATCAAGGCGATGCTGGTGGACGAGGCATTCGCGACCGTCGGCGTGGCCCATGCGGGTCTGGCCGTCAGCCGCCCGCATCCCGGCTGGTCCGAACAGGCGCCCGCCGACTGGATCGCCGGGGCCGAGGCCGCCATCGCCGCGCTGCTGCGCGACCACCCGGCCGAGATGGCGCGGCTTCAGGCCATCGGCCTGTCGGGGCATATGCACGGGGCGACGCTGCTGGACGGCGCGGACCGGGTGCTGCGGCCCTGTATCCTGTGGAATGACGGCCGATCCGGCCCGCAATGTGCCGAACTGACGGCGCGGGCCGATTTCCACGGCATCGCCGGCAACTTGGTCATGGCGGGCTTTACCGCGCCGAAACTGCTATGGGTGGCGCAGAACGAGCCCGCGATCTTTGCGCGGACCGCCAAGGTGCTGCTGCCCAAGGACTACCTGCGGCTGTGGCTGACCGGCGAGCATGTGGCCGAAATGTCGGACGCCGCCGGGACGCTGTGGCTGGACGTGGGCAGGCGCGACTGGTCGGATGCGCTGCTGGCCGCGACCGGGCTGACCCGCGCCCAGATGCCGCGGCTGGTCGAGGGCAGCGAGGTTTCCGGCCATCTGCGCGCCGAGCTGGCCGAACGCTGGGGCATCCCGCGGGTG
>Ga0164243_10002002_pt1 | contig 34132 bp, 36 predicted proteins | sample OricompcompostOP_FD_108781 | JGI IMG/M metagenome (GOLD analysis project Ga0164243, IMG submission 108781) | Organic Plus compost microbial communities from Emeryville, California, USA - Original compost - Organic plus compost (OP) | ecosystem: Engineered > Solid waste > Mixed feedstock >... | reverse complement strand
GCCGCCTGCGCACTCGCTGGGAAATCCGTGACGACATCCACCAAGCCTTCCTCAGCATCGCCTGCAGCATCATCTGCTGGCGCCGACTCAAGAAACACTCAATCTGTTAGGACCTCTTAGGCGAAACGGGCGCACCCAGCCGGACGACTACGCACGGGCAACGATCGTGACGTTGCGCGACAAAAACATTGCGGCGGCGCGCCGAAGGTGACCGTCGAACTGGCGAAGACGCGGTGTCCTATGTGGCGTGGCAGCCCGGCGGCGCCGGACGGTCAGGCCTGTGTGGACTGACGGAAAAAAGACCGACGGCGCGCCCCCGGGAAGGGACGCGCCGTCGGGCGGAGCGGGTGTCTCAGCGCTCGGAGATCGCGGTGTACTCGCGCTCCTTCTCGCCGACGTAAATCTGGCGCGGGCGGCCGATCTTGGTCTGCGGGTCCTGGATCATCTCCCGCCAGTGGGCGATCCAGCCGGGCAGACGGCCCAGCGCGAACAGCACCGTGAAGAACTGCGTCGGGAACCCGAGCGCCCGGTAGATGAGACCGGTGTAGAAGTCGACGTTCGGGTACAGCTTGCGCTCGATGAAGTAGTCGTCCGACAGGGCGGTCTCTTCGAGGCGCTTCGCGATGTCCAGCAGCTCGTCGTTGGGGGCGAGCTTGCCGAGGATCTGGTCGGCGGTGCGCTTGATGATCTTGGCGCGCGGGTCGTAGTTCTTGTACACCCGGTGGCCGAAGCCCATCAGGCGTACGCCCTTTTCCTTGTTCTTGACCCGGTTGACGAAGTTCGCGACGTCGCCGCCGTCGGCCTTGATGCCGTTGAGCATGTCGAGCACCGCGCTGTTGGCGCCGCCGTGCAGCGGGCCGAACAGGGCCATGATGCCCGCCGAGATGCTCGCGAACAGGTTCGCCTCGGACGAGCCGACCAGGCGCACGGTCGAGGTGGAGCAGTTCTGCTCGTGGTCGGCGTGCAGGATGAACAGCAGGTCCAGCGCCTTGGCGACCTCGGGGTCGACCTCGTAGGGCTCGGCGGGCAGGCCGAACGTCATGCGCAGGAAGTTCTCGACCAGGCCCAGCGAGTTGTCCGGGTAGAGGAACGGCTGGCCGATCGACTTCTTGTACGCGTAGGCGGCCAGCGTGGGCACCTTGGCCAGCAGCCGGACCGTGGACAGCTCGACGTTCGGTTCGTCGAACGGGTTGAGCGAGTCCTGGTAGAAGGTGGACAGCGCGGACACCGCGGAGGACAGCACCGGCATCGGGTGCGCGTCGCGCGGGAAGCCGTCGAAGAAGCGCTTGAGGTCCTCGTGCAGCAGGGTGTGCCGGTTGATCTTCTGCGTGAAGTCGTCCAGCTGCTGCTGCGACGGCAGGTTGCCGTAGATCAGCAGGTAGGAGACCTCGAGGAAGTTGGAGCGCTCGGCCAGCTGCTCGATGGGGTAGCCGCGGTAGCGGAGGATGCCGGCGTCACCGTCGATGTAAGTGATGGCCGAGGAACACGACCCGGTGTTGACGAACCCAGGGTCATAGGTGATGTACCCGGTCGACGCCAGCAGCTTCCCCAGCTCGATGCCGGGAGCACCCTCGACGGCATTGACAACCTTCAGCTCGTGCTCGCCAGTCGGTAGGCGCAGCGAAACGGTGCTGCCACCGGTCGCCGCAGTCGCGTCGGACATGCAGGTCGTCCCTCTCACGGTCACACGGGTCGGTAGCTCCTGCAGGTCACACAGGCAGCTCGTAGATCGCGCGTGACCGGAAAAAGTCCGCGCACACCGCCCCGCTGGGGTATTTATTCTTCCTATTACGCTAGTCGAACAACGGGCCTTCGCGCAGCCATTGTGTTACCTAGAGCAAAGGGTTGGGATCAGGTTCACACCATCTCCGCGGCAGTGGGTGGTTCGGCACCACTCCGGGACACGGTGACGGAGGCCGCCCGGGCCGCGAAAGTCAAGAGTTCACGCCAATCGGTCTCGCCCAGTCCGGTGAGTGTGCCCACACCGCGATCGTGCAGCCAGGACAGCAGGGCACCCTGCACGGTGTCGCCGGCTCCGATCGTGTCGATTACGTCGACGGGCGCGGAGGGTACCGAGACCGTCACGGATCCGGTGTGGACAGCAAGTCCGTCCCCACCGCGGGTCAGCACCACCGCGTCGACACCGGCGTCGAGCCACGACTTGACCGCGGCGTCCAGGTCGTCGGCGCCCGCCAGCCACTCGGCGTCGTCGTCGGACAGCTTCAGCAGCCGCACGTCGGGCAGCCACGAGGCGAACCGGCGGCGGTAGGCGTCGGCGTCGGCGATCAGGTCGGCGCGGATGTTCGGGTCGAGCGCGGTGAGCACGCCGCGCCGGGCCTCGCGGCGCAGCACCGTCTCGTACGTGGTCGCTCCGGGCTCCAGGACCATGCCGAGAGTGCCGACGCACAGCACCGTCACCTCCTCGGGCAGCGGGCCGGGGTCAGCGACGAGCCGGTCGGCCGAGCCCTCGGTGTAGAACGTGTAGCTTGCCGATCCGTTCGGCGCGAGGGCCACGACGGCGAGCGTCGTGTGCTCGACACCCTCCTGGACCATCGATATGTCGACATTCGACGCGGTCAGCCGGTCGCGCAGCGCACGCCCGAAGTGGTCGGTCGAGATCCGGGACAGGAACGCGGTCGGCGTGCCCAGCCGCCCGGCCGCGAGTGCCACGTTGTACGGGCCGCCGCCGAGGCGCGGCACCAGGGACGACAGGCCGTCGTTCGTCTGCTCGGCTCCCGGCACCATGTCGACCAGCGCCTCGCCTCCCACCACAATCACGGGCGCGATCCTAGCCCGCCCGTCGCCCACCACCACCCTCACACGACTCGCTGCGCGATACCGCCCAGTGCGCCCGTCGCCCACCACCACCCTCACACGACTCGCTGCGCGACACCACCTCAACTCGCCCGTCGCCCGCCACCCGCGTCAGTCGCGCGAGGCGAGGCCACCGAGAAGCAGTTCCGACAGCGCCGTGAAGGCCTCCGCGTCCGTGACACCCGCACGCGAGCCGATCACACCGGTCTGGATGGCCTCGATCAGCACGCCGGCCATCTCCGCGATGAGCGTCGCGTGCACGTCGCGGAACACGCCGTCCGCCACGCCCTTCGCGATGAACGACCTGATCTTGCCCGCCGCGGCCCGGCTGTTCATCTCGTACGCCGCACGCGCCGGCGCGAAGTCGTTGATGTCCCGCATGAACGGTTCGTGCGCGCGGTTGAGGTACTCCGCGATGCCCGCGAGGTAGACGCCGATGATCTCGCGCGCGTCCTCGATGCCCGCGATCCGCTCGTCGAGCAGGTCGGCGGCCCCCTTGAAGTAGTGGGCGACCACGCGGACCGCGAGCTGCTCCTTGCTCGGCGCCAGCGCGTACAGGGTCGACTTCGAGCAGTGCGTCTTCGCGGCCAGGTCGTCGAGCGTGAAGTGGACGAAGCCCTCGACCAGGAACAACTCCTCCAGCTCGGCGAGCAACGCGCGCTGCCGGGCGGTCAGCGCCTTGCCCCCTGGCGGCCTGAGCGCTTCGCGACTGGTCATCGGTCAACCGTATGTGCTGTACTGGAGACGATTACACAGTACTGCTTCGAGTACACCTGATCGGAGGCACGCCATGCCGGTCGAGCGCCTGCTCCCCGACCGTGACCACGAGGACCTGCTCGCGCTGGCGACCGAGCTCGCCCGCGACGAGCTCAAGCCGCTCGCGGCGGAGTACGAGGAGGCCGAACGGTTCCCCCGGGAGCAGTTCCGGCTGCTCGGCAAGTCCGGCCTGCTCGGGTTGCCGTACTCGGAGCGCTGGGGCGGCGGTGAGGTGCCCTACGAGGTCTACCTGCAGGTGCTGGAGGAGATCGCCGCCGCGTGGATGTCGGTGGGCGTCGGGCTGTCGGTGCACACCATGTCGTGCTTCGCGCTGGCCCACCACGGCACCGACGAGCAGCGGGACCGCTGGCTGCCCGGCATGCTGGAGGGGCAGCTGCTCGGCGCGTACGCGTTGTCGGAGGCGCACGCCGGATCGGACGCCGCCGCGCTGTCCACCCGTGCGCGGCTGGACGGCGCCGAGTACGTGGTCAACGGCACCAAGGCGTGGATCACGCACGGCGGTCAGGCCGACTTCTACACGACGATGGTGCGCACGGGCGGGGACGAGATCTCCTGCCTGCTGGTGGACGCGCAGACGCCGGGCCTGTCCGCGGCGCCACCGGAGCGCAAGATGGGCCTCACCGGCTCGACGACCGCCCAGATGATCTTCAGCGACGCGCGGGTCGACGCCGACCGGCTGATCGGCCCCGCCGGCGCGGGCATGCGGATCGCCCTGTCCTCATTGGATTCCGGACGGCTCGGGATCGCCGCCTGCGCGGTGGGTCTGGCGCAGGCCGCGCTCGACGAGGCGGTGGAGTACGCCAAGGGGCGCACCCAGTTCGGCAAGCCGATCATCGACTTCCAGGGCCTGGAATTCCTGCTCGCCGACATGGCCGCCGCGGTCGACTCGGCGCGCGCGACCTACCTGGACGCGGCCCGGCGCCGCGACCGCGGCATGCCGTTCGGCCGCGCCGCCTCGGTGGCAAAGCTCGTCGCGACCGATGCGGCGATGAAGGTGACCACCGACGCCGTCCAGGTGCTCGGCGGCGCCGGTTACACGCGGGACTTCCCGGTGGAGCGGTACCTGCGTGAGGCGAAGGTGCCGCAGATCTTCGAGGGCACCAACCAGATCCAGCGGATGGTGATCGCGCGCCACCTCAAGCGCGCGTGAAGCGCCCCACGCGGGCGGAGGTGTGCGCCCCCGCCCACGCGGTGGGCTACTCGCTGTAGCGGCGCGAGGTCACCACACCCTCGCCCGTGCTGTCGTCGAAGCGGTACACCTCACGGCCGCGCACGAACACGCGCATAGCGCGGTTCATCACGTCCAGCGGGTCGCCCGACCACATCACGATGTCGGCGTCCAGGCCGGGACGCAGCGCACCGATCCGGTCGTCCAGGGACAGCATCGCCGCCGGGTTGACCGTGAGGGACCGCAGCGCGACCTCGGGCTCCAGACCGTCCTTGACGGCGAGCGCGGCCTGGTAGACGAGGAAGTTGATCGGCACCACCGGGTGGTCGGTGGTGATCGCGAGCTGCACACCGGCCCGCGCGAGGATGCCCGCCGAGCGCAGCGTGCGGTTGCGCAGCTCGACCTTCGACCGCGTGGTGAACAGCGGCCCGAGGATGACCGGAACGTCCTTGCCGGCCAGCACGTCGGCGATCAGGTGCCCCTCGGTGCCGTGGTTGACGACCAGCTTGTAGCCGAACTCCTCGGCCAGCCGGATCGCGGTGACGATGTCGTCGGCGCGGTGCACGTGCTGGTCCCAGTACAGCTCGCCGTCGAGGACCTTCGCCAGGGCCTCCAGCGTGAGGTCGACGTCGAACGGCTTGCCCTCCGACCGGGCGTGGTCGCGCTGGGCGGCGTAGTTGCGGGCCTTCGTGAACGCCTCGCGGAGGATCGCGGCGACACCCAGCCGCGTGGACGGCGTCTGCTTCTTGTCGCCGTAGACGCGCTTCGGGTTCTCCCCCAGCGCGCTCTTCACGCTGACCGACTCGTCGAACACCATGTCCAGCGCGGTGTGCCCCCACGTCTTCACCGCGACGGTCTGCCCGCCGATCGGGTTGCCCGAGCCGGGCTTGACCACCACGCTCGTGACACCGCCGGACAACGCGTCGTCGAAGCCGACGTCGTACGGGTCGATGCCGTCGATCGCGCGGAACCGGGCACCGTTCGGGTCGGTCATCTCGTTGGTGTCGTTGCCGGACCAGCCCTCGCCCTCCTCGTGCACACCGAGGTGGGTGTGCACGTCGACGAAACCGGGCAGCACCCAATTGCCCGACGCGTCGATCAGCTCGGCGTCCTCCGGGACGTCGACGTCCGCGTCGGTGCCGACCGCGGTGATCTTGCCGTTCTCGATCAGGACTGTGCCGCCGTCGATCGGGTCGCCGTCGACCGGCACCACGTATCCGCCAACAATCGCGCTCACCATGGTTGCCACGCTAACCGAGGGGCTTCGCCAGGTGCACCAGGTGGTAGCGCGCTTCTGGGCTGCGCCCGGTCTCCACGTAGCCGAGCTTGGCGTACCGGCGCAGGGGCCCCGCGCTCAGCTCGCCGGTGAACAGCCGCAACACCCGCACGTCCGCGGGCAGCCGCGACACCTCGCCCACCGCGCCACGGAGACGGATCCGGACACTCGCGACCAGTCGCCCGGACTCCCGCGCACCCCACGCGATCACGTCCGGATCGGACAGCGCCGCACGCACCTCGTCGAGCGTCTCGGGCAACGGCGGCAGGCCGAGGCTGCCGTGCGCCCGCGCCTCGGTGACGAACGCGGCCCGCTGCAGGGTCAGCAGCTCGCCCGCGTCCGCCACCCCGAGCCTGACCGGATCAGGCATGGACGCGGATCCCCCAGCTGCCGCTCCACGAGGAGCCCGGCTCCAGGTCGATCAGGTCGGTGCCCGAGTTCAGCGCGTCGGCCGGGCAGGTCATCGGCTCGATCGCGATCGCGCGGCCGCGCCCCACCAGGTCGGCGGGCGTGAAGACCTGCACCCACTTGAAGTCCGGACCCGCCCACACGTCGAGGTTGCGCTCGCCCGCCGACAGCACGTGGTGGAACCGGCCGTCCTCGCCGGGGACCAGGCCACCGAACGCGGTGTCGAGGTCGACGGCGGCCAGCAGCCTGCCGTCGCGGAAGTCGTACTCGGTGCCGTCGGTGTCCTGCTCGTCGGCGTAGGGCAGCTGCTGCTCGGCCACGTAGGGACGGACCCGCGTGGCGGGCAGGGTGAGCGTCAGCTGGTCGGTGGGGACCTCGCCGATGCGAAAGTAGGGGTGCGCGCCGACGCCGACACCGATCGCGGATTCGCCCTCGTTGCGAACCTCGTGCGTGATGGTCAGTTCGCGCGGCGCCAGCTCGTAGGTGGTGCGGGCGAGCAGCGGCACCGGCCAGCCCTGCTGCACCGGTACCTCGATCTCGAAGGTGATCGACGATTCGGCGTGCTCGACGAGCGTCCACTCGCGGTGCCGGGTGAGACCGTGGATCGCGTTGCCCCGCGCCTCCTCGGTGACCTCGAGCCGCTGCTCCGCACCCTGGTGGGTCCACCGCGCGTCCTTCGTGCGGTTCGGCCACGGGAGCAGGATCTGCCCGGCGCCCTTGGGCGGACGCTCGTCGACGGCGAAGGTCTCCAGGTACGGCACGCCGCTGATCTCGAACGCCCGCAGTCCCGCACCGATCTCGGTGACGACGGCGCGCGCGTTGCCGCGGACGATCTCGAACTGCTGTCCGGTGGGGTTGGCCATGCCGCCGAAGATAGCCGAACACACCGCATCCGATCTTGTCCCAAATACTTACTAGACCGGTCACCATAGTTTGGCCTACGGTGAGCGTCATGGCCCGCAGAACCGACACCCGGCAGCGCATGATCGCCTCGGCAGCGGAACTGTTCCGCGCGCAGGGTTACCACGCCACCGGGCTCAACCAGCTGATCAGCGAGGGCGGGGCGCCGAAGGGATCGCTGTACTTCCACTTCCCCGGCGGCAAGGAGCAACTCGCCGCCGAGGCCGTCGCGTACTCCAGCCGGTCGATGGCCGACCTGATGCGTGAGGTCCTGGCTTCGGCACCGGACCCGGGCGCGGCGCTCGCCGCGGTGGTCGAGGCGCTGGGGCGCAACCTCGCCGCCACCGATTTCCGCTGCGGCTGTCCGATCGCGACGGTCGCGCTGGACACGTCGGACAGCGACGTGGTCCGGCAGGCGTGCACCGACGGCTACGAGTCCTGGCACGCCGTGATCACCGAGTACCTCACCGAGCAGGGCCTCGATCTCGCCACCGCCACGACGCTGAGCACCGTCGGGCTCAGCGCCATCGAGGGCGCGCTCCTGCTGGCCAAGACCCAGCGCGACCTCGCACCACTGCACGCCGTCGCCGACCACCTCCGAACCACCCTCGAACGGGAGCTGCCATGAAGATCCACCACCTCAACTGCGGCACGATGCGACCACTCGGCGGCAGGCTGATCGACGGGCGCGGCGGGTTTCTGCACCGCGCCGAGCTCGTGTGCCACTGCCTGCTCGTGGAAGCGGGCGACGAGCTCGTCCTGATCGAGACCGGCGTCGGCTCACCCGCGGTCGACCGCCCCGCCGAGTGGCTCGGCGCCGGCTTCATCCGGCTGGTCGGGCTGAGCACCTCGATCCACGAGACCGCGGTCGAGCAGGTGCGCAAGCTCGGCTACCGGGTCGAGGACGTGCGGCACGTCATCCTGACCCACCTCGACCTCGACCACGCGGGCGGCCTGGTCGACTTCCCGCACGCCACCGTGCACGTTTACGACGAGGAACTTCGCTCGCTTCGATCACCGCGCGACGCGGCGGAACGCCTGCGCTACAAGAAGCAACAGTTCGCTCACGGTCCACAGTGGAGCAGCTACCCGGTCGACGGCGAGAGGTGGTTCGGGTTCGACGCGGTGCGCGACCTCAAGGGCCTGCCGCCGGAGATCCTGCTGGTGCCGCTCGGCGGGCACACCCGCGGGCACGCCGGGGTGGCGGTCGACACCGGCGACGGCTGGCTCCTGCACGCTGGCGATGCGTTCTTCCACCACGGGCAGATCGATCCGGTTCGCCCGCACGCCACACCGGGTCTCGCTCTGTTCGAAGCCGGTGTCGAGACCGTGCGCGGTTCGCGGCGGCGCAACCACGAGCGCCTGCGCGACCTGGTGCGCGCGCACGGCGACGAGATCACCGTGCAGTCGGCTCACGATCCCTGGTTCTTGCGGCGCGCATTGCGAGATGGTTGACCAGCCACAGCACCACGCCGACGGCGAGCAGGATCGCCGCGATGCCGTAGTCCCGTGCCGGCCGGCCGGACAACGGGCTCACCAGGTACAGGCAGAAGATCGCCGCCAGCACCGGGATGACCGTGGGCGCGCGGAAGTGCGGCTGGTCCACCTTCTCCCGGCGCAGCACCAGCACCGCGACGTTGACGATGGCGAACACCACGAGCAACAGCAGCGCCGTGGTGCCACCGAGCACGCTGATGTCCACGGTGGATACCAGAACGATCGCGATGACACTGGTGAACACGATCGACACCCACGGCGTGCGGCGCAGCGGGTGCACCTTCGACAGCACCTTCGGGATGATGCGCTCGTTGCCCATGCCGTAGAGCAGCCTGCTGGCCATCAGCATGTTGATCAGCGCCGAGTTGATGACCGCGAACAGGCCGATCGCGGAGAACACCTCGCGCGGGAACCCGGGCGCACCGACGTCGAGCACCTTGAGCAACGCGTCACTCTTCGCGGCGGACAGCTCGTCGGCAGGCACCAGCAGCGACGAGGTCAGCGACACCAGCACGTAGATCGTGGCGGCCACGACCATGCCCCACAGCATCGCCTTCGGGAAGATCCGCACCGGGTCGCGGCACTCCTCGGCCATGTTCACCGAATCCTCGAACCCGACCATCGCGAAGAACGCCAGTGAGGTGGCGGAGGTGATGGCCACCAGACCGGTCTGGTCGGCGGTGTCCAGCTCGACCAGCCTGCCCGGGTCGCCGGAGCCGTGGAGCACCGCCCACACGCCGACACCGATGATGATCAGCAGACCGGACAGCTCGATGCACGTCAGCACGACGTTGGCCTTCACCGACTCGCTCACGCCGCGGAAGTTGATCGCGGCCAGCCCGACGATGAACAGCGGTGCGATGAGCCAGCCGGGCAGGTCGACGAACTCCCGCAGGTAGGTGTCGGAGAACGCGATCGCGGCCGAGGACGCCGAGGTGATGCCCGAGCACATGACCGCGAAGGCCACCATGAACGTCAGGAACGGGATGCGGAACGCCCGGTTGGTGTACAGCGCGGCGCCCGCGGCTCGCGGGTACTTGCCGACGAGCTCGAGGTAACTGAACGCGGTCATGAACGCGACCACGAACGCCAGCAGGAACGGCAGCCACAGCGCGCCACCGACGCGGCCGGCGACCTGACCGGTCAGCGCGTACACGCCGGTGCCGATGATGTCGCCGACCACGAAAAACAGCAGCAGCTTCGGGCCCATGACCCGCTTGAGGGCAGGTTCCCCCGTGCTCAGCTCAGCCATGCCGGAGAAGTGTGCACCAAGACGCCACCCCCGGCCACGCTTTGCGCCGAATGCCCGTCCATCGGATCAACGGACCGGGCACGAGCGCGCGGCGGCGGGCCACGGCCACTTCCCCGTCCTACTTCGCGACGGCCGCCGCGCGGTAGCGCCAGAACGCGGGCAGCAGCGCGACGGCGATCGCGATCAGCACGATCACCAGCGCCCCGCCGCCCGCCGAGGCCGCCGCCGTGCCGACCGCGGCCGCCGTCCACCCGTGCGTGAGGTCGGCCAGCCGCGGCCCGCCCGCGACGACGACGGTGAACGCGCCCTGCATGCGCCCGCGCATCTCGTCGGTCGCCGCCATCACCAGGATCGCCTGCCGGTAGATGGCGCTGACCATGTCGGCGGCGCCCGCCAAGCACAGGAACACCACGGCCAGCCACAGCGAGCTGGACAGCCCGAACCCGATGACGGCCACCCCCCACGCGCAGATCGCGATCGTCACGGCGACGCCCTGGCGGCGGACGCGGCCGAGCCAGCCGGAGAACAGGCCGATGACCACCGAGCCGATCGGGATCGCGGCGAACAGCCACCCCAGCGCGAGACCGCCGCCGGGCGGGTCACCGAACGTCCGTTCGGCCATCTCGGGGAACAGGGCGCGCGGCATGCCCGCGACCATCGCGATGATGTCCACGACGAACGACGCGAGCAGCACCTTCTGCGTGGCCATGTAGCGGAAGCCGTCGAGGACGTCCTTGAGCCCGGCGGCGCGCACGGTGCCCGACAGCGGCGGCAGCGACGGCAGCCGCCACACCGCGTAGAGCGCGACGACCAGCGCGATCGTGTCGATGAGGTAGAGCGTGGGCAGGCCGAGCACCGGCATCAGCGCGCCCGCGGCCATCGGGCCGAAGACCATCCCGAACGTGTTGACCGTGCCGGACAGCGCCGCGGCGGCGGGCAGCAGTTCGGGGTCGATCAGACGGGCCACGATCGCGCTGCGCGTGGGCATGTTGACCGCGAAGAACGCCTGGTTGAACGCGAGCAGCACGAAGACCAGCCACACCGAGCCGACCTCGAAGAACGCCTGCACCCACAGCAGCGCCGACACCACGGCGATACCGGCGTTGCCGACGATGAGCAGTTTGCGCCGGTCGACGGTGTCGGCGATCGCGCCGCCCCACAGCCCGAAGACGAGCAGCGGCACCAGCGCGACGATCCCGGTCAGGCCGACGTAGCCGGACGAGCCGGTGAGGTCGAAGACCTGCTTCGGGACGGCGACGGTGGTGAGCTGGCTGCCGATCGCGGTGATCGCGGTGCCAGTGAACAGGCGCCGGAACGCGGGCGTGCGCAACGGCCGCACGTCCACCACAACGGATTTCAGCAGTTTGCGCTTCTTACCCCGTTGCGATCCGGCCTCGACACTCACAACCGGCCAGTTTAGCCGCGCTAACTATCCCGGTCGCGGTGATTTCGGCGACCTCGGGAGCACTGATCAGGGCGCGATGCGCTCGATGCGCCAGCCCTCGTGCCCCCGCACGTACCGCAGCCGGTCGTGCAACCGGTCGCGCTGGCCCTGCCAGAACTCGACGCTCTCCGGCCGGATCCGCCACCCACCCCAGTGCGGCGGCAGCGGCACCTCCTCGACGTCGCCGAAGCGCCGTTCGATCGAGGCCAGCGCGACGTCGAGGTCGCGACGGCCGGTGACGACCTTGGACTGCGGAGAGGCCCAGGCACCCAGCTGCGAGCCGCGCGGGCGCTGCTTCCAGTACTCGGCCGTCTCCTTGACGTCGACCTTCTCCACCTCGCCGCGCACGGTGACCTGCCGCTGCAGCGGGTACCACGGGAAGGTGGCCGACGCGTACCGGGTCACCGTGAGGTCATGGCTCTTCTTGGAGGTGAAGTTCGTGTAGAACACGACGCCGCGCTCGTCGAACCCCTTGCAGAGCACGGTGCGGGAGGACGGAAGCCCCTCGGCGTCGGCGGTGGCCAGCACCATGGCGTTGGGTTCGGGGAGACCGGCGGCGATGGCCTGGTTCAGCCAGTCCTGCAGCTGCTCGGCCCAACCGCCGGCCAGATCGGACTCGTCCAGGGCCTCGCTGTTGTAGGCCACCCGCATGCCGGGAAGGCGTACCGCTACGTCGTCGACGTTCTCGACCTCTGGCATGTGCCAACCTCCGACCGCATTACTCACCCGTAACAGTTCACGTTAGGGCCTGCGGAGCCGGTCCGAAAGCCACCGCACGGTGACACCTGCCACGGCTCAGGCGCCTTCCAGCAGCTCGCGGGCGGTCACCGCGTCGGACGCGAGCACCGTGGTCAGGCGGCCACCCGCGGCCAGCGGGGTGATCGCCCACCAGTCCCCCGAGGCGGGCCCGGCGGGCTCGGCGGAGCCTGCGGCGCCGCCGATCGCCAGCTCGGTGGCCAGCACCCGCCGCCCGGCCAGCACCGCAGCGCTGGCGTCGAAGAACGGATGATCACCGATCTCCAGCGTCTGGTCCAGCACCGGCTCGCCCGCGGCGGTGACCCGCTGCGACGTGGTGAGCCGTCCGGGCCCCTCACCCGTGCGGCCGAGCACCAGCACCTCGCGCGTGCGCAGGCACGCACCCGCGTCGAGCTGGGCGGTCAGCTCGGCGGTGTGCCGGGCTCGGGCGGTGACCACCGTCGGCTCCGGCAGGTAGGACAGCGCCCCGGCGATCTCCAGCCGCACGGTCGAGGTGCTGGCCGCACCGCCGGGCCCGGGCAGGGCGAGCGTCGCCGCGACACCGGACAACCGCAGGTCGGCTCCGGGGCCGACGACGACCTCCAGCACCAGCTCGTCGCCGCCGAGCGGCGCGCTCGCCGAGTTGACCAGGTGCACCTGGGCGGACGGGCCCCGGCCACGCCGCGGCACCAGCGTCAGCGGCGCCATCGACCGCAGCTCCCGCAGCACCGTCCGGCCGTCGACGGCCTCGGCGACGAGCCGCGCGCGGGCCCTCACCCCGCCAGCTGCTTGCGCACCCACGCCGCCACGTCGGGCGCGCCCGGGGTGCGGACCAGCGACTGGGTGATCACCGGCAGCTCACCGCGCATCCGGTGCGCGTCGGCCGTCATGACGTCCATGTCGGCGTTCACGAGGTGCGCAATGTCGATCTTGTTGATGACCAGCAGGTCCGCCGTGGTGACGCCCGGCCCGCCCTTGCGCGGCACCTTGTCGCCGCCCGCGACGTCGACCACGAAGATCTGGCTGTCCGCCAGGCCCCGGCTGAACACCGCGGTGAGGTTGTCCCCGCCGCTTTCGATGATCACCAGCTCCAGGCCGGGGAACCGCTCCTCCAGCCGTTCCACGGCGTCCAGGTTGGCGGTGATGTCGTCGCGGATCGCGGTGTGCGGGCACGCACCGGTCTGCACCGCCTCGATGCGCTCGGGGGCGAGCACCCCGGCCTCGCGCAGGAAGTCGGCGTCCTCGGTGGTGTAGATGTCGTTGGTGACGACGGCGAGGTCGCGCTCGGCGCCGAGCGCGCGGCACAGCGCGGCGGTCAGCGCGGTCTTGCCGCTGCCGACCGGCCCGCCGATGCCGAGGCGGAACGCCCGTCCGCGCGACGGCGGCGCTTCGTGGCGGTCCGGCTCGGTGGCCGTGGGGTCGAAGTTGACCGGGTGCACGTGTCCGTGTCCGTGTCCGTGTTCAGCTGGCAAAGAGACGCACCTCTTCCTCGTGTCGTCGCCGATGCGCTTCGGCGAGCAGGTCCAGCGCCGGTGATCCGGGCGACGGCAGGCGGGCCGGGTCCGTTGCGGCATGGCCCGCCGCCTCGTCGGCGACGGCCTCCAGGTCGGAGGCGAGCGCCGCGACCATCGCGTTGACCGTGAACGGGTCGAAGCCGAGCAGCCGAACCGCGGCACTGGCGGGCCCGCTGACCGCGAGGTAGGCGACGGCCAGCGCCGCGTCCCGCGGTGCGCCCCCGCAGATCCCGGTGAGCGCACCGATGACGATCGGGTGGTGCGGCCGCGGGGTGGCCGCGAGCAGCTGGTCGAGCACCGGTGACGGCCATGCGGCCCGGCCGGCGCGTGCGGTGCCGCGCCCCTGCGCGCGCGACGCTTCGCGCTGAGCGGGCGACGGGGTGCGGGCGTCGAGCTCGGCGTCCAGTCGTGTCCACTCGCGACACCCGACGGCGGCCGCGGCGAACGCGGCGGTGAGCCGCCCGGCCGTCCACAAGCGACCACGGAGGAAACCCGGCAGGTCCTCGGGTTCGCGGATCAGTCCCCGGGACAGGGCCTCCTCCAGGCCGCCGGAGTGCACGTGCCCGCCGCCGGGGAACCGGGAGTCGGTGAGCAGGATCGCGGAAATGCCCATCAGAACAGGAAGTACCGTTGTGCCATCGGCAGCTCGTCGACCGGTTGCGGTTCGATCGGCTCGCCGTCGACGCGCACCGCGAAGCTGTCCGCGTCGACCTCGATGTCGGGCAGCGCGTCGTTGAGCACCATGTCGGCCTTCGTCACGCCGCGCGTGTTCCGCACCGGGGCGAGCCGGCGCGTCACCGGCAGGTCGTTCCCGATCGCTTCGGGCGCGACGAAGAACAGGCTGCTCGCGGCGGCCACGGCGGGGGCGGCACCGAACATCGGCCGCGCGAGGACCGGTTGCGGAGTGGGGATGGAGGCGTTCGCGTCCCCCATCGCCGCGGACGCGATCACCCCGCCCTTGAGCACGACGTGCGGCTTCACGCCGAAGAACTTCGGTTCCCACAACACCAGGTCGGCGAGTTTGCCGACCTCGACCGAACCGATGTCGGCGTCCATGCCGTGCGCGACCGCCGGGTTGATCGTGTACTTCGCGACGTAGCGGCGGGCGCGCAGGTTGTCGGCTGCGCCATCGCCGGGCAGCGCCCCGCGGCGGCGTTTCATGACGTGCGCGGTCTGCCAGGTTCGGATGATCACCTCGCCGATGCGGCCCATGGCCTGCGAGTCCGAGCTCATCATCGAAATGGCGCCGAGGTCGTGCAGCACGTCCTCGGCCGCGATGGTGCTCGGCCGGATGCGGCTCTCCGCGAAGGCCAGATCCTCGGGCACCGACGGGTTGAGGTGGTGGCACACCATCAGCATGTCGAGGTGCTCGTCGAGGGTGTTGACGGTGTGCGGGCGGGTCGGGTTGGTGGACGAGGGCAGAAAGTTCGGCAGCCCGGCGACCTTGATGATGTCCGGCGCGTGGCCGCCGCCCGCGCCCTCGGTGTGGTATGCGTTGATGGACCGGCCGGCCACTGCCTCCACTGTGGACTCCAGAAACCCGGCCTCGTTGAGCGTGTCGGTGTGGATCGCCACCTGCACACCGGATTCCTCGGCGACCGAGAGGCACGCGTCGATCGCGGCCGGGGTGGTGCCCCAGTCCTCGTGCAGCTTGAACCCGCCCGCGCCCGCGGCCAGCTGCTCGCGCAACGCGTCGGCGCGCACGGTGTTGCCCTTGCCGAGCAGGAGGACGTTGACCGGCTGGCCGTCCATCGCCTGCAGCACGCGCGCCAGGTTCCACGGCCCGGGGGTGACCGTGGTGGCCTTGGTGCCCTCGGCGGGGCCGGTGCCGCCGCCGACGAGCGTGGTCAGCCCGGCGGCGAGCGCGGTGTCGACGAGCTGCGGGCAGATGAAGTGGACGTGGCAGTCGATGCCGCCAGCGGTGAGGATCTTGCCGTTGCCGGACAGGATTTCGGTGGCGGCTCCGATGACGAGGTTCGGGTCGACGCCGTCCATCGTGTCCGGGTTGCCCGCCTTGCCGATGCCGACGACGCGGCCGTCGCGCACACCGATGTCGGCTTTGACCACACCCCAGTGGTCGAGCACGACGGCGCCGGTGATGACGAGGTCCGGTGCGCCTTCGGCGCGGGTGGCCACGCCCTGGCCCATCGATTCGCGGATCACCTTGCCGCCGCCGAAGATCACCTCGTCCCCGGAGCCCGCGCCCACGCTGCGGTCCTCGGTGACCTCGATCAGCAGGTCGGTGTCGGCCAGCCGGACGCGGTCACCGACGGTGGGACCGAACAGTTCGGTGTAGCGCTCGCGGTCGATGCTGCTCACTCGGCGTCCTTCCGCAGTCCGGGAACGGTTCGCGAGCCGGCGAGCGGCACGAGGTCGACCTCGCGCTCGACGCCCGGTTCGAAGCGGACGGAGGTGCCCGCGGGGATGTCCAGCCGGTGTCCGCGCGCGGCCGCGCGGTCGAAGCCGAGCGCCGGGTTGGCCGCGGCGAAGTGGTAGTGCGAGCCGACCTGCACCGGCCGGTCGCCGGTGTTGACGACACGCACGCGCACCCGCGGCCGCCCCGGGTTCAGCTCGACGGGTGTGTCCGCCGGAAGGATCTCCCCTGGTCGCACGCGCGCTCCTCAGACGATCGGGTCGTGCACGGTGACGAGCTTCGTACCGTCCGGGAAGGTGGCCTCGACCTGCACCGAGTCGACCATCTCCGGCACACCGTCGAGCACCTGTTCGCGCGTGAGCACCGTGCGGCCGCTGGACATCAGCTCGGCGACGGTGCGTCCGTCGCGCGCGCCTTCCAGCACATGATCGGTGATCAGGGCGACGGCCTCCGGGTGGTTCAGGCGGACGCCGCGGGCGAGCCTCCTGCGGGCCACATCGGCGGCGACGTGCACGAGGAGCTTGTCGCGCTCCTGGGGACTCAGGTGCATGGGGCGTGTCTATCACCGGTCCGGCCGCGACACACACGCGTGAAACACAGGATTTACCTGAAAGCGGCGATCACGACTCGCCTGCGGCGCTCCTCGTCCTGGCCCGCTTCGCGGCGATGATCGACGGGCAGGCGCGGGTGATGGCGAACCCGATCGCCGGCGCACCCGTGGCGGCCTTCGCGAACACGGTCTGCTCCGGTCAGGGGTTGCCCCTGGCCCGCCGCGGCGAGGCCGTTCGTCACACCGCCTCCCCCACACGGGACCGGCGCAGGACGGGACGCACCAGCGCCGCCCCCACGGCCAGGACCACCGCCGCTCCCAGGCAGGCTCCGCGCCACCCCGGGCCCGCCCCGTAGAGCACCCCGGCGGTGAACGTGCCGATCGTCGCGCCGAGGAGGGTTGCGCTTTCGTAGATCCCCATCGCCTTGCCGAGGTTCGTGCCCGCCGCCTCGGCGACGATCTCCTGCTCCACCGGGATCGCCGCGGCGAACGCCGCCGCCGACAGCACCCACGTCCACGTCAGCACACCGGGCGTCGGCGCGAAGGACAGTCCGGCCGCGAACACCGCGCTGCACCCCATCGCCAGCGACAGCACCACGGTGCGCCCGAGCCGCCCGGTGACCTTGTGCAGGTACTCCGGCAGCGTCGTGTAGACGATGAACCCGGGCAGGAACACCCCCGCGATCTGGTGCAGTTGCAGGCCCTGCCCGCGCTGCAGGTGCAGCAGCAACAGCAGCGCCACCCCCGACTCGGCCAGCGCGGTGATCACCACGAGCAGCAACATCGGCCGCAGCCGCCGCCCCAGCTGCGCGTACCCCTGCCCCGCGGGCACCCCGCCGCGACCACCACCGGCCGGCAGCACCACCACCGCCGCGACCGCGCACGCGACCGCACCCAGCCAGAACACCCCGCGGTAGTCGATGCGGGACACCAGCCACAGCGCGGCCACGAACGCGATCCAGGTACCGCCGCCCTCGGCCGCGAACAGCCTGCTGAACGCGGCCCGGTCGTCGTCGAGCCCCTCCCCCACGCGGGCTCGAAGCGCCACCCAGAACAGCGCCCCTCCGGCTCCGCCCAGCACGGCGGCCCCGAACGCGGGCCCGAGGCCCGGGGCGACGGCGTACCCCGCGAACGAAAGTCCATAGAGGACGGCGCCGATCGCGGCGAGCGCGCCCCGGTCGTACCGGTCGGCCAGCGCACCCGCGACCGGTCGGACCACGAACGACACCAGCGTCTCCAGCGCCGTCAGCGCCCCCACCCCGGCCGCGCTCACCCCCAGTGCGCTGCCCGCCCACAGCGGCAGGAAGAAGTCCAGGACCTCCACCGGCCCCCGGGTCAGCGCGGCGGCGAGCTCGTTGCGATCCGCTCGACGGTTCCCCCGTCCCATCAGGCCCCCTCGAATCAGAATACGATCGTATCTTAAAAGCGGTGTCAAGTGATCGGGCTAGGGTGGCGGCCGTGCCCAAACTCGTGGACCGCTCGCAGCGCAAGCGGGAGATCGCCGAGGCCCTGCTGCGGCTGATCGCCAGGGAGGGCATCGAGGCGGTCAGCGTCCGCACCGTGGCGGTCGAGGCCGGGCTGTCCGCGGGCGCGGTGCAGAAGTACTTCGCGACTCGCGACGAGCTGTTCCACTTCGCCTTCGACCTCGCAGGCGAGTACATCGAGCAACGCTGGACGCGGGTGCCGCAGGACCACCTGCTGACCATGCTGCGCTCACTCGTCGCGGAGGCGCTGCCGCTCGACGACCAGCGCCGGGCCGAGGTGATCGTCGTACTGGCCTTCGCCGCGCGCGCCGCCGTGCTCCCGGACTGGGCCGAGCACCTGCGCGAAGGCTACGAGTACATGCGCGCCAAGACCGCCGACTTCCTCGCCCGCGCCCAGCGCGAGGGCCACGTCCGCGCCGACCTGGACGCCGCGCAGCTGGCCGACGTGGTCAGCGCCCTCGCCGACGGTTTCGCCCAGCACCTGCTGCAGGCCCAACCGGGTTCGTCGCTGCGCGACCGGCTGCTCGGCTCGCTCGAACTCGCCCTCACAGAGCTGCTCGCCCCGCGCGCGGCAGAATGACGGGCATGCTGCCCAGCACCGAGTTCGCCCTGCTCCGTCGCCTGTCCCTCGAGCAGGTGAACGGCCGCGCACCGTCGATGACCGCCGCGATCGTCCGCGACGGCGAGGTCGCCTGGTGGGCCGGCCGCGGCACCGTGAACGGCACGGCCCCCGACGACGACACCCAGTACCGGCTCGGCTCGATCACCAAGTCGATCGTCGCCGCGGTCGTGTTGCGCCTGCGCGACGAGGGCAGGCTGGACCTCAACGACCCGCTGGACAAGCACGTCCCCGGCACCAGCTTCGGCTCGTCCACGATCGGCCAGCTGCTGTCCCACACCGGTGGCCTGACCTCGGAGTCGCCGGGGTCGTGGTGGGAGCGCAGCGAGGGTGGCGACTGGGCGTCGCTGGCGGCGAGCCTCGCCCGCGACGCGCTGAAGAACCGCCCGGGCAGCCGGTTCCACTACTCCAACGTCGGATTCGGCGTGCTCGGCGAGGTGATCGCCCGCCACCGCGGCACCGACTGGCTGACGGCCGCGACCCGTGAGGTGCTCGAACCGCTCGGCATGACCCGCACCACGCCGCACCCGCGCGGCAGGCACGCGCGCGGCTGGGCGGTGCACCCGTTCGCCGACCTGCTGCTGCCCGAGCCCAGCCCCGACGCGGGCGCGATGGCACCGGCGGGCCAGCTGTGGTCGACGGTGCGCGACCTCGGCCGCTGGACGGCGTTCGTCGGTGGCGACACCGGCGAGGTGCTCAACCCGGACACGGTCGCCGAGATGCGCACGGTCGCCACGGTCGACGACGGCGACACCTGGACCTCCGGTTACGGCCTCGGCCTGCAGCTCTTCCGGCACCAGGGCCGCAGGCTGGCCGGGCACACCGGGTCGATGCCCGGGTTCCTCGCGTGCACGGTGGTCGACGAGGGCACCGGCACGGGCGCGCTGACCTTCGCCAACGCGACCTCCGGGCCGGCGATCCTCGGGCTGGCGATCGACCTGATCTCGATCGCCGACGAGCACGAGCCCAACCTGCCGGAGGAGTGGCGGCCGTCCGAGGTGGACCGGTCGTTGCTGCCGCTCACCGGCCTGTGGCACTGGGGCCCCACGCCGTACCACCTGCGGCTGATCCCCGGCGGCATGCTGAGCCTCACCCCGGTCAGCGGCGCGGGCCGCGCGTCCCGTTTCCGCCCGGTCGGCGAGGACGAGTGGCTCGGGCTGGACGGCTACTACAGCGGGGAGACGCTGCGCGTCGGCCGGGACACCGACGGCACGCCGCGCCACCTCGACCTGGCCACGTTCATCTTCACCCGCACCCCGTACGACCCGGCCGCGCCGGTGCCCGGCGGCGTCGATCCGGAGGGCTGGCGTACCGCATAGTGGGACCGGCACCGCCGTTCAGCGGCGGAAACGCGAGGTGCGAGACTGGGTCCATGACCGATGAGCTGACCATTCCGGCTGAACTGAAGCCCTCCGACGGGCGCTTCGGCTGCGGACCGTCGAAGGTCCGGGCGGAGCAGCTGGCGAACCTCGCCTCCGAGGGCGCCGCCTACCTCGGGACCTCCCACCGGCAGAAGCCGGTCAAGTCCCTCGTCGGACGGGTGCGCTCCGGTCTGTCCCAGCTCTTCTCGCTGCCCGACGGCTACGAGGTGGTACTCGGCAACGGCGGCACCACCGCGTTCTGGGACGCGGCGGCGTTCGGCCTGGTCGACCAGCGCGCTCAGCACTTCACCTACGGCGAGTTCTCGTCGAAGTTCGCCAAGGTCACCTCGGAGGCGCCGTTCCTGGGCGACTCGATCGTGGTCAAGGCCGAGCCGGGCAGCGCACCGGACATCGCCTACGAGCAGGGCGCCGACCTGATCGGCTGGGCGCACAACGAGACCTCCACGGGCGTCGCGGTGCCGGTGCGCCGCCCCGAGGGCAGCGAGGGCGCGCTGGTCGCGATCGACGCCACCTCGGGCGCGGGCGGCCTGCCGGTCAAGGCCGATGACTTCGACGTCTACTACTTCGCGCCGCAGAAGTCGTTCGCCTCGGACGGTGGCCTGTGGCTGGCGCTGATGTCGCCCGCCGCGATCGAGCGGGTGCGCAAGATCGGCGCGAGCGACCGGTGGATCCCCGAGTTCCTGTCGCTGACCACGGCGCTGGACAACTCGCGCAAGGACCAGACGTACAACACGCCCGCGGTGGCGACGCTGTTCCTGCTCGCCGACCAGATCGAGTGGATGCTCGGCAACGGCGGCCTCGACTGGGCGGTGTCGCGCACGAAGGACTCCTCGACGCGGCTGTACGAGTGGGCCGAGGAAACCAGCTACACGGTGCCGTTCGTCAAGGACCCGGCGCTGCGTTCGCAGGTCGTGGGCACGGTCGACTTCACCGACGAGATCGACGCGGCGAAGGTGGCCAAGGTGCTGCGCGCGAACGGCGTCGTCGACGTCGAGCCGTACCGCAAGCTGGGCCGCAACCAGCTGCGCATCGGCATGTTCCCCGCGATCGAGCCGGGCGACATCACGGCGCTGACCAGCTGCATCGAATGGGTCGTCGAGCGGATCGGCGACTGACCCCCACCGCGGACTGATCACGAACACGGCTGTCGCGAGGGCGGCGGTTCCGAGCACGAGTGCCGGAGTCGCCGCCCTCGCCATGTCAGCACGCGAAAATCCTTGCGCGGCAAGAGGAGCACAGACACGGCGGGGACCGGCTCGACCGCGGCGACCGGCCCGAGCGGCGGGGTCCCCCAGGTGGTCGAACACGCGGGATTCCTGCAAGATCAACCAAAGAGTGTCGGCGCGCCTGACTCGTCAAGCGGACGCGCCGACCTACCGTGAACGCCTGGAGAGGTGAAGTCAGGAGGAGGGGCTGATGCGGACGCTGAGGGTGGTCGGACTGCACGAGGACGGCAAGTCCATCGTGTGTGAAGACCCGGCGCGGCGCGAGCGTTTCCTCCTGCCCGCCGATGAGAAACTGCGAGCCGCGGTCCGCGGTGACGTGCCGAGGCTCGGGCAGATCGAAATCGAGACGGAGAGCCAGATGCGACCACGCGAGATCCAGGCCCGCATCCGGGCCGGCGAGTCGGTACAACAGGTCGCGGACGGGGCCGGGGTTTCGGTGGAGCGCGTCGAGCGGTTCGCCTACCCGGTGCTGCTCGAGCGGTCGCGCACGGCGGAGCTGGCCCAGTCGGCGCACCCGGTCCGCGAGGACGGCCCCGACGTGCGCACGCTCGGCGAGATCGTGGCGTACGCGTTCGGGGTGCGCGGCCAGGACTACTCCCAGGCGGCGTGGGACGCGTGGCGCGCGGACGACGGACGCTGGATCGTGGCGCTGCGGTGGACCGCGGGCCGCTCCGACAACGCGGCGCACTGGCAGTTCTCCGCGGGCGCGCACGGCGGCACGGTCACGGCGCTCGACGAGCACGCCGAGGACCTGCTCGATCCGCACCGCGCGCCCCGCACGCTGCGCGCGGTGGAGCCGGAACCGCTGCCGGTACCGGACGAGCCGCGGGCCGACGAGGAGCAGCCCACGCTCGACCTCGACGCCAAACCGGACCCGAACGCCAAGCCCAAGCCGAAGACGCGGAAGAACCACCCGGCGGTCCCGGCCTGGGAGGACGTGCTGCTGGGCGTCCGCAGCCAGCGCGGCTGACGAGGCCACGAAGGGACGCCCCCTGGTCATCCCGGAGCCCCGCAGGGGTTCCGGTCCCCGCGCAGGCGCGGCAGCGCGTCAGAAGACCACGGCCAGCACGCCGAACCAGGACAGCACCACGCCGCCCGCCGCGCCCAGCGCCACCCACCGGATGATCGGCAGGCGCCGCGTCAGCCACAGTGACGGCGCGATCCCCGCGGTCACCACGACGGCCGCCAGGAGCACCAGCCACCCGGCCGTCTCGGCGGCGAGCGCCGTCGCCAACGCCATCATCGCGACGATCACCACTGCTGCCACGAACGCGGACACGACCAGGCCGGTGCCCCACGGCGTGGGCTCGTCACCGGCCCCGGCGAACCACCTGCGCGGCGCCATCGGTGGCGGAGGGGGTGGCACGACCGTCTGCTCCCCCGTCACCGGGTCGACGTAGTGCACCGGCGTGCGCATCACACCCGCCACCCGCGAAGCCAGCTGCCTGCCGCGGCGCGACACCACGGTGGCGGCCTCGTCCGGGCCGGTGGCCGACCGCCGCAACGCCGCCGCGACCTGCGCCCACTCGTGCAGCGCGTCGGCGAGCTCCGCGCCCAGCGCGAGGCTGTGTGGGTCGATCTCGCGCGTGTACACGTCGCCGTGCCCCTTCAGCACGGCCCGGTCGCCGCGGACCCGCAATTCCACGCAAGCACCTTTCCGCTTCGGCGGCCTCTACGTCGTCAACTTACCGCTGTGGCGAGCTCGTAGAAGGCGACCGCCGCGGCCGTGGCCACGTTCAGCGAATCGACACCCTCGCTCATCGGGATGCGCACCGCGGTGTCGGCCGCCGCCAGCGCCTCCCCGGTCAGGCCGGGCCCCTCGGAGCCCAGCAGCAGCGCCGTACGACCGGGCAGGTCGGCCAGCTGCCGCAACGTCACCGAATCCGGACGCGGGGTGAGCGCCGCGATCCGGAACCCGGCCGCGCGCACCCGCTCCAGTGCGGACGGCCACGGCGACAGCGCCGCGAAGGGCACCCGCAGCACGTTGCCCATCGACACGCGCACGCTGCGCCGGTACAGCGGGTCGGCGCACCCGGCGCCGAGCAGCACCCCATCCACCCCCAGCGCGGCCGCGTTGCGGAACAACGCGCCGACGTTCTCGTGGTCGCCGACGCCCTCCAGTACCGCGATCACCCGGGACCGCGCGAGGATCTCGTCGACGTCCGGCTGCGGCGCCCGGTCGGCGACCGCGAGTACCCCACGGTTGAGGTGGAAGCCGACGACCTCGGCCATCACCTCGGCGGTGGTGACGTAGGCGGGCACCGGCACGCCGTCGAGGTCGTCCGCCAGCTCCGCGATCCGTCGCTCGACGCCCAGCAGTGCGCGCGGCGGGTAGGCCGAGGCGAGCAGCCTGCGGACGACCACCGTCCCCTCCGCGATCACCAGGCCCCGGCCACCGGGGCGGTCGGGCCGCCGGTCGGCGGTGGACAGGTCCCGGAAGTCGTCGAGCCGCGGATCGCTGACGTTTTCGGTTCGCACGATCTGCGCCACGGCATGAAGTCTGCGGGTTCGGGGTAACTCATCCGTCGTCGGGGTGGGTGCTCCGGGAGCACTGAGTACCACTGCGCCGAACGGAGCAGCAGATGCGGCAGTGCTGCTCGTCTCGGCCAGGCCCACCGTTTTGGCCGATGACCGGGGAAGATCGTTGTGCGACCGTGGGCGGCTGGCATGCCAAGGCGTTCTCACCGCCGCGGCCGGGACTTCAGAAGCAGGGATGGCATGGGCAAGGAAGTGTCGGCGGACAGCTTCACCCCGAGGGACCGGGCGCGTTACCGGCACAAACTACAACGGTGCCTGGACACACTGGCGAGGATGCTCGCCGACGACAGCTTCTCGTTCCCGCGAAGACACATCGGCCTGGAAGTGGAACTCAACCTCGTCGACGAGGACCTCCAGCCGTCCATGTCGAACACGGCCGTGCTCGAATCGCTGGACAGTTCCTCGTTCACCACGGAGCTGTCGCAGCACAACATCGAGCTGAACGTCCCGCCGCGCCCGCTCGCCGGCCGCTCCGCGATCGACCTGGAGAACGACCTCGTCGGCTACCTCGCCGACGCGCACGACCGCGCCAGGGACGCGGATGCGCAGCTGGCCGTCATCGGCATCCTGCCCACGCTTGCGCACACCCACTTCGACCAGAAGTGGATCACCGACAACTCGCGCTACACGCTGCTCAACGACCAGATCTTCGCCGCCCGGGGTGAGGACATCTCGCTGTCGATGGACGGCGCCCCGCTCGGTGGCCGCAATCCGGAGCGCCTGCACACCTACTCCGAGTCGATCCTGCCCGAGGCCGCGTGCACGTCGGTGCAGCTGCACGTCCAGGTCGCGCCGGAGGAGTTCGCCACGCACTGGAACGCCGCGCAGTGCCTGGCCGGCGTCCAGGTCGCGGTCGGCGCGAACTCGCCGTTCCTCCTCGGCAAGGCGCTCTGGCACGAGACGCGGATCCCGTTGTTCCTGCAGGCCACCGACACCCGGCCGGAGGAACTGCGCAACCAGGGCGTGCGGCCGCGCGTGTGGTTCGGCGAACGGTGGATCACGTCGATCTTCGACCTGTTCGAGGAGAACGTCCGCTACTTCCCGGGCCTGCTGCCGGAGACCGTCCGGGAGGACCCGCTCGAGGCGCTCGAGGCCGGGCAGGCGCCGAAGCTGACCGAGCTGATGCTGCACAACGGGACCGTGTGGCGCTGGAACCGCCCGGTGTACGACGTGGTGGACGGCGAACCGCACCTGCGGGTGGAGAACCGCGTGCTGCCCGCCGGGCCGACGGTGCTGGACATGATGGCCAACGCCGCGTTCTTCTACGGCGCGCAACGGGCGCTGGCCGAGGCCGAGCGTCCGGTGTGGACGCAGATGTCGTTCCAGGCGGCCGAGGAGAACCTCTACGCCGGCGCGCGCAACGGCTTCGACGCGCAGCTCTATTGGCCCGGCCAGGGCTGGGTTCCGCCGGACGAGCTGGTGCTGCGCGTGCTGCTGCCGCTGGCCGCTCAGGGACTGCGCAGCGCGGACGTGTCGGAGGTGGCCATCGACCGGCACCTCGGTGTGATCGAGCAACGCTGCCTGACCCGCCGCAACGGAGCGTGGTGGCAGCGCACCGCCGTCACCGAGGCCGAGCAGAGGGGCGCGGACCGGGAGACCGCTCTGGTGTCCATGCTGGGCCGCTACCTCGAGCTCAGCCGGGCGGGCGAAGCCGTGCACACCTGGCCGGTCGACGTAGCGTGAGCACGCGGCTCTGATCGGGTAGGAACGTCCTTCTTAGGGTAGCCTAAGTGACGGATGTCGCTTACAGTGCCACTCATGGCGGCTCCCCTCGCGGTTGATCTGGAATCCGGCCGGACCCCGTTCTCGACCACCCTGCGGGAGTCGACGCGGCGCGTGCACGAACGCGCGCACCACTCGCGCTACATGCGCGACCTGTTCGGCGGCGATCTCGACCTGCACGACTACGCCCGGCTGGCCGCGCAGTACTGGTACATCTACCAGGCCATCGAGCAGGCGGGCGACGCGATGCGCCGTGACCCGGTGGGCGGCCGGTTCGTGTTCGACGAGCTGCGCCGCGTCCCCGCCCTGGCCGTCGACCTGGAGTTCCTCTACGGCGAGCGCTGGCGCGACCGGATCCAGCCGGTCCCGGCCACCGAGGACTACGTGCAGCGCATCCGATCCGTCGCGTTCGATTGGGCGGGCGGGTACGTTGCCCACCACTACACGCGCTACCTGGGCGACCTCGCGGGTGGCCAGGCCGTGCGGAAGCTGCTCGCGACGGTGCACGGCGTGGACGGCCCCGGCGCGCTGTTCTACTCGTTCGACGAGGTCGGCAGCGTGCCGGCGTTCCGCAAGCGGTACAAGGCACTGCTCGACGGCACGCCGTGGACCGGGGCCGAGCGCACCAGGATCGTCACCGAGACCCTCGTGGCGTTCGAGTTCAACATCGCGGTACTGGACGACCTGGCCGGGTGATCATCGGCACAGCGGTGTTGACCTCGATCTAAGTCGAGATTGCAGGCTTGCGCGCATGACCGGTTCCCGCAGTGCGGACAGCGACTCCCCAGTTAGCCACCCGCGCTCGCGAGGACTAGGTTTTGATACCGCAAGGGACTCTGTGTCGCACAAGAAGGAGGGCTGATGGCCCGCTACGAGCTTCCGGATCTCGACTACGACTACGGCGCGCTCGCTCCGCACATCTCGGGTGAGATCAACGAGCTGCACCACAGCAAGCACCACGCGACCTACGTCAAGGGCGCCAACGACACCCTGGACAAGCTCGCCGAAGCTCGGGACAAGGGCGACTTCGGCTCGATCGTCGGCCTGGAGACCACGCTGGCGTTCAACCTCGCCGGGCACGCCAACCACGTGGTGTGGTGGAAGATCCTGTCCCCGGAGGGCGGCGACAAGCCGACCGGCGAGCTCGCGGCCGCGATCGACGAGTCGTTCGGCTCCTGGGACAAGTTCCAGGCGCAGTTCACCGCCGTCGCCACCACGATCCAGGGCAACGGCTGGGCCGCGCTGTCCTGGGACCCGATCGGCAAGACGCTGATCACGCAGCAGCTGCGCGACCACCACAACAACCTCATCCTGCCGACCGTGCCGATCCTGCTGGTCGACGTGTGGGAGCACGCGTTCTACCTGGACTACAAGAACGTCAAGGCGGACTACGTCAAGGCCCTGTGGAACGTCTACAACTGGGCTGAGATCAGCAAGCGCTTCGACAACGCCCGCTCCGGCGGCAACGGCCTGCTCGGCTGACCCGAGCACGCCACGGAGGGTCCTTCCGCGCCACGCGCGGACAGGGCCCTTCTTTTTTGCGCTTGACCTCGACCACAGTGGAGGGTGCAGGCTGGCCGCATGGATGTCGACGCGTACCTGTCCCGGATCGGGGCCGACCGGCCCGCCGCGCCCACCGCGGACGCGCTCCGGGACCTGCACCTCGCCCATCTGCTGGCGGTGCCGTTCGAGAACCTCAGCGTTCACCTGCCCGAGCGGATCACGCTGGACGAGGACGCGTTGTTCGACAAGGTCGTGCGCGGGCGCCGCGGCGGGTTCTGCTATGAGCTCAACGGCCTGTTCGCCGCGCTGCTGCGCGAGCTGGGTTTCTCCGTGACGCTGCTGGCGGGTCGCGTGTTCAGCGGCCGGTGGGGCGCACCGTTCGACCACCTGGCACTTCGGGTGGACCTCGAGGAGCCGTGGCTGGCCGACGTCGGGTTCGGCCGCTTCGCCCGTCACCCGCTGCGGCTGACCGCGTGCGAGCCGCAAACCGACCCGGAGGGCGAGTTCCTGGTCCTGGATGCGGCCGACGGCGACATCGAGGTGCGCCACAACGGTGAGCCGGCCTACCTGGTCGAGCAACGGCCCCGGGCGCTCGCCGATTTCGCGCCCTCCTGCTGGTGGCAGGCCACCTCACCGGACTCGCACTTCACGCAAAACGTGCTCACCTCGATCTTCACGCCGTCGGGCCGCGTGACGCTGGTGGGGAACACGCTGATCGAGACGGTGGACGGCAAGTCCGCGAAGCGCGATCTGAACCCGGAGGAAGCGCTGGAGGCCTACCGCGTGCACTTCGGAATCACCATGAACGAAGCCCCGGCGCTGGGACATTTCCCGGCACCGGGGCTCCGCCCGTTCCCGAACTGACTGCCGCTCCCACCACGAAGCGGACAAGCATTAGGTTAGCCTAACTTCAGTGACATCCGCAAGGGCTCGCCGCCCCGCGGGCGCGCCTGGTGGGGATCACTGATCGAACTCGCGCAGTCACCGGATAGCGTTGCGCACGTGAAGACGTCGACCGTGATCGCCATCGTGATCGGCGTGCTGCTGTCGTTCGCGTCCGTGGCCGGTGCGGCCGGTTACATCTGGTCGCAGGGCAGCGCCGCGCCGCCCCCCGCGCCCGGCCTGCCCGCTGTCTGGCCCACGAAGGACGGCGAGCTGCCCCGCCGGGTCCCGATGCCCACGGGCGAGATGATCGCCGCGCTGCCGGCGGCCTCGTCCGGTCACGTGCTGTGCCAGGCGCTGCCCGGCCCGCGCTGGCAGGCGGTGCTCGGCGGCGCGACGCTCCGCGAGGTCCGCGGTTCCGCGTGCCACGTCGTCACCGGCAGCCTCGACGTCGTCCTCGCGCTCGACAACCTGCCCGCGGCGTTGCACGCACCGCAGGCGGTGGACGTGTCCGGTCGCGCCGCCGAAGTCGAATCCAGCGGCGCGGTCAACGCACGGCTCAACGTCCACCTGGTCGACGAGGAGCCCAGCGGCGTGGTCCACCCGTACCTGCGACTGGAGATCACCCGCTACGCCGTCACCCGCCCCGGACTGGCGCTCGACGACCTGGCCACCACGATCGCGGCCGAGGTGCTCGACGCGACCACGGCACCCGGGCCGGACCTACCGAAGGCCGACCGCAACGGCACGATCGCGATGCGCAAGACCGAACCGGTCCCCGGTTACGGCGTCGTCGACGCGCCGTGGCCGGTGGCGTCGTGGCAGCTGTGCACCGAGCTGGCCGAGGCGCTCGGCACGAGCACGTCGTCGGCCAAGCCGAAGTTCGACGGCCGCTGCACGGTCCGCACGGTGCAGGCGTCGCTGAGCGAGGACGTGACGCCGCGCGCCTACCCGGACACCCTCGCCGGGCGCCCCGCGCTGGTCACACCGGACCTCGTGGCCGTGAAGCTCGACGACGACTCCAGCCAGGAGCTGTCGTTCACCGGAACCGGACGGGACCTCAGAGCGCTCGCCGAGTCCGCGCTGCCCGCGCTCCTCGGGCGCTGAGCACGCGCAGCCCGGCCAGGCGCACCGGCCGCGCCATCCCACCCCGCCGGGCGAGCACGAACGCGCAGGCCACGGCGGCCACCACCGAGATCACGCCACCGATGTAGAACGGAGACCGGCCGCCGAACGTGTCGGCCATCCAGCCGACCATCGGGCCGCCGATCGGATTGCCACCGATCAGCACCAGTACATACAGGCCCATGACCCGGCCGCGCATCTCCGGCGAGACGGAGGTCTGCACGAGCGAGTTGGCCGTGTTGAGGAACGTGATCGTGGCGAACCCGAGCGGCACCAGGGCGATGCCGAAGGCGAGGTAGGTCGGCATGAACGCGGCGACGAACTCGACGGCACCAAGGCTCAACGCGGCGATCAGCAGCAGCCGCACGCGCGGCGCGCCGCGGGCACCGCGGCGGGCCGCCAGCAGCGACCCGGTGAAGGTGCCGACCGCGAGCAGCGTGGACAGCAGGCCGTAGCCGTCGGCCTCGGTGCCGAACACGTTGCCCGCCACGATCGCCAGCGACGTGAAGAACGTGATGCCGAAGGTGCTGACGAAGAAGACCAGCACCATCAGTGTGACCAGGTCGGCGCGCTTGCGCACGTACGCGAGGCCCTCGCGCAGCTGGCCCTTCGCGCGGGCCACGGCCGGGCCGCGGAAGAGCTGGTCGGGGTTCATCAGCAACAAGCCCGTGATCACGGCCAGCGTGCTGACCGCGTTGGCGAGGAACATCCACCCGGTACCGACCCAGGTGATCGCGAAGCCCGCGATGGCGGGACCGACGATCCGCGCCATGTTGAACACCGACGAGTTCAGGGCAACCGCGTTGCTGATCTGCTTGCGCCCCACCATCTCCGCGACGAACGACTGCCGCGCGGGCACGTCCAGCGAGCTGAAGATCCCAAGCACGAAGCACAGGACGTACACCTGCCACAGCGTGACGATCCCGGTGACGTCGAGCAGCCCGAGCACCAGCGCCTGCACACCGATGCCCGCCTGGATCGCGATGCACAGCTTGCGCTTGTCGACGCGATCGGCGAGCACCCCGGCCCACAGCGACAGCCCCAGCGTGGGCAGGAACTGCAGCATCACCGCGATGCCCAGCGCCACCGGGTTGTTGCCGGAGAGCGTGAACACCAGCCAGTCCTGGGCGATGCGCTGCATCCAGGTGCCGACGTTCGAGATGACCTGGCCGGAGATGAACAACCGGTAGTTGGGCACCCGCAGCGATGCGAACATGCTCGCCTTCGACTCGGGCTTCTCCTCGGCCGCCCGTTCCGGCAGCCGCCCCGCGGGCGAGGTGCAGGCGGAGCGGTCCGCACCGGTCGGTGGTGCCTGGTCCCGGGTAGGTGTGGTCGGCGATTCGGTCTGTCCGTCACTACCCGTGTTGGCCCGCACCGTTATTCGTTCCCCGCCATCCTGTCGATGATCTCGGCGGCGCGCGCGAGGACTTCCCGCTCGTCACCGCTCAGTTCTGCCAGCTTCCGGTCCAGCCAGGCTTCCCGCACCGAAATCGTCTCGCCGATGAACGTCCGCCCGCGCTCGGTGAGGGCGACGATCGACTGCCGCCCGTCGGTCGGGTGCGGGCTGCGCTCGACGAACCCGAAGTCCTCCAGCGCCGCGATGACCCGCGTCATCGACGGCGGCTGGACGCCTTCCCTGGCCGCCAGCTTGCCCGGCGTGAGAGGCCCGCACTTGTGCAGCGTGGACAGTGCCGCGAGCTGCGTGAGCGAGACGTTCTCGTCGGTGCGCTGCGCCCGGAGTTTGCGGTTGAGCCGCACCACCGCGAGCCGCAACCGGCTCGCGAGTGCATGCTCCCGCACATCGGACACATAGTTAGCTTACCTCACGATTGATCGGGACGCCCGGTGAACTCGGTCGCACCGCTACCGGCGACGACTCAGCCAACTCACCACCACCCCGTTGTCGAACACCGCGCGGTCGGTGACCGCGAACCCGGTCGGATCGAACGCCCCGTCCACCACGGGGATGCCCGCGCCCGCGACCACCGGGTAGCTCTTGACCACCATGCGGTCGACCTCGGGCCACAGTGCGCCGGCCAGCCTGCCGCCACCCGCCAGCCAGATGCCCTTGCCGTCCTGGCGCTTGAGCGAGCGCACCAGGCCGACCGGGTCGCCGCGCACGAGGTGCACGGAGGGATCGGGGCTCTCCGGCAACGTGGTCGACACGACGTACTGCCGCAGGTGCGCGTACGGGCTGGTGACACCGCTGTCGAGCGCGGGCCGGTAGGTGCCGAGCCCCATCACCACCGTGTCCATGGTCCTGTTCGGCGCATCGGCCACACCGACCTGCTCGCGCAGCATGGTCGGAATGGTCTCGGGAAACTCCCGCGTCATCCACGCCCGGTAGGCGGCGAACTGCTCCCCCGTTCCCTCGGGGTAGAAGTCGAACTCGCCACCCGGCCCGGCGATCCGGCCGTCGATGCTCACCCCGACGTAGTAGACCAGCTCTCGCATAACAACTCCTTCTGAAGTACTATGTCCGTAGTGATTCGAACGTAGTACTACAGACGGAGTGGTGTCAATGGTGCGCAGTAACCCGGAGCGACGTGCGGCCCTCACGGACGCAGCGATCGAGGTGCTGGCCGAGGAGGGCGCGCGCGGACTCACCTTCCGGGCCGTCGACGCGCGGGCGGGCGTGCCCACCGGCACCGCGTCCAACTACTTCGCCAACCGCGACGAGCTGTTGCACCAGGTCGCGGAGCGGTACTACGAGCGGCTGGAGCCCGACGAGGCGACGATCTCGCGCCACCTCGCGGCCGACCGCAGCCGCGAGACCTACACGGAGCTGATGCGCGACCTGGTGGCGCGCGTCAGCGAGTTCCGCAGCGGCTACCTGGCGCTGCTCGAACTACGTCTCGAGGCGACCCGGCGCCCCCGGCTGCGCGAGGTACTGACCCGGCGGGTCCGGGCCGACGTCGACGGCAACGTGAGCTACCACGAGGCCTCCGGCCTGCCCGGTGACCCGATGGCGGTGCGCCTGCTGATGCTCACGCTCAACTGGCTCATCGTCGAACAGCTCACGCTGCCCGAGGTGTTCTCCGAATCCGAACGCGACGAGCTCGTGGCAGCGGCGGTCGACCGGCTCGTGCTCCCCTGACCCGTCAGGTGAGCGCGTCCTGGATCGGGCCGACGGCGAAGTAGGCGAGGAACGCCACCGCGATGACCCACAGCAGCGGGTGCACCTTGCGCGCGCCACCGGTCGCGGTCTGCAGCACGACGTAGGAGACGAAGCCGGCGCCGATGCCGTTGGTGATCGAGTAGGTGAACGGCATGACCACGATCGTCAGGAACGCGGGCAGCGCGATCCGGAAATCGGTGAAGTCGATCTCGCGCACCTGGCTGATCATCATCGCACCGACGATCACCAGCGCGGGCGCCGCGGCCTCCACCGGGATCACCTCGTAGAGCGGGGTGAAGAACATCGCGGCAAGGAACAGCACGCCGGTGACGACGTTCGCCAGCCCGGTGCGCGCACCCTCCGCGATCCCGGAGGCCGACTCGACGAACACCGTGTTGGAGCTCGACGACGCGGCGCCACCGGCGATGGCGGCCACGCTGTCGACGAACAGCGCCTTGCCGGTGTTGGGCAGCTCACCCTTGTCGTCGAGCAGGTCCGCCTCCTTGCCGAGGCCGGTCATCGTGCCGATGGTGTCGAAGAAGTCGGTGAGCAGGAGTGTGAACACGAGCAGCGTCGCGGTGAGCGCGGGCACCTGCACCCAGGCGTCGAAGTTGACCTGGCCGACCAGCGACAGGTCCGGCAGGCCGGCCACCTTGTCGGGCAGGGCCGGGTAGCCGAGGTTCCACCCCTTCGGGTTCGACCCGCCGGAAGGCCCGGCGTCGACGATCGCCTCCAGGATGATCGCGATCACCGTGGTGGCGAGCACGCCGATCAGGATCCCGCCGCGCACCCTCTTCGCCACGAGCACACCGGTGATCAGCAGGCCGAGCGCGAACACCAGCGTCGGCCAGCTCGCGATCGAACCGTCGATGCCGAGCCCCACCGGCACGGTCGTGCCCGCGGCGTCCGGGATGCGCCGCACGAAACCGGCGTCCACCAGGCCGATCAGGGTGATGAACAGGCCGATGCCGACCGCGATCGCGGCCTTCAGCGGCGGCGGCACGGCGCGGAACACCATCGTGCGCACCCCGGTGAGCACCAGGATGAGGATCACGACGCCGTTGACGAGCACCAGGCCCATGGCGGCGGGCCAGCTCATCTGGGGCGCCATCGTGACCGCGACGAGCGAGTTGATGCCGAGCCCCGTGGCGATGGCGAACGGGTAGTTCGCGACCAGTCCCATCAGGATCGTCATGACACCGGCCACCAGCGCGGTGACCGCCGCGACCTGCGGGACCGGCAGGATGTTGCCGAACAGGTCCGTGTGCGCGCCCGCGTCCTGCGCGGAGAAGCTGCCGATGATCAGCGGGTTGAGCACCACGATGTAGGCCATCGTGACGAAGGTGACCAGCCCGCCGCGCACCTCGCGACCGACGGTCGACCCGCGCTCGCTGATCTTGAAGAACCGGTCGAGTCCGGTCTTGCCGCCCTGCACAGCCATGGAACCTGCCTTACCTGGTGATACCCGGATGGCCCGCGGGTAGCCTTCCTGACGTGGCCGAACCGATCAACGCCCGGGATGTTAAACGTCCGTTGCTTCCGGTGCCCGCGCTCCCGCAGCGGCTTGTGACGCTCTACCCCGTGGTAGTGGTCGGCACGATCCTGTGGTTCGCCGGCTTCGTCGTCCTCGGGGTGCTGCGCCTGACCGCCGGCGGGCCCGCGGACGTGTGGATGTGGACCTGCTTGTCCGGCGGCGTCCTCGGGGTGATCGGCATGGGCATCATGAGCTGGCAGCGCCTCGCCCGGCGCCGCGGCAGCCGGGCTGCCCAGACCGGCCTCTAGGCCGCGACGAGCCCCCGCGCGGGGCGCCTCGCGTCCGCCTAG
>Ga0164243_10002001_pt1 | contig 34143 bp, 30 predicted proteins | sample OricompcompostOP_FD_108781 | JGI IMG/M metagenome (GOLD analysis project Ga0164243, IMG submission 108781) | Organic Plus compost microbial communities from Emeryville, California, USA - Original compost - Organic plus compost (OP) | ecosystem: Engineered > Solid waste > Mixed feedstock >... | reverse complement strand
GGACCGGGAGCTCCGGAAGCACTGCCTCGCCCAGCTGCAGGCCGCCCTCGAGGACGAGCGCGAGGCGCTCCGGGAGCAGCTGATCGCCGAGGTCGGCTGCCCCCGCCAGCTCACCCACGGCCCGCAGCTCGACCTTCCGCTGGCAGACGCCCTGCGCTATCCGGCGTCGCTCATCGACACCTTCCCCTGGACCCAGCCGCTCCCCGACGCGGTCGACGTCATGGGACAGATGAACACCCGGGAGGTGTGGAAGGAACCGGTCGGCGTCGTCGGCGCCATCGTGCCGTGGAACTTCCCGTTCGAGGTGACGCTCAACAAGCTCGGGCAGATCCTCGCCACCGGCAACACGGTCGTCCTGAAGCCGGCACCGGACACCCCGTGGAACGCGACCTTCCTCGGGCGGGTCATCGCCGAGCGGACCGACATCCCCGCCGGTGTCGTCAACGTCGTCACCTCGTCGGACCACCTGGTCGGCGAGGAGCTGACGCTCTCACCGGACGTCGACCTCATCTCCTTCACCGGCTCGACGCGGGTCGGCCAGCGGATCATGGAGCGCGGCGCCGCCACCTTGAAGCGCGTGTTCCTGGAGCTGGGCGGGAAGTCCGCCACCATCGTGCTGGACGACGCGGACCTCACCTCCGCGGTGCTCAACGGGCTCGGCGTCTGCTACCACGCCGGGCAGGGATGCGTGATCCAGACCCGGATGCTGCTGCCCCGGTCCCGCTACGACGAGGGGGTCGAGATCCTCGCGTCGTTCATGTCGTCGATGCCCTTCGGCGACCCCCAGCGCGAGGACGTCATCATGGGCCCGGTCATCTCCCAGGCCCAGCGCGACCGGGTCCTCGGCTACGTCCGCACCGGCATCGCCGAGGGGGCCCGTCTCGTCTGCGGCGGCAAGGCGTCTCCGGACCATCCCCGTGGCTGGTTCGTCGAGCCGACCCTGTTCGCCGACGTGGACAACGCCATGACGATCGCCCAGGAGGAGATCTTCGGGCCCGTCCTGGTGGTCATCCCGTTCGACGATGACGACGACGCCGTGCGGATCGCCAACGACAACCGCTACGGCCTGGCCGGCGGTGTCCACTCGGGCTCCATGGAGCGGGCGCTCGGCGTGGCCCACCGGATCCGGGCCGGCTCGATCGGTGTCAACGGGGGCGTGCCCTTCGGCCCCGACGCGCCGTTCGGCGGCTACAAGCTCAGCGGCCTCGGCCGTCAGAACGGGATCGAGGGGTTCGAGCAGTACCTCGAGACCAAGGCCGTCGGCTGGCCCGCGGGCGGCACCTGACGCACCGTCGCACGCCGCCGGATCCCTGCCCGGTCGGCGCCCCCCGACACGGCGCCGGCCGGGTGCCGAAGCACCCGGCCGGCGGTCGGAGACCCGTCCCCGGTTCTGATCAGGGGAGCTTGGCCGCCTCGGCGGCGGGATCCAGCTCGACGGTCACGATGTTGTCAGGGCTGCAGTCGAAGGTGCCCGGCTCGGTCGGGTGCACCCGGACGAACTCGCCGTTCTGGACCTGCACCGTCATCGAGCACTCGGAGACACCGCGGGGGTCCTTCGGGGCCAGCCACCCGCCCGCATCGAACTCGTGGATGTTCGAGAGGGCCTCCAGGAGTGCCGCACGGGTCAGCCCGTTGATCCCGTGGGTGGCGACGACGTCGTCGACGGCCTGGCGGAACAGCATCGCCGCCTGCCAGGCGGCAGCACCGAAGTTGTCGGCATTGTCCTCACCGACGGCGGTGAGGTAGTCGTCCAGGGCCTGGTTGGAGTCGCGCTCCTCGAAGGGCAGGAACGCCAGGTCGACGTACGTGCCCTCCGCGTCCTCGGGGCTGGCCAGGAACGTCTTCGTGTAGCAGGAGTTGCACACCCACACCTCCACGCCGTCGTAGCCCTGGGTCCGGGTCTCCCGGCGCATCTTCAGCATGGTGGCGTCGTTGGCGCCGTTGAACACGAAGGTCGCTCCGGAGTCGCTGGCGAGCTGGGCGACCGGCGTGAGCGCCGCCTGCTCTGCCCGCCCGGAGACCTTCGGCGTGCCGTCGAAGACGATCCCCACGTCCTCCATCGCCTGGATCTGGTAGGTGGCGGCCTGCACCGTCGTGGGGAGGTCGCCCGGCACGAGGAAGAGGCCGTGGAGGCCGGGGTTCTCCTCGAGGTGCCACCGAGCGGGGCCCACGGTCACCTTGATCGGCCGGACCTGGTCGACGGCGACGGGGCAGGTCTCGATGACCGGCTGGATCAGGTAGGTCGTGGAGTTGCACAGCTGGTTCACGTCAACCGCCGACGCCGCGATGTCGGGCAGCCCGGTCGGCTTGCCGTCCTTGTCGGGGCAGATCTCGAGCGGCGACACGTCCGGGTTGAAGATGGCGTTGCTCCCCACCAGGGCGAACGCCGTCTGGCAGGCGTCGATCAGGCCGTTCTTGGCCTCCTCGGGCGACAGCTTCGAGTCCCACGTCTTCACGACGAGCTGCCGGCAGGCGAGGCCGCCGCGCTCGTTGATCTGCTTGGCGAACCCCTCGACCGCGTCGAGGTTGGCCTGGAAGAGACCGGGCGACAGCGGCGACCCGACGTCGGCCATCACCTCGATGGTGATGGTGTCGGCGGTGATCCCCACATCGGTGGCCTCGGGGGCCTCCGACGAGCAATCCACCCCGGTGTCGGTCGGCGCGGTCGGCGTCGGGTCGGACCCTCCCGCGTCGTCGTTCCTCGAACAGGCGGTCGCCAGGAGCACGACCACCAGGACCGCGGCTACGGCCCTCCCCCATCTCATCGCATGCATCTCGCGCCCCCCTCGGACGTCCGTGTGTCGGTGTGCCAGCCCGGACGGCTGGCTGTGCGGCGTGGTCGAGGTGAGCCCTCGGTCACGACGATCTGTCAGCCGGCGGCCGTCGCCGTCAGTTCACCGAGGCGAAGGGCCCCCACGCTCACGAAGATCAGGTCGGCGACTCGCATCCGGCTCCCCCGCTCGGTGCCCCAGCGTGAGACTCACATACTGGGTTCTATGAGTATAGCCCCCACCCGTTCGCCCGGCCGGATCGATCAGAGCCGGTCGAAGGCCTCATCGAGGAACGCATCGATCCTTTGGTTTGCGAGGCGCGCCAGCTCCATCGGCAGCCCGTTGAAGGAGTGCCCGCAGTCCGGGTACACCGCCAGCTCGGCGTCAGTCCCGTAGACCTCCCAACGACGTGCCATGAACAGCGTGTCGTCGAGAAGGCGGTCGGCCGTGCCCACGGTGAACAGGGCGGGAGGCATGCCGTGGAGGTCGGCGTAGAGCGGCGACACCTCCGGGCTGCGCAGGTCGCCCTCGGACCGACCCGGCAGGTACGCCGACCGGAACACCTCCGGCGGCTCGACCGGCTCCGAGGCGACCGCGGACGGTACGGCCCCCCGCTGGGAGGGCGTCCCCGAGAGGTCGTAGGGCCCGTAGGCGAGGTTGGCGGCGCGGATCGCACCCACCGAGCCACGCTCGTCGCGCAGCCCCAGCAGCGTCATCACCGCGAGGTACGCACCCGCGGACTCGCCGCCGATGACGACAGGCCCGTGCCCCCGGTCGAGGAGCTCCGCCGCCACCGCACGGCAGTCCTCGACCGCCGCGGGGTGCGGGTGCTCGGGGGCCAGCCGATAGTCGACCGAGACCACCTCGACGCCCAGCCGGTCGGACAAGAGGGCGTTGGCCTCGTCGTTGAGGACCGCGCTGCCCAGCATCATCGCCCCGCCGTGCATGTGGAGGTAGAGGCCGCGGGAGGGCCGACGGGGGACGAAGCGGCGACAGGGCACCCCGGCGACGGTGACGTCCTCCCCGGCGGGCGACCGCCGCTCCATCGCCGCGACCATGGCCCGGCGCTGCGCCAACCGCTCCGAAGGGTCGGCGGACGCCGAGGGCGCGGCGGCCACCCGCGCACCCAGGGCGGCGGCGACCGACCGGGCCTCCGGCCGCAGGCTCTCGTACTCCGGTGGCCACAGCGCCGTCACCGGCCCTCCCCACTCGCGTCGACGGATCGATGAGGGTCGCAGAACCCGTGGTCAGGTGGTCGAGAAGGTGACGGCGAGGAACCGGCGGAGCTCCTCGGCGATCTCGCGGTCCTCGGGTGCGCCCCAGAAGCCGCCGTGGGGCATGGCCTCGAAGACGTGGAGCTCGGCGTCGACCCCGCCCTCGCGGAGGCGCCGGTGCATCCGCACGGTGTTGGAGAGGAAGAGGTCGCGGGTCCCCGTCTGCAGGAAGGTGCGGGGGAAGGGACGCGTGTAGTCGCCGAACAGCGGGGAGACGTACGGCGAGGTCAGGTCGGCGCCGTCCGCGTACAAGGCGTTGGACGCCGCCAGGCTGCGGGGGAGCGCCGAATCGATCCCGAGGTTCGTCTGGAAGCTGTCGCCCGACTCGGTCAGGTCCACCTCCGGCGAGAGGAGGACGCAGGCGGCCGGCAGCGGGAGCCCCTCGTCGCGGAGGCGCAGGATCGCCGCGGCGGCGAGGTTGCCGCCGGCCGACGCGCCACCGATCACGATCTGGGACGGATCTCGCAGCGAGAGCAGCTCCCGGTACACCGTGACGCAGTCGTCGAGCCCCGCCGGATACGGGTGGTCCGGAGGCAGCCGGTAGTCGACCGACCACGTCCGCATCCCGCTGCGGCCCGCCATGATCGTGGCCATCGCCCGGCAGCACTCGCCGCCGCCCATGATGAGCGCGCCTCCGTGGATGTCGAGGTAGATGGGCGCCGTGTCAGGGTCGTCGACGCCCTCCGGACGCACGTCGAAGACGGTCACGCCGGCGACCATGCGCTCGGTCACCGAGGCGGACACCGCCGCCGCCTGCTGCTCGAACATCCCCAGCATGAGCGAGTCGCTCATCTGGATGTGGGCGCGCCACGCCTCCTTGTCCTCCGGAGAGGGCGGGGTCATCGCCTTCGCCGCCTCGAGCATCGCCGCCCCCGCGGCGAGGGTCTGGCGCGCTTCAGGGCTCACCGACTCGGGCACCGGGATGTGGCGGGTGACGGTCCAGCCTTCGAGCTCGGTCACGAGTCCTCCTTGTCAGCGGCCGAGGAGGGTCGACGACCGGGCGGCGCGCTGCAGCCCTCCACGCCCGCCACCCCCGATCCCCCGTTCCATATAGTTCTCTATGATAGTCGTCGCCGGGGGGACGGGCCGGATCGACCGGAGCGGGGGCCGGCGCGCGTCAGTCGTCCACGCTCAGGACGAAGCGGTAGACGTTCGTGTCCCGGGGGACGAAGCCGATCTTCTGGTACAGCCGGTTGGCCGCGACCCGCTTGGGTCGAGAGGTGAGGTCGACGGTGACGGCCCCGAGCTGGCGGGCCCGTTCGATGGCGTCGAGGTTGAGGGCCTCGCCCACACCCCTGCCCCGGGCGGCCTCGTCGACCACCACGTCCTCGATCCAGGCCCGCACCCCGGTGGGGATGCGGAACCACACCAGGGTGAGCGAACCGAGGATCTCGCCCGACGCCGTGTCGCGCGCGAGCAGGAGGATGCTGGCCTCCGACTCGACCATGAGCCGCAGCTCCTCCTCGGTGGGAGGCGGGTTCGACGACGACAGCTGTGGCACCAGCCGCTCGAAGGCGGCGACCAGCTCGGGGGTGACCTCGGTGGCCTCGACGATCTCGACGCTCGACATTCCCCCAGCGTAGGCAGGCGGTCGACCACCTCCGGGACGTGGGGTCGGGAGCCCACCGGTACCCTGGGGCGCGATGCCGGACCCCTCGGGCGAGAGCCTCCCCCACCTGCGCTGGACCGCCCAGCCCGACCTCCCGGACGGGCCCATCCTCATCGCCGCGTTCGGCGGGTGGAACGACGCCGGTGACGCCGCCACCACCGCGGTCGAGCACCTCGCCGAGCAGTGGGGCGCCCGCCCCTTCGCGGACATCGACCCCGAGGACTTCTTCGACTTCACCACGACCCGGCCCGAGGTGCGCATCGACCTCGACGGCCACCGCCGCATCGACTGGCCTGCCAACGTGTTCAAGGCGGCCACCACCAGCGAGGGCCTCGGGGTGGTCACGCTCGCCGGGGTCGAGCCCCAGCTCCGGTGGCGCACCTTCTGCGACCACGTCCTCGGCGTGGCCGTGGCGGTGGGAGCCCGCACGGTCGTCACCCTCGGTGCCCTGCTGGCCGAGGTGCCCCACTCCCGGCCGGTGTCGGTCTTCGGCACGACCTACGACGAGGACGACGCCGCCTCCCTCGACCTGCTCCCCTCCCGCTACGAGGGGCCCACCGGCATCACCGGGGTGCTCCACGCCGCCTGCCACGACCTCGGCATCCGGTCGGCCGCGTTCTGGGCCGCGGTGCCGACCTACGTGCCGGGCGCCCCGTCGCCGAAGGCGGCCCTCGCCCTCGTGCAGCGCAGCGCCCGGATGCTGGGCACCACCGTCGACGTCACCGAGCTGCGCTTCGCCACCGACGCCTACGAGCACCAGGTCAGCCAGCTGGTGGCCGAGGACGACGAGACCATCGAGTACGTCGCCCAGCTCGAGCGTCGCTACGACGAGGAGCCGAACAGCTTCAGCGACGGCGAGAGCCTGGTGGACGAGGTCGAGCGCTTCCTCCGCGACCAGGACTGAGACCGGCGGCCCGGGCTCACACGTCGTACATCGTGCGCCACGTCGGCGAGCGGGGCGGGTCGTACTCCACCTGCACCGGCTCACCCGAGAGCGCGGCCCGGGCGAGCTCGCCCCACCGGTCGGCGCCCGCGGTGTCGGGCGGGAGGTCGTCGAGGGAGAACCAGCCCACGTCGCTCGTCTCCAGCGGATGGGCCCGCAGCTCGCCGCCGGTGGCCCGGCAGTGGAACACCAGCGAGTAGAGCGGGATGCGGGTGAACTGCTGGCGCAGGCCGTCGAGCACGGCGACGAGCTGCACCACCTCGCACTCGATGCCCGTCTCCTCCTCGACCTCCTTCACCGCCACCTCGGAGGCCGAGTAGCCGATGTCGGCCCAACCGGTCGGGTAGAGCCACACGCCCGAGTCGGCCCGCTGCACGAGGAGGATCTCGCCCTTCTCGTTGCCGACGATGGCACCCACCGCCACCTTGGGCGTCTGGTAGCCGGGCACCCCGTGGCCGACCGACCTCATCCACTCCGCCACCAGCGACTCGGCGTCGTAGGCGCTGCCCGCGGCGACGCGCATGTCGGCGGCCACCGCCAGCACCTCCTCGAAGCGCTCCCGCTCGTAGAGGTTCTCGGTGAAGCCGAGTCCGGTGCGGGCGATGCCGGCCAGCGCCTCGCTCCACCGGACGAGGTCCTGGGCGGTGACGGGCTCGACGGGGTCGCTCACGGCGCCGACGCTACCGGGGCGCGCTCACCGGGCGTCGGGTCCTTCGAGGGCGAACATCAGCGCCCGGCGGATCTCGTCGAGGTACTCCGCGTCGGTGACCTTCCGCCCGGACTGGTCACGCACGTAGAACGAGTCGACGGCGTCGCTCTGGATCGTCTGGACCTTCGCCGAGGTGATGTCGAGGTCGAGCTCGTGCAGGGCACGGGTGATGCGCCACAGCACCGCCATCGAGTCGGGCGCCCGCACCTCGAGCACCGTGTCGGTGTGGGACAGGTCGTTGTCGACGATCACCTCGGGATGGGTCACCAGGCCCGGGAGGCGGCGGGGGCGGCGGTAGACGCGCCGGCGCTCGGCCAGCCGGGCCTCGAGGGCGAGGCGGCCGTCGAGCACCTTCTCGAGGTCGCGCACCACGCGGTCCCACCGGACCTCGTCGCCGTAGTTGTTCTGGACCCGGAACTGCTCGATGGCCATGCCCTCGTCGTTCGAGTGGCCGGCGGCCTCGAGCACCGTGAGCCCGTTGAGGGACAGCACGCCGGCGACCCGGCTGAACAGACCGGGCCGGTCGGGCGACACCACCACGAGCGTGTCGTCGACGCCCTCGATGATGCGGCGACGCTGGGCCATGAGGTCGAGCTGGGCCGGGGTGGGGAACCCGTCGCCGGTGGCCTCCTCGACACCGCCGCCCGAGAGGATGTGGGCGACCCGCGACACGAGGACGCCGATCAGCTCCTGCTTCCAGGTGCCCCAGGCAGCCGGGCCGGTGGCGATCGAGTCGGCCTCGGTGAGCGCGTCCAGCAGGCGCAGGGTGGTGAGGTCGCCGACCTGGTTGGCCACGTGGGCGAGGGTTCCCTCGTCGGAGAGGTCGCGGCGGGTGGCCACGTCGGGCAGCAGCAGGTGGTGGCGGCACATCTGCTGGATGGTGAGGGTGTCCTGCTCGCCGAAGCCCATGCGGGGGGCGATGCTGCCGATCATCTCGATGCCGACATCGGTGTGGTCGCCGGGGCGACCCTTGCCGATGTCGTGGAGCAGGGTGCCGACCACGAGCAGGTCGGGACGGTCGACCCGGTCCACCAGGGCGGCGGCGTTGGCGGCCGCCTCGCACAGGTGCCGGTCGACGGTGAAGCGGTGGTAGGCGTTGCGCTGGGGCAGGCAGCGGATGTGCCCCCACTCCGGGAAGATCGGCTCCCACAGGCCCTTCTGGTCGAGCGTCTCCACGACCCCCACGGCCGACCGACCAGCGAGGAAGAGGTCGACGAACAGTCGGCGGGCCTCCTCGCCCCACGGGGTCTCGATGGGAGCCGACGTGGTCAGGCGGTCGAGGGTGGCGCGCTCGATGCGGGCGTCGTTGCGGGCGGCCGCCACGGCCACCCGCAGCACGAGGAGGGGGTCGGTCGCCGGGTCGGCGCCGGCTGCCAGGGCGACGGTGCCCTCGCGCAGCACCACCCCGGTGGCGACGTCGCGGTCCTTCCACAGCCGGCGCCGGAACGGGCCCTCCAACGAGGCGTCGACGCGGGACCACAGGTCGTCGCTGACCCACGCGATGGTGCGGGCCGCGGTGGAGACCGCGCGCATGAGGGCGTCCGCGTCGGAGTAGCCCAGGGCGGCGGCGACCGCGTCCTGCTCCTCGAGGAGGAGCTTGTCGGAGGTGCGGCCGGTGCGGCGGTGGAGCTCGACGCGGACCGACAGGATCGTCTCGTAGGCGGCGGCGATCTCTGCGTCGTCGCCGGGCAGGAGGGGCACCTCGGCCGCCTCGGCCCAGCGGATGGCGTGCACGTCGCGGAGGCCGCCCCACCCGTCCTTCAGCTCGGGCTCGAGGAGGAACGCGACCTCGCCGGCCGACGCGTGGCGCAGCCTCACCGACTTCGACAGCTGCTCGAGCCAGCGCTTCGAGCGCTTGCGCCACAGGGCGAGGCCCTTGGTGGACAGCTCCTCGGCCAGGGCCCGGTCGCCGGCGACGATGCGGCACGACAGCACCGCGGTGGCGGTGTCGAGGTCGTCGGCGGCCAGGGCGAGCGTGTCCTTCACCGTGCGGACGGCGTGGCCCAGCTTCACGCCCTGGTCCCAGATCGGGTACCAGAGCCGCTCGGCCAGGGTGTCGACGTCCTTGAGGCCCGACTCGTGCAGGAGGTAGACGTCGATGTCGCTGCCCGGGGACAGCTCGGCCCGGCCGTAGCCACCGACCGCGACGAGGGCGGCGCCCCGCGCCGGCGGCTCCGCCGCCTCCCACAGGGCAGTCAGCCACTCGTCGATCGTGTCCGAGAGGGCTCGGCAGAACGCCGCGCCCCTCACGCTGGTGTCCTCGAGCAGGGGCCGGCGGTCGAGCTGGGGGGTCACGTGCGCTCCCGGCGGTGGGTGGATCGGCGCGGACGGGGGCTCCCGTCGGCGCCGGCGGCGGTCGTGGGTCGGTGAGAAGTGTGGCCCACCGGGCGACCGACGCCGACCTCCGCGTCAGATGCAGTTCAGACTCAGACGGCGTCGTCGCCGAGCTCGCCGGTGCGGATCCGGATCACCTTGTCGACCGGGGTGATCCACACCTTGCCGTCGCCGATCTTGCCGGTGCGGGCGGCGGCCACGACGATGTCGGCGACCTGGTCGGCGATCTCGTCGGGCACCACCATCTTGAGCTCGACCTTGGGCAGCAGGTCGACGACGTACTCGGCCCCCCGGTAGATCTCGGTCTTGCCGCCCTGGCGGCCGAACCCCTTCACCTCGTCCACCGTCATGCCGTGCAGGCCGGCGTTCTTCAGGGCGTCCTTCACGTCGTCCAGCTTGTGCGGCTTGATGATCGCGGTGACGAGCTTCATGGCCGCACGCTATCCCTCGCCGCGAAGGGCCGTCCCGGTGGCGCTCAGCGCTGTCCGGCCGCCCGGCGGCGGGCGAGGTGCACGTGAGCCTTGGCGGCACCCCACACGAGGCCGAGCTCGTGCAGGTCGGGATCGAGCTCCGCGAAGGAGGTGGGCGAGAGGTCGTACACGTCGTCGGGGAACTGGCGGGCGGCGAAGTCGTCGCGCACGACCGGCGGGACCCCGGCCCCCCGCAGGACCTCGGTCGGGTAGGGCACCGCCTCACGCACGAGCGCCAGCGGCCCGGTGCGCTGCTCGTCGATGTCGAGGGCCAGCAGCGCCTCGACCCGGTCGCCCACCTCGGCGGCCGCGGCCCGACCGGCGGCTGCCGCCGCGTCGCGCACGTCGCCCGGGGGGCGCCGCTGGGTCTGGGCCACGTGCACCCGCTCGACCGACCGCTCCACCCAGCCGGGGAGCGCGGCACGGACGCCTGCCGCGAGCATGGCCGCGTAGCGGGCGAGGGCGGCGAGATCGTCGGCGCTGGGGCCGGGCGGGGTGGGGTCGTCCACCACCCCATCGTGGCCGAAACCGGCTCCGGGGGGAGGTTCGCCGCCGGAGCCGGGGCGACAGCTCCACCCGAACGGGCGGTCAGTCGCAGCAGGAGTCACGCCACCCGCAGCTCGTGCACCGGTAGTGCGCGTGCTCGGGCGCCATGCCGCCGCCGCAGTGCGGGCACTCGGCGAACACGGCGTGGCGCGACATCTCGCACGCCACCGGGCCGCTCGGGGTGGGGGGCGCTGGGCGGTCGGTCGAGGTGCCCGTCGACGTCGAGGTCATGGGTGCCGACGGTACCGAGCCGTCGACCACCGGCCGCGCACCCTCACACCACGGCGTCGGCGTGGAGGTCGGCGATCTCGTCGATGCCGAAGCCGGCCTCGGCGAGCACCGCGTCGGTGTCGGCGCCGAGGTCCGGCGGCGGGGTGCGGGCCAGCGACGACGTGTCACCGTCCGCCCCGTCGACGCGGATCGGGTTGGCCACGACCGGGGTCGCGGCTTCGTCGTCGAGGGTCACCACGCCCTTGCGGGCGGCCACCTGGGGCTCGGCGGGCAGGTCCTCGGGGCGGTTGACCGGCCCCACCCCTCCGGCGAGCCCGGGCGAGCGCACCCACTCCGCCGCCGGCCGGGTGGCCAGGGCGGCGGTGACCGCCTCGATCTTGCGGGGCTCCTCCTCCCCCAGGGCCAGCCCGGCCAGGTCCTCGCGACCGATCGCCGCGCACAGCGCGGCCCACGAACGGGGTTCGCTGGCGGTGACGGTGACGTGGCGGCCGTCGGCGCACCGGTAGATGCCACGGCCGGCGAAGTCGCCCCAACCGGCCGCCGGGCCGACGAGGCCCCGGGTGACGTGGTCCTGGACCATCCACATCGACGACTCGAGCATGTTGGCGTCGACGCGCGCCCCCACCCCGGTGCGCTCGCGCTGCACCAGCGCGGCGGAGATGCCGGCGACGGCGGTCATCGCCGCGAGCGGCACCGAGATCACCGCGTCGGGCAGCGGGGGCTCGGCGGTCCCGTGCCCCAGCATGCTCAGGGCCCCTGCCACCCCGAGGTAGGTGATGTCGTGCCCGGGCGCGTCGGCGAGCGGCCCGTCCGACCCGAACCCGGTGAGCGAGCACCAGACCAGCCGGGGGTTCTCCTCCCGCAGCGCGTCGAAGCCGAGACCGAGGCCGTCGAGCATGCCGGGCCGCATGGACTCCACGACCACGTCGACGGTGGCCACCAGGCGGCGCAGCACCTCCTGGGCCCGGGGGTGCTTCAGGTCGAGGCGCAGCGACCGCTTGCCCCGGTTGAGCGACAGGTGGGCCGCGAGCACGCTGTCGGGAGTGGCCTCCACGAAGCGCAGGCCGTCGCCGGCGCCGGGCGCCTCGACCTTCACGACATCGGCGCCGAGGTCGGCGAGCAGCCCGGTGCAGTAGGCCCCCGGGTAGAGCCGGGTGAGGTCGAGCACCCGGACGTGGCCCAGCGGTCCCGGGCGGGTGGAACGGTCCCCTGCGTCCATTCGTCCTCCTGTGGCCCGTCCGCGCGGCGGCGGGCGTCGACGACGGCCGGAGCTTGGTGCCCTCGCCCTCCCCCGTGCCAGTCCTGCGACCCCGCCCCAACCGCACTCACCCCGCCCCACCTCTCGAAACGGTGCGCTTTTCCCGCGCCAGGGCGCGCCGTGTGCGCACCAGATCGCCCTCTCCACGAAACGGTGCGCTCTTCGCGCGCCAGGGCGCGCCGTGTGCGCACCAGATTCCGGAGAGGGGGGACGTCAGTCGGTCAGGGCCTGGTTGAGGTTGCCGGAGCGGAGGCCCTCGAGGTCGAGGGTGACGTAGCGGTAGCCGGCGCCGCGCACGGCATCGACCACCTCCTCCCGGCGGGCGACCACGTCGGGCAGGGTCGCCACTGGGACCTCGAGGCGGGCGGTGTCGTCGTAGTGGCGCACCCGCAGCTCGTGGAACCCGAGGCGACGCAGGGCGGCCTCGGCCCGCTCGACCCGGGACAGCACGGTGACCGTCACCGACGTGCCGTAAGGGACCCGGGAGGCCAGGCAGGCGGCGGCCGGCTTGTCCCAGGTGCGCAGGCCCAGCGAGCGGGACGCGGCGCGGACCATGGCCTTGGTGAAGCCGGCGTCGACGAGGGGGAACACGGCACCGGCCTCGGCCGCAGCCCGCTGCCCGGGGCGGTGGTCGCCGAGGTCGTCGACGTTCACGCCGAGCACCACGGTGGCCTGCCGTTCGGCGGCCAGGGGGCCCACGACGTCCATGAGCGCCGACTTGCAGTGGTAGCAGCGGTCGCCGTCGTTGCGCCGGTAGGCGGCGTCCTCCATCTCGGAGGTGGCGACCTCCACCCACGCCAGCCCCCATTCGGCGGCGAGGGCGGCGCAGTCGTCGTGCTCGTCGCCGGCCAGCGACGGCGACACCGCGGTGGCGGCGAGGGCCCGGCTGGGCCCGAGGGTGGTGTGGGCCACGTGGGCCAGGAAGGCGGAGTCGGCGCCCCCGCTGAACGCCACCACCACGCGACCGAGCTCGACGAGCCGGCCACGGAGGCGGTCGAGGGCCTCCTCGACGAGCACGTCGGGAGCGTCGGGTGCCGAGGTCAGGGCCATGGGTGGGAAGGGTGCCGGGCGGGTGCCGCTCAGCCGAGGCCGAGCTGCTCGAGCACCTCGTCGACCGGGGCGACCATGCCCGTGTAGAAGGGACCGAACTCGGCGTAGAGGGCCGACGCCCGGTCGAAGCGCATGGTGTAGACGACCTCCTTGAGGTCGTCGGGGGCGGTGGCGAACAGGGTGACGCCCCACTCGTAGTCGTCGAGGCCGGTGGAGCCGGTGACCACCTGGAGCACCCTGCCGGCGAAGCTCCGTCCCGACGCGCCGTGCTCGTACATGAGCTCCTTGCGCTCGTCATAGGGCAGCGTGAACCAGTTGTGCACGTCGCCCCGCTGCTTCGACATCGGGTAGAAGCACCACGCCGGCTTGCCCTCGGGCGGGAGCTGCGGGTGGAGGCGGGCCTGCTTCATCTGGTCGGGCACGCCCTGGGCGTACTCCGACAGCTCGGTGAGCGAGACGTACGAGTCGGCCACGTCGAGCCCGGCGGCCTGCAGGGCGGCCTGGAGCCGGCGCAGCCGCCACAGGTCGGGGCCGAGGGCCATGAAGGCGAGGTCGGCCTTGTGGCCGAGGATGGCGACGGTGACCACCTGGTCGCCGTCGGCCTGGGCCTTCTGCACGGCGGCGCTGATGGCCTCGGCATCGGCGAGCGGGGTGACCCTGCAGAACAGGTGCACCACGCCCACCCCGACGTTGGGGGAGACGGCGTCGATCACGGACCCGAGTCTACGGCCGCCCCACCGTTCGACCCCCAAGGCGGTCGCCGACAGCCCGGCGGCTCGGGTGGTCGGCGGCTGCCGAGTCAGCCCTCGCCGAGCACCCCGGCATCCGCATCCCGCCGCTGGGGCACGAGGTCGGCCCGCAGCAGCTCCGCCGCGGCGACCACGACGGGGTCGATCCCGTCGACCTGCCCGACCTTCGCAGCGGCGACGTGATCGAGCAGGTCGGCCCGCATGCGCGCCTCCCAGAACAGCCGGATGTGCTGGGCGACCTCCTCGGCCGCCTCCTCCGGCGGTCGGTGGTGGAACTGGGCGGCGATGTCGTTCGCCATCCGGATCTGGGGCGACTCCATCTCGGGCTCAGCCACCCGCCACGGGCACCTGCTCGCCCGTCTGCTCGGCTTCGGCACGTGCCGTCGCCAACGCCACCTGCACCGCGGTGACCTTGTACTCGGGGCAGTTGGTGGCCCAGTCGGAGTGCTCGGTGGTCACGACGTTGGCCCCGGTGACCGGGTGGTGGAACGTGGTGTAGACGACGCCCACGGGCATCCGGTCGGCGATGCGGGCCCGCAAGCGCGTCTCCCCCACCCGGCTGGCCAACGAGACCCAGTCGCCGTCGGAGATGCCGCGCACCTCGGCATCGTGGGGATGGATCTCGAGGACGTCCTCGGGGTGCCAGGCCACGTTGGCGGTACGACGGGTCTGGGCGCCCACGTTGTACTGGGTGAGGATCCGCCCGGTGGTGAGGATGAGCGGGAACCGCCGGGTGCTGCGCTCCTTGGTCGGCACGTAGGTGGTCTCCACGAAACGGCCCTTGCCGCGGACGAACCCGTCCACGTGCATGATCGGCGTGCCGTCCGGGGCGGCGGCGTTGCACGGCCACTGCACGCTGCCGACCTCATCGAGCAGGGCGTGGGACACCCCGGCGAAGGTGGGCGTGGTGAGGGCGATCTCGTCCATGATCTGCGCGGCGTCGTCGTAGTGCATCGGGTAGCCCATGGCCTGGGCGATCTCGGCGACGATCTCCCACTCCTGCTTGCCGGTCTTCGCCGCCATCACCGGCCGCACCCGGTTGATGCGCCGCTCGGCGTTGGTGAAGGTGCCGTCCTTCTCGAGGAACGACGTGCCCGGCAGCAGCACGTGGGCGAACGCGGCCGTCTCGTTGACGAACAGGTCCTGCACGACGAGCAGGTCGAGGGCGGCGAGGGCGGCGTGCACGTGGGTGATGTTGGGGTCCGACTGCGCGATGTCCTCGCCCTGCACGAACAGGGCCCGGAACGTTCCGGCGAGGGCGGCGTCGAACATGTTGGGGATGCGCAGGCCGGGCTCGTCGAGCAGAGGGGTGCCCCACCGCTGCTCGTACACCTCGCGGGCACCGTCGTCGGAGACGTGGCGGTACCCGGGCAGCTCGTGCGGGAACGAGCCCATGTCGCACGAGCCCTGCACGTTGTTCTGGCCGCGCAGCGGGTTCACACCGACGCCAGGGCGTCCGATGTTGCCGGTGGCCATGGCCAGGTTGGCCATGCCCATCACCATGGTCGAGCCCTGGCTGTGCTCGGTGACGCCCAGGCCGTAGTAGATGGCCGCGTTGCCGCCGGTGGCGTAGAGGCGGGCGGCGGCCCGCAGCTCGGCGGCGGGCACACCGGTGATCTCCTCGACCGCCTCCGGTGAGCACCCGGGCCGGGCGATGACCTCGGCCCACTCCTCGTAGCCCTCGCAGCGCTCGGCCACGAACTCGGTGGCGACGAGGCCCTCGGTGACCACCACGTGGGCCATGGCGTTGATCACGGCGACGTTCGTGCCAGGGGCGAGCTGCAGATGGTGGGTGGCCTCGATGTGCGGGGCACGCACCAGGTCGATGCGCCGAGGGTCGATGACGACGAGCTTCGCCCCCTCCCGCAGCCGCCGCTTCATCCGGGAGGCGAACACCGGGTGGCCGTCGGTGGGGTTGGCACCGATCACCACGATCACGTCGGACTCTGCGACGGACTTGAAGTCCTGGGTGCCGGCCGAGGTGCCGAAGGTCTGCTTGAGGCCGTAGCCGGTCGGCGAGTGGCAGACCCGCGCGCAGGTGTCGACGTTGTTGTTGCCGAAGGCGGCCCGCACCAGCTTCTGGACGACGTAGACCTCCTCGTTGGTGCACCGCGAGGAGGTGATGGCGCCGATGGCGCCCTGCCCGTGCTCGGCCTGGATCTCCCGCAGCCGTCGGGCGGTGAAGGAGATTGCTTCCTCCCAGGAGACCGGGCGGAAGTCGTCCGTGATGGACTCCCGCACCATCGGCTCGAGCACCCGGTCGGGATGGCTGGCGTAGCCGAAGGCGAAGCGCCCCTTCACGCAGCTGTGCCCCTCGTTGGCGCCGCCGGTCTTGGAGGGGACCATCCGCACCAGCTCGTCGCCGCGCAGCTCGGCCCGGAACGAGCACCCCACACCGCAGTACGCGCAGGTGGTCTCGACGCTGCGGGTGGGCACGCCGAGCTCGATGACGGTGTTCTCCTGGAGCGTCGCCGTCGGGCAGGCCTGCACGCAGGCACCGCACGACACGCAGTCGGAGGCCATGAACCCGACGTCGGCACCGGCCGAGATCTTGGACGCGAAGCCCCGCCCGTCGACGGTGAGAGCGATCGTGCCCTGCACCTCGTCGCACGCCCTGACGCAGCGTGAGCACACGATGCACTTGGAGGCGTCGAAGGTGAAGTACGGGTTGGAGGTGTCGGTCGGGGCGTCGAGGTGGTTCGCCCCGGCGTCGACCCCGGAGCCGTAGCGGACCTCACGCAGACCGGTGACGCCGGCCATGTCCTGCAGCTCGCAGTCGCCGTTGGCCGAGCAGGTCAGGCAGTCGAGCGGGTGGTCGGAGATGTACAGCTCCATGACCCCACGGCGCAGCTTCGCGACCTTGTCCGTCTGGGTGCGCACGACCATCCCGTCGCTGACCGGGGTGGTGCACGAGGCCGGTGTGCCCTTGACCCCGTCGATCTCCACCAGGCAGAGACGGCAGGAGCCGAACGGTTCCAGAGAGTCGGTCGCGCACAGCTTGGGCACGTCGATGCCGGCGGTGGCGGCGGCCCGCATCACCGAGGTGCCGGGCGCAACGTCGACGGCGAGGCCGTCGATGGTGACCGAGACGGTGGCGTCGCCCGGGCGGGCGGGCGTGCCGAGGTCGGGTTGCTTGAGCAGGCTCACCGGAAGTCCTCCCCGAAGTGCTCCACCGCCGAGCGTACGGGCATGGGGGTGAGGCCCCCCATCGCGCACAGGGATCCGTCGGCCATCAGCTCGCAGAGGTCGTCCAGCAGCGCCAGGTTCGCGTCGCGGTCCTGGCCGGCGCGGATCCTGTCGATCACCTCGACGCCGCGGACGGAGCCGACGCGGCACGGCGTGCACTTGCCGCACGACTCCTCGGCGCAGAACTCCATGGCGAACCGGGCCATGCGCGACATGTCGACGGTGTCGTCGAAGACCACGACGCCGCCGTGGCCCACCATGGCCCCGACCGCCGCCATCTCCTCGTAGCCGACGACGACGTCGAAGCGGCTCACCGGCAGGTAGGCCCCCAACGGACCACCGACCTGCACGGCCCGCACCGGACGACCCGACGCCGTGCCGCCGCCGAACCCCTCGACCAGCTCGCCCAGGGTGACGCCGAAGCCGGTCTCGACGATGCCGCCCTGCTTCACGTTGCCGGCCAGTTGGAAGACGCTGGTGCCGCGTGAGCGACCGACGCCGCGCTCGGCGTAGGCCTCCGCCCCGTGGGCCAGCACCCAGGGCACCGTGGCCAGGGTGATGACGTTGTTGACCACCGTGGGCCGCCCGAAGAGGCCTTCGAGGGCGGGGATGGGCGGCTTGGCCCGCACCTGGCCGCGTTTGCCCTCGAGGCTCTCGAGCATCGCCGTCTCCTCGCCGCAGATGTAGGCGCCGGCACCGACGCGCACCTGCACGTCGAAGGAGAGATCGGACCCGAGGACGTGCTCTCCCAGCCAGCCCCGGGCCCGGGCCGCCTCGATCGCGGCCTCCATGGCCACGACGGCGTCGGGGTACTCCGAGCGCAGGTAGACGAAGCCCTCGGTGGCACCGGTGGCGTAGGCGGCGATGGTCATGCCCTCGAGGAGCGTGAAGGGGTCGCCCTCCATCAGCATGCGGTCGGCGTAGGTGCCGGAGTCACCTTCGTCGGCGTTGCAGCAGACGAACTTCACGTCGGCCTCGGCCCCGGCGACCGTCCGCCACTTGATGCCCGTGGGGAAGCCGGCACCGCCCCGCCCACGGAGGCCCGAGTCGACGACCGCGTCGACGACGGCCTCGGGGCCCATGGCCAGCGCGGCGCGCAGTCCGGCGATGCCGCCGTGGCGCTCGTAGTCGTCCGCCGAGCGGGGGTCGACCACTCCGACCCGGGCGAAGGTGAGGCGCTGCTGGCGGCGCAGCCAGTCGAGGTCCTCGACGGGCCCGAGGCCGGGCGCCGCGCCCTCCAACATCCCCTCACCGACGAGGCCGTCGACCTGCTCGGGCTCGACCGGGCCGTAGCCCACCCGACCCCGAGCGGTCTCCACCTCCACGAGCGGCTCGAGCCAGAGCATGCCGCGCGAGCCGGTGCGGACGATCTCGACGTCGAGGCCACGGGCCGCGGCCACCGCCGTGATCCGCTCGGCGACCTCGTCGGCCCCGACGGAGCGGGCCGCCGAGTCACGGGGCACGAACACCCGGGTGGTCACAGGTCCCCCAGGATGGCGTCGAGTCGGGCGGGGGTGACCCTGCCTCGTAGGACGCCGTCCACCTGCACGGACGGCCCGAGGGCGCAGTTGCCGAGGCAGAACACCTCGTCCAGCGTGACCCTGCCGTCGTCGGTGGTCTCGCCGAAGCCGACGCCGAGCGCGCCGCGGGCGTGGTCGGCGAGTGCCTCGGACCCGACCGCCTGGCACGCCTCGGCCCGGCAGATGCGCACGGTGGAGCGCCCCGCGGGCTCGGTCCGGAAGTCCTCGTAGAAGGTGACGACGCCGTGCACCTCGGCCACCGCGAGGTTCAGGACGTCGGCCACGACGGCGACGTCGCTCTGCTCGATGTGGCCGAGCTCGTCGTTGACGGCGTGCAGCACGGGGAGGAGCGGACCCCGCAGTCCCCGGCGGGCCTCGGTGATCTCACGCACCCGGGCCGCGCGGGGGTCGGCCACGTTCCCCGACGTCATGGCAGAAGGGTGCACCCGGCGCCCCGGTGCCGTCAAAGCGCTCACCGCCGTTCCCGGCGTGCGCCGAACCGGGGCTCGAGGGGCGGGAACGTGGCCCCGACCCTGCGACGACGCGCCTCAGGCGTACACGTTGAAGGCCTGGCCGCGCACGAACCCGGCGAGGGTGAGACCCGCCGCGGTGGCGGTCTCGACCGCGAGGGCCGAGGGAGCCGAGACGGCGATGACGGCCTCGAAGCCGGCCGCCCACGCCTTCTGGACCATCTCGAAGCTGGCCCGCCCGCTCACGAAGAGGCCGTGGCCGCTGGCCGGGAGCCGGCCGTCGAGGAGGAGGCGGCCCACCACCTTGTCGACGGCGTTGTGGCGGCCGATGTCCTCGCGCACGACGTCGATGGCGCCGGTGCGGTCGAACGAGGCGGCGGCGTGGGCGGCGCCGGTGCGGGAGAACAGCTCCTGGTCGGCCCGCACCTTCTCGGTGACGGCGTGGAGCACCTGCGGGTCCCACGGCTCGTGGGGCGGGAGTGGCTCCAGGCGGGCCCGGAGGTCGTCGAGCTGGGTGCTGCCGCAGATGCCGCACGACGACGACGTGGTGCCGAGCCGCGCCTCGGGGGCCGGCGCCGCGCCCCCCGTGCCGACGCTGACCACGTTGAACTCGGTCTCCACCGCCGAGCCGGTGCCGCAGTACCGGCAGCTCACCACCGGGGCGCCCGCCAGGAGGCCGTCGGTGAAGCAGAACCCGACGGCCAGCTCGAAGTCGTGGCCGGGGGTGCGCATGGTGGTGGCGGCCCGCTGCCCGTCGAGGCGGATCTCCAGCGGCTCCTCGACGATCACCTCGTCGGGCCGGCGTCCGCCGTCGGCGGCGCCCCCTTCGGTGTAGCGACGGGCGAGCACCTGCTCGCTGCGACCCCGGGCCATGCCCGACACGCTATCGAGCCACCCTCCGCGGCCGACCCCTGCGATCTGGTGCGCAGAAGGCGCGCTCTGGCGCGGGAAAAGCGCACGGTTTCCGGGAGTCGGGGATCTGGTGCGCAGAAGGCGCGCTCTGGCGCGGGAAAAGCGCACCGTTTCCGGGGAGTGGGGTGGGATGGGGGCGGGATGGGGCAGGCCGGGGCGGGACGCGGAAGGGGCGCCCCGCAGGGCGCCCCTTCTCAGATGCTGGTGGTCCGGAGCCGGTGGCTCAGAAGTCCTCCATGCCCCCAGGCATCGCCGGCGCCGCGTCGGCGGGCTTGTCGGCGATCACGGCCTCGGTGGTGAGGAACAGGGCGGCGATGGACGCCGCGTTCTGCAGGGCCGACCGGGTGACCTTGGCGGCGTCGATGATGCCGGCCTTGACCAGGTCCTCGTACTCGCCGGTGGCGGCGTTGAGGCCCTCGCTCGGGGTGTCGAGGTTGCGCACCCGCTCCACGACCACGCCGCCCTCGAGGCCGGCGTTGGTGGCGATCTGCTTGATCGGCTCCTCCAGGGCGTGGGCCACGATGCGGGCACCGGTGGCCTCGTCGTGGCCGAGGTCCTTGGCGGCGTCGAGCACCCGGGCCTGGGCCCGCAGCAGGGTGACGCCGCCGCCGGCGACCACACCCTCCTCGATGGCGGCCTTGGTGGTGCTCACCGCGTCCTCGATGCGGTGCTTCTTCTCCTTGAGCTCCACCTCGGTGGCGGCGCCGACCTTCAGCACGGCCACACCGCCGGAGAGCTTGGCCAGGCGCTCCTGGAGCTTCTCGCGGTCGTAGTCGGAGTCGGTCTTGTCGATCTCGGCCTTGATCTGGGCGATGCGGCCCTGGATGTCGGCCTCCTCGCCGTTGCCCTCGACGATGGTGGTCTCGTCCTTGGTGACGACCACCTTGCGGGCCTGGCCGAGCAGGTCGAGGGTGGTGTTCTCGAGCTTGAGGCCGACGTCCTCGGTGATGACCTGACCGCCGGTGAGGATGGCCATGTCCTGGAGCATCGCCTTGCGGCGGTCGCCGAAGCCGGGGGCCTTCACCGCGACGGAGTTGAAGGTGCCGCGGATCTTGTTCACCACGAGGGTGGCGAGGGCCTCGCCCTCGATGTCCTCGGCGATGATCACGAGCGGCTTGCCCGACTGCATGACCTTCTCGAGCACGGGCACGAGGTCGCGCACGGCGGTGATCTTCGAGCCGACGAGCAGGATGTAGGGGTTGTCGAGCGAGGCTTCCATCCGCTCGGCGTCGGTGACGAAGTACGGCGAGATGTAGCCCTTGTCGAAGCGCATGCCCTCGACGAGGTCCATGTCCATGCCGAAGGTGTTGGACTCCTCGACGGTGATGACGCCGTCCTTGCCGACCTTGTCGATGGCCTCGGCGATCATCGAGCCGATCTCGGCGTCGGCGGCGGAGATGCCGGCGACCTGGGCGATCTGGCTCTTGTCCTCGACCTCGGCGGCGATGTCGCGGATGCCCTCGACGGCCGCGGCGACCGCGGTCTCGATGCCCTTCTTCAGCGCCATCGGGTTCGCGCCGGCAGCGACGTTGCGGAGGCCCTCGCGCACCATCGACCACGCCAGGACGGTGGCGGTGGTGGTGCCGTCACCCGCGACGTCGTCGGTCTTCTTGGCGACCTCCTTGACCAGCTCGGCGCCGATCTTCTCGTAGGGGTCCTCGAGCTCGATCTCCTTGGCGATCGACACGCCGTCGTTGGTGATCGTCGGGGCGCCCCACTTCTTGTCGAGCACCACGTTGCGGCCCTTCGGGCCGAGGGTGACGCGCACGGCGTCGGCGAGCTGGTTCATGCCCCGCTCGAGCGCCCGGCGAGCCTGCTCGTCGAACTCGATGATCTTCGGCATCGGTTGGTTCCCTCCGTTGGGATCGCTGCTGTGCTGCGGACGGTGCCCGCAGCGGGGCTGCGGGCGTCGTGGGCGACCGGGGTTAGCACTCTCGGTCGGAGACTGCTAACAGGAAACCACCGAGTGCGCCCGATCGCAACCCAGGTCAGGGCGCTCGGTGCTCCATCGACTCGACCGTCGCACGGAAGTGGTCGATGCGGAGGTCCTCCAGGCAGCCCCGCAGCTGGCGCTGGTCGGCGGTGTCCAGCGAGGGGGTGAACACGACCTGGTAGAGGTCCCGGTCGTCGTCGACCAGCACGAGGGAGCCGGGGTCGGCCCCGCCGCCGACCTCGAGCTGGCACATGGCCACGACGGCCTCGACCAACTCGGCCTCGTCGTGCTCGGCGGCGCTCTGGCGGTGGCTGCGCAGGGTGACGACCATCGTCGATCCCTCCTCCACCTCCGCGTGCCGGGTGAGCGTGTTGTCGACGGCCCAGTGCACGGCCCAGGCGCCGGCCCCCACGAGGAGCAGGGCCAGCGCCAGCGACACCAGGGGCCCGTGGCCGGCGCCCGGGGGCGCCACCGGCTGCCTCACGGTGCCGAGCCCGGACCCGGCCGCCCGGTGAGCAGGAGCCACAGGTCGTCGCGCTCCCCTTCGCCGAGGTCTTCGGCGATGAGCACACCCTCGGGCGGCACCAGGCCGTCGGCGGGCGGGGCGATGGTGTGGAGGTCGCGGGCCAGGCGGGACTCCCGGGAGGGCGTCACCGTTCGCTGCGCGATCTGGTCGATGACCCACAGCACCCCGGAGAGGACCACGCCTCCTCCGACCACCATGGTGACGAAGACGTTGGTGCGGGTGACCTCCTCTCGGAGCCAGGCGAAGTGGTCGCGCACCGGCGGGCGGGCCTCCACCAACCGGGGCCGGACGGGATCGGCGCGGGACAGCTCCTCGAGCCGCTCGTCGAGGCGCTTCAGCCGGGACAGCACGAGCACGCCGACCAGCGCCACCTCCACGGCGACGAAGGCGGTCGTCATCCACATCGCCCGGCTCCACTCCCACTCGTAGAGCGCCTGGCCCGCCAGCAGCGCAGTGAGCACGAGGGTGAGGACGAGGACCACCACGGGGAGCTTCCTCACGAGGCCATCTCCGCAGGCTCAGCGGCGACGACCGCGCCGGTGGTGCCGTCGACCTCGACGACGGCACCGACGTCGAAGCGGCTGGTGGCGCCGGGCGACCCCACCACGGTGGGCACCCCCGCCTCCCGGGCGAGGATGGCGACGTGGGCGAGCGGGCTGCCCGTCTCCGCCACCAGGCCGGCCACCCGGGTGACGTAGGGGCCGAGCGCCGGCGACAGGTCGCGCACGACGAGGACGGTGTCCGGGCCGACGTCGTCGAGGGAGTGGACGACCCGGCCCCGGCCACGGCCTCCCCCGGCCCCGGTGCCGTCGCCCGCCCCGACCTCCTCGACGGCGACCGGCCGCCCCTCCTCGTCCAGACGGAACCGGGCGGGCAGCGCAGGGGTGCCGAGGTGGGCCCGGGCCCGGACGCGCAGGATCGGCGCGGGGGCCGGCACCACCGTGCCGTCCACCACCTCGGCGAGCTCGTGGAAGGTGAGCGCCACCACCGCCGAGGGGTCGTCGACGACGCCCCGCTCGACGAGCCGGTCGGCCAGGCGGCGGACGACGCGGGCGGTGAGCTCCTGCACCCAGCGCACCCGCAGGCGCAGCGCCTCCCGTACGACCGCCGCCGCGTCGTCGACCGTGGCCGGGGGCAGCGGTGGGGCCAGCGACTCCAGATGGCGCGGGAGGCGGACCCCGTCGAGCCGTGGCCCGGTGAGGGCGAGCACCACCGGGGAGCGGGCCACGATCTCCTCGTCGGAGAGACCGTCGCGCCGCCCGGCGATGAGCGAGCGCATCGCCACCGACACCCCGGTGAGCCGGCTGTCCCCGCTCGTGACGAGGAACCCCATGAGGATCTCGTGGGCGTGGAGCGAGAGCAGCAGGTCGCGGCTGCGGTCGAGCACGCCGATGAGCTGCCGGTCGGACAGCTCCGCCAGCGGGCCGACGCCGGCCAGGAGGTCGTCGGTGTGGCGCACGATGTCGCGCCCGAGACCCGGCAGGGCGCCGCGCAGGCGCCCGACGCGCCAGGTGGCCCTCGCCTCCCGCGCACGGCCGCGCAGATCGAGGTGGTACCAGCGCCGCCGCCGCCGGTCGTCACCGGCCAGCTCGAGGTCGATCGCCACCCGACCGTCGACCACCACCACCAGCGGGCGCTCGGTGAGCTCGCGGGGCCCGGCCAGGGCCGAGAGCCGAAGCGCCTCCCGCAGCCCGGCCCGGAGCGGGTCGACCCACAGCGACTGTTCGAGCGGCAGCAACGGGTCGGGGAAGGTCTCGGCCACGGGGCCGGTGCCGTAGACCGGCCCAGTGGGCGTCCCCCGCACCTCGGTGGTGACGGGGCGGGACTGGAGCAGCCAGAGGGTCCCGTCGGGCTCGAAGAGGAACTCGACGTCCTGCGGGGCCCCGAACTGCTCACCGGCCTGTCGGACGGCGGCCACCAGCGCCCGGCTGGACGGTTCGGGCAGGGCGCCCTCGTCGCCGTCGCCGTCGCGGCGCAGCAGCCTCCCGGCCGGGTCGAAGAGGTGCCGCACGCCGGCGACCCGCCCGCTCACCACCGCGTCGGGGCCCTCGACCGAGACGACGGCCAGAAGTCGGTCGGACCGGCCGGTGACCGGTTCGACGCCGAAGCACACCCCGCCCACGCCGGTGACCATCGGCTGCACGAGCACCGCCACGTCGGGGACCGTGTCGAGCTGGTCCTCCGCGGCGACCCGCTCCCCCGAGGCGGCGACCGTCCGGATCGCCTCCGCCAGGCCCCCGTCGTCGACGATGTCGGCCACGGTCTCGAAGCGGCCGGCCATCGAGCCCCCCGAGGTGTCCTCGACCGGCGAGGACGAGCGGGCGATCAGCGGACCGGGACCGAGGGTGCGCCGCAGGGCGCGGACGAGCGGGGAGGACGCGTCGAGGTCGTCGACCACCGCACCGACGGGCACCACCACCCCCGGCAGGACGGGGAGCCCGGCCGCGGCCAGGTGGGCCAGCGCCGCCGCCTTCCCGCCGACCCGCTCGACCTCGAGCGCCGACGGGGACGCGAGAGGGACGAGGTCGACCCCCTCCGGAGGTGACCATGCGTCGGGCGACGCCGGGATGCCCGGCCCCGCCGCTCCCCACGCGGCGGTCGTGCACATCGCCGGTCACCCTACCCAGGAGGCCGCGCAGACCGACCTGGGAAATCAGCCGCCCGACCCACCGCGGACGGGCCCCACCTCTACCCTGGACACACCCTTCAGCTCGTGGGAAGAGACCCCGCAGTGGACAAGCTCAGCCGCCGGCGATTCCTCGCCGCCGGGCTCGGCGCCGTCGGAGCGGTGGCCGTGGGGGCCACCCTCTTCGATCAGGCGTGGCCGTTGTTGGCCCGTGAGGACCTGGTGCCGGGTCGGCCACCCCGCCAGACGCTCACCCCGCGCGCCTGGGAGACCACACCGAACCGCCTCTCGTTCGCCGCGATCGGCGACAACGGCAGCGGCGGCCGCCAGGCCATGGCGGTGGCCGACCGCATGGCCACCACCTACGCGCTGCACCCGTACGGGCTCGTCGCCCTCCTGGGGGACATCTGCTACTACGGCAAGATCCGCGACCGGTTCGACGACGTCTTCGTGGAGCCGCTCTCGCCGCTCATCGACGCCGGCGTGCGCTTCGAGCTGGCCATCGGCAACCACGACGGCGCCCTCCACCACAGCGACGCGTCGCTCGAGGAGATCGACGACGAGCTCGCCCTGCTGGGCACCCCGGCCCGCTACTACACGTCCACCAACGGCCCGGTCGACTTCTTCTACCTCGACTCGAGCGCCCCCGGGCTCTTCGGCCCCGACTCCCACGACCAGCTCGAGTGGTTCGACGACGCCCTCGGCCGGTCGTCGAACCAATGGAAGGTCGTGTGCCTGCACCACCCGCCGTACTCGTCGGGGTGGCACGGCTCGACCCCCGGCGCCGCCGAGCGCCTCGGTCCGATCCTCTCCCGCCACGCCGTCGATCTGGTGCTCGCCGGCCACGACCACCACTACGAGCGCACCGTCCCGATCGACGGCACCACCTACGTCGTCAGCGGCGGCGGCTGCAAGACCACCCCGGTGCGGCCCGGCCGGATGAGCGTGGTGGCCCGCTCCACCCTGCAGTTCATGCGCTTCGAGGTGGACGGCGACCGTCTCACCGGTGAGGCGATCCGCCCCGACGGCGGCATCGTCGACCGCTTCGAGCTGCGCGCCAGGGAGGGCCGGTGAGCGGGCCCGTTCCGGCGACGCGCCGCGTCGGTCCGGTGGCCCAGGCGTTCGCCGTGCTCTACGCCCTGGTGGCGGCGGGCGTCGTGGTCGCCCCTGCCGTGGCCGTGCGCGCCACGGGCGCCCGGGCGGGCATCGAGGGCGAGTACGACATCGACCTGCTCCTCGCCAGCACGCTCATCGGCGGGGTCCAGGGCTTCGTCGCCTGGCGGCGCCTGGTGGACGAGGAACGGGTGGCGGCCCGGGTGGTCGACATCTGGATCGCCTCGCTCGACGCGCTCGTGGTGCTGGCGTTCTGCTCCACGTTCCTCATCGCCGGTGTGCTGCTGGGGTTCACCGACATCCACGCCCTGCTCGCCCAGCGGGGCGCGCCGGTGGTGCTCCTCTGGGGAGGGTGCCAGCTCGTCGCCGTGCTGCTCGCGGAGCTCACCGGCCGAGGGGTCTACCGGCTCCTCGAGCCGGACCGGCCGGTGCACCCGCACGAGCCGGAGCAGGCCGGGACGGACCCGGCCGGGGTGGCTCAGGCGCCGCCGGCCACCGCCTGCATGATCGAGACGGTGACGCCGTCGGGCACCGGCGTGTCGAGGCCCTGGAGGAAGCGCACGTCGTCGTCGTCGACGAAGACGTTGACGTAGCGGACGAGGGCGCCCTCGCCGTCGAGCAGCTTCGCCGAGAACCCGGGGTGGGCGGCGTCGAGGTTCGCCAGCACCTCGGCCACCGTGGCGCCCTCCACCGACACCGACGACTGGCCGGCGGTCATGGTGCGGAACACGGGCGGGACGCGGACGGTGACGCTCATGGTGGGATCCTCGGTGTGCGAGCGGCGGACGCCGGGGAGCCTAGCGAGTGTCCCGCCGTACCCGGCCACCGGCGGCCCGATCGGTCACGCGCCGAACGGCAGCTGCGGGTCGGCGGCTCGGCTGCCCTGCTTCACCCGGTACATGGCGGCGTCGGCCCGGGTGATCACGTCGTCGCTGCTGTCGCCAGGGACGACCATGGCCACGCCGATGCTGATGCCGACGCTGACCACGCCGCCGGCGACGACGATGGCGGGCGCCACCGCCGCACGGATCTGGTCGGCCACGGCAAGGGCCTCGTCGGCGCCGTGGAGGTGCTGGAGCACCACGAGGAGCTCGTCACCACCGAGGCGGGCGACGAGATCGGTGTCGCGCACCGCGGACCGCACGCGCTCGGCGACCTCCCGCAGCACGCAGTCGCCCGTCGAGTGCCCGAACGTGTCGTTCACGGCCTTGAAGTCGTCGAGGTCGCAGAAGAGCACAGCCGTCTCCCGGCCGGCCCGCCGGGCGTCGGTGCCGAGCGTGTCGAGGCGGTGCAGGACCTCGCTGCGGTTGAGGAGACCGGTGAGGGCGTCGTGCCGGGCCCGGCGCTCGAGCTCGGCCTCGGCGGCCACCTGGGCGTCGATCAGGCGGACGGCGCAGGCGTTCCCGTCGAGCCGACCGTCGGGCCCCACGAACGGGCGGGCGGAGATCTCCAGCCAGTGGTGGTCGCCGTCGACGTCCGGCACCTCGACCCGGAACGTGACCGCCTCCCGACCGTCGCTCACGGCCAGTGCGGCCTCCAGCTCCGGTCGGGACGCCGGGTCGACCAGGTCGAGCAGGCCCCGGCCCAGCCACCGGTCCGGGTCCCAGCCGAGCATCCGGCGCAGGTTCGGCGAGGCCCACACGATCACGCCGTCGCGCTCGTGCACCACGCCGTCGCCGACGTGCTCGACCAGCAGCCGGTACCGCTCCTCGCTGGCCTGGAGGAGGTCGTGGGCCTCGACCTCCTGGGTGACGTCCCGCCAGCTCGACAGGGAGCGGCCGGCGAAGCTGCCGTCCGGCTCCGCCAGCGGGCGCACCCGGGCGTCGAGCCACCGCCACGAGCCGTCGCGGTGGAGGATCCGCAGGCGGCCCTCGATGACCTCGCCGACCATGAGGCGGCGGCGGGCCTGCAGGAGGCCGGCGAGGTCCTCGGGGTGGACCAGGTCCAGCGGCTCCATGGTGAGGAACTCCTCGACGCCGAAGCCGAGGATCTCCTCCACCGACGGCGAGACCCACTCGTGGCGGCCGGGCCGACCGACGATGATCAGGTCGCGCGAGCTCTCGGCGACGAGGCGGAAGAGGTCGTCGGAGCCGGCCTCCGGGCCGGGTCCGGGCACTGCCTGCTGTGGGACCTCTTCGGACAACGTCGACACCCCCGGCCCACCGCCTGCGAGCCACTCCGCCTGCGGCCGAGCGTACCGGGGCGGCCGCCCGCGGGCCCGTCGGACACGACGCGCGACCGGCCGGGCGCGCCGTCGACCGGGCGCCACGCACGGGTGCCCTTGCGACGCCCCCCGCGCGCGCCGACCATGGGGAGGTGACCCCGCCCGCCGTCCGCACCCATGACGCCGCCGAGTTCGTGATCGACGACCTGCTGGCGGCCAAGGGGTCGACGAGCGTGTCGGTGTGCATCCCGGCCCGCAACGAGGAGCCCACCGTGGGGGCCATCGTGGGCAGGATCCACGAGCGCCTGGTGTCCGGCCTGGGTCTGGTCGACGAGATCGTCGTGGTCGACGACCACTCCACCGACCGCACGGGGGTCGAGGCCGCGGCGGCGGGGGCGCGGGTGGTCGCCGCCGCCGAGGTGCTGACCGAGCACGGACGGGGCCACGGCAAGGGTGAGGCACTGTGGAAGTCGCTCTACGCCTCGGCCGGCGACGTCGTCGTGTGGTGCGACGCCGACGTCCGCGACTTCGACGTCCGCTTCATCACCGGCCTCCTCGGCCCCCTCCTCACCGACCCGTCCGTGGCGTTCGTGAAGGGGTTCTACGAACGGCCCGACGACGGTCAGGTCCGGGGCGGCGGCCGGGTCACCGAGCTGGTCGCCCGACCGGTGCTCACAATGCTGTTCCCCGATCTCGCCGGTGTCGTCCAGCCCCTCTCGGGGGAGTACGCCGGGCGCCGCGAGGTGCTGGAGCAGGTGCCCTTCGTCGAGGGGTACGGCGTCGACATCGGGCTGCTGATCGACATCGCCCGCGGGTTCGGCGTCGGGTCCCTCGCCCAGGTCGACCTGGGTCAGCGCATCCACCGCAACCGGCCCCTGCACGAGCTCTCCCCGATGGCGGCCCAGGTGCTGCAGGCCGCGCTGCACCGGGCGGCGCCCGAGCTGGTGCCGGAGCGGTTCACCATGCGACCCCCCGAGCTGGAGCCGGTGGAGATCGCCTACCGGGAGCGCCCGGCGCTGGCCACGCTCGACGCCTACCGAACGGTCCGCGCGTCCCGGTCCTGAGCGGCGTCCGGGCGTCCGGCGTAGCGTCGCCCGCCATGGAGTTCGGGATCATCTTCGCCAACACCGGCGCCTACGCGGGCCCCGAGGGGGCCGCCACCATGGGCCGCCTCGCCGAGGAGCACGGCTTCGAGAGCGTCTGGACGGTCGAGCACGTGGTGGTGCCCAAGGGCTACGAGTCGGAGTACCCGTACAGCCGCGACGGCCGCATGCCCGGACCCGAACAGGTGCCGATCCCGGATCCGCTCGCGTGGCTGACCTGGGTCGGGGCCCACACCACCACCCTGAAGCTGGGCACGGGCATCCTGATCCTCCCCCAGCGCAACCCGCTCGTGCTGGCCAAGCAGGCGGCCACGGTCGACGTCCTCACCGGCGGCCGGCTCCTGCTCGGCATCGGCGTGGGCTGGCTGCGCGAGGAGTTCGACGCCCTCGGCGTGGGCTGGGACGACCGGGCGGCCCGCACCGACGACCACGTGCGGGCCCTGCGGGCGCTGTGGGCGGAGGGCGAGAGCACCTACGCCGGCACCCACAGCTCCTTCGACTCCGTCTACAGCGAGCCCAAGCCCGTCAACGGCGGGGTGCCCGTCATCGTCGGCGGGCACTCGAAGGCTGCCGCCCGGCGCGCCGGTCGGCTCGGCGACGGCTTCTTCCCCGCCGACGGACGGTCGCTGCCCGAGCTGCTGCCGGTGATGCGCGCCGCCGCGGAAGAGGCCGGCCGCGATCCGGACGCCATCGAGATCACCACCGGCGGCAAGCCGGACCCGGAGTTCATCAGGGCCCTGGCCGACCAGGGGGTGACCCGGTTCGTGATCGCCCCGCCCGCCCTGCACCCGGCCAAGCTCCCCGAAGCCATGGGTCGTTTCGCCGACGAGGTGATGGCCCGGGTCTGACGCCTCCGGGCTCAGGCACCTCGCCGCACGGCCAGGTGCTCGGCCACGACCTCGCCGGCGAGCCGGCCGGGCCGGGCGAGCGACGCCTCGGGGCCGAACCGCTCGGTGAGCGACACCACGGTGAGGCCCGACGGCAGCACCGGCAGCGGCGCGACGACCTCGCCCACCACGGCCAGGCAGGGGACCCCGACGGCCTCGGCCAGCGACGCCACCCCGCCCACCACCTTCCCGTCGAACGACTCCTCGTCGAGGAAGCCCTCGCCGGTCACGACCAGGTCGGCGCCCTCGATGGCCGCGTCGAGCTCCACCTCGTCGGCCACCACGTCGAAGCCCGACACCAGCTCGGCCCCCACCGTGGCCAGCCCGCCGGCCAACCCGCCCGCGGCACCGCTCCCCTCCAGCGCCTGCACGTCGACCCCCGACTCGTCGAGGAACACCTGGGCCAGCCGCTCCAGGCGACGACGCAGGAGCTCGACCTGCGCCGGGGTGGCGCCCTTCTGCGGACCGAACACCGTGGCCGCGTCGACGAAGCGGGTGCGCACGTCGCACGCCACGACCAGCTCGACGCCCCGCAGGCGCTGGGTGGGGTGCAGGGCGCGCAGCGCGCCCAACCCGCCGTCGGTGGTGGCCGAGCCCCCGACCCCGACCAGCACCCGACGGGCGCCTGACTCCACCGCGTGGGCGATCAGCTCGCCCGTGCCGGCCGTGGTGGCGTCAACCGGATCGTTGCCGTCGGGCCCGTCGACCAGGTGCAGGCCCGACGCGGCCGCCATCTCGATGACCGCGATGCGCCGGGAGAGCCGCCACCCCGCCTCCACCGGCCGACCGTCCGGCCCGGTGACCGTGCTGGTGCGGTTGGCCCCGCCGAGCACGTCGAGGAAGCCCTCGCCACCGTCGGCCATCGGGAGCTCGACCGTGTCGTGGCCCTCCTCCCAGAGGCGGTCGGCCACCGTCCGGGCGACGGCGCGCGCCGTGGCGGTGCCCTTGAACTTGTCGGGGGCGATCACCACGCGCACCGCCCCAGTGAAGCAGCGTCGAGGCCCCCGGTCCGGCTGGCGGTGGGTGCACCGGTCCGGCTGACGGCGGCGCCGGGCGAGAATGGCGACATGGCGCAGCGTCCGGTCGTGATCGTCTCCAACCGCGGGCCCCTCTCGTTCCGCCGGGAGGAGGACGGGCAGCTGGTGGCCCGCCGCGGGGCCGGGGGCCTGGTGTCCGGGCTGGCACCGCTCGTGACCGGCACCGACACGGTGTGGATCGCGGCCGCGATCTCCGAGGGCGACCGGGAGGCCGCCGAGCAGGGGGTGGTCGACGCCGAGGGCTTCCGCGTGCGGTTGCTGGCGCTCGACGCGGAGCGCTACCGGGCGGCCTACGACGTCGTGTGCAACGCCACCCTCTGGTTCCTGCACCACGGCCTCTACGACCTGGCCCGGCGTCCCCGCTTCGACCGCCGGTTCCGCGACGCGTGGGAGGCCTACCGGGAGGTGAACCGGGCGTTCGCCGACGCGGTGGCGGAGTCGGCCCCCGAAGGCGCGGCCGTGCTCGTGCAGGACTACCACCTCGCCCTGGTGGCCCCCACGCTGGCCGAGCGACGGCCCGACCTGCGCCTCGTCCACTTCAGCCACACGCCGTTCGCCAACCCCGACCTGTGGCGGGTGCTGCCCCTCGACCTCGGTCGGGAGCTGCTCGCCGGGATGGCCGCCCACCACGCCTGCGGCTTCCACTCCGAGCGGTGGGCGGCGAGCTTCCGGGCGTGCTGCGAGGAGCAGCTGGGCCAGGCACCCCCGACGTTCGTCGCGCCCCTCGCGCCGGACGCCGACGACATCCGGGGGGTCGCCGGCGGCGATGCCTGCGGACGCGCCCTCACCGAGCTCGACCAGCTCCTCGGCGACCGGGCGTTCGTGGTGCGAGTCGACCGCATCGAGCTGTCGAAGAACATCCTGCGCGGGTTCCACGCCTTCGAGGACCTCCTCGAGCGCCGTCCCGAGTGGCGCGAGCGGGTCGTGTTCGGGGCGTTCGTCTACCCGTCGCGCGAGGGCCTGCCCGAGTACCTCGCCTACCGCCAGGAAGTGGAGTCCACCGTCTCGCGCATCAACGAGCGGTGGGCGACCCCGGGCTGGACGCCGATCCTGTTCGACCCGTCCGACGACTTCCCCCGGTCGGTGGCCGCCCTCCGCCGGGCCGACGTGTTCCTGGTCAACCCCATCCGGGACGGCCTGAACCTCGTCGCCGAGGAGGGCCCGCTGGTGAACGAGCGCGACGCCCTCCTTCTCCTCTCCCCCGAGGCCGGGGTGTGGGACCAGCTCGCCGGGGCCGCCCGCGCGGTGCACCCCTACGACATCACCGGCACGGCGGACGCCCTGGCCGACGCACTGGCGGCGACGCCGGCCGAACGGGCCGCCGAGGCCACCGAGCTGCGGCGTCGGGCGGAGGCCCGCCGACCCCAGGACTGGCTGGCCGACCAGCTCGCCGCCGCCGGCTGACGGGGAGGGGCGCGACCACCGCCCGCCTCCGGCGCTCAGCCCGGCGGCAGCGCCGCCGCGAGCTCCCGGAGCAGGGCCAGGGCCTCTTCCGGCCCGTCGACGGTGAGGTCGGCGGCATCGGCGAGCTCGGGCGCGAGCTCCGCCGACCGGACGACGACCTTGACCACGTCGACGCCGTCGCCGCGGAGACGGTCGAGGGCAGCGAAGGCCGGGAGGTCGCCCACGTCGTCGCCGAGGAAGCAGACGTGGGCCAGCCCTCCGGCGAGCGCGGCGATGACGGCGCCCTTGTCGACCCCCACCGGCGGGTGCAGCTCGACCGACATGCGGGCCCGCCGCAGCTCGAGTCCCGAGCGGGCGGCCTGGCGGGCGGCCCAGGCCATGACCGCGTCGGCGCTCTCCGGGTGCTCGCGGTAGTGCAGGGTGACCGACAGGCCCTTGTGCTCGACGTACATGCCGGCAGGCCCGTCGCCGCCCGCGGCGGCCACCACGTCGTCGACCGCCTCCCGCCACGCCCCGGCCCGCGGGTCGTCGTCGCGCTCGCCGTCGACCACCGACTGCAGGCCGTAGAGGCCCGAGAGGTGCACCGGCGAACGGCCGAAGTGGCGCTCGAGGAAGGTCACCGGCCGACCCGACACCACCGCCACCCGCGCCACCCGACCGGCGAGCTCCTCGAGGACGGGGACCACGCCGTCGACGGGCACGGCCGAGTCGGGATCGTCGACGATCGGCGCCAGGGTGCCGTCGAAGTCGGTGAAGACGCCGACGCCGGCCGGGTCCGCGACGAAGGGCCGGAAGAGCGCGGGGAGACGGGTGCCGGCGGCCACCACTACACGAGGTCGGGACCGGCGAGCACGAGCACCGTCGCGCCGCCGAGGGTCACCGGGGGCGGGTCGGTCATGGGCTGGACGGCGTCGACGGTGAGACCGAGCGCGAGCGCCACCGCCTGGGCGTCGCCCTGGGCGCCCTCGGTGTAGAGCACCTGGGTGGCGGTGACCGGGCTGGGCGCGTCGGTGACCGAGATCTGGGTGTAGCCCTTGCCCTGGAGCGTGGTGCGGGTCTTGCCGGCCAGCCCGTTCGACGGGTTGCCGGAGGCGTTGGCCACCTTCACCACCACCGACGCCGGCGGGTTGGTGGGCAACGTCGTGGTGGTGGTCTGCTCCGGCGGGACCGTGGTGGTGGTGACCTCCGCGGACGGTGAGTCGTCGGTGGCGACCACCCCGCCTTCGGCGTCGTAGCCCTTCACCAGCAGCAGCAGCCCGATGAGGACCGCGCCGATGATGAGGACGATGCCCACCGCGTCGTCCCGGCCCGCGGAGGG